>Ga0126383_10002791_pt1 | contig 11373 bp, 10 predicted proteins | sample PanSoiMetPlot_35_FD_96882 | JGI IMG/M metagenome (GOLD analysis project Ga0126383, IMG submission 96882) | Tropical forest soil microbial communities from Panama - MetaG Plot_35 | ecosystem: Environmental > Terrestrial > Soil > Tropical forest > Bulk soil | place: Panama | collected 2016-02-17
ATAGAATTCCAACAGCAAAATATGGGTCGGGAAACCGGCCCATTTCTACGCTTGGATTTAGCGGCGGCGTTCGCGAGGTCGCGCCTTCGAAGTCGCACAATCAGGTGGTTCCATGCACACAGCGGTGCCCCGAAAAGCACGTACATTCATCGTTGAAACCTGGCAGCCGCAGGCCAATCTTTCATTGTTCCTGGTGCTGCTGGAGATTACGGTATTCGTGCTGCCGGTCAAACCGGAACGAATCGCGCTGTACGGCAACCGTGGTGTACTCACTGATCTTGATATCCGGGGTTGCGATTGCCTGGGGCCGAAGGCGCTTGCTGGTGGCTGCAATCTGCGCTGCACTGCCGGCATTGGCAATGCGGCGGATAGCATGGCTGAGGCCGAACTATGCGACTCTGATCTGGGCTGAAGCATTTTCGCTGCTTGCGGTCGTAGTCATCGCCTGGGTACTTCTGGCACAGGTTTTCCGCGGGGGACCAATTGGTATGGTGCGGGTGCAAGGAGCAGTAGCCGTGTATCTGCTGCTGGGTGCCGCATAGGCCTTCGCCTATCAGATCGACTGGTTCGCTAATCCGGCGGCTTTCGATTCGAGCGAAGGCCGGTCAAGTCGTTTGTTGATTGGATCTATTTCAGTTTTTGCACGCTCAGTACGCTGGGTTACGGCGACATCGTACCGACCAGCCGTATGAGCCGGTCATGGGCGATCGGGTAAGCCATCACCGGGCAGATGTACCTGGCGATTACTATCGCGCGCCGGGTGGCTATGCAAGTCAGCGGAGCTGCGGAAGCGAACGGCACAGGCAGAAACCGTTGAAACCTACGGTTAACCCTGTACGCCAGTTACACCCCTTGTGGTGTAATACTTGAACTAGGACGTCGTTGGGCCGGGGTGAAGGTTATGTTGGGAACGGTGGCGCTGGTCGTGATCATTACGCTGACGGCGCTGGCCGTAGTGCTGTACGCTGCGTATTGCGAGGCGGGCGAGGACCTGCCATGCAAGAAGGCACGCCACGACGCTCATGCCACGAGCGCGGGTGCAGCGGCGGATGCGCGGCAGGGGAAACCGTAAGCGCGGGATAGGGCCGTTTCGATCCGAAATATTGGCAGTGAATAACCAGCGAAGGCACGGTGCACTCGTGGCCTGCGCAATCAGCAGTTGCACTTCGAGCAACGTACTAAGGGAGAACTGTGTATGAAGACGAAGTATGCATTGTGCACGGCACTGGTCATTCTATTGGTTACCTGCGCGGTGGGACAGCAGGTATCGGTCAACTACAACCACAACGCGAATTTCTCGCAGTACCAGACGTACGCCTGGGGTTCCAACAACAAAAACCAGATCCAGAACTCAATTCTCGCGCAGGTAGCGCAGCAGGACGTTGAAGCTGCCATGCAGCAGAAAGGTCTGCAGAAGGTGTCGGAAAGCCAGAATCCGGACCTCATCTTAACTGCGAGTGGAGGCGAGCGGGAGCAGACCTCTTGGAATGCATGGGGCATGCGGGGAATCGGCGGCGGAATGGGCGGCATCAGCCCGCAGCAGAACGTCCTCAGCACGATGGTCATCAGCCTCTACGACGTAAAGCAGAAAGAGCTGGTTGGGCGCGGCATCGCCCAGGACACGCTCAGCAACAACGGCAATAAGAACCAGAAAGAGGTCGAGAAAGCCGTTGAGAAGATGTTCAAGCAGTGGCCGAAGAGTTAGTAGGAGCTATTTGGCCGAGATCTCTGGCCCGGAGTGCGTTGGCGCGCTGCGCGGGCCGTAAGTTTGTTGTCACGCAGATTGGCGATTTAGGGGAATTCGATGGCGTTTACACGGGAGCGGTGTTTTTTTGTTGCGGTGGTAGTTTCGATCTTGGTTTCCCTGGCGGGGACGAGTGCGGCGGGCGAGAAGATCCACGTGAACTATGACAAGTCGCTGGATTTTACGAAGTTCAAGACCTACGGGTGGTCTCCGCATGGGGCGGTGGCGCATCCCATGCTGGCGCTGGATCTGGTTGGGGCGATCGAACAGGAGTTGAATTCGCGGGGTATGACGAAGGTTGCAACGAATCCGGACATCATCATCGCGGTGTATGGCGCGGTTGATTCGGAAGTGAGCATGACGTCAAACAACCCGATCTACAACGCAACGGGCGGGATTCCGCCCTTCGATCCGAGCATGACATCCCCGGGGAACTCGCTGTACTGGGACGGGTATTATGGGAACTCGACGGTGGTGGTGTATCCCGGACAACTGGTTGTGGACCTGGTGGACTTCAAAAACAAAAAGCTGGTGTGGCGGGCGGCAGCCAAGGAAGCGGTGAGCCCGAATAATCCTGACAAGCTGGAGAGCGAAGTCAATAACACAATCACCAAGATGTTCAAAGATTATCCGGTTAAATAGCAGATTCTGCTTTGCCTTCGGACCAATGCCAGGCCTCCGCGAACCATCGGTAACTAGATCATAAGCCCATAGAAATTTTGAATTGGACTCTGCCGACAACCTGGGGCAGACTTTGCCGGAAGAGGCATCCGTGAGCCTGGGTGAGGTTTGTCCTGCGAGTTCCAGCGGTCGCTCGGTGATGAGCGGACCAGCTTTTCTGATGTGTCCTCCAACCCTTTACGATGTTCAGTACGTCATCAATCCATGGATGGATGGGAACGTTAATCGTTCGTCACGCGAGCGCGCTGAGCGGCAATGGGAGGCGTTGTATAGCACGCTGTCTGACTTGGCGCGGGTAGAACTGGTCGAGCAACAAGCCGGGTCGCCAGACATGGTGTTTACAGCAAATGCCGGTCTGGTGTGCCATGGAGTGGTTGCGCTAAGCCGCTTCCTGCACGCTGAACGCCAGGGCGAAGAGCCACACTTTCGCAAATGGTTTGATGATTCAGGACTCAAAGTTCGCGAACTACCGAGTGACGTGCCGTTTGAGGGCGAAGGAGATGCGCTGTTCGAGGCAGATAATTCGCGGCTATGGGCGGGACACGGCATGCGTAGTCGCGAGTCGAGCCATGCGTACCTGCGAGAGTGTTGGGGAGTCGAGGTGATATCGCTGCGGCTGGTGGACTCAAGTTTCTATCATCTGGACACATGCTTTTGCCCTCTGTTCGGCGGCTATGTTCTCTATTATCCAGAAGCGTTTGATGCAGTGTCTCAGGCAAAGATTGTTTCTCGGTATCCGGAAGAAAAACGTATCGCTGTGAGCCTGTGCGACGCGTTGCGTTTTGCCTGCAATGCGATCAACGTGGGGAAGACGATTTTGCTGAATGAAGTCAGCTCCCAACTGTCTGCGCGGCTGGAGGCGCTTGGTTTTCTAGTCATTCAGCTGCCGTTGACCGAGTTTTTGAAAGCCGGCGGAGCGGCGAAGTGCCTTGTACTCCGATTGAGCGACATGGAAGCGACGCACGGATTGATAGCGTTGCCGCGACCGGCAGTGGCTTAGGTCAGTGCGCCGCTTGACGCCGCAAGAAAGCATTCCCTAGTATTCAAATTCAGGATGTTTCGCCTCCTGAGTGTTCCTGCTCTTCTTTTCGCGAGCCTGCGGATTTCCCCTTCATCTTTCATTCTATTGGTGCTAATGACTGGCGCCTATGCTCAAGCACCTGCCAAGAGCCCGTCGCTGCAGGTCGCCAATTTCGTTGATATTGCGGAGAGAGCCGGGCTCGCGATGCACAATGTCTTTGGCGGTATCGACACAAAGAAGTACATCATCGAGACCACCGGAACGGGCGTCGCGATTTTCGATTACGACAACGATGGCTGGCCCGACATTTTCTTCGTGAACGGAACGACGCTGGAGGATATGAAGGCCGGACGGAGCGGGCCCACGAATCACCTCTATCACAACAATCACGACGGCACGTTTACGGATGTGACAGAGAAGGCGGGTTTGCTTGATGCGACCGGTTGGGGACAGGGCGTGTGCGTTGGCGATTACGACAACGACGGCTGGCAGGACCTGTACGTCACATACTATGGCACGAACCGGCTGTATCACAACGAGCATGGAGTGTTTAAGCTGGTCAGCGAGAAAGCCGGGGTCGCGGGAAACGGCAGGGAGTGGGGCGCAGGGTGCGCCTTTGTGGATTACGACCGCGACGGAAAGTTAGATCTGTTTGTTGCGAATTATGTTGACTTCGATGTGACCACGGCGCCCGCTCCGGGGGATAGGCCGTCGTGCATGTGGAAAGGCGCTCCGGTGATGTGTGGGCCGCGGGGGCTGCCGCACCATAAGAACATTCTCTACCACAACCGGGGAGATGGAACTTTTGAAGACGTCACAGTGAAGGCCGGAATCGACAAGACCAATGGGCATTACGCTCTGGGTGTGTAGACGCTCGATTACGACAATGATGAGTGGCCGGATATCTATGTGGCGTGCGACAGCACGCCCAGCATCCTGTACCACAATAATCACGACGGAACCTTCACCGATGTGGCAGTGGTCGCGGGGGCTGCGTTCAACGAAGACGGTCGCGAACAAGGCGGCATGGGGACGAGCGTTGGAGATTATGACGGCGACGGCCGCCTGGATATCTTCAAAACGAATTTCTCCGACGATACGTCTACGCTGTACCACAACAACGGTGATGGCACGTTCAGCGATGTGACAACCCCGGCGGGATTGGGGCTGTACACGAAATATCTCGGCTGGGGAACGATGTTTTTCGACTTTGACAACGACAGTTGGCCGGATCTGCTGCTGGTGAATGGCCATGTGTATCCCGAGGTCGACAAATATCACTTGGGCAGCAACTATCAAGAGCCGCGACTCCTCTATCGGAATAGCGGTGATGGGACATTCAATGATGTGTCGGAGCGGGCTGGGCCGGGCATCACAACGCTGGCGTCCTCGCGCGGGCTGGCAATTGGGGACCTGTGGAATACAGGGCAGTTATCCGCAGTGATCAGCAACATGAACGATCGGCCGAGCCTGCTGAAGAATGAGCAGAAGTATCCGGGGCACTGGGTCGCATTCAAGACGGTAGGGACGAAGTCGAACCGCGACGGAATTGGAGCGCGGATCACGATTAAGGCCGTCAAGCGGTTGCTGGTGGATGAGGTGCGCAGCGGATCGAGCTATTACTCGCAGAATGACATGCGGGTGCACTTCGGACTGGGTACGGTGACGAAGTTGGATTCCGTGGAGATTCGGTGGCCCAGCGGGTTGACGGAGCGGTTCGATAGCGCCAGCGTGGATAAGATCAATGAGGTGAAAGAAGGGACGGGGGTGGTGGTGAGTGATCCGCCACGCAAGCCGTGAGGACTGAAGTTCATTCCCACCCTACCGCCAAAGGGAGGCGGGTAAAGGTGGGCACCCGAAACCTCGTCGACAACTCAGTGTTTTGACTTCTTGATGCCGGGCAGGACTTCCGTTTTGATGATGCCCTGGCCTTCCTTGATGTGAACCAACTGATTCACTTTCACGTCTTTTACAGTGTCGATCTGGCCGCTGGGCCAGCGGACTTCGAGAACATCGACCTTCTCGGCCTTGCCGAGTCCGAAGTGAATGCGCAGATCGCTTTGTGAGATGTAGCCGCCGCCGCTGCGGACTTCGTCGATTTGCTGGTGAGGCTTCGGTTCGCCTGTAACGGTAGTGATGCATCTGAGGCGAGCCCCGATAGCGCTGCGATTGGATTTCACGCCGATGCACTTTACCTTGATCCAGTTATTGTCGAGCGTGGAATCGCAACGAACGAGCTGAGGCAATCCATTCACTGTGTTGATTGCAAAGTCCACATCGCCATCGTTGTCGAAGTCGCCGAAGGCACAGCCGCGAGAGGCGTTGGGGACCGTGATGCCGGGACCGGCGTACTGTGTGACTTCGCGAAAGCGGCCGTTACGCGTGTTCTTGTAGAGCAGTTTTTTCTGCGGGTATCCCGCTTCCGTGGTGAGCTGTTCGACCTCAGGATAGACGTGGCCGTTGCAGATCAGAAGGTCGGGCCAGCCGTCGTTGTCGAAGTCGAAAAAGCCGCAGCCCCATCCGAGATATTGGGTGTGCAGGCCGAGACCTGCCTGAAATGTGGCGTCTTCGAAGTTCCAGTTTCCCAGGTTGCGATAGAGAGATGGAGTATCGCCGGCGAAATTGGTTTTCACGATGTCGAGGTTGCCGTCAAGATCGTAATCGGCGGCAGAGACGCCCATGCCTGCCTGCGGCTTTCCGTCCGCGCTGAGTACGCAGCCGGCCTCGAAACCGACCTCCGTAAACTTGCCGTCTTTCAGGTTCTTGTAGAGCAGAGACTTGGTGGAGTCGTTGGCGACGTAGATGTCGGGCCAGCCGTCGTTGTCGTAGTCGGCAACGCAAACACCGAGTCCGTAGGTGCCGTTGACCTTAGTTACACCCGAAGTTTCGGAAACGTCAGTAAACGTGCCATCGCCATTGTTGTGATAGAGGATGTTGGTGTCGCCATTCAGTCCCGGAGGGCCGCAGGCCACCATGACCGCTTTGTAAAGACAAGGGCCGCTCTCGGGAACCGGTGCAGTCTTGAGATCAAGATCGATGTAGTTGGCCACGAAGAGATCGAGCTTGCCGTCGCGATCGTAGTCCAGGAAGGCACAGCCCGTGCCCCAGCGAGTTCGCTTGCCTGCAACGCCAGCTTTTTCGCTCACATCCGTGAAGGTGCCATCGCCGTTGTTGTGGTAGAGCACATTCTTGCCGAAGTAGGCGACAAACAGATCGTCGTAGCCATCGTTGTCGTAGTCGCCGATGCAGACGCCTTGTCCCCATCCCGAGTGCTTGAGGCCGGCTTTGAGAGTGACGTCGGTGAAAGTAGCATCGCGATTGTTCCTGAAGAGATGGTTGAAAGGCTCTTCACCGGGCGGAAAGCCTTCGAGGCGCGTACCGTTTACGAGAAAGATGTCCAGCCAGCCGTCATTGTCGTAGTCGTAAAAGGCGACGCCGCAGCCGGTGGTTTCCAGCAGATACTTGTTCTTGTGTTCTCCGCCGAAGATTGTTTTCGCATTCAGTCCGGCGTCTTTGGCTACATCGAGGAAAGTGACGCCAAGATCGCTTGGCGAACCGGTTGCGGTCTCCTGGCTGAAGATGGGTAGCGGCCGGGCAAGCGAAAGCACATCTGAGAACGTCAATACCAAAGCAGAGCGGCTGAGAGACTTGAGGAATTTTCGGCGGGACTTATGCAAAAACAGTACCTATTGATCTCGCTGAGTGCTCAATTATTGTGCTGGACGCTCCGGAAGAATTGCAAGTTGCGAGCACACCTCAGGGGGGCTAAAGCCCTAACCCAATTGCAATGCGGTATCGGCACGACTAAACGTCATGATGTGATAGAAAACGATCACGCATGTGAGTTTTCTCGGGTACTGGAGCAGTGCACTGATACGAACCGGGGATAATCGTGGTAGAGTGCGGCGGCATGGGCGCGGTGAAGAAAACGCCAAGCAAAGCTAAGAAGCCAACTACGAATCGCGGTGCGGAGGCGCAACTGGCCGGATTTCTGGCGAAATATGATCCGGAGATTGAAGCCTTAGCCAGAGAAGCACGCAAGCGGATGCAAGCGCGACTGCCGGGCGCGACAGAGCTGGTGTACGATAACTACAACGCGCTGGCGATCGGGTACGGCCCATCGGAGCGGTCTCTTGCAAGGAAGTGGCAAGGTTGCGCGGCACATCGTTTTACAAAGCGGAGCAGATATCGAACAGCCTGCTGTCGAGGATCTCATCGCACAGGCATTGGAACTGGCCAAGGTTCCTCTCGATCTAAGCTCGCCACGACAGTTGGTGATCAAGTCGGTGTCAGCCAAGCAGCGGCCACGACGTCCGACGAAGTAGCACAGCACTGCCGCCGGGTAGCACCACACGTGGGCGATGCGCTAGACTCCTTTTCTAGCTAGCACTTGCAATTTGCAGAATCTGATCAGGAGGCGCTTGGTGCGCAAGTTTTTCGCTCAGCTGATAGGGTTATTGATCGCTCTCTCGTTTCTCGTCTCTTATGCTCCGGCCCAGTCCAAGAAAGCGCCTGTCGATGCCGAAGGTCATCAATGGTGGCAGCATGCCGTATTTCAGGAGATTTACCCGCGCAGTTACATGGACAGCAATAACGACGGCATCGGCGACCTGAACGGAATCTCTTCGAAAATGGAGTATCTGAGGTGGCTGGGCGTGGATGCAATCTGGATTGCACCCTGTTTTCCGTCGCCGCAGGTCGATTTTGGATATGACGTTTCGGATTACGAGAACATCGATCCGATGTACGGCACAATGGCCAATTTCGACAACATGGAGAAGATCGGCGAGCAGAACAACATTGGCATCGTGTTCGATTTCGTGGTGAACCATACGTCGGACAAGCATCCGTGGTTCGTCGCGTCGGAGTCATCGAAGACCGGGCAATACGCCGACTGGTATGTGTGGAAGAGCCCCAAGAAAGGGGATCAGCCGCCTAACAATTGGCTTTCGACATTTGGCGGGTCGGCGTGGCAGTTCGTTCCGGCGAGGGGCCAGTTTTACTACCACTATTTTTATCCGCAACAGCCGGACCTGAATTGGCGCAATCCGAAAGTTGCCCAGACCATGTATGACACAACCCGGTGGTGGTATAAGCGCGGCGTGGTGGGCTTTCGCCTGGATGCGGTCGACACCCTGTTTGAAGATCCGAACCTGACGGATAATCCCATCAAGCCGGGCAAGAATGCCTATGGCGATCCGGAGATGGAGGATAAGTACAACAAGAAGCTGCCCGAAGTGCACCAGGTCATGAAGGGCCTGCGCACAGCAGCCAACGAATACAACGCGGTGCTGATTGGCGAGACGTGGACCACAAACGTTTCTGAACTCAAAGACTATTACGGCCAGAACCACGACGAATTGCAGATGCCGATGGATCTGATGTTCACGGAATTGAAGCCGCTCTCAGCGGATGTATTTCGCAAGCACATTGGGGCGGTGTATTCGTCGGGTGAGTGGCCGGTATGGGTAATGAGCAATCACGATATTCGGCGGGCGTATTCGCGATTTGCCGATGGCAAGCACGATGATGACATCGCAAAAGTGATGGCTGCGATGTACCTCTTCCTGCGCGGCACACCCATCATGTATTACGGCGAAGAGATCGGCATGCAGAACAACGATCCGACGCGGAAAGAGGACGTGAAGGACCCGATCGGGCAGTTGGGCTGGCCGGAACAGAAGGGGCGGGATGGCGAGCGCACTCCGATGCAGTGGGACACCAGTCCCAATGCCGGCTTTACCAAGGGCATTCCGTGGTTGCCTGTGCCGATGACGTATGAGACGCACAACGTGGCAACAGAAAAGGCTGATCCGAATTCGATCCTCAATTTCTACAGGAACGTGTTGACCCTCAGGCACACGAACAAGGCGTTGCTTGATGGGGATTACGTTGCGATCAATCCAAATGACAGTAATGTGTTCTCATACTTGCGCCGCTACAAGAACGAGGCGGTGCTGGTGGTGCTGAACATGTCACCCAATCCGCAAACCATCAGCTTTGATCTATCCAAACAGGGATTCCCGGCAAAGCAAGCGACGACGCTGTTGGCGACGAATAAAGCCGCCGGGACGCAGGAGTTGTCCAGCGTTTTGCTGGAACCCTACACCGTGTACATCGGAGAGCTGACCAAGTAGCGAACTGGAGAGGCGCGAATTGTCGAGGCAAGTTACAGGGCTGTCTGTGTGTGCAGTTGCTGCGTGTATGTTGTGGTTCGCCTCTGTGCCCTACAAAGCCTCGGCCCAAACGCCGACCGCGTACGATCTGGCAGGAAAACTCGTAAATCCGCTTAAGATGGCGGCGGGAAAACCCGCGGTTCTGATTTTTGTAAGGACCGATTGCCCGGTGTCGAATCGTTATGCCCCAACAATTAAGGGCTTGAGCCAGAGCTATGCGGGCAAAGTGCAATTCTTTCTCGTGTACCCGGATAAATCTGAGACTGCGGCGAACATCGAGAAGCATGTGCAGGACTACAGCCTGCAAATGACGACGCTGCGGGACCCACAGCATGCTCTGGTTCGGGTGGGGCAGGTCGAAATCACGCCAGAAATTGCTGTGTTCGACGGTACCGGAAAACTGATTTACCACGGGCGGATCGACAACTGGTACCAAGAGTTCGGCAGGGCGCGTCCAGCGCCAACCACCCATGAAATGAATGACGCGATTCTAGCCGCATTGAGCGGAGGCCCCGCCCCGGCATCTGTGGGCGGCGTGGGATGCTACATTTCGGACCTGAAATAAATGAAGTCGAAGATTCTGTTCGTTGCAGTTGCCGCGGGCCTTCTGCACTTTAAAGGGTTATCTGCTGGAGGGAATGAGCCGCAAGTTACTTTCAACCGCGATATTGCTCCGATTGTCTATCACTACTGCTCTTCGTGTCATCGGCCAGGAGAAGCCGGACCGTTTCCTCTGCTGACCTACCAGGACGTCAGGAAGCATGGGCACCAGATTGTCGCGGTGACGCAGACACGGTTTATGCCGCCGTGGTTGCCGGAACCGGGTGAGCTGAAGTTCGCCGACGAGCGACGACTGACCGTCGAGCAGATTGCCACGATTCGGAAGTGGGTGAACCAGGGCATGCTCGAAGGCAAGCCTGCGGACTTGCCGCCGCGTCCGAAGTTCGTGGAAGGCTGGCAATTGGGTCAGCCCGACCTGATCCTGAAGGCTGAGAGACCCTATGTGTTGCCGGCGAGTGGTATCGATCAATACTGGAATTTCATTCTGCCGGTACCGATTGACGGGACGCGGTGGGTGCGCGCGGTGGAGATCCATCCGGGCGACAAGCGATTTGTGCATCACGCCAATGTGTACGTCGACCGCTATGAGACGGCGCGAAGGATGGAAAAGGAGCAGGGAGCGGGATTTGGAGGGATGGAGATCAGGATTGATTCGGAGACCTTCGATCCCGACAGTCATTTCCTCTTCTGGAAGCCGGGTACGGTTGCGTCGAACGAGCCGGACGGCATGGCGTTGCGGCTCGACAAAGGAACAGACCTGATTCTCAATTCGCATCTGCAGCCTTCGGGAAAACCGGAGCCCATTCAACCGAGCATTGGGCTGTACTTCACGGATAAGCCTGCAACCGTGCATCCGATGTTGCTGCAAATGCAGAACGACGCGGATCTCGATATTCCGGCGGGAGAGAGCAATTTCGTGGTGACGGACGAGTTCCGCCTGCCGCTGGACGTGGACCTGCTGGGTGTGTATCCGCATGCGCATTACCTGGGCAAAGATTTGTTGGCGACCGCGACGTTGCCGGATGGAACGACGAAGACGTTGATTCACATTAAGCGATGGGACGTGAATTGGCAGGCCGTATATCGGTATGCCGAGCCGGTCCCGCTCCCAAAGAACGCCGTGTTGAAGATGCGGTACGTCTACGACAACTCGGAGGAAAATACAGCTAACCCGAACCATCCACCGAAGC
>Ga0126383_10002793_pt1 | contig 11373 bp, 10 predicted proteins | sample PanSoiMetPlot_35_FD_96882 | JGI IMG/M metagenome (GOLD analysis project Ga0126383, IMG submission 96882) | Tropical forest soil microbial communities from Panama - MetaG Plot_35 | ecosystem: Environmental > Terrestrial > Soil > Tropical forest > Bulk soil | place: Panama | collected 2016-02-17
AGAGATCAGCGAGTGGCGCTACCGGGCGGCTTGCAGACTGGCGGCTACGAACCGCAGCTCAGGAGCCTCAGGCAGGGCGCCAATTTCCGCCCCATAGCGATAGAACAACCGCAAGCCTTCCAAACATCCGGGGTCGAGTTGGTAATGGATATTTTCGGTCAAATAGCTGTGCACGTCCGCTGGAGTAAGGCCAAGCCGTGACGCCCACTCGCTTTCGATCTGGTTCAAACTCTCGCTGCTTAGTCCGTGATCCCGCGAATCACGAAATATTGCTGCAAGATCCATCGCGGGATCTGCTTCTCTCATTGCATCCCCACGTACCGCCCAGAACGCGAACACGAACGGCTTGCCGGTATATCGAATCCATTCTTCTGCCAAATCGAGGGTGTGATACTTCTGGCGGTCCACCCGCAGCGCCGGATCTCCAATCAACAGCCCCGCATCGCACGCCTCCAACATCTTCTCGATGTCGGGCTCCATTGAAGTGAATGTTCGCCCGCCGCCCAGCCATTTCTCAAACAGAATTTTCGTTAACGCAACTGATGTCATCGACGATGTATCCAACGCAACAGTGCGTACTAGCTCTACCGGAATCTGGCTGACCAGCAGAATCGATCGCACTGCTCGCCGCGAGGCAATCGCCACGTCGGGCAAAATCTGCAGCCCGGGAATTTGTGCGTAGGCCGCCGCAGGAATGATCCCGATATCCGCAGTGCCGTCGGCTAGCGAGCGCGCGCACAAGGAAGGCACGGTGTACGAGATTTCGAAATGTCGGCCGGCATTCCCATGCTCGAAATCCCACATCAAAGGAGCGGTATTCAGGTAAGAAATGGCGGAAATTCGGAGACGTCTCATCGTTTTCCACAATCTTAGCAAACGAGTGTGACATGTGACCTTGACACGCTTCTCTGCCGAAAAATACAGTCCGCTCGGAGGCCTTCTTGTGCCTGAAGCCGCCCTAACTCCAGCCTCAACCAGCACCTTGGACTGGCTCCCGCTTTCGCTCACGCCCGGCCTGGGGCCGACTCGAGCGCGCAAACTCGTCGAACATTTCGGATCACCCGAGGCGGTCGTTCGCGCCTCGCTGACCGAACTCGAAGCCGCCACCATCCAAGCCGTTTCCGCGCAGTCAATCGCCACCGGCAAGTCGGGAGAACTCGCACGCGAGGAACTCGCTCGCGCCGCGGCCGCGGGCATCACGGTGCTCTCAGCGAGCGATCCTCTGTATCCTCGTCGACTCAAGGAAATCTACGATCCACCCATCATCCTTTATGTGCGCGGAGATGCAGAGCAGCTGAATAAACCCGGCATCGCCATGGTGGGCACTCGGCACCCCACTCCATATGGGTCTGGCATGGCCGAGCGCTTGGCCTGCGATCTCGCCGCACAAGGGCTCGTCATCATCAGCGGCATGGCGCGAGGCGTCGATACCGCCAGCCACCGCGGAGCAATCTCGGCAAAAGGCAAGACAGTCGCGGTGTTTGGCACGGGCGTGGACGTGATCTACCCGAAAGAAAATTCCCGCCTGTCAGAGCAGATTCTCTCGTTCGGGGGCGCGCTGATCTCTGAATTCCCGCTTGGCACGTTCGCAGCGCCGCAGAATTTTCCCATTCGCAATCGCATTCTCAGCGGGATGTCATGTGGTGTGCTCGTCGTCGAAGCCGCTGAATACTCGGGCACGCGCATCACCGCCCGCCTCGCGCTTGAGCAGAATCGCGACGTTTTCGCCGTGCCCGGAAACGTCACCAACAAGAACTCCTGGGGACCAAACACCCTCATCAAGCAAGGCGCGAAGCTGGTCGCTACCTGGGAGGACGTTTGGGAAGATCTCCCGACAGAAGTACGACTTGCGCTGACCCCGCCATCCACGGCTGAATCCCAAAGCGAGTCGTCCGCATCTCTATTTCCGGACGACGGGCTCCCTCCTCACGAAAGACGCATCCTGAGTCTGCTGAAAGCGGACGAGGCCACCCACATCGACGAACTTGTGGAGAAGCTGGAGTCAGAGCTTTCCTCCTCAGAAATCTTCGCAGCGTTGTTCGAACTCGAACTAAACGGCAAGGTAAGGCAAATGCCGGGGAAGAATTTTGTGAAGAGCTTCTGATAGCTGTCAGCTATCAGCTCTTAGCTGTCAGGAAAGGAGGATGCGGCGTGCAGAGCTTCAAAAATCTGAAGGTGTGGGAAAAGGCGCATGCTATGACTCTGGACGTTTATCGGTCAACCAGCGCCTTTCCGAAGGCGGAGTTGTACGGGCTCACGAGCCAGATGAGAAGGTCTTCCGCGTCCATCGGAGCCAATATTGCGGAGGGATGCTGCCGAAATGGCGATAAAGATTTTGGCAGGTTTATTCAAATAGCCGCAGGATCAGCAGGTGAACTCGAGTACCACATCATCCTTGCTCGCGATCTTGGCCTTCTGACTGCTGTTGACTATCAGCGCCTTTCAACGGAAACGATCGAGGTGAAGAAGATGCTGGCGTCACTCTTGCAAAAGCTGAGAGCCGAGAGCTGACAGCTGAGAGCTTTTCAGCCGGTAACTTGTTGCCCCGTACCCATTCGTGCTAGCTTCAAAACGAAATAGACCAAGAACTGAGGATCCATTGTCAAAAGGTTTAGTCATTGTCGAGTCGCCGGCCAAGGCGAAAACTATCCAGAAATATCTGGGAAAGGGCTTCTCCGTCGAAGCTTCGCTGGGGCACGTCAAAGATCTCCCCAAGAGCACTCTCGGGGTCGACATCAGTAACGATTTCGAGACGGACTACATCGTCATTCCCGGCAAAGAAAAAGTTGTCGCCAAGCTGAAGAAGCTCGCCGCCTCCGCCGACAACATCTATCTTGCGCCTGACCCTGACCGCGAGGGCGAAGCCATTGCAGCGCACCTGGCCTTTGAACTCGACGAAAACGGCTCCAAGAAGAAAAAAGCAAAGAAGGCAAAAAAAGGTGAGCCCGAAGCACCTCCGCGCATTCAGCGCGTCACCTTCAACGAAATTACCAAGCGGGCAGTCCAGGCCGCCTTCGAACGTCCACGCGCCATCGATCAGAACCTGGTCGATGCACAGCAGGCTCGCCGTGTGCTCGATCGCCTCGTCGGGTATCAGGTGTCTCCGCTGTTGTGGGATAAAGTGCGGCGCGGCCTTTCCGCCGGGCGCGTTCAAACCGTTGCTCTCCGCCTGATCGTCGAACGTGAACGCGAGATCAAGGCGTTCGAGAAAAAAGAATACTGGACCATCGACGCCCACCTCGCCGCCAACAAGCCGCCGGCATTTGACGCGCGCTTCCTCGGTAAGGGTGAAGAAAAGATCGAGATTCCGAACGGCGAAGAGGCCGAAAAGATTCGGACAGCGCTCGAAAAGGCCGACTGGATCGTCCGCTCAGTCGACAAGAAAGAGCGCCGCCGTAACGCAGCGCCTCCGTTCACGACCAGCAAACTCCAGCAGGATTCTTCCCGTAAGCTGCGCTTCAGCGTGAAGCGCACCATGATGATCGCGCAGCGCCTCTATGAAGGCGTCGAACTTGGCGAGGAAGGCTCCGTCGGTCTCATTACTTATATGCGTACCGATTCGACGCGGGTCGCACCTGAAGCGATCGCAGAAGTTCGCGAGTACGTTGGCAAGGAATACGGTCAGACCTATTTGCCCGAGTCACCGAATACTTTCAAAGAGAAAAAGGAAGCGCAAGGAGCGCACGAAGCCATTCGCCCGACATCGGCGATGCGCCATCCCGACCAGATCAAGCAGTACTTAAAAGAAGATGAGTTCAAGGTCTACAAGCTGATCTGGCAGCGCTTTGTTGCCTCGCAGATCAATCCCGCGGTCTTCGACCAGACCACTGTCGATATCGACGCAAAAGCGAAGACTGGCAATGACACCTACTGGTTCCGGGTTACCGGATCCGTCCTCAAGTTCGACGGCTTCCTGAAGGTTTACGAAGAATCGAAGGAAGGCAAAGACGAAGAGGACGAGGAACTGAAACACAAGCTACCCGCGCTCGAAGCCGGACAGAAGCTCACGCTGAAAGAACTGAAGCCCGAGCAGCACTTCACCGAGCCTCCGCCGCGCTACAACGAAGCGTCGCTGGTGAAAGAACTCGAAGAACGCGGCATCGGCCGCCCATCTACTTACGCCGCGATTCTCTCCACGATTCAGGAGCGCCAGTACGTGCAGAAGATTGGCGGCAAATTCGTCCCGACCGAAATCGGCCTGGTCGTCACCGATTTGCTCGTGGAGAACTTCCGCGACATTTTCGATGTGCAGTACACCGCCCGTCTGGAAGAAGAACTCGACGAAATCGAAGAAGGCAAGGAGAAATGGCAAGACGCCATGTCGGAGTTCTACAAGAAATTCCAGAAAGATCTCAAATATGCCGAAAAGCATATGGAGAACATCAAGCGGATGGAAAAGCCCACTGACGAGAAGTGCGAAAAATGTGGCGCACCGCTCGTGATCAAGTGGGGCAAGCACGGCTCGTTCTATGCCTGCAGCACCTACGACAAGGACGATCCGAATACCTGCACGTTTACGAAAGAGAATCCGATCAATCTGCCAGATCTCGATTCCGCCGACATGCAAGAGACCGGCGCAGCCGAGGAGTACTGCGAGAATTGCGGCCGAGTGATGGTGCTCAAGCGTGGACGCTTCGGCCAGTTCATGGCCTGCACCGGATATCCGGACTGCAAGACCACGCGCCGGCTCGATCAAGGCAAGAAGGTTCCTGACATTCCGCTCGACGAGCTCTGCCCGAAATGCGGACGCAATATGATGATCCGCCACGGACGCTACGGCGAGTTCACTACGTGCAGCGGATATCCCGACTGCAAGTACGTGAAGCAGAACTTCATCGGCGTGAAGTGCCCGGACTGCAAAGATGGCGAACTCGTCGAGAAGCGTGCGCGTAAAGGCAATACGTTCTATGGATGCAGCAACTACCCGAAGTGCAAATTCACTTCTGCGGGCAAACCGATTGCAGAGAAGTGCCCGAGTTGCGGCAGCGAGTATCTCGTCGAAAAGAACCTGAAAGCCGGCCCGGTCATCGCTTGCCCCAACAAGGAGTGCGAGTACGAACGCCCGGCGCCGCCGCCTCCGCCAAATCCCGAAGCGGCAGCCAGCACAAACGCGTAAGCTGCCATGAGCAATGAGTAGTAAGCGATAAGTAGTCTCGCCGTTGATTGGCTCCTTCGCGTTCTCTGCGGCCTTCCTTCGCGACCTCTGCGATAAAGGGCTTTTGGACAGTGCCACGTCAAGCACCAGCCGAATGCCGGATCGAGCGCGATTGGGAGATGCAAAGTATTTGCCGAGATTATGCTACTCACACCCGCTAATTTTTTGCTTCCTGCGTAACATCCACCAATCTAAGATAGCCATCTGTCAAATCCTTTGGAGGAAATGAATGGCCAAGAAAGCAACTGTAGCCGACGCACAGCTAATCGCCCAACTCTACGACCTTCGCCGAGAGGCCGAGATGCGGAAGGCGCGCCACTGGTGGGGAGCAGATTTCTTTCCGCAAAATGCCGACGACTTCCTCAAAGTCGCGTGGGCAATGGGTACCCCGGAGAACAACTGGCTCCGTCAAGTGGGCGGCTACTGGGGAATGGTCGCATCGTTCGTGAACAACGGTGCACTCAACGAACAGTTATTCCTGGCTCCTGGCTTTAGCGGCGAGATGTTTCTGATTTATGCCAAGGTTCATCCGTATATCAAAGAGCTGCGCGAAAAGCTCAACGATCCCAACGCATGGAAGGATATCGAGACTGCCGTCACTCGCACAAAATGGGGCCGCGATCGGCTCCAGTTCATGATCAAGCGCGTCGAGCAAATGCGCGAGAGACGAAAGGCAGCTTCTAACTCCTAGCTCATCTTCTTGCGCCGGAGCAATATCGGGACAGCCTCCTTATCTTCGAGCGTTTCGAAAGGCGCGCCGCAGGGCGTGCCTTTGCTTTCTAAAAGCCAGGAGCTAGGAGCCAGAAGCTTCTCTTCTGTTATCCTAATCGGCTGTGCGAATGATCTGGTGGTTCCTGATCCTAGGCATCAGTACCCTGGTCATCGTGTGCGTGGCGATAGCGATTTTCGTTCATTTGCGCAAGCACCTGCAAAAGGCGCACGCTTCGCATGACGGAGCTTCGAACGAATTGGATCGTGAACGGCATTCCGACAGCTCAGAACACTGAGATTGTTGCTTTGGTTCGAGGAGACACAAACTATGGCGAAGACGGCGATTGGGGTGGTGAATCCTCAGCAGGCACAGAGCCTCGACGCTCCCCGGCAGATTGCACTCGTCGTAGGAGCGACTTTGTTCGTGGCCCTGTGTGCGCACATCACGATTCCACTCATGCCCCTTACGCCGGTTCCTCTGACGGTTCAGAATTTTGGCGTGTTGGTAGTGGGATTGCTGCTCGGAAGCCGCCGTGGCTTTGCCGCGATGATGCTCTACCTGGTTGAGGGGATGGCGGGATTGCCCGTTTTCAGTCCGATAGGTCCAGGCGGTGTCGCCCAGCTCTTCGGGCCCACGGGAGGCTTCCTGCTCGCATATCCGTTTGTTGCGTTTGTCGCTGGATATGTATTCGAACGCGGAGCCAGAAGCTTTGTTCGCGGCGCGATCTCCGGTGTTCTCGCCGAGATCCTGCTGTTCGTAGGTGGACTGAGCTGGCTGTTTGTGCTGACGCATTCGCTTGCTAAAGCAGCGTACCTCGGCCTCTACTGGTTCATCGCAGCAGAGGTGATGAAGGTGATGTTCGCTGCAGCCATCGCCGTGCGCTGGCACCGCCTGGGAAGTGGCAAAACGGCCTGAACACGATATCTGCACGTAGGATCAACTAGAAAGAAGCCGCGAAGCGGCGAAAGATTGCAGCCTACGGCGTAAGCCGTGGGGAAGCCCAGTGAACATGGCCAAGCCCCAAAGGGGCCGAAAGAAGTTAGCCCAGAATGTTAGTCCCGGGTTAGTCCAGAAATGATACGAGTCCCGTAGGGACGACCTCCCACGGCCACATCTAGGAGTTCTCAACCAAATGGCGGTATCCGAAACCGAAAGAACCTATACCGGCAACTCGGCCGACGTCCGCGAGATCACCGTCGCCCACAGCCCCGATTCCGACGATGCCTTCATGTTCTACGGCCTCGCGACGCACAAGGTCCGCACGCCAGGACTGCGCTTCACCCACAGCCTCTGCGACATCGAAACTCTGAATCAAAAGGCCCGCCAAGGCGTCTATGACGTCACCGCAATCTCCTTCCACGCCTATCCCTACATTCAGGACAAATACGCTCTAATGGCGTGCGGCGGCAGCGTCGGCGAAGGCTACGGCCCGATGGTCGTCTCGCCGCGTCCTTTCACCGCCAACGAGATCAAGACCAAAAAGATTGCGGTGCCCGGCAAATTGACCACGGCCTATCTCGCGCTGCAACTCTTCGCCCCGGGCATTGAAACTGAAGTGGTTCCTTTTGATCAGATCATCCCGCAGGTGCTCGAAGGCAAGTACGAAGCCGGCCTCATCATTCACGAAGGCCAGCTGACCTACGACAAATCCGGCCTGCACCGTATCGTCGACCTGGGCAGGTGGTGGCAAAAAGTGACGGGCTTGCCGCTTCCTCTTGGCGGAAACGGCATCCGCCGCGCGCTTGGCCCGCAACTCATGTCTGCCGTGACTCAGGCTCTGCGCGAGAGCATTCAATACGGACTCGACCACCGCGAAGAAGCGTTGTCCTATGCGATGCAATTCGCCCGCGACCTCGACGCAGCATCGGCCGACAAGTTCGTCGGCATGTACGTCAACGAACGTACCCTCGACTACGGTCCCGACGGACGCGAAGCCGTCCGCCGCCTGCTGGATATGGGCCACAAAGCCGGCATCATCGGCCCCGAAGCGAAAGTCGATTGGATTGGGTGAGACTTCTAGCTACTAGCTGCTGGCTCCTAGCTATCAGCTCCTTCTGCTGAATCCCGGGGACTCCGTCCCGTAGGGACGGCTGACAATAGCCCGCCAGTTCACTGGCGGGGAAACTGCGAAGAGATTCGCGTCCTGTAGGGACGCCTGAACTACTCAACAATAGCGGTTCTGTTCGAGATCGCCACCACATGTTCTTCAACGACGAAGATGATTACCAAAATGTGTTTAGCTAGAAGCTAGCAGCCAGGAGCTAGAAGCTTGCGCCCAACCCTCCTCATCGACGCCGACGACACGCTCTGGGAGAACAACGTCTACTTCGAGCGCGCCATCGCGCGCTTCATCTCGTTCCTTAATCATCACGAGTTCTCGCCCGAGCAAGTCCGCGGAGTTCTCAACGACGTCGAGCGCGAATGCATCGTCAAGCACGGATACGGCCTCCACAGCTTCGCCCACGCTCTTGTCGACACATTCGAACGCCTCAGCCCCATTCCGGTCACGACGGAACTTCACGCGCAGGTCATCAGCTTCACCGAGATCATCGAGAACCATGACATCGAGTTCCTGCCTGAAGTGCCGGAAACGCTGGAGCATCTCTCGCGAAGCAATCGCCTGATCCTCGTCACCAAGGGCGCACTGGAAGAACAATCTGGCAAGGTCGAACGCTCGGGAGTGAAGAAGTACTTCGAGTCAGTCGAGATCGTCGCCGAAAAAAAGCCTGACGTCTATGCCCAGCTCGCCGACAAATACGATTGCAACCACAGCCATACCTGGATGATCGGCAACAGCCCGAAGTCCGACATCAATCCGGCATTAGCCGCCGGGCTCAACGCGATCTTCGTTCCCCACGGCGACACTTGGATACTCGAGCATGAAGAAGTCAATCCGGCTCCAGAAGGCCAGAAACTCCTCATCGTCGGACGCTTCGCCGAACTGCGCGAGCACTTCTAGTGCCGTGACCGCATGATGATTTCCTCGCGAAACTCCTGCCTCGGTCACCCTGGCGCGGAGTTGAAGGGTTCCTACGTCACCACAAACCTGGGCCTGAAAGAAATTATCTGGTCACGGCACTAATCGATTTAGGAATTGCTGTGTACCATTCCGCTTTGTCATCCGGATGGCGTCGTTTTTTGGCGCCGGAGGACCTATGCAACTCTGCCTGCAGAGATCATGCGGCCGGAGACTTGCATAGGTCCTCCGGCCTGCAAAAAGCGCAGACCATCAGGAAGACACCGCGGTGGATTACGTCAAAAGCCAGAATGGTCCAGTCACTTCCCGGCGGCCTTCCGCAAGCGATCGAAAATAGAAACGCTTTCGAATTGAAACTCGCTTTGGAAGCGGCTCGCATCCAGCATCCGCGGATTACCCACCGGCGTACCGTCGCCAAGCTTCACAGTGATGTTCGAGTTCAGGTCCTCTACCACCCGCTTCAGATCCCCGACAACGACAGATTTGCACGGAGCGTTGTAAACCGCGTGCGCGACCGACGAAGCCTGTACCAAACTTAACAGCATGGCAGCCAGGTCTTCGACGTGGAGCACCAGGAGATTTTCCGACGTACGATAAGGCAGGGAAATCTCCACCGGATAGTCCGTCTTCAGCAATTCAAAAATCTCGCTCCTCCATGCTGACGAAACCGATCGTGCTCCCGGTCCCACGACTCTCCCGATTCGCAGGCTCACGAACTCAAGGCCATAGCACTCGCGATACGCCTGCCCCAACTGTTCGACGTAGAGTTTCGCCGCACCATACAAGTCTTCGGGTGCGGCTCGATCTTCCTCGGAAACGGTCTGATCCGCGGGATAAGTTCCGTAAACGCTTAGCGAACTCCCGAAGACGAATCGCCGGACATTGAATTCGTGCGCCAGTTCCAGCAGGTTCAGGCTGCCTTGAACGTTGACCTGAGTCGCCCGTACCGGATTACGTTGAGCCGCGGTCGGTAAAATCGCCGCCAGATGGATAATCTTTCGGACACGCTGCCGTTCAAAGATGTCTCTCAACCGCGCGTCGGAAAGGTCACATTCGATCTCTTCAATCCCAGGGTCCACCGCATTCGCAACCGGGACACGATCCAATGAGATCACGCTATATCCTGAACGCTGTATAAGTTTTACCAGCGCCCGGCCGATGAAGCCGCGTCCGCCCGATATCAGAATCGAATTCTTTTCCCTTATTGCCATCCGTTAACTCTTAAGCAATTTATCGTCTGCAACGGGTTCTCATCTTTGTCACCGCATCAAACTAACTAATAGGAGGCTCTCGCGCGGGGTATTTCCCGCATGGTACGCTCAATCTGCTCTGCGATCTGGCTCCACTTCGTCCCAGTGGCGGTTCAGACCAACAACCTGAGACGTCTGCTGCACACGGTCGAGGCGCTTTCGGAACTCGGGCCCGCATTAACGGCCGAGCGCGAGTTCTCTGAAACCTCGCGGCTCATGCTGTCTGCGGTGATGGAAGCAGCCGGTGCGCGCGAAGGCGCGCTCTTTCTGTTTAGCGACAAGCCAGCGGTTTTGACTTCCACGACAGCCATGGGCTTCGCGCTCATGCCCGACCCGGCCTTCATTCCTCTCCTTCCGAAACATGTACATGCGCTCACGGCAGCGCGTGGACCCATCGTTCTCAATTCCTCAACGTATTCAGTCTTTCTCAGTTCCAACGGCAACGTTGCGCCGGAGCTATTCAAGTGTCTTGCACCGCTGAAAGCCGGAGGCCGCCTCGCCGGAGTGATCGCTCTTGGCCGACGTCCGGGCGATGCTCTCTATGAAGACAGCGAACTCGACGCGCTCGAACTACTCTGCAGCTATGTGGCACTCGCAGTTCAGAATCACGCGCTGACTCAGACCATCGCCCAGCGCGTCTCTGAAAACCTGCGCCTGATGGCTTCTCTGCACGGCTTCTACGACAACGCGCTCGAAGCCTTTGCCACGGCGATTGACGTCAAGCACGTCAACATTCACGGACACTCTTTGCGTGTCGGACGGTACGCAGCCGCCATCGGGGACGCGATGGGCATGGATCCCAGCGAAGTCGCGGCCCTCCGCAGCGCCGGATACCTTCACGACATTGGCAAGGTCGCGGTCGATCGCCGCCTTTTCGGCAAGGCAGCCGCGCTTGATCCCGATGAATTTCGCGAGATGGCCGATCACACGACTGTCGGACATCAGATCGTGAGCAGTGTGCAGTTCCCCTGGCCAAAGATTCCCGAGGCAGTGCGCTGGCACCACGAGCGCAGTGACGGCTCCGGATATCCCGATCACCTTGTCGAATCTGACGTTCCCATCCAGGTACGCATCATCGGCATTGCCGATTCGTTTGACGCCATGACCAGTACCCGTCCATACCGTGCGCCGATGTCGGTAGGCAATGCACTTAGTGATCTGGTCCGTATGGCCCCGGAGAAATTCGATCCAAATGTGGTGCAGGCCCTGCTGATCCAAGTGCGCCGCGAAGCCGTTGGCAGCAGCCGTATCCCGCTCCTCGATAGCGCGCCGGTCAACA
>Ga0126383_10002794_pt1 | contig 11369 bp, 13 predicted proteins | sample PanSoiMetPlot_35_FD_96882 | JGI IMG/M metagenome (GOLD analysis project Ga0126383, IMG submission 96882) | Tropical forest soil microbial communities from Panama - MetaG Plot_35 | ecosystem: Environmental > Terrestrial > Soil > Tropical forest > Bulk soil | place: Panama | collected 2016-02-17
CTATGGTACGCGATCGATCCTCTCGCGACAGCCGCGAACACTTACCGGAGAGTTAGCGATGACGGAATGGCATGGAAAAATTTTACTGGAACGAGCTGATGGCACGCGACGTCGCCAGAGCAAAGAAATTCTACGCCGACACTTTGGGCTGGAGCTTTGAAGCCATGCTGATGCCGGGCGGCGGCACCTATTGGCTCGCGAAAATGAACGACGTGCCAGTCGGCGGCATTTTCGATATCAGCGGGCCGGATTATTCCGGCGTGCCGGAAGGCTGGATGCCTTACATCGCCGTGGATGATGTCGACGCTCGCGCAAAGAAAGCCGTCGCCGCCGGCGCCAAGATCATGAAGCCCGCCTTCGACGTTCCGAATGTCGGCCGTATCGTCGTCCTGCAAGAGCCCGGCGGCGCCGGGATCGGCTGGATGACGCCGGGCGATTGATCGCCGCCACCAGCATTGACGCTACCACCCGGGCAAAAGGAGAGCGCAGATGGAACCGCACAAGGTCGTTTCCCACGATGAATGGATCACCGCGCGCAAGGCTTATCTGGCCGACGAAAAAGCGTTCAGCCGCGCCCGCGACGCGCTTGCCCGCAAACGCCGCGAATTGCCGTGGGAGAAAGTGGACAAGAACTACGTCTTCAATACCCCAGCCGGCAAACAATCGCTCGCCGATCTGTTCGGCGGCAAAAGCCAATTGATCATCTATCACTTCATGTTGGGTCCGGGTTGGGAAGCCGGCTGCCCGAGCTGTTCGTTTCTCGCCGACCATTTCGACGGTGCGGTCGTTCATCTGGCGCAACGCGACGTATCGTTTGTCGTCGTGTCGCGGGCGCCGTTGTCCGAGATTGAAGCTTTCAAGCGCCGCATGGGCTGGCACTTCAAATGGGTGTCGTCGTTCGGCGGCGATTTCAATTCCGACTATCAGGTCTCGTTCACCGCACAGGAGAAGGCCGGCGGCAAGGTCTTTTACAACTACGAGTTCATCGAGAGCTTCCCGAGCGAGGAGCGGCCGGGCGCAAGCGTGTTCTACAAGAGCCCCATGGGCGAAATCTTTCACACCTATTCCACCTATGGTCGCGGTCTCGACATCCTGATCGGCACCTATCATTTCCTCGATCTCGCGCCCAAGGGCCGCGACGAGGACGGATTGGCGTGGTCGATGGCCTGGGTTCGCCATCACGATCGCTATGACGGCGCGGTCGTCGATACAAAAGCGTCATACCAGGAACCGAAATCCGCCTCATGCTGTGAGTAGGGATCTGATGACGGATGTAGATGTCGGAAGACAGAAGGGAACCATCTCTTCTCTGACATCTGACATCCGACCTTTTTCGACCGTTCTCTAACCAGGAGTGCACCATGAAGCTGTATGGTTTCCCGCCGTCGCCAAACACTTGGCAAGTTCGCGCGCTCGCCAGCTATCTCGGCGTGCCGTTCGAATTCGAATTCGTTGACCTCAGCAAAGGCGGCCAACAGACGCCCGCTTTTGTCGCCATTAACCCGACCGCTCGCACGCCGGCTCTGGTCGATGGCGACCTCAAGCTGTGGGAGACGATGGCGATCATGCAATATATCGCCGGCAAGAAGCCGAATGCGGCCTGGCCAAACGACGCGCGCTTGCGCGCCGACATCACGCGCTGGCAGAGCTGGAATCTGGCGCATTGGAATCGCGACGTTTGGTCCCCGGTGCTGTTCGAGCGCTTGGTCAAGAAGTTTCTTAATCTCGGGGCGCCGGACCAGGCCGTGATTGCCAAGGGTGTCGCAGCTTATGAAAAAGAGGCCAAAATGCTCGACGCGCACCTGAGCAAACGAAAATATCTGGTCGGCGATGCGCTTACGATTGCGGATTTCGCCGCCGCGTCGCCGTTGTTCTACGCCAAAGAAGCCGAATTGCCGCTCGCGCCCTATTCGCACATCCGCGGTTGGTTCGAACGCGTTTCGGCGCTGCCGTGCTGGCGCGAAACGGCGCCGCAAATGGCGGCGGCAGCCTGAACAGGAACCGGTAATCAGTGAGTCAGTAATCGGAAAAGGAAATCCGATTACTGGCCACTGACTCCTGATTATCTGGTCGGGACCGGCTTGTCGCCGCGGTAGTCATAGAAGCCGCGCTGGGTCTTGCGGCCGAGCCAGCCGGCTTCGACGTATTTCACCAATAGCGGGCACGGCCGGTATTTGGAATCGGCCAAGCCCTCGTGCAGCACCTGCATCACAGAAAGACAGGTGTCGAGACCGATGAAGTCGGCAAGTTCGAGCGGACCCATGGGATGATGGGCGCCGAGGCGCATTGCGGTATCGATCGACTCGACATTGCCGACGCCTTCATAAAGGGTATAGATCGCCTCGTTGATCATCGGCAGCAGGATGCGGTTGACGATGAAGGCTGGGAAATCTTCCGCCACCGCGATCTGCTTGCCGAGCTTGGCGATGAACTGCTTGGTGGCTTCGAACGTGGCGTCATCCGTGGCAATGCCGCGGATGACCTCGACTAGTTCCATCAGCGGCACTGGATTCATAAAATGAATGCCGATGAAGCGCTCTGGGCGATCGGTCGCCGCCGCCAGCCGTGTGATCGAGATTGACGACGTGTTGCTGCCGACGATGGCTTCGGGCTTGAGCGCCGGACACAGCGCGGTAAAAATCTTGCGTTTGATATCTTCCTGTTCGGTCGCCGACTCGATCACGAGATCGCAGTCGCCGAGTTCGTCGAGCGTCGGCGCCGGCGAAATGCGTTTGATGGCAGCCTGGCGCTGCTCGTCGCTGATGCGCTGACGGCTGACCTGCCGGGCTAGATTGCCACTGATAGTGGCAAGACCTTCGTTGATGCGGTCGGCCGCGATATCGTTCAATAAGACATCAAAACCGGACAGGGCGCAGACATGGGCGATGCCGTTGCCCATCTGCCCGGCGCCGATCACGCCGATCTTGCGGAATGACGGAGCAGCGTCATTTGGTTCGCCCGCGCGCGCCGGCTGCGCACGCGGGCCGGTTCGTTCTTTTGGACGTTCCTTGACCTCAACCATTTCGATTCACCTTCGCAATTTTACGCCGATCCCGGCCCCGGCGCCAGATTCCGTCAGCGCTTGACCTTGTCGAGCTCCGCCGCAAGCTCCGGCAGGGCCGCGTAGAGATCGGCAACCAAGCCATAGTCGGCGACCTGAAAGATCGGCGCTTCCTCGTCTTTGTTGATCGCCACGATGATCTTCGAATCCTTCATGCCGGCGAGATGCTGAATGGCGCCGGAAATGCCGACCGCGATGTAAAGGTCCGGCGCCACGACCTTGCCGGTTTGCCCGACTTGCCAATCGTTGGGCGCGTAGCCGGCATCGACGGCGGCGCGTGAAGCGCCGATTGCGGCGCCAAGCTTGTCCGCCACCGGTTCGATATATTTGGTGAAGTTTTCGCGGTTTTGCATGGCGCGGCCGCCGGAAATGATGATTTTGGCCGAGGTTAGTTCCGGACGCTCGGACTTTGAGAGTTCTTCACCGACGAAGCCCGAGAGGCCCGGATCGGCTGCGGCGTTAACCGGCTCGATCGGAGCCGAGCCGCCGGCGCCAGTCGCCTGGAACGCCGCGGTGCGCACGGTGAGCACCCGTTTTTGCTCGGGCGAGCGCACCGTCTGCATGGCATTGCCGGCATAGATCGGGCGCTCGAAAGTGTCCGGCGCCACCACTTTGGTGATGTCGGAAATCTGCATCACATCGAGCAATGCCGCGACCCGCGGCATGATATTCTTGCCGGTCGTGGTGGCGGGCGCCATCAGGGTGTCGTATGGGCCGGCGAGCGCCACGATCAATGCTGCGGTCGGCTCCGCCAGCATATGCGCATAAGTGGGCGCATCGGCGAGCAGCACTTTGGCAACGCCATCAAGCTTGGCTGCCGCGTCAGCGACCGGTTTGCAGTTTTGCCCGGCAACCAAAATGTGCACCTCGCCGCCGATCTGTTTGGCCGCGGTCAGCGCTTTGTTGGTCGCATCCTTGAGTGCGGCATTGTCATGCTCGGCGAGCAGGAGCGTGGACATATCAAACCGCCCCCGCTTCTTTGAGCTTCTCCACCAATTCGGCGACGTCCTTGACCTTCACGCCGGCTTTGCGCACCGGCGGCTCGGCGGTCTTGACGACCTGGAGTCGCGGCTTGATGTCGACGCCATAATCCGCGGCGGTCTTTTCGTCGATCGGCTTCTTTTTCGCCTTCATGATGTTGGGCAAGGACGCGTAGCGCGGCTCGTTTAGCCGCAAATCGGTGGTGACGATCGCAGGGGCTTTCAGCCGCACCGTCTGCAATCCGCCGTCGACCTCGCGCGTGACCGTGACCGCATCGCCATCGAGCGTCACCCCGGACGCGAAAGTGCCTTGCGGCCAGCCGAGCAGCGCGGCCAGCATCTGTCCGGTCTGATTGCAATCGTCATCGATCGCCTGCTTGCCCATGATGATCAGGCCGGGCTTTTCGGCGTCGGCGATCGCCTTGAGGATCTTAGCGACCGCAAGCGGTTCGATGGCGCCCTCCGCCTTTACCAGGATCCCGCGATCGGCGCCCATGGCGAGCGCGGTGCGGATGGTTTCGGCCGCCTGCGCCGGTCCGATCGAGGCGCAGACAATCTCGGTCGCCTTGCCGGCCTCTTTCAGCCGGATCGCCTCCTCGACGGCAATTTCGTCGAACGGATTCATCGACATTTTGACATTGCCAAGTTCGACGCCGGAGCCGTCCGGCTTGACCCGGATTTTCACGTCTTTGTCGATCGCCCGCTTCACGGGCACCAGAATTTTCATGAGAAAAGCTGCTGCTGTTATTGTTGCGCGCTCGCGCGATTGAGGAAATCGCGCGCTGCTGCGGTGCGGCAAACTACCGGCCCGCACCCTGCCGGTCAACGCCGCCTATCTGTTCTCGCCGGGCTTCCAGAGCACGTCGCCCGAGCCTTTGCCATTGGCGTAACGGCTTGCAACGAAAAGGTAATCCGACAGGCGATTGAGATATTTGAGCACCTCGGGCGTAACCCCTTCGCCGGCCTTGTCCTTGAGCTCGGCAGTGAGCCGCTCGGCACGCCGGCAGATGGTGCGCGCCAGGTGCAGATAGGCCGCGGCGGGGCTGCCGCCCGGCAGGACGAACGAGCGTAGCGGGGCAAGCTCGGTATTGAGCCGGTCGATCTCGGTCTCGAGCCAGGCCACCTGTTTATCGGTCACGGTGCACCGCGCCCCGCCAGGTCCCTTGCCCTGCCCGGGCGTGCAAAGGTCGGCGCCGAGATCGAAAAGATCGTTCTGAATCCGCGCCAACGCGCCATCAAGCGCGGCATCGCCGACCGTATGCAACCGCGCGATGCCGATCGCGGCGTTAGTTTCATCCACCGTGCCATAGGCGGCGATCCGCAGATCGTATTTCTTGCGTCGTCCGCCGGTGCCGAGCGCGGTGGTGCCGTCGTCGCCGGTGCGCGTGTAGATTTTGTTCAGAACGACCATCGCGGTTACGCGTATCTATTTGGCCATCAGCCAGACCGTAGACATGATAACGGCGATGGCGATGAATTGCAGCAAGACGCGCAGCCGCATCAATTGCTGCGATCGATGCGGTGAGCCGCCGCGCATCATATTGACGAGACCGAGCAGCAGCACGACGGCGACGGCGCCGATCGCGATCGGAACCCCCAAGTGGGACATGAAGTTGGCCATGATGGATCAGTTGTAGCTTGGCTTGAGCGGGAGAGAAAGCGGGATACTCGAACCGTCGTCCTGAGGTGCGAGCGCAAGCGAACCTCGAAGGACAGAAAATTGGGGCATCCTTCCGAGGGCCGCTTCGCGGCCACCTCAGGATGACTTAAATTGGTAAGAAGGAAACGCCCGCGATGATCGTCGATTTCCAGCACCATTTCACGCCGCGCGAACTGATCAAGGAGGATCCGGGCGACCGACTGGTCCTGCATTACGATGGGCTCGGCGCGCCGAGCTACACGGTGCACTCGCTGCTGTACGATCTCGACGAGCATGTGCGCATGATGGAGCTCGCCGGCATCGACGCAGCCTGGCTCACCAGCGCCGCCGGCATGTGTGCCGATGTTCAGACCTCGCGACTCGTCAACGACAAAGCAGCGCAAGCCGAGCGCGATTATCCCGGACGTTTCATCGGCGCCGCGCATGCGCATCCGCTTGGCGGTGCCGCGGCATTCAAAGAGCTCGCCCGCTGCCGGCATGAGCTCGGCTTTCAGGGTGTGGTGATCACCTCCGAGTTCGACGGCAAATTTATCGACGATCCGGTGCTCGAAGCGTTCTGGAACGAGATCGCCAAGCTCGACATGTTCGTTTTCGTCCATCCGGCGCTCAAGCTCAATCACGCCCAGCAGTTCGATGCTTACGATACCGCGCGCGCGGTCGGACGCGAATTTTCATTGATCATGGCGACGATCCGGTTGATCAACTCCGGCGTGTTCGACCGCCATCCCGCGCTCACCGTGCACATCGCGCATCTCGGCGGTGGCATCGCCTCGATGTTGGCGCGCATCCGCAGCTTTCAGGACAAGGAATTTTGGGGCACTGCGGGCAACAAACGTCACGGTCGTAAGGCGGAGAAAGATTTCGGCCATTACATCCGGCACAATCTGGTGTTTGACACGGCCGGCTTTGCCGGCGGCATCGGCGCGATCAAAGCGGGCTTAAGCGAAATTCCGGCGTCGCGCATCGTGTTCGCCACCGATTATCCGCAGGAAATTAGGAAGCGTGAGGCGGTGCGCGATTTCGTTCACGGGCTCCGCGCGCTCGGCGCGGACGGCGAGCGCATCCTTTCCGGAAATGTAGGCCTCCTGCTCAAGGAGCCGCCGGCGCCGGAGCGAACAAAAATAGAAGAGCGGATGCTGTAGTGCCGGCGACGATAGTCACGCGGCATCGTGAAAAATGACACCGAGCGTGTGCCGGCGACCGGAACGCAGGCGGCTTACACCATGCCGCATGTTAACTCGATAAGTTCCGCGAGTACCACGAACCGGACGATGGTGGACCGGAAAGATCACGCCTTCGCCTTGCCTAAGCGGCACGACTTCGACGCGTGACTGCATTCGCGGTCGTTGCTCCGTGAGTAAAAATTCGCCGCCACTAAAATCTTGTTCGGGCTTGGACAAGAGAAATGTCACTTGAAGCGGAAAGATGTTTTTCGCCGTAAATGTCCTGATGCAAGCAATTGAAGTCACCGGGACCGTAGCGGAGTAGCAGCGGCGTAGGCTTGCTTTGTCCGTCCGCATGACAGCGCCTTAAATAAGCGGCGTGTGTTGAGGGATATGTTACCTCGATGCCGAGCGCCTTGTTCCAGCTATTCGCAACCTGCGCCAGGGCCGGATACAGAGAATCGCGCAGCTCGGCGATGGTCTTTGGCAAGGGATATTCGAAATATTTGTATTCGCCCCGCCCAAAACCGTGCCGCGCCATGACTATCCGACTGCGAAACAGTTGATCAGAGTCGTAACTTTTCGCCAAGACCGCGCATTCTTCTGCTGTAAGCAACCCGGTGGTCGCACAGCCATGTTCGTCCAGATTGGAGATGATCGCGGTCCAATTCAACGCCGCGACACGCTCGCCGATCGATAACGATTTTGGCTGTGCAATTGATCGTTGTGTTTGAATTATTGCCGCCATGTCCTGACCCTAAATTTCATCGTGCCGCGACGCTGGACCACGAGGGCGAATATCGCAAAAAAGAGACGTGATCCAACACCCGAAACCTGCACTGCGCCAAGCGGCCCTACCGAGCACGCGTCACCGCCTAGGCGTTGGCCAAATGCTTCTCGATCTGATCGACCGGATGCTTGGTGAGATCCTTGTCGATCTCGGCGATGATTTTCTTTTTAGGTCGGGATGAAATGCCTTGCGCAAATCGGCGAGCGTGCGTGGCGGTGCGACCACGACCAAGGCGTCGACGCCGCGATCGCGCATCATCCGCTCCACCATGGCTGCGACCTGCTGGGCGAACCGGTGCTCCTCAAGGTCGTGCCAATCGGTTTGGCCGACGCTGGAACGTACGCCACCGACTGACGAAAAGGCGCGACCAGGACGATCGGTCCCCTGTTCGTGGGTCGCGGGATTTTGGTCGGTGAAGACGCGCTCGGTCTTGAGATTGAGGAGCTGTGCGTCGCCTTCGTTGCGCAGCACGAGCGCCTTGCTGCCGTCGCCGACGAAAACAAATGCGTTATGCGGAATTCGAAGCATCGGACCGGACCAATCTTGTTGAAATGCTCTGGAATGCTGCCGAACAAGACCAAGCGCGGACGCCCACGCCTTGACTAAAGTCAATTCGGGTGGAGCGGCAATCGTTCCGCAGTCTTTCGGCTTATCCAAGCGCGACTTATCCAGCCAATCGGGCGCTAATTCGAGCCGTCGAGCAACCGCCGGGCGATGACCTGGGCCTGGATCTCGGCGGCACCTTCGAAAATATTGAGAATGCGCGCATCGCATAAAATCCGCGACACCGGAAATTCCACGGCAAAGCCATTGCCGCCGTGCACCTGCACCGCATTGTCGGCCGCCGCCCAGGCGATGCGCGCCGCCAACAACTTGGCCATCCCCGCTTCGAGATCGCAACGACGTCCGGAATCCTTCTGCCGCGCGGCATAATAGGTGAGCTGGCGCGCGATCGTGATCTCGGTCGCCATCATCGCGATCTTGTCCCCGATGCGCGGGAACGCGGCAATCGGCTCGCCGAATTGCACGCGGCTCGTGGCATAGCCGAGCGCCTGTTCCATCGCGGCCTGGGCCACGCCGACCGCCCGCGCCGCGGTTTGGATGCGCGCCGCTTCGAAGGTCGCCATCAATTGCTTGAAGCCGAGGCCCTCGACACCTCCAAGCAGGTTCTCCGCTTTGACCGTGAAGCCGTCGAATGCGATCTCGTATTCCTTCATGCCGCGATAGCCGAGCACCTCGATCTGGGTCCCGGTCATCCCCCCGACTGGGAAGGGATCGGCGTCGGTGCCGCGCGGTTTTTCCGCAAGCAGCATCGACAGTCCGCGGTAACCGGTCTCGGCCGGATTGGTGCGAACCAAAAGCGTCATCAAATCGGCGCGCACCGGATGCGTGATCCAGGTCTTGTTGCCGTAAACCTTGTAGACGTCGCCTTGGCGCACCGCGCGCGTCTTCAGCGATGCCAGATCCGAGCCGGTATTCGGCTCGGTAAACACCGCGGTGGGCAGCACTTCGCCGGAAGCGATTTTCGGCAGCCACTTGCGCTTCTGCTCCTCGGTGCCGGAACCGAGAATGAGCTCGGCCGCGATCTCCGATCGCGTGCCGAGACTGCCGACCCCAATATAGCCGCGCGATAATTCCTCGGACACGACGCACATCGACTCCTTGCCCAGTCCCATGCCCTCGTAATCCTCGGGAATGGTCAGGCTGAACACGCCGAGTTCCGCCATCTGCGCGATGACGTCGAGCGGAATGTATTCGTTGCGCAGGTGCCAGGCCTGCGCGAACGGCACGACGCGATCCTCGGCGAACTTGCGCATTTCCTCGCGGATCGAATCCAGCGTCTCGTCGAGCCCGCAAGCGCCCACCGTCGCATCGTGACGCTCGCGCATTAGCTCCATCAGGCGTGCGCGGCGAGCCGGCGTATTCCCGGTCGCAATGAGGTGTTCGACGGCCGGATTAATGCGCGCGGCAACCGCCGCTGTTTTTAGTCCGAGGTCGGAGAGACGGACAATCTCGCTCTGGCTCATGGCAATGCCGCCGAGCACTTGCGCCAAATATTCGCCGGCGCCGATCCTAACCAGGAGTTCCTCGATCTCGCCGAAACCTCCGCTATCGGCTCGGCGCTGGGCGTACTGCCCGAGCTGGCGGATGGCCTCGACATAGGTGGCAAGCCACGCGAGCCCATGGGTGGCACGCTGCTCGCTGTCGAATCGGCGCGACACCACGCGGCCGTCGACCGTTACGCGCTCGCCGACCACGCGCTGCGCATCGCCCAACAGCGCGTCCATCGCCGCGACCGCATCGCCTAGCATCGCGATCACCTCACGACGCGGCGGTTTCTCGCTAACGACAGAGGGCATGGTTCACTCGTTCAATTTGCGCTCCATAGGCGTCCAAAAGACCTTATGCGTGCAGTGCACAAAAGCCAATCAAGATGCGGCGGGCATGGCTTGGCTTCGGACCTACGGCAGGTTCGGCAAACGATGGTATGAAGCCGGTGCCGATTCGGTGCGGAGGTTCTCGGCCGTTGAACGCGATCCGCCTGTGCAGCCGCGTCGCTTGGGACGCCTTCTCTCGCTTTAACGCCGACGACGGCTGGGCGATCGCAAGCCATATCGCCCTGTCGGTGCTGATGTCGATGTTTCCGTTTCTGATCCTTGTCACGGCGCTGGCCGGCTTCATCGGCTCGCAGAACTTGGCCGCCGAAGTAGCGAGCCTGATCGTCGCGGCCTGGCCGCCGGAAGTTTCCGGCGGCATCGGCGGCGAAATTCACAAAGTGCTGACCACGGCGCGCGGCGATATCCTTACGATCGGCGCCGTATTCGCGGTTTACTTTTCCTCGAGCGGTATCGAGAGCCTGCGCATCGGGCTCAACCGCGCCTACGGGTTGACCGAGACGCGGCCATGGTGGCTGTTGCGTTTGGAATCGATCGGCTATGTGCTGATCGCAGCGATGGCTCTGCTGGCGCTCGCTTTTCTCGTCGTGCTTGGTCCTTTGGTATTTCGCGCGGCGCTCGCTTATTTCGACTGGCTCGAGCCGCTCGAAGGTCATTACACCGTCGCCCGGTTCAGCCTCGCCGCCTTCGTGCTCACGGTGGCGCTGTTGATCCTGCATATGTGGCTGCCGTGCGGACGCCGGCACATTAATGAAGTCTGGCCGGGTATTGCCGCGACGCTCGTTCTGTGGCTCGTCTGCGGTGTCATATTCGGACGTTATCTTGCGGATTTTCGCTATACCTACGTCACCTATTATGCCGGCCTCGCGTCGGCGATGGTGGCGTTGGTGTTTCTCTATTTCAGCGCCTGGATTTTCATTTATGGCGGCGAGCTCAATGCCGCGATCGCGCGCGAACGCGCGATCCGGCGCGGCACGCCGGATCGCGTGAGTTGACAGTAAATGCTTTTGGTTGAGCGTGTGTCGGTTTATCAGGCGCGTTGCGCCTCCATCACGTCGTCGAAATTCCGCAAGCCCTGCCGCGGCGTATTGACTAGCACCGCCATATTGCCCGGCTTGTGGCGATTGGTGCGCATCAGCTCGTGCGCATACGGTATCTTTTCCCACGGGAAAACGTCGCTCATGCACGGATCGACACGACGGTCGATGACGAATTGATTGGCGGCGCTCGCTTGCTTGAGATGGGCGAAATGCGAACCCTGCACGCGCTTTTGCCGCATCCAGACATAGCGCGCATCGAAAGTGATGTTGTAGCCCGAG
>Ga0126383_10002795_pt1 | contig 11365 bp, 9 predicted proteins | sample PanSoiMetPlot_35_FD_96882 | JGI IMG/M metagenome (GOLD analysis project Ga0126383, IMG submission 96882) | Tropical forest soil microbial communities from Panama - MetaG Plot_35 | ecosystem: Environmental > Terrestrial > Soil > Tropical forest > Bulk soil | place: Panama | collected 2016-02-17
GCCCGTTCAGACTGCCCGTTCAGACTGCCCGTTCAGACTGCCCGTTCAGACTGCCCGTTCAGACTGCCCGTTCAGACTGCCCGTTCAGACTGCCCGTTCAGACTGCCCGTTCAGACTGGTTGATGAGCCTCGCTTGCCGGCGCGCGGCGCCGTCGTCACAAATTTCCTCCGGTCAGATTGGTTTTGAGGAAGTCTTCGCGCAGAGGCGTGAAGATGTCTATCAGCACGACCTCTTCATCGAGCATTGTCGCGCCGTGCCAGCACCCGGAAGGAAAGTGAAGCACGTCGCCTGCCTGCGCGATCCGCTCTTCGTTTCCGATGATGAAACGCACGCGGCCGCGTTCGACCAATGTGATCTGCTCGTGCGGATGATCGTGCGCCGGCGTGACGACGTGCGGCGCGAAGCGCAGGCGGCAAACCATCAGGCGCTGGCCCACGATCATCTGGCGGCTCACTCCCCCGCCGAGTTCTTCGACCGGGACGCTGTCCCACTCCCAATGATTCGTCGGTGTTTTCGGATTTGTATTTGTGTCTGATCCCATGTTTCTACCGGTTGCTCGCTGACGGAACCGCGACAAACTTAAGTTTGTCGGACATACGAGCGCGCATTTCGTTTCAAGCGATTGGCGGCGCGGCAAAAGCCGGCGCCGCCACCAGCGTCGCCGCCCCGCGCAATCGCGGATGCTCTTCGAGTGTGACTGTTCGAATCTCGGTTTTGGCCGCGTCCGGCGAAAGGGCGCGTTCAGACAGAGCGGCCCGGACGGCGGGTTCGATCAGATCCCAGGCCGCGATTATTTCGCCGCCGATGTAAATGCGCGCCGGATCGACCGCGTTGACGATCGAGGCCAGCCCGAGTCCGAGATAGCGCGCCGTCGCTTCCAGCGCGGCAATGGCTTTCGCGTCGCCGGCTCGCGCCCTGGTGATCAAATCTTCGACCGTGAAAGTCGCGATCTCGGCGGCGACCGGCTTCGATTCCCGGAGATTCCGTCCGAAGTAACGCGAGAGCGTCGCCAGATTGGAGATGTAGGCTTCCCAGCAGCCCGTCGCGCCGCACGGGCAGCGCGGGCCGTCAATGCTCAAAGGGACATGACCGAACTCTCCGGCTATGTTGTGATGCCCCCGCAGCACCTCGCCGTTGACGACGACGCCCACTCCGATGCCGTCGGAAACGCTGACGAAGACCAGATCGCCTACGGCCCCGGCGTCGCCGCGCGTCGCCCACATCTGAGCCAGCGCGCATGCCTTGCCGGAATTCTCGACGTGAACCGGCAGGCCGGTGGCGGCGGCCAGCGACTCGCGGACCTCCACGTCGCGCCAACCGAGCGTCGGAGCGTGAATGACCCGTCTGGTCTTGCGATCGACCATCCCGGGCACGACCACGCCTATGCCTTTGCACGCGCCGGCCTCTTTGTGTTCGGCCAAGACCTTCTTGATCCGCTTGCCGAGCTCGGCGACCAGACGCTTAGGCTCCCGCTCGGTTGGAAAACTGCTGACGCCGACCAGTTGCCGGCCCATTAGATCGGTCACCATCAGGAAGGTGCGCGTCACGCGGACGTCCACCGCCACCACACATCGCTCCCGCGAATCAATGTAGAGAAACGTCGGCTTGCGTCCGCGATGACTCTCTCCGGTCGCCCCCTCGAAGACCAGTCCTTCGGCCAGCAGGTCATTCACAATTAAACTCACCGCGCCCCGCCTCAACCCCATGATCCGCGCCAGGTCAGCGCGCGAAATAGGCTGATGCGCCCGCACCAGGTTCAACGCGATCCGCCGGTTGATCTCACGCGAAGTGCCGCGCGTCGCCACCTGAAAGTTATTGGGATTGATTTTGCGCATAAATCAGGTTTTGTCTTTAATTACGACAAAATATCAATTTTATTATCCGGCCTCGAGGCGTCCGAGGGCGATGTGGCGGTAAGCAAAAGACCGCTGGCCATACGTTCTATGTTCTTACTGTTCCGAAGACGCGGCACAGTACAGGGAGCCTTGACAACCTGGCGCCTCTTTCTTTGCGCTCATCCGGATAGCGTCAGGTCGGCGCCGTTCCCTGTACCGTACCGCGCCCTCACAACAACAGACACAGTCCATTAAGTTTTTGTCTAAACTTAAGACAATATAGCCGAAGACGCCCTAAGCTATCAATCTTTTTTCAACTTTGTCGTCGGAGAATTTCTAAAGCCCGATCAGCCGAAGAGAGTTGGCTGATCAACCGAAGCGAAATATACTGAGCGCGAATCGAAACCGAGCGCCCACATAAGCCGTCAAAAAAACAGAGATCGAACATTCAATCACCGGCGGCCAGATGACCAACTGGGGCGCGCACAACCTCGACATCGCGCGGTGGGCTTTGAACGCGAAATCCCCCAGGGCCGTCTCGGGCTTCGGCGGACGCTACGAAATCAATGACGGCGGTCAGACGCCGGACGTGCAGGAAGTGCTCTACGACTTCGACGGTTGCGTTGTCTCGTGGTCGGGCCGCGAAGTCAACCGCACCCGCGACGAATATCTGGTCTTCCACGGCGCGAAAGGCACGCTCAACATCATGCGCAACGGATTCACTATCGCGCCCGAAACCTGGCGCAAGAAAGAGGCGCCGGAGATCGAGCCGATGCAGATGAAAGGCAATGGCAATGAAGCGCAGGCCCTGCACATCCGCAACTTCCTCGATTGCGTGAAGAGCCGCCAACGCCCCATCGCCGATGTCGAGGAAGGCCACCTGACGGCGGTCATGTGCCACCTGGGAAATATCGCCACCAGGCTTCAGCGTTCGCTGAAATGGAATGGCGAAAAGGAAGAAATCATCGGCGACAAGGAAGCCAGCCAGATGCTGTCGCGGCCTTACCGCAAGCCGTGGAAACTGGATTGAGCTTTTTCACCACAAAGGGACAAGGGGTCAAAGGGTCAAAAGTAGAAGAAGGAAAGGGAATGACTCTTCCCTTTGTTATCTTTGACCCCTTGACCCCTTGTCCCTTTGTGGTGAAAAAGCGTGTTAGCTTTCCGGCGTGAACCCGAGCACGATGTCGAAACGCGCGGCCAGTTCGCCGGCGCGCGACTGTTTGAGTGGGGCGAAGTCGACAATGATGGCCTCGCGGAGTTTGGGATCGCGAATGCCCTTGAGGATGGAGTCGCGCTCGTTGCCCGGATCCCCCTTGACGTAGCATTGCGTGGTGAATTTCTCTTGCCCCTTCACCTTAACAGCGAAGTGAATATGTGGCGTGCGACCGGGGTACGGAACGGGTTTGATGGTGCGAAACAGGTAATCGCCTGTCGAGCCGGTCATGAAACGTCCGAAGCCCTGAAAGTTCACATCGCGCTTGTCCTTGTTGACAGTGCCGCTGTGAATGTAGGCGCCGTTGTTGTCGCATTGCCAGATTTCGACGAGAGCGCCGCGGATCGGCTCGCCGTGACTGTTGAGGATGCGCCCGCTCAAATAGGTGACCGCGCCCACGGCCGGCGTGATCGAGTCGTTTATGATCAGCAGGTCGTTGTCGGTGTCGAGCGGCATCTTGTCCGGGTAAAATGGCCCTTCGGTCTGCCGCGGCGTCTGGATCAGCTTCTGGGCGAAAACGCCGGGCGTGAATAGAGCGGCGCTCCCAATGGCTAAGCCGCTCAGAAAATGGCGGCGCGTGCGAAACAGGTTATGGTTATCCATAGTTCCAACTCTCCTTTGGCGATGGTGTAATGAGTAAATAGATGCCGGATAAAGGGAGCGCCCTCAAGACTCCCGCCGGGTTGAGTTGACGCCGGATTATATGACACGAAGCAAAAAATGAACATGAATCCAAAAGAACGAGAGTCGCTTTCCCGAGCGACATTTCAAATTTCGGAGGACTCAATATGAGAAGCGCCACTTTTCTGCCCCTTGTGTTGTTAGCGGCTCCTGTCTTTGCCGCGCCGCCCGTCCTCGTTCGCGCGCAGGCGCCAGAGGCGACGGCTGAGGCGCTCTACAAGGAGGCCAGCAATTACCCGGGCAAGAAACTGGCGGAGCTTAGAGCGCAAGGCAAACGGCTTGACAGGGAGACTAACGAGCGGATTCGCGGCGAACAGCGTGAATTGGCCGCCCGTTATGCGGCGCGACTATCGGCGCGTCCCAACCTGGCAGGGGTCGATTTCTTTTACCTGGGCCGGCTCTACGATATCGCCGACAAAGGCGCCGAGGTGGTCAAAGCCATGCGCCGCTTCCTGGCTGAAAAACCCACGCCCGAAGGCGCGGCGGCGCAGTCGGCGCGTTACATGATCACGATCCACGGCGCCCGCGGTAAATCGCTCGATGAAGCCGAGAATATGCTGGCGGAGTACCTGCGCCACGAGCCGCAATCTCCGCACAATCGCTGTCAGATGGAGCTTGAGCTGGCGATGGCTCAAACGAAAGTCAAAATGTATGACCGCGCCTTCGCGCATGCCGGCGAAGCCTTCCGTGGCGCCAGGCTGCTCAAGCCCGCGCCCCCCGGAGTCCCCGCCAGCGAGCTTGATAAATGGGTCATTGAGGCGGGCGGCGCGCTCGTCGAAGCCCACACCGCGATGAAGCGAAAGGAAGAAGCTTTGGCGGTGATCATGGAATTGTATAAGCGAGCGCTCGATCTGCCTTCGGCCAGTCTTTACCGGGAACTCTCCAAAAGATTCGCCGACCGGGAACGCGAGATTGAAGCGGCGCTCAAAACTCTCGAATCAACTGGCCGCAACCCCGCGCCGGAACTGGTCGTCGCCGAATGGATTGATCAGGAGCCGGTCAGGCTCGCCGAATTGCGCGGGAGCGTGGTGCTGCTCGATTTCTGGTATGAATGGTGCGGTCCATGCATCGCCGCCTTCCCGACCTTGAAAGGCTGGAGCAAAAAGTATCGCGACAAAAAGCTGGTGGTGCTCGGACTGACGGAACTGCAAGGCCAGATCGCCGGAAAAAGGATGACGGTTCCGGAAGAGTTGGAATTTCTGCGCAAGTTTAAGCAGCAATACGGCCTGCCCTATGGCTTTGCAATTGGAAACAATCGAGCCAACCAGCGCCTGTATGGCATTTCAGCCTATCCGACGGCGGTGCTGATTGATCGTCGCGGCGTGGTCCGTCACATCAGCATCGGCGTCAACACGAAGGAATTGCAGGAACTCCAGGCGATGATCGAGAAGCTGCTTAAAGAACCGGCCTAGTCCCTTGATAATCATTTACGGCGTAAATGTCATCATTTTATGGAACGGAGTAATCAGCGCCTATAAGTCAAGACGCGACCCCATAGGCTTTTCGTTCCCCAGATTCCCGAGCGCAGAGCTTCGAGCTGAACGATCTGGCTGTGGTCTACAAAGAGGTTCACTTCCGGCCCGTAGTTTTTGATGTACCATGCGAAGACCTCCGGATCGGCGGCCTCGAACATGACCTTCTCGATCCCCAGCGCGTTGATGATCTTCGCGACCACGTCGGTGCGCCAGACCTTGACGTTCTCGGTAATGCCCTCCGATTCGATCATCAACATCTCCGCCCCGGCCCCCAGAAATTCCTTCGCCTGCCGGATGGCGCTTAACACGTCACGCGTCCCTTCGGCTTCCAATTCGGCGATCGCGGTAGCTCCGCCGGCCCCGAATTGGATTCCGACTTCCGGCTTGGCTTTCAGTCCGGCCGAGCGGACGAGCTCGACCAGTCGCAGGAGGTCTTCCGTCGGTGCCGTGATAAAGCCGCTGGAGATTTCGATGATGTCAAAGCCCAACTCTCGGCATTCGCCCACGTAGCGGTCAACGTTCTCCGCGCCATAGGCCAGCACGCGCTCGATGAACCCTCCGGTCGAGACCAGAACGTGATGTTTGTGGCAGAGGTCTATCAGCTCCTTGACCGCCCGGCGCGGCATGAGCGCGAAGGAGCCTCCGGCGAATTTGAGGCTGTCCACGTAAGCCCCCATCGTCTCCAGCACGTCTTGCAGGTACCGTTTGCCCATCGGCGTGTAGTACGGCCCGCGAATCTCGGTCACGCCGCGGGCGCGCGGCTTCTTCTGGCGCTCGTTGATTGGCAGGAAGGCGAACGCCCGTTCGTCATTGTGATTGTGTTCCTGAGCCATAGTTGATTCCTCGCCTCCGCGTAGTCAGAGTAGCAACCACGGATTTTACGGATGCCACGGATAATCCGCGTTGATCCGTGGCATCCGTAAAATCCGTGGTTGCTACTCCCCTAATGTCGCCCGTTCTGATTCAACTTGAACTTTGTCCAGCAGGCGCGCCAGATCGGCCACCTCGATCGCCTCCAGATTGGCTATGGCGTCAATGATTTCGCGGCGCTGCGCGTCTACAGCGTAGGGCGCGCTCAACTGCTCGAACTTTTGCGCCACCGTCTCCCAACTCATCGGGCGGGCGACAAAGCCTTCGTAGTCGCGCTTCTCCTTAGTCAGGATTCGGCCATCGTTGAGCGCAACCGTGATGCGGCAGGGCATCTCATCCGGGAACCGCCGGCTGTAATCGTCCGATGGCCGGACCTCGATCTTGCGGAGCAAGGCCTGAACATCAGGGCGCCGAATTCTCTCCGGCCGGTATTGTTCGGGCATGACCTGGTCGTCAAGAATGGCGACGGCCACAATGTATGGCAGGCTATGATCCGCCTCCTCCTTTGTCCGAACGATACTCTTGCTTCCTTCCTCGCCCCCGCCGATGATGTGATAAGCCACGTCGAAGGTCTCGATCTCGATGCGCGTCACATCGGCGGCGGTGAAGCCGTGCGCATGTTTAAGCTCCAGGACGCCTTCGATAGCCGACTGGGAGTGAATCTCGGCGTTGTATTTCTTGACGATCGTTCGCGACACACGCTCGAGGTCCTCGCCTGACCAGTCAATCTCGAACCGGCCTGCGATGGTTTCCATAAACCCCTTGTTTCCTTCGAAGACCTCAGGGGGCCCGGTCACGCCTCGCATCGCGAGGAATGTGTCATAGGTAGCGCCGAAAGCGGTGTTGGGATAGGCCAAACCTTTCCAGTGTGAAAGCGACCCGGTGCGAGTGACACGCAAGGCGTTGAAGGCCGTCCCGCAGATGGCGATCGCATTGGCGGTTCGCGCCACATCCAAACCCAGAGCTTTAGAGACCCCGGCGGCGACTGCGTAAGACCCTTGCGTGGTATGGTCAAACCCTTTCGCCCGCACTGGGGCCACATCGCTCAATCGGCACTGAACCTGATAGGCCACGGCGAGCGCGGTCAGGAATTCGCGTCCACTCCTTCGCGCATACTCGGCCGCCGCGAGCGTCGCTCCCAGGTTATCGCTCGGATGGCAGGTCTCGCCCCTGGCCAGATAACTGTCGTTGAAATCCAGGTAACGTACGAGCGCGCCGTTGTAAAACGCCGCCTGATCCGGCGACGTCCGGCCCCCACCTATCAAGGTGGAGCGCGCGCTGCCGCCGAAGTCCTCGATCTGCGCGCGAAGCAGCCTGACAGGCTCTCCCCCCAACGCCCCAACCGCGCAGCCCAGGCTGTCCAGAACCCGGATTTTGAGTTGACCGCGAGCCATCTCCGTGAGGTCATCATAGGATGCCCGCGCAACGAACGCCGCCATTTGTTCAGCTTGCGTCAATCGTATTTCTTCTTATTGGAATTACGCTACCGCTCCCGCGCCGTACCGCCGGTCAAATAAAATATCGGTACAAATCACGCTCGCCACGGCGCGGGCCGGTCAACGACAAGACGGTCATGACTACGACATCCTGCTCTTCGGTGTCGGTACGCTCCAATACACGTTCCAGGGGCCAGAGGGCGTTAAGGTCGCGCACGGCGACCAGCGCGTTACCGGGCCGCGCATGAACGACAGATGATCCTGGCCTGGAGCCTCTACGGCGTCCCGATTTATAACGCTTCGCGACGATGACGCAGCCATCGGTTGAACTTCGGCCAGGGCCAGGCGTTGACAACCGAGCGGGCTTCGACCCAACCGCGCCGCGCCTGGAAGACTCCGTAGCGCGTCTGCTCGAGCTGCGCCGCGCTGTGGGCGTCGGAGTCAATCGCGAGCAGCGCGCCTGCCTCATTCGCGGCGCGCGCCAGAACATCGTTCAAATCCAGTCGAGACGGCGATCCGTTCACTTCGAGCGCGACGCCCGCTCGAGCGGCCGCTTCGACGATGCGCTCGAAGTCGAATTCCACCGGCTCGCGGCTGCCGATCAATCTCGTCGTTGGATGGCCGATGATGTGCGTGTAAGGGTTGGCGATGGCGTCGAGCAGTCGCCCGGTCATTTTATCCTTGCTCTGGCGGAACGCGCCGTGCACCGAGGCGACCACGACGTCGAGTCGCGCCAGAACTTCGTCCGGGTAATCGAGACGGCCGTCGGCCAGGATGTCCACCTCAGCGCCCATCAGGATGCGCGGCTTGCGCCGGCCCCTCTTCTTTCGCAGCGCCTCGACCTCTTCGATCTTCCGCTCCAGCCTTTTCAGATCAAGTCCGTGCGCAATGCGTGACGACGGCGAATGATCCGTAATCGCGATGTATTCGAGGCCCATCGCCGCGGCGGCGGTGATCATCTCCTCAAGGCTCGACCGGCCGTCGGACCAGGTTGTGTGCGCGTGCAAGTCGCCGCGCAGATCGCCCTCTTCAATCAGCTTCGGCAACTGAGCTTCCATCGCGGCGTCAATCTCGCCGCGATCCTCACGCAATTCCGGCGGCGGCATTTCCATTCCCAGCGCGCGGTAAGCGTCCTCTTCCTTTTCGCCGCCGATCCGCTCGTCGCCGCGAAAGACGCCATATTCGTTGATCTTCAATCCCCGCGCCTGGGCCAGCGTGCGCAGGTGGACGCTGTGCTGTTTGGAACCGGTGAAATAATGGAGCGCCGCTCCGTACGATTCTTTCGGCACGGCGCGGACGTCCACTTGCAGACCGCCTTCGATGATCACGCTCGCGCGCGTAGGGCCGAGCGCGCTCACTTGTTTGATCAAGGGTAATTTGACGAATTCGCGCAGCGCTTCATTGCCCTTGCGCGATGAGATGAGCAGATCAATGTCTCCAATGGTCTCGCGGCGCCGGCGAATCGAGCCGGCCAGATCGGCGCGTTCCACCAGCTTGATCTTGCGCGCCTCGTCGAGCAGTTTTTCGGCCGTAGGCAAGACCGTCCCCAGCCGCCCCCGCTGTTTGCCCGATTGATGCAGCTCGATCCCGCGCCGCAAATTTTCGATCTTCTTCTCGCCGAACCCGCGCAGCTCGACGAGCGAGCCTTTCTCGATCAGGCGACTGAGATCGTTGACGTTCTTGATCCGGAATTTTTTGTGCAGCAAAGCGAGCGTCTTCGGCCCGAGGCCGGGGATGTCCATCATCTCGAGCAGCTCATCAGAAACGCTGCGCATCTCCAGCTCGCAGCGGCGGATGCGCCCCGTTTCAATGTACTCCTCGATCATCTCCGCCAGGTCGTGACCGATCCCTGGTATTTGCTCGAGCTCTTTCTTACTGGCCAATGAGGTCAGGTCTTGATCCAAACTTTTGAGCGAAACGGCGGCGCGCTCATAGGCCAGGGCGCGGAAGCGATTCTTGCCTTTGAAAGCAAGCGTCCGCGCCATCCGGTCGAAGATTTCCGCGATCTCCCGGGTTACCATCTTAAAATGTTAATGCAATCAATATGCCGGATTTGACGGACAGCGCCCGCGCATTCAGTAACGCGCGGCGCCGTTAGCGCGGTACTGTATGCGCGCGGTACTGAGAATGCATGTTGCTTGTCTGCAAAAACAACGCTAAGGAGAGACATCCAATGAATCGTGGAGAGATTGCGATCTTCGCCCCCAGCCCCGGCCGTGATTTCGGCGAAAGGGTCGGCGCCCATCTCGGCGTCTCCTTGAGCGCGCACGAAGAGAGAGAATTCGAAGACGGCGAACATAAGATGCGACCGCTGGTTAATGTGCGCGGCAAGGATGTTTTCGTCATCCAGTCTCTGTACGGGGACGGGCGGTGGAGCGTGAATGACAAGCTCTGCCGGTTATTGTTTTTTCTTGGAGCGCTGCGCGACGCTTCAGCCGAGCGCGTCACGGCCGTCGTCCCCTACCTTTGCTACGCCCGCAAGGACAGGAAGAGCAAACCGCGCGACCCGGTCACGACGCGCTACGTCGCCAGTTTGTTCGAAGCGATGGGCGTTGATCGCGCGCTAACGATGGACACGCATAACCTGGCCGCCTTTCAGAACGCCTTCCGGATTCGCACAGACCACCTGGAAGCCAGGAAGTTGTTTGTTGATCGCCTGGCGCCGCTCGTACGGGGCGAGGATGTTGTGGTCGTGTCTCCGGACGCCGGCGGCGTCAAGCGCGCGGAAGACTTTCGACAGTCCCTCAGTCGCGCGCTCGGCCATGATGTTTCAAAGGCCTTCATGGAAAAATACCGCAGCGAAGGGGTGGTGAGGGGCGAGGCTGTGATCGGGGAGGTGGCCGGAAAAGTGGCGATCATCATTGACGATCTGATCAGCAGCGGGACGACGCTTCAGCGCGCCGCAGAAAGCTGCCGCGCCCTGGGGGCGAAAACGATCTATGCGGCCGCTCCTCACGGCGTCTTCAGCGACAAAGCTAGCCAGGTCCTCTCGACCCCGGCGCTGGAGAAGATCGTGATCACCGACACGATCCCGCCATTCCGGCTCGATCCCGCCCTCGCGCGGGACAAACTGGTGATCGTCGAAGCGGCCGGACTCTTCGCCGAAGCCATCGGAAGAATTCATTCGGATGGGTCGATCGTTGACCTGCTTGAGGCCTGAGATCATTAGGTTAGACAACCCACGGTACTTTTCTCATTGCAGTACTATGTGACCAGGTGAAGATATTGTCTGGCTCTGCCAGTCCACTTCTGCCAGTCAGGGACGCCGTGGTCTTTAAGGCGCAAGACTGCGATCTTTGCGCGAAGGCAGGCGTTATAGCTCTTGTAAAACGCCAGCAACCTTTCAGGCGGATGGTCGCCGGTTTGGTCGCGATAGGTTTCCAGGATTAGGTCGCTCACCCAGGGCGCGCCGAGCCGCTCGCACTCCAGCGCCAGGAACGCGAGATCGGATAATGGGTCGAGAACACGGAAGTCCCGGTTGAATTCCAGGCGGTCAATGATCACCGGTTCGCTTTCGAGGCAGATGTGTTCGGGGCGCAAATCTCCGTGGGCTTCAATGATCTTCCCCGCTCTAACCCGGTCGTCGAACAACCTCGGTTCCTGCCGCAGAAACGCCAACTGCTCTCTAATGATTGATTCCAGTAATTCGACGGGCAGAGCGTACTCAGGCTTTGCGAGTTCCTGCTGATTGGCGAGCGCATCAGCGGAGAGCCGTCTTCGATATTCTGAAGGAGTCAGGGCGACGGGAGGCGCCTGATTGTAGAACCTGGCCAGCAACGCGCCGACTTTGCGGACCTCCGCCGCGTTCACGGTTCGATCCGCAATGGCGCGGTCGAGCATCCGGTCAGCCGGCA
>Ga0126383_10002798_pt1 | contig 11359 bp, 6 predicted proteins | sample PanSoiMetPlot_35_FD_96882 | JGI IMG/M metagenome (GOLD analysis project Ga0126383, IMG submission 96882) | Tropical forest soil microbial communities from Panama - MetaG Plot_35 | ecosystem: Environmental > Terrestrial > Soil > Tropical forest > Bulk soil | place: Panama | collected 2016-02-17
GAACATTCGACCGTCCGGCCGGTTATAATTTTGCCAAATCAAGTCTATATAAGCGAACCATGAACTGGATCTCCAACGTCGTCCGGCCAAAGATCCGCAGTTTCCTCCGCCGCGAAACGCCGGAAAATCTCTGGATCAAATGTCCGGAGACAGGCCAGCTGGTCTTCTACAAGGATGTCGAGGCCAACCAATTCGTCATCCCATCATCGAACTATCACATGCGCATCAGCGCGCCGTTGCGTCTGAAATCCATGTTCGATGGCGGCGAATTTGAAGATATCGAGTTGCCCGAAGCGCCCCTCGATCCGCTCAGATTTCGCGACGAACGCCGATATGCCGACCGTTTGAAGGATGCCCGCACAAAGACCGGATTGAAGGACGCGGTGAAGCTCGGCATTGGGCGGCTGGAGGGGCAGATGGTCACCATCGCGGTCCAGGATTTTGACTTTATGGGCGGTTCGCTGGGCATGGCCGCCGGCGAGGCAGTGATCGCTGGTTTGGAGACAGCCGTGCGCAGGCAGACACCATTCATCATGTTTGCAGCCTCCGGCGGCGCCCGTATGCAGGAGGGAATCCTGTCGCTCATGCAACTGCCGCGCACGACGGTCGGGGTGCAGATGCTGCGCGAGGTACGTAAGCCCTACATTGTTGTGCTTACAAATCCGACGACCGGCGGTGTCACCGCGTCCTATGCGATGCTTGGCGATGTGCAAATCGCCGAACCTGGCGCGCTGATCGGCTTCGCGGGCCCGAGAGTGATTGAGCAGACCATCCGTGAGAAGTTGCCAGAAGGCTTCCAACGCGCCGAGTACCTCGCGGAGCATGGCATGGTTGATATGGTGGTGCATCGGCACAAATTGCGTGCGACGCTTGCCGAACTATGCCGGCTCCTGACCAGGGCGCCGGTGCCCGCCGGTCAGCAGCAGTTGCCGGCTCCGCTGCATGCGTGAGCGATCGTGCCCCGCCATCTGCGAATGCGGATGATCCAGTGGTCGCGGTGCTCTAAAATAGAAAACAACCGGAGTACTTGATGCCCTCCATTCGCTGGGCATCACAGGAGTTGCATGAATTACATCGACGCCATTGTTGCGCGGCTAACAGCGCTGCATCCCAAGCGCATCGACCTGTCGCTTGATCGTGTGCAGCGCCTGCTTGGCGCGCTGGATCATCCGGAGAAAAAATTGCCGCCTGTGATCCATGTTGCCGGAACAAACGGCAAGGGATCCACGATTGCCTTTCTGCGCGCAATCCTGGAAGCCGCGGGTAAACGCGTACACATCTACACCTCTCCGCATCTCGTGCGTTTCAATGAACGGTTCCGGATTGGCGCCCCGGGCGAAGGCAAGCTTGTTTCGGATAAAGAACTGGTGGCAACCATGGAGGAATGTGAGCATGCCAACGCAGACGCGCCGATTACCGTGTTCGAGATTACAACCGCGGCCGGACTATTACTGTTTTCTCGTCATCCCGCGGATGTGCTGCTGATGGAGGTCGGCCTGGGTGGCCGCCTGGATGCGACGAATGTGGTCGAGAAGCCGCTGGCGACGATCATTACCCGTATTTCGATCGACCATGTGGACTTTCTCGGTGATTCGCTCGAAAAAATCGCCGCGGAAAAAGCCGGCATCCTCAAGCGGGGCGTCCCTGTCATCATTGCTTCGCAGCACCGCAATGCCTTGGCTGTAATCGAGCGGCAGGCGGCGAAGCTTGGCGCGCCGTTGAGGATCGCTGGCGAAGATTGGACCGCGACGGAAGAGCGTGGCCGTCTGGTCTATCAGGACGAGGAAGGATTGCTCGATTTGTCGGCGCCAAGACTCTACGGGCGGCATCAATACGAGAATGCCGGTCTGGCAATCGCCGGGCTGCGGACTGTCAAGCATTTCACGATCCCACCCGCAGCCTACGATGCCGGCATGGCCAAGGCCGACTGGCCGGCCCGGCTACATCGGCTGGGTCAGGGCCGGCTGGTTGAACTTGCTCCCGCCGGCAGCGAACTATGGCTCGACGGTGGCCATAACCCCGACGGAGGCCGCGCCATTGCGGCGGCGCTGGCCGATCTGGAAGAGCGGGTATCGCGGCCGCTGGTTCTGATAGTCGGAATGCTGGCGAGCAAGGACTGTGCAGGGTTCCTGAATAATTTCGCCGGGCTTGCCCGGCGCACGATTGCGGTGCCTGTGCCGACTGTCGAAAAAGCGATGAGCGCAGAGGCGATCGCCGACACCGCGCGCTCCATCGGATTGTCGGCGACGAGCCGCGACAACCTCGCCGAAGCACTCGAGGCCGCGCGCAAGCTGGACCTCGATCCGCCCCCGCGCGTCCTGATCACGGGCTCTCTTTACCTTGTCGGCGAGGCGCTGCGGGAGAATGGCACATTGCCGGCCTGAATTTATCACTTTAATAGTTTCATCAAATTTGCTTTTTTCTGGCGAACCTGATCGATCGTGCATTGCCGCGGCGCCTTGTCGGGCCGCCAGCGCATCAGCCGCGTTCCATGGCGGAAACGCCCACCGCTAAAATGGTCATAGCAAACCTCGACAACCAATTTTGGCCTGAGCGGCTCCCATTCTGAAGAACGTCCGGTCGACCAGCGGCTTCGGCCGCCAGGCTTGTCTCCGGTGAAACCAGGGGGTGCAATCAGTTTCTCCAGTTTGGCCGTGAGCTGCTTCTTCTCTTCACTCTTGAGGGAGGAAGTGAATCCAACATGATTGAGCATGCCCTTTTCATCGTAGAGTCCAAGCAGAAGCGAGCCGACTGTCCTTTTACCCTCGTTGTAGCGGAAGCCGCCGACCACGCAGTCGGCGGAGCGTAGATTCTTGATTTTTTGCATGCCCAGCCGATTGCCGGATTGATAAGGAAGGTCGCGGCGCTTGGCGACGATGCCGTCAAGCGTTGAACCAACTTGCTTGAGCCATTTTTTTGCCGCGGCAATTTTGGTCGTGGCTGGCGAGAGCTTGATCGGACACTGACCATGCAAATATTTGCGCGCAAAGTCTTCCAGGACTTTGCGCCGCTTATCGAGCGGATCCTTGGTGAGGGAATCTCCGTCAGCAACCAGAATATCGAAGACAATAAGCAATGCCGGCGTTTCAGAGGCGAGGCGTTTCACTCGGCTTATGGCGGGATGAATACGCTGTAAAAGATCATCAAAGGAAAACACGTGTCCTTGCGGGACAACAATTTCGCCGTCGAGGACGAAGCGCTTGGGCTTCAGAGAGGCGACAGCGGCTGTTAGCTCAGGGAAGTAGCGTGTGAGGGACTGCCCGGATTTTGATTGCAATTCGACCTTGGCGTTGTCGCGAAAAATCAGACAACGGAAGCCGTCCCATTTCGGCTCGTATTGCCAATCTCTGCCCTCCGGAATTTTATCGACGGAGAGGGCTTCCATTGGAGGAAAGGGCTGGTGCAAGGCGAGGGTCATCGCTTCGCTAACGCAAACGGCCGGCTTTCGGCCGGCCGTTTCAAATACTTTTGTTAATGCTCGTCAAACCGCGCCGCTGATCCACTGATGGAGCTTCTGCTTCGGCGCGGCGCCCACCTGACGAGAGGCGATCTCGCCATTCTTAAATAGCATCAGCGTCGGGATCGACATGATGCCGTACTTGGCGGCGGTGTTCGGATTCTCGTCAACGTTGAGCTTGACGATCTTGACCTTGTTGCCGAGCTGTCCGGCGATCTCTTCCAGCGCGGGAGCGATCATCCGGCAAGGCCCGCACCACTCCGCCCAGAAGTCCACGACGACCGGTTCGGCAGATTTCAATACGTCCGATTCAAAGCTAGCGTCTGACACTTTGCCGACGGCCATGATCAATACCTCTTGTGCTTAGCGGGCAGAATCGCCCCCGAAAATCGCGAAGGCCGGAAACTATGAACGCGGTCCCGCAGCGTCAAGGCGCTATCGCAGCGACGTGATCGGCCAGAGCCCGATCCAGAGTGTCAGGCGAAAGCTCCATTAAATCAGGGACTTCCGTCCATATCAGCGCGGCGCGAACGGGCATATCCGGGTAGAGTTTGTGGAGCACCGCACGGTAAGCGGCGAGTTGCCGGACGTAGGACGGCGGTATCTCTTCAATTCGGCGCGGCGGAGGCCCGTTGGTCTTGAAATCGCCGATCAACACACGAGTCGGCGTGACCGAGAGGCGGTCAACCTGGCCTGACACGGGCAGGGCGAGGTTGCCAAAGGTGAGCTTTCCGACAATAGGAACCTCGGCGCGGCTGCCGCTGGCAAAAAGATCGCGAAATCGCTCGTCCTCGAGCACGCGCAGCACCTGCTCGGCCAGTCCCGCGCGGTCTTCAGCCGGCAGCTTGCTGCCGTTGCGGGCGAGATATTCGTCGGCCGCCTTGCGCCGCCGATCGACGGGAATGTCCGGGAGCGACTGCAACAGTCGGTGCGCCAGAGTGCCGCGCAAGCGCGCCGCTTCGCGCTCGCCGCGTCCGGTAATGGGGCGCGGCTCGTCGTCGGCCGCGTCGGATGGCCGCAGGATTGCCGGCACCGGCGGCGATGGCGGTGCGTCGGTTGAGAGCCATGACGGCAGCGTGACCCGGTTAATCGGCGCGCGTGCGGCCGCACCTGTTACAGGCGACGGGCCTTTGCGGAAGCGCCAGATCTTGCCGTCGGCGTCGCTGTCTTCTTCCGATAGCGGTCGAAGTGCGCTGAGCACGAGATCGTGCCAACAACCTTCGGGAGGTTTGTTGACGCCCTTGGCGCCGCATACAAGAAGCCGATCGGCCGCACGCGTCAGACCGACATAGAGGAGCCGGCGATACTCATCGCATGCCGCTTCGATCGCTCGCGTGCGCGCTTGCGCCATCGGGCCGGCGTCCTTGTCTCTCGCCACACCCCAGATCAATGCAGTCGCACCTGGTGGTGCATTGGCAATCGGCACAGTCAGCAGCCGCGGCGGATGCGCACCCTCCGGACGCGTCGTGGTGTGATCGATGAGAATGACATTTTTGGCTTCGAGCCCCTTGGCGCCGTGCACTGTCATCACGCGCACCTCGTCGCGCGCCATTTCCATGTCGCGCTTGACTTCGCTTTGCGCGGCGCGAATCCAGTTGAGGTACCCCTGCAGCGACGGCGTCTCGCGCTGTTCGTAAGACAGAGCAAGATTGAGAAATTCGTCGAGCGGGTCGGAAGCCTCGGTGCCAAGCCTGGCCAGAATGCGGGCGCGGCCTTTCCTCGCTCCAAGCACGTGGGCGTAAAATGCAAACGGCGACAGTATGCTGGCCTTTTGCGCCAATTCATCAAGCGCCATCGCGGCCGCAGCAAATGCACCGTGTTCATTGGCCTTGGCGCGCAGCGTCGATCGCAGCGGACCCTTGCGCTGATAGGCGAGCGTGAAAATCTTGTCGTCATCAAAGCCGAACAACGGACTTTTCAGCACAGTCGCCAGCGCGAGATCGTCATCCGGCAGCAGCAATGCGTCACCGAGCACCAGCAGATCCATGATCGCGATGTGTTCGGTCAATATCAGCCGGTCGGCGCCCGCGACCTCAATCTGCGTCTGCTTGAGCGCGCGGATCACCGCTTCGAACATCGGTCCGCGCTGACGCACGAGAATCAGCACCTCGCGTGGTCGCGTGCCTTTCGCGATCCAACCCTTCACCGTCCACGCAACCTTGCCGGCAAGCTTGACGGAAGGGCTGGTCTCGCTGGTGGTGTCGAATGGCGCGTCCCAGCCTTCCTTGCCGGCGTCTTTCTCATCGGGACCGATCAGGTCCCAGATTTCCACCTCGCCCGGCAACGCGTCCGGCAAGGGTTGATGCACGGTCCAGGTTGGATCGGCGGTGAGGCCGCGGAATGCTGCCGGCTGCTTGAACACCGCATCGACGGCTTCGAGCACGCCGGTCGCGGAGCGGAATGAATAATCAAGCTTTTCGGCTGCAAATGCGACGCCACTTTGCTCATGCAACGCGCGAAAATGCGTGCGCATTTGCGCAAACTTGTACGGCACCGCGCCCTGGAACGAGAAGATCGATTGCTTTTCGTCGCCGACCGCGAACAAGGTTCTGCGCACATTCTCACGCGCGCCCCCAGGCAGAAATTCACTGACCAGGATTTTGATGATTTCCCATTGTTTGTCACTCGTGTCCTGCGCTTCGTCGACGAGCACATGGTTGATTCCGAGATCGAGCTTGTAGAGCACCCAGGCCGCTACCGTGCTTCGGCCGGAAGCATCGCTGAGCAATTTGAGTGTCTTGTCGATCAGGTCCTCATAGTCGAGCAGGCCACGCCGATCCTTTTCCGCGCGATAGCGCTCGATCACTGCGGCAGCGACAGTAATCAGCGCGGCGCTGCGATCACGTGCGCGCAAGGCAAGTTCACGCGCGAGAAGTTTGCAGACTCGATCCTGTTCGGCGATGAGCCGCGCGTTCCACCCCGGATTGGCTTTGCCGAAATTCGACGTGAGCACATTCTTTCGTCGCTCGAGTTTTGTCGTGCAGAACAGTTGCAGGTACTTCTCAAACCGCTCGCGGCCGGTCGTCGCGCGGACCGCGTTCAAAACACTGGCAAGCTCCCTGTCGGCTGACTTTTCACTCGTGGAGAAAAATTTCATCAGCGCCTGCCATTCGCTCTGCGGAATAATCGAACCAGAAAAGCATTCATTTTCAATGGCTTGAAGCGTATCGCCGGGCGCAAGTCCGAAGGTGTGGGTCAATTCGTCGATGGCTTGCGCAACGCCGCCGGCGCGCTTGGTCCACTCGGTGATGAGATCGCGCTTGCCAATGGTTTCGGCAATCACCTCCTTGAATGTGACATCGGCTGCGGAAGTGATGGCCACGTCCAGCGCCTTTCCGAGCGGGCTTTCAGGTTCGGTGGCGCCTTCCAGAAGAACGTCCAGCGTCAATTCATTCAGGAGCTGGGAGGTTGCGGTCTCGTCCAGCACGTCGAAGCGCGCCACCACGTCGGCCTCGAACGGAAACTGGTGCAGCAGACGTGTGCAGAAGGCGTGGATGGTCTGCACCTTCAAGCCGCCCGGCGTTTCCAGTGCGTTGGCGAACAGCCGCCGCGCAATGGCGCGCTGACCCGCATCGGGCTTCTTGCCGGTAGCAAGCCTGATTTTTTCATCGAGCGCGGCGTCGTCGAGCGCGGTCCATTCCGCAAGCGTTTCAAACACGCGCGTCGCCATATTGGCGGCGGCCGCCTTCGTGAAGGTGATGCAGAGGATTTTCGCGGGGTCTTCGCCGCGCAGCAGCAGATTGATCACGCGCTGCACCAGCACATGTGTTTTACCGGAACCCGCATTGGCGGAGACAAACACCGAGCGCTCGGGATCGGCGGCCGCGATCTGGCGGGCCTTGGCGGCATCCGGAATTTGCCGGACGAGACTCACGGCTCGTACTCGCTTTCGCCGCCGGAGGCGGCCCATTCCTTGACGCGTGCAAGGTGATCGTAATCTCCGTAGTGCTTCTTCCACATCGGATGAACGAGCGAACGATAAGGCTCGCCTTCGACAAGAAATTTTTGCGCAATGCCGGTGAGTTTCTGCAGCGCGATGTCGGCGCAACTGTCAGGCGTGCCTTCGGTGATTCTGATGTTCTTGGGTTCAATCGGCGGCTCGCCGCCCTTCAGCCGCACGTATCCGATCTCGGAAACCGAGCTAGCGGGGATGTCGGGAAATCCCCCCTTACGCAAAATGGCCGCTTCAAGAGTAAGTTGCGGCGCCAGCCCGCTGCGCACTTGCGGCTCGGTCGGAGGCTGTCCGGTCTTGTAGTCGAGGATCGCATAGCTGCCATCGGCGCGGTGCTCGATACGATCGGCGCGCGCGGTGAGAAGGAAATTCGCATTGCCGAGCGGGATCGAATGTTTTCCCGAAATCTCGGCAAAAATCTTGGTGGCGCCGGCACGGCGCCCGCTTTCCCACCTTTCGAACCAATTGGCGATACGCCGGAAGCGCGTCCACCAGAATGCGCGGGCTTCCTCATAGTCTTCCAGCGACGCGAAATGCTTCTTGCCGAGCGCGGTCAGCTCGCGCACAACATCAGGCGGCAGGGTATCCGCGAAAGTCTTTGTGAATTCGCCGATCGCTTCATGGATGAAAGTGCCGCGGTCGGTGGCGCCCGGTGGCGTGTCGATGGCTTCGAGCGGCAACAGCCGCAAAACGTGCTTGGCATAGATCGTGTAGGGATCACGCAGCCAGTTCTCGATATCGGTGACACTCAGTTGCGATGGCCGCGCTTCCGGCGGCGGCACCGGCTGTGGGCGCGGCATAGGCGATACCTTGGCGGGATGGTCGAGAGCGCGCGCGTATTCCGCGTAGGTTGCGCCGCGCTTGAGCGCCCCTTTCCAGCGCTCTTCGCCGGCGACTGCCGCGAGCCGCTGGAGAAAACGGGAGCTCACCGTCGGTGCGCCCGCCTGCCTGGCAGCACGTGTTAGAAACACCTCGGGCGCGCCCAATCCCTGCGCGAAATCATGCGCCGAGAGTCCAACGCGCAGCTCCGGCAGATTTAGACCAAGTTCAAGCCGCATCGGCCGGCTCAGCCACGGATCGCTGCGGGTCTCGGGCGGCCAGGTGCCTTCATTGAGCCCGGCAAGCACGATTCGATTGGCGCTCTGCAGCCGCGCTTCCAGCAAACCAAAAATGCGCACGCGCGGTTTGCCATCCTTCGCGCGCCGCTCCGCGCGGCCCGAGCAGAGTAAATGAAAAACATCCGGGTATTCCGTGGCGACGAGTTCGAGCGTCCGCGATGCCTCACTCTCGGCAAGAGTTTCGAAAATGCGTTGCAATTGCCGACCGTAAACACCGCCATAAGCGGCAACCGTGCGGCCATCATCGGACAGCGCCTCAAGCGCCATGGCATGGGCCTGCGCCAGCGTGAACAGGTTGCTTCGGCTGTGACCAAGCGCTTCCAGCGGAACGAGCGCTTGTGTGAGCTTGTCAGCCAAATGCTCCGCCGTCTCGAAGTCGCCGGCAGGCACGAAATTGCGCGGATCATTCCGGTGCAGCTCGTCGCGCGTGGCCTTGAAGGTCGCAAGCGCGTGCGCAAGGCCGGCCAAGCCGCGGCGCGGACGCGGACCGCGCAACACCGCGCGCTCAAGCGCCGCCACTGCGCGCGCATGCGCACCGGCTTCGCCGCCAAGCCGCAATAAGGGGTGTTTGAGCAGGGCCAACAGCGATGCTGGTTCGAGTCCGCCCAATGCGGCTTCCGCGACAAGCCGCGCAAAGACTCCGGCGGATGTATCTGCGAGCGCGTCGCCGCCGGAATCTTCAACATCGACCTGCCAGCGTTCGAGTGCCGCCACCACGCGGCGTGCCAATGCGCGGTCCGGCGTCACAAGGGCAGCACTTTTGTTGGGCGCCTCGGCCGCTTCGCGCAGGCAAACCGCGATCGCCAGCGCTTCCTCTTCAGCGTTGGCGGTCTCGATCACACCAACACCGGACATTGCCTCGTCGGCGGCGGCTGCGAATTCCTTGGCCTTGAAACGGGCTTGCCAGCGATCGGTGGTTGCCGCCGGCCGCAGCGCTTCCGAGACAAGCATGTCACGCCCATGCGCGGCTGGATCGAGGAGATCCTCGACAGCGTCTCGGGTTATTCCCATGCGCGTCAGCAGGGCCTGTATGGCGAATTGCGGATGCACGATGGCGGACGCGCTCTTCTCATCGTCATTGCTCGCGATCTTGCACCAGGACTCTTCGTCGAGATCTCTGTCGAGCCCGGGCAGCACGACTGCGCCGTGCGGAAGCTGCGCGATCGCTGACAGCAGTTTTGCGGTAGCCGGCATCGAGCCGGTCGAACCGGCGGCAATCACCGGCGCGTTGCTGCCGGCGAGGCGTCTCATCTCGGCTTCGATGAGGAGATCCCGCCGGGCGGCGGCGTCGACCTTGCCCTGTTCCGTGAGACGTTCCGGCCAATAGGTGCGGGCAATCTTGAGGAACTCGAGCGTGAGCTGCCAATACTTGTCAAACTTGTCCGGCACCAGACCGTCGAGTCGCTGCCAGTCCATCTTGCGGGTGATGACGTCGTCGATCAGTCGGCCGAGATCGTCGGCGAGCGCGAACGCCGCCGCCGGCGTATTTGCGATCAACGGCACGCCCCTCTCCGGGCGGATGGTCTCGGCCCAGCTCACAATCAGCTGTGACAACAAAAGCCGCCGCTCAAGCGGCTTGATCGCCGGCGCGATCGCGAGTGCATCTTCCGCCAGCTCAGCAGTTGCCGCTTCTGCAAAGATAATCTCGTCTTCATCAATATCGCCAAGCGCAATGATGCGCGGCAGTATCGTCGCTTCTCCGTTGAGCGCGGTGAGGAACGCATCGCGGGCCACGCGGCAGGCGCGTCGCGTCGGGAGATAGAGCGTGGCGCGGGCAAGTTCCAGCGGATCACGTGAAACGGGAAATCCCGGAACCAGTCTGCCGTCTCGCGCTGCCGCGATCAGCGCCGGAAGGAACGGCACCGAAGCGGGGATATTGAAAACACGAGGCATTGTGGTGGACATGCGGAGGAATCATACACGCTTAGACAGGGCGTCAATTCAATGTGTACAGTTGCGCATTGCCGCTTCCGCTGCCGGGATAGCGTCGGGCGTCCCGACATGCATCCACCGGCCCTCCAGTCGCAGGCCATAGAGCCGGCGCGCTTGCGCTGCGTGTCCGAACAGCGCCCCCAGCGGAAATTCCCCCGGCGGCGCATTTCTGAACAGTGCAGGCGAAATTATTGCCACGCCGGCATAGACAAAGGGTGCTGCTTCGTTCTCAACGCGTTGCCGCAACCGGCCGTCGGGCGCCATGGTGAAATCGCCACGCCCCTTGTAGCCAACGCTGCCGGTCGTGGGCGCGAGTAACAAAAGCGCGTCCATCGCTGCAGAATCGAATGCATCGGCCAGACGCGCCAGATTCGGCCTCATCCCATCGATCCATATAGTGTCAGAATTGATGTGGAAAAATGGCGCATCGCCCAGTTCGGCCAAAGCCTTCCTCACACCGCCGCCGGTGCCGAGCAACAGGCCACGCTCGTCAGAGATCACGACCTGCGGGTAGCGCCGGTGCCTGAGGTGCTGCTGCATCTGTTCGGCAAGGTGGTGCACATTGACTACCGCGCGTTCGACCCCGGCTTCGGCAAGGCGGTCCAGAACGTGGTCGATGAGCGCCCGACCCGCGACCTTCAGCAGGGGCTTCGGCGTTTTGTCCGTGAGCGGTCGCATGCGGGTGCCGAGACCGGCGGCAAGGACCATAGCACGCCGCGGCACGGTTTTTTTTGACGATGTGGCCATGTCTCAAACCTTCAATGGCGGTACGTTTGCGCGGTACCAGGCGGCAAGGGGAGCCAAGTCCGGATGCGCGAGCGAGCGCTGCAAATAGCCCCACACGCGCGGCAAATGGCGCAAATATTGTGGCTTGCGGTCGCGCCGTTCCAGGCGGGTGAA
>Ga0126383_10002799_pt1 | contig 11357 bp, 8 predicted proteins | sample PanSoiMetPlot_35_FD_96882 | JGI IMG/M metagenome (GOLD analysis project Ga0126383, IMG submission 96882) | Tropical forest soil microbial communities from Panama - MetaG Plot_35 | ecosystem: Environmental > Terrestrial > Soil > Tropical forest > Bulk soil | place: Panama | collected 2016-02-17
CGGCACCTGCGCTACGACTGGGATGACCCGGGCAATCCCGGTAATGATCACCTCATCTTCTCGAAGGGCCACGCGTCACCGCTGCTGTACTCCGTCTTCAAGGCGGTGGGCGTCGTCTCAGACGAGGAGCTGATGACGGAGTACCGCCGGTTCGGGTCGCGGCTCGAGGGTCACCCCACGCCGGAGCTTCCGTGGGTCGACGTGGCGACCGGCTCGCTGGGTCAGGGCCTGCCCGACGCGGTTGGGGTAGCGCTGGCCGGCAAGTACCTGGATCACTCGCCGTTCCGGGTGTGGGTGCTGTGCGGCGACAGCGAGATGGCCGAGGGGTCGATCTGGGAGGCCTTCGACAAGGCCTCGCACTACAAGCTGTCCAACCTCGTCGCCATCGTGGATGTCAACCGGCTCGGGCAGCGTGGTCCCACTGCGCTGTCGTGGGACCTCGACGCCTACGCCCGGCGGGCGGCGGCGTTCGGCGCCCGGGTTTCCGTCATCGACGGCCACGATGTGAGCCACATCGACCGCGCCATGCGGGAGGCAACCATGCCAGGCGGCGACCAGCCCGCCGTCATCCTCGCCCGCACCAGGAAGGGCCGCGGCTTCTCTGAGGTCGAGGACAAGGAGGACTGGCACGGCAAGCCGCTCCCGCCGGAGATGGCGGAGCGCGCGATCATCGAGCTGGGCGGCGAGCGCCACCTGGTGGTGCGCGGCCCGATGCCGGAGGCCAGCACTCATACTCCTCGTCCGACCCCCGACGGCGCGGCCGGGGTGAAGCTGCCTGAGTACACGGTCGGCGCGAAGGTCGCCACGCGCAAGGCATACGGCGACGCGCTGACCGCGCTCGGGGCGCGGCCGGACGTGGTCGCGATGGACGGGGAGGTCAGCAACTCGACGCACGCCGACGAGTTCGCCCAGAAGTATCCCGAGCGGTTCTTCGAGATGTACATCGCCGAGCAGCAGCTTGTCGCCGCCGCGGTCGGCTTCAGCGTGCGTGGCTACCGGCCGTTCGCCTCGACGTTCGCCGCCTTCTTCAGCCGGGCCTACGACTTCATCCGGATGGCGTCGATCTCGCGGGCCAGTATCTGCTTGTCCGGCTCGCACGCCGGCGTGGAGATCGGCGCCGACGGCCCCTCCCAGATGGCGCTGGAAGACCTGGCAATGATGCGCGCGGTGCACGGCTCGAGCGTGCTGTACCCGAGCGATGCCACCAGTGCCGCTGCGCTCGTCGCATCGATGGCGGACCTGGACGGCGTTTCCTACATGAGGACCACCCGCGGCGCGTACCCGGTGCTGTATCCGGCCGGGGAGTCGTTCCCGGTGGGCGGCGCCAAGGTGGTGCGCCGCAGCGACGCCGATCAGGTGACGCTGGTCGGAGCGGGCGTGACGCTGCACGAGTGTCTCGCGGCACACGAGCTCCTGGCCGCCGACGGGATCAGCACGCGGGTCATCGACCTGTACTCGGTGAAGCCCGTTGACGTGGCGGCGCTGACGGCAGCCGCCGCCGCTACTGGTGGCCGCTTCGTGCTGGTGGAGGATCACCATCCCGAGGGCGGCCTGGGGGAAGCGGTGCTCGAGGCGCTGACCGCGGCCGGAAAGGCGGACCTGTCGGTCGCCCATCTGGCCGTCCGCAACATGCCCGGCTCGGGAACGTCCGCCGAGCTGATGGACGCGGCCGGCATTAGCGCCGCGCACATCGCCGACGCTGCGCGGCGGCTCGCCGGAGGGTCCGGCTGAGGCTGGCGAGTCAGCCAGCAAGCCGGTCAGCGAGCGTCGGCTCGAGTTGCCTCGTCCATCAGCTCGGTGTACATCTCCCACGGTGGCTGCGGCAGCGTGTGCCCGGTCTCCAGCAGCGACTTGAGGTTCGCGCAGACCGCCGGCCAGCCGGCGTAGACGGCCTCGTAAGCGTCCTGGTCGGCCAGGTTCTCGTGGGTGACGGTGAGCCGGACGATGTCGTGGAACTGCGTGATGTCGAACGTGACCACGGACGGGTCCGCGGCCGGCTCGCCGGCCGGGGCGTCGAACGTCAGCACCAGCCGCTGACCGGGAACGGCATCGATCACCGTCCCCACCACGTCGGCGATGCCGGACCCGTCGGCGCGGACGTGCTCCCAGCGCGAGCCGGCCTGCCAGTCGGAGACGTTGCTGTGTCCCCAGTAGGCAGCGGTGAGGTCGGCGTCGGTCAGGGCGTGCCAGACCTTCTCCGGAGTGCTCTCGATGTAGGTGACGTACACGAACGTCGGTTTGCCGGTCATGTCCTGCCCCTCTGCTCGCTGCTTGATGGCGCTCAGCGCGCTCAGGCGCGGGCGCTCGAACTTGCCGATCCAGCGCTCTCCGATGTCGTGAATCGGGACCGGGTTGAGGTAGTGCAGTTTGGTCCGGCCGCGCCAGACCGTGCTGATCAGGTTGGCAGCCTCGAGCACGCCCAGGTGCTGCGTCGCCGACTGGCGGGCCATGCCGAGCTGCTCGCACAGCTCGGTGAGCGTCTGACCGTTGCGCTGACGCAGCCGGTCGAGCATGGTCCGGCGGGTCGCGTCGGCCAGCGCCCTGAAGACGCGATCGGTGTCTTCCGCCACCCTGCCATTATGCAGGTGAATACCTGCATGTTGTCAAATCCAGCCCCTTGCCGCGCCGGGCGCGGCGATCGCGAGCTAGAACTCGGTGACTCCGGCGTCTGGCGACAGCTCGTGGGCGGTCATGAACTTCGACTCGTCTGAGGCCAGGAAGAGCACGGTGTCGGCGACGTCCTCGGGCTGGGTGATGTCGACCGGCATCATGTTCATGAACATGACGCCCAGCCGCTCGTCACCGGCGATGGCGGCCATGATCTCGGCCTGCATGCCACCCGACCCCATGGGGGTGCTGACGCCGGTGGGGTGCACGCTGTTGACCCGGATGTGATGCCGGCCTAGCTCAGCGGCGAACGCCTTCGCCATGCCGCGGACCGCAAACTTGCTGGTGGTGTACGGGACCATGAACGGCTGGACCTTGATCCCGGCAGCCGAGCTGATCAGGATGATCGAGCCGCCGCCCGCGCGCACCAGGTGCGGTGCTGCCACCATGACCGTGTTCCAGGTTCCCGTGACGTTCGTGCTGATCGTGTCCGCGAAGATCTGCGGAGTGACCTTGTCCCAGGACTTGGGCACGCAGATGCCCGCGTTCGCCACTACGATGTCCAGCCGGCCGAGCCGACCGACCGCGTCGTCGACGACGGAGCGCAGCGCGTCCAGGTCCCGGATGTCGGCGACGCCGTCGACGACTCGCCGGCCCGTCTTCTCGACCAGGCTGACCGTCTCGGCCAGGTCCGCGGCGGTCGCAGAGTCGTACGCGACACTCGGCAGCGGCGCGCACACGTCGACCACGATGACGTCGGCGCCTTCCTCGGCCAGTCGCAGCGCGTCCGCGCGGCCCTGCCCGCGCGCAGCGCCGGTGACCAGCGCGACCTTGCCTGCGACCCGATTACCCATATGTCTCACCGCTTCCTGTTTCCTGAGCCCGGCCGGACGACTGGTTGCTCCTAGCTCACCATGCTTGTGCCTGGCGTTGCGAGGTGAGAGGTTCGGGCCCATGGACATCACGGCCGAGGACCGGTTCGCCATTCAGGATCTTTACGCGAGGTACTGCCAGACCGTCGACCGCGGCGACGCCGAGGGCTGGGCGGACACCTTCACCGAGGACGGCAAGCGGATCTACGACGATCAGCCGGGTGTGCCCGGCCGGGCCGGCCGGACGTTCACCGGCCGCGCCGACCTCGTGACGATGCAGTCGGTGCCGAGGAAGCTTCGCGTCCGGCACTGGCACGGGCTCCCGGTGCTGACGGACAAGGGCGACTACCTGGAGAGCGTCGTCTACGGCATGGTCGTCGACATCTCGCAGGATCCGCCGGCCGTGATGGCGCACTTCACCTACACCGACGAGCTGGTGAGGACCGCCGACGGCTGCTGGCGGATGCGGTCCCGCGCTTCCGCACGCGATCACCTCCGGGAATGACATTCGCGAGAATGACGCGAGACGACTCGGTCATCACTTGTGCCTGCGCAACCGAAAGGAATGAACACGCTGACCTAGGTCGGCTTGTTGTGAAAATCCATAAATCGTGGCCACGTCATTTGTAGATCGCGCCAATGATGAGCGCCCGGCCGAAGCTCGGTAATCATTCTGTGACCATCCCGATGCCACCGAGCGCCAGCCGGAAAATGAGCGTTGTGCGTGTTGGTGTCAATAAATCCCCGCCTCTACTGACGACGCTGAGGGCGCCCTCGAGGTGCTCGTCGCACCCTGCAGCGCAGCTAAGGGCTGCGCCCGTCCACGCCGCTGCCGGCCTCGCGTGCCAGTGCCACTGGGCGCGCAAGCGCGCTCGCGCAGGCCCGGCGTCGCTTGCTAATACCGTGCGGATTTGCGCCGGTCGGCAGCGCCCACCATTGGCTCCGCCATACCGTCCTCCTGTATGGCGGTACTACAAAACTGCGGTCCTCGCTGACGTGGCCGGCGAAGACCGTCAGCGGATCCGCCGCGGACTCGCCGACATTGCACGAGGCCGGCGCTATTTCCGCAACGCAGGGGCAGCCGATAACGAATGAGTAAAGTCGACTTCCTGCTGGGCATACGGGCCGCTATGACAATGATCGCGGCGCCGCACTCGTTCAAGTCTGCGCTGGTCACGCCGTGATAACAGATCTTGATGAGATCGGCGGTCCGCTGATACCTTCTGCTCAAGCCGAGGCGGGCGAAGATCAACGCTGATCGGCTCGCGGGCCTTTCTCCCGAGAGGAGCACTAAGGACCATGATAAGGCTGGAGCGCGCCCGCATTGGTGCGGGAGCTGTAGCGGTTGCCGCGACCGCGGCACTCATCGCGGGCTGCGGGTCGAGCGGCTCGCCGTCCAACAGTTCGTCATCGAGCACATCGTCGGGCGGGAAGATCCGGATGGCGATCTTCTACTACAACCCGAGCCCGTACGGCATCGCGTCGCTCAACGGCGCGAAGGAAGAGGCCGCCAAGCTGGGCGTCCAGCTGGACTCCTTCGACGCCAACAACAACCCGCAGCTGCAGTCCACGCAGATCCAGGACGCGATCACCACTGGCAAGTACAAGGCCTTCTGGGTGTGGGGGCTCAATGACCCAGCCCTGACGCCGGTCATCAATAGCGCGATCGCCGCTGGCATCAAGATCGCATCGGCCGACTACACCTGGGGCTCGCTGGAACAGCAGAACACGCTGGCTGGTGACCCGCAGTTCGTGACGACCGTCGGCCAGTCCATCGGGCCGGAGGCGACGAACGAGGAGAATGCGATGAACGCGGCCTGCCAGAAGGCCGTCGGAACAGGTCACTGCAACATCGCCTTCCTGCCGGGTCTCGCCAACTTCCCGACCGACACCGTTCGCATCAACACGATGACGGCGTACTACAAGGCGAAGTCGAACTACACGTTCACCGTGATGCCGCCCGGCATGTACGACCAGACGACCTCGCAGTCCGTCGCCCAGACGTTCTTCACTGCGCACAAGAACATCAACGTGTTCGCGACGTTCGGCGACCAGATGGCGGCCGGGGCGATGACCGCGATGCACCTGGTCGGCGGCTACACGCCCGGCAAGAACATCCTGGTCATCGGGTATGGCGGCGCGAAGGAGCTCGTCGACCAGGTCAAGGCCGGCACCGTCTACGCCACTCTCGGCCTGTATCCGGCCTCGGAGTCGGTGGTCGGCATCCAGTACCTCTACGACGCGCTGAAGGGGAAGTCGGTACCGAATGTGGTCAACATCATCAACCCGACCACTCGCCCGGCGATCATCGACCAGGCGTTCCTGAATTCGCACCCGAACTTCACGCCGGACTGGACGCTCACCGGAGCACTAGGGTAGGACCGCAGGTCCGCTAGCCAAAGATCGACGACGAGCCGGAATCGAGGGCGAGCCGGATGGATGAAACGGCGGCCACCTCGATCCGGCTCGTCTCGATCGGCAAGCGATACTCGGGCACCAAGGCACTCGACGACGTCAGCGTCGATATTGCCGGCGGGTCCGTGCACGCGCTGGTGGGGGCGAACGGCGCCGGGAAGTCGACGCTCGGGAAGATCGTCGGCGGTGTGATCCGCCCCGATGAGGGGCAACTCTTCGTCAACGACCGGCAGGTGCGCTACGCGAGCCCGCGCGAGGCCCGCGTCGACGGGATCGCGATGATCGCTCAGGAGCTCTCGCCGGTGCCGCACATGAGCGTGATCGAAAATGTCTACCTCGGCATCGAGCCGCGGCGCTCTGGGCTCGTCCAGCGCCGGACGATGCGCGCGAACTACGACGAGCTCGTATCGCAATGGGAATTCGAGCTCGACGGAAATGCCAAGGTCGGCGCCCTGCGCACCGCCGACATGCAGAAGGTAGAGATCCTGCGTGCGGTCGCGTGTGATGCACGTGTGATCGTGATGGATGAGCCGACGTCGTCGCTGACGAGCGTCGAGACCAGAACGCTGCACCGGATGATCCGAGCGCTGAGCGCGAGCGGGAAGACGATCGTCTACGTGAGCCACTTCCTCGACGAGGTGCTCGAGCTCGCCGACACGGTGACGGTGCTGCGTAGCGGGCGTCTGGTGCGAACGGCGCCGACGGCGGGGGAGACCGAGGAGAGCCTCGTCGCGGGCATGTTCGGTGCTGCCGCTGAGGCGGAGCACTTCGAGAAGCCGCAAGGCTCGACGGCGCCGGTGGTCCTGGAGGTGTCCGGCCTGCACCGCGACGGCGTGCTCAGGGACATCTCGCTGCAGATCCGGGCTGGCGAGATTGTCGGCCTGGCCGGCCTGGTGGGCAGCGGCCGCAGCGAGCTCGCCCGCGCGATCGCGGGCGCCGACCCGATCAACCGCGGCACGATCGCTGTCGATGGCACCATCCGGCACATCCAGTCGCCCGCGGATGCAATGGCGGCCGGGATGGCATTCCTCCCCGAGAGCCGCAAGGACGACGGGTTGTTCGAGGAACTTTCCCTCGCGGCCAACACGACCTTCGCCGACCTGCGCGCCGTCGCCTCACCCCTGGGGGTGCTGCGCCGCGCCGTCGAGCGCGTGAAGACGAAGTCGCTTCTGGACTCGCTGTCGGTCGAGCCGCCCAATCCGTCGGCGAAGGTGGCGAACCTGTCCGGCGGCAACCAGCAGAAGGTCCTGTTCGCCCGCTGGCTGTTCCGGAACCCGCGCGTGCTGATCCTCGACGAGCCGACGCGGGGCGTCGACGTCGCAGCGCGGGCGGCGATCCACCGCCTGATCAACAACCTGGCCGACACCGGCACCGCCGTGCTGCTGATCTCGTCGGAGATCGAGGAGGTGCTCGGGCTCGCTCATCGCGTGCTCGTGATGCGCCGCGGCTCGATCACCCGCGAGTTCGCCGCCGACCCGCCGATGGAGGCCGTGATGGAGGCCGCGTTTGGCCTTGGAGGGAGCACGACCGCATGAGCGTGCAGCCGTCTGACCCCGTGGCCGGGGGCCCGGTCGTGGCCGGGGATCACGTCAGTGCCGCCGCGATCGCTGCTCCGCGCGTTCGCTCGCCGCGCCGGATCAGGGCCGAGCACGTTCGCGACTACGGCATCGTTGCCTTCTTCGTCGCGCTGTTCGTCTACTTCTCGGTTGCCTCGTCCGTCTTCCTTACCTCGCAGAACCTCCTCAACCTCGTCTTCCAGAACGCCACCATTGGCGTTGCGGCCTGCGCAGTCACGCTCACGATCATCGCCGGCAACTTTGACCTCTCGCTCGGGTCGATCTTCGTCCTCAGCGAGGTTCTGGCCGCGTACGCAGCCGTTCACTACGGGGTGGCCTGGGCCTTCCCCGTCGGGATCCTCTCCGGCGCGCTGATGGGGGTTATCAACGGGCTGCTGGTGACGAAGGTACGCGTGAACGCCTTCCTCGCTACGCTCGCGACCGCCTTGTCCTTCGGCGGCATCGCGGTCGGGGTGACGCACGGCGGCCTGCTGATCACGCCGACCAGCAAGGCGTTCACTTTCATCGGTCAGCACAAGGTCGGGGGCATTCAGTACCCCGTCATCATCTTCGCCGTCGTCGCGATCATCCTGCAGCTCGTGCTGGCCTATACCGTCTTCGGCCGTCACCTCTACGGAGTTGGTGACAACCGGAACGCCGCGCGGCTCTCTGGCCTCAAGGTTGACCGGATCGTGATCATCACTTTCGTGGTCACCGGGGCCGCTTGCGGTCTCTCCGGCCTCATCGACTCGTCGACGACAGGGTCCGGGACGAGCGATATGAGCGGCCTGGGCGGCTCACTGGCACTGCTCGCGATCGCCGGCGTGGCACTGGGCGGCAGCAGCATCTTCGGCGGCGTCGGCTCCGTCTGGCGCACGGTCGTCGGCGTGCTGATCCTCGCCATGATCACCAATGGCTTCGACCTGCTCGCCGTCCCGGATTACTGGCAGAACATCGTCCGCGGAGCCCTGATCATCCTCGCGGTCGCGATCGGCCTGGTCGTCGAACGCCGCTGAGCGGGGCGCGCCCGGCTAGGGCAACCGCGGCGGGCAGCCGCCGAACACCGCGCCATCGAGGAAGGCTGCGGCGTTGCGCCAGACACCAGACTCGGCGGCACGGGCCCCCTGACTGCGCGCCCTGGCGGTGCGGTCGAATGCCTCGGCGAGCTGGGTGATGAGCTCATCCGCCCGTCCGACTGCAGCGGTCGCGAGTGCCTTTCCGGCCCGCGGGTCGGTCATGCGCGCGATCAGGTGATGGCGGACGCAGACTGCTGCCGCCCTCGACGGCTCCGTGGCACGGCACAGGGTGACCAGCACGCGGCCCGCGGCGTCCTGGCGCGCCCGGCAGACTGAGCAGTCGGCGGCGGGATCTCGGCGCCGCTGGCTCGCCGGCAGCCAGTGTGACGGCCCGGACCGCAGGCGTGCCGTCAGGCATCGCTCCTGCCACGCCAGCAGCGCCCGCAGGCTCGCGGACCCGCCGGCCGTGGTGGCAGCGTCAGCGAGATGGATGGCGCAGAGCACGAGCGCCGCGTCGGGCTCATCGCCCGGAGGCCTGGGCAGTCGCCCCAGAGCATCCCGCTCGGCCTGCGCTCCGGCGAGGCAAGGCGGGCACACCGACGGCACCGAGGATCCGGGCACCGGCAGCGCCCGGCGCAGCACGGCACGGGTCTCTGCGTCGCGGTCGCTCCCGGCGAGCCAGTCGGCACCACTGCCGGGTGCGGTGATCGCCGAGCGCGTTGTCTCGGCCAGTAAGGTCATGGTCTGGCGTTTCCCGGCTGCCGCGGAAGCGCCCGCGTGCGGCAGGCACAGAGCGCCCAGCTCACGGAATCGGTGCATCACGCCGCTGTCCGCCAGACCGTCGAGCAGCGTGTCGAGGGCGCGGCCGGCGGCCGCGTCGTCATGCCGGCAGGCCGGGCACGGCGCAGGGCGGCTGGGCCGTCCCGTCATCCGGCCCCGTGCGGCAGTCACCACGTACCGGTACACCGCCGTCATCCGGTTAGCTGCCCCGGGCTGGCTCATCAGCCGGCGCGTGTGCCGGGCGCACATGCCCAGTGAATCGCACAGCGACGTGATCGTGCCTGGATCCGCGTGTCCTTCGACAGCGAACCAGCCCAGGAAGCGGTCGCTCGCCTCGTCTGCATACCGGCACACCGGGCATCCCGGCCCGGTCAGCAGATCCTCCGCGCTGTACAAGGTGAGGACGGAAGGGCCGCGCGGAATGGGTGTCGCGGCTGGCACGTCAGGCGTCCGCTCCGGCTTGTCTCACTCGCTCACCCTGGCCATGATGACCCCGGCCGTCAAGGTGTGGTCGCACATGATCCGCCGTCTTGCGAGCTCATTGACACGACCCGCCGGGCGTGAAATCAGTGAGCCTGCCGGTCTCGTCGCGGGAAGCGCACGGTGATATCGAGTCCCCCCGCGGCCGGGGCGGTGGCGTGCACGGTTCCGTTGTGGACGGTTGCGATAGAGGACACCAGGGCGAGGCCGAGACCGAAGCCATCGTGACGCGTGCGGTCGTCGAGTCGGGTAAACGGCAGGAACAGCCGGCCGACCTGGTCAGGTGGTACCACCTGGCCGGTGTTGACGACTCGCACGAGCGAAGCGCCATCGTCGGTTGCAGTCGAGACCGTGACGGTCCCACCCGGGATGTTGTAGCGCTCGGCGTTGTCGAGCAGGTTGGCGATGAGCCGCTCGAGCAGCACACCATCGCCGGTCACCGGGGCTTCGTCGAGCGCGGCGGTCGTCGTGACGCCACCCGCGCCCCGCCCCTCGAGTGCGTCCTCCGCGACGGCGGCGAGGTCCACCAGGTCGGTGAGTGCACGGGCCTGGTCGTTGCGCGCGAGGACGAGCAGTACCTCGATGAGCCGCTCGGAGTGATCGACGGCTTGCCGGACATCGGCGGCCATGGACACGAGCTCTTCGCGCGTGGGCTCGGGCTTGGCGAGGACAACGTCGATGGCGGTGCGCATGACGGTCAGCGGGGTGCGGAGCTCGTGGCTAGCGTTGGCGATGAACTGCCGCTGGCTCGTGAAGGCCCGGTCGAGCCGTTCCAGCATCGTGTCGAATGTGTCGGCGAGCTCCCGCAGCTCGTCGCGCGGGCCCTGCAGCCCGATGCGCTGGGACAGGTTCTGCTCACTCGCCGTGCGGGCAGCCGCGGTGAGCTGGTGCACGGGTCGCAGGATGTGCCCGGCCACGAGCCAGCCCGCGACCGCGGCGAGCAATGCGACGCCGACCAGGCTGAGCAGCGAGTAGATCAGCAGGTGGGCGAGCGTGGTGCTGCGCTGGGCTGCGGCGCCAGCCTGGACGCCGCTGGCATACAGCGCCGCGCACTGGTTCAGCGCGTTGCGACCCTGGGTCTGTGCCGCCAGGACGCATTTGCCGAGCGCATCCTGGATTGACGGCGGGATCCTGGTGGTCGTGGTGTCCTGGAGGGTGTGCGCGACCAGCAGGTAAGTGACAGCTACCAGCGCGGCCCCGCCCAGGGTAAACAGCGACGCGTACACCAGCGTCAGCCGCGACCGGGCGCTGAGATGGCGTGTCACAGCCGGTAGCCGACGCCGGTGACGGTCTCGATCATCGGCGGGTCGCCGAGCTTGCGCCGCAGCCGCCCGACGGTCACCGCAACGGTGTTGCTGAACGGGTCAGCGTGGGCGTCCCACACGTGCTCGAGCAGTTCCTCGGCGCTGACCACGGTGCCGTCTGCGCCGGCCAGGCATTCCAGCACGCCGAACTCCTTGCGGGTCAGGGTCAGCGGGATGCCCGCGCGGCTAGCGCGGTGCCGCGCGCGATCGACCACCAGGTCACCCCGCTGCACGACGGCGGGCGAGCCAGGTCCGCGCCGCCCGAGGGCGCGGATGCGCGCGATCAGCTCGGTGAAGGCGAACGGCTTGCCGAGGTAGTCGTCGGCA
>Ga0126383_10002801_pt1 | contig 11353 bp, 11 predicted proteins | sample PanSoiMetPlot_35_FD_96882 | JGI IMG/M metagenome (GOLD analysis project Ga0126383, IMG submission 96882) | Tropical forest soil microbial communities from Panama - MetaG Plot_35 | ecosystem: Environmental > Terrestrial > Soil > Tropical forest > Bulk soil | place: Panama | collected 2016-02-17
ACAATTTTCTCGCACCGAGATCGAAATCTGGAATTTTGATTCACAGAACCGGCCATTCGGATTCTATTATTGCCGAATTTCCCTGGCCGGGCGGCTCCGCGGGGACTTTTGCAACAATATCGGACCAGAGCGACTGTGCTCCTCGCTCACGCCAGCACGACAGCTATCGAAGGTATTGCGGACAAAATGTGGTTTTAGACGGTGGTCGATCGCCGTTCCGAAGCCGCGGCTGTCAAAGCAATGGCGAGCGGATCACAGCACAGCACCATGAGGCGGCGCCCCGGCCCCCTTCAAGGAAGATGACCTTTCAGGCAGTGGTGAGCTTTAGGCTGCCCGTCTAAAGAGACCGATCCCGAGTAAGAGAGTCACTGCCCCGATGACAGCGTTGACGATTTCCGCGAGGATACTGCCCACGAGAAAAAATCCGATGTGCGGCAAGAGCCAGCCGGCAATGATGGCGCCAGCAATGCCCACCAAGATGTTCCCGATGAGCCCAAAGCCGTAGCCCTCGACGAGCAGGCCGGCCAGCCCGCCGGCTTTCGCGCCAATTACCAGCCAAATAATCAGAGCCTCAATTGCCATGATCGTCCTCCCCAAGACCGCGCCGACACGCGACCGGCGATTGCCTTTTTCCAACACGGAATTTTAGAGCGCGTTTGTGGGCGCAAATCCAGGCAAGCGACACGACATGATCGGAAACGTGACCACAGTTGCCAGGATGCAACGGTACTCCAATTACGGTATCGCGAGTCGCCTTAGCGGATGTCCTTTATGGGTGTCAGCACCACGCTACGCCCTTCGGCAATTCACGCGGCGGATCACTTGCCGGATTTGGAGTGGGGTCCGTGCGCGGCTGCGGCGGCTCATAGGTGGGATCACCCGGAGGATCGTGCAGCGGTTCGGTAGGTGGATCATGCTCGGGAGGCTCCTGCGGATCGTGCAGGGGGTCCCGTCCGGGCGTCGGCGCATTTGGGTTTTGGTCCACAAAAACATCCTTCTTGCTTCCGTGACCAAAAACAATGCCCCGCTGACGGGGTCGTTCCCGAGCGGGCGCCGCTATAAGGGTTCAAATGGTAAAGATCAGGTCACGAATTGCGTTGCGCCGGCGAATAAACAGAAAAGGCCGGCTTGAGACCGGCCCCTCCGTTGCGGCAATCCCTTTGCGGAAGATCACACGGTTGATCGCCGTAGTGAAGCCGCGGCCGTCAGCGCGATCGCCAGCGGATCACAGCAAAGCACCATGAGCGCGATCAGCCATCGGATCACACGCTCGCTGTCCATGTTCGCGCCGACAAGCTCGGCCACGTAGCGGATCGGCGCGGCCTCGGTCTCGGCTTGCCGCCCCTCGGCGGCCAGAGAGGCGCGTTCGGTCTTGAGGGCTGCCAGACTACCTGCTTCCCGGTTTCGCTCATCCACGAGCCCCGCGCGAGTCCTACGCTGCCCTTCCATCGCCGCCAGGGCCGCATTGGTTCGGCCGCGCCGGGTCGCCTCCGAGATCGCCGCGTCGATCTGATTGACCCGAGCATCGAGGTCGGCGACCACATGGGTAGCCACCTCGATCCTCGCCGCAAGCTCCGCGTCTTGCGTCCCGATTTCCGCAGCAGCCACGCCTCGCTCGCCGACATGCGCACTCACCAGCTGGGCGTACACCCCGGTGGCATTGATGACTGCCAGCCCGAACACGAACGCCATGAGGGCGAGGCGCGTGACCCATGCGGTCGATCGCCACCGCCGCGCCAGCCATCCGGCCGTCACCAGCTTGGCCGTCTCCATCGCGATCGCCATAGCCAGGAGGGCCTTATGTCCGGTCGTGCCCCGACCCTGTTTTCGATCGTCGCCAAAATACGAAACCCGTAAGCACATTCTGCAAAATCGGCGCCAGCAACGTCAGCAAAACAATTGACTGTATTTTCCCGTAAGGCAGAACCTCGGCGGCAGTTTCGTTTATATCGCCGACAACGTCCTTCTCCTTGTTCATGAGCAGAAGCTGGTGCAAGAGGGACAAACAATTGAACCATGTAAAGTAGATCACCATGCCGGCCATCATGTCCGAGGCAAAATAGATAACGAGGATTGGCAGGACGACATATATTTTGCGCTGGAACGAGCCTAGTAGGGTTGGACTAATCTTCTGTTGAAGCTGCCAAAGCGTCAACCCTAGAAGTATTGGCAATGCGCCGAGATGCAGAAAATGTCCAACCAGAGGCACTTTGGTCGGATCGAATGGGAGCAAGTCGAAAAGATTAAAGACGTTGGTTTGGTCTGGCGCGGTCAGATCTTGGATCCAGCCGAAGGACGACGCGCGCGGTTCGATGGTGACAAACAATATTTTGTATAGTGAGAAGGTCACCAACATTTGCGCGATGATCGGCAAACAGCCGGAGGGCGCCGTGACGTTTTCGCGTTTGTACAGGTCTGCTATTTCTTTATTCGCTTGCTCTTGCTCGCGGAAGCGGTCGCGGAGGACAGCGATCTGCGGCTGCAGCCGCCGCATCTTGATCAGCGAGCGATAGGAACTGTTGGCGAACGGAAAAAAGATAAGTTTAATGAGGACGGCGACAATCAAAATCGCGACGCCGAAATTCCCGGTCCCAATATAGAGAACGTCCAAGACCAGGAACATGGGTTTGGTGATGAAACTAAACCATCCCCAATCGATGAGCAGATCGAAACGGTTGAGATTGAGCAGCGCGTTGTAACCAGCAATGCCAGGCAGCGGGTATCCGATCCCGACCACGGCGGCCTCCTTGAGGCCTACGAACAGGCGCGCGTTGGTCGATCCCGTGGTGCCGGGTGAGATGACCTGCTGATCGAGCAAATAGCCGGTTTGATAGGTCTTGATCGCGCCCACCGTGTCGGCGCGAAATTCCGCCAGCACTCGGGCGGTGGTGTCGGGCAGCAGCGCTGCAGCCCAATACTTGTCGGTAATACCCATCCAAGCGTTGGTGACGTTGAACTGCTGCAGCCTCTTGTCTTCCATCGCCTTGTAGGTGAACTGCTGCACACCCTGGTCCCCCATCACGCCGATCAGGCCTTCATGCCGGATGTAATAGCCCGATATCAGCGGCGTGCCTTGGCGCGAGACCAGCGCGTAAGGGTAGAGCGAGACCGAAGTTAGGCCGCTGTTTGCCACCTCGTCCTTGAGTGTGAACAGATATTTGTCGTCTACCGATATCGTGCGCCGAAACGTGAGCCCTTCGCCATTATCGTAGCTGAGGGTGACTGGCCGGCCGGGACCGAGCGATCCGGTACCCACCCGACTCCACAGTGTCTCCGGCCCGGGGATTTTCGCAGTCGTTCCGGCAGGAGCAGACCAACCGAACTCCGCATAAAACGGATTCAGGCTGCCCGAGGGCGAAAGCAGCACGATCGCGGGTGAGGAGGGATCGACGGTTTCGTGATACTGAGCGAGTGAAACATCATCGATGCGGCCGCCTTTGAGTGCAATCGAACCTTTAATGCGCGGAGTCTCGATTGGAACGCGCGCGGTCGACGTAATAATCGCCTCCCGGCTTTTTTGCTCGCCAGCGGTCGAACCGGCGGGCGGCGCCGGCTGCACCTGAGTGATCTGGGCCTGTCGCTGCAGCTCCTCCTGGCGTTGCTTTTGCGGCAGCGCGTAGAAGTATTCCCATCCGATCAGCACGATGCCGGACAGCACTATGGCAGCGAATATGGCGTTCTTAATGTCGCCCATGACGCCCGAGCCCCCGCGAGTCCGATAAGGCTTTCATCTCAAAATACCTCCGTCCACGACGATGGGCAATCGAAACGCCGAGCCGATTTCCTCGGCTCCCACTTTCCCACTTTCCGATTCTGGCACCGACCGTTCGGGTTCGGGAAACAGTCACAGCCGACGAAGCCAAGGCGCGATGCTGTGCGGCCCGCTCTGCCGCGGCGAGGGATTGGCGGCCCGCGCTTCCGCAGCGCGGATGTAATGGCCGAACATCGCCTCGGTTCTCTCGGCGGCGCGCTCCGCGTCCGCGAGCCGGCGGTCGAGAACGGCGAGTTGCGCTGCCGCGCCGTCAACGTCGTTGCGGCCAAGCTGCGCAAGGGCCAGTTCATCATCAAGGCGGCGCGCAGCCGACTCCGCAAGATTGAACTGCCGCAAGCGGCGCTTGCGGTCGTCAATCTCGGTCCTAAGCCGACCAACGCTTTCCACGGGGGGAGGGGAGATCGCATCGCGGAAGCTGTCCGGTGGCGATGGCTGAGGCGCGAAGGCTGGCTCGCGGCGCTGTTCGCGGTTTGCGGCATGGGCTTCACCAGGGTGATTGATCGCACGATTCTCCGTGCGCGCCCGCCGGAACCGATCGACCTCCCACGCCAGTCTGCGCAGTCGAACCTCGGAGCCGTGATCGCCGAACATGGCCTCCGCAGCGCGCACATCGCTGTACACCTGCTCGATTGTTTTGACCGCGGGCGGTTCAGGCCGGTTCATGGCCAAGATCAAAACGCGTTCGCAGGACTCCAAGTCCTTCGCCACCATCGAGGTCGAGCTTGTAGCCTGCCACGATGGACGCGGTTGGCCACCGCGGACGCGCCGATCGTATTCCGCCATGTGGGCGAGCACCGCGGCCTGCTCGGCGTCGCTCAATTTGAGCCGCCACCACCGGTGGATCAACCACTTTTTCGGTCGGCCCTGGGGGAAGCGAGAGAGTTCGCCGCGGCGGACCGCAGCTCGCTGCTTGGCGTGGCGTGCTTTGGCCGTGGCAGAGATGACGACGCGGCCTTCTGGCGACAGCTCGCCACCGCAATGAACCGGACACCGGACGCCGGGTTCGTGCACGACCCGAGCACAACGCCCCGGACGGCGCCGCTGGCGGGCGCCGCAGGTGGGGTAGAAAAGTGAGCACTCGGGGGAAGAACTTGTCATGGTCCCCAATGGACTGCAACAACGCGAGGCGCAAGACAAGATCGCGGCGACAGCGGATTTGCGCTGTTCATCGCCGGCAATCACATCCGTACGTCGCGGATGCGCTTCCTTTGGGCGGTTGGAATGACAGCGTTGGGGTGCGATTGAATTAGTATGATGATACTTTCGAAATATACCCTCTAGGTGCCTACACGCTTTCAATGCACTCGACGATGCGCAGGCAGGGTTCAGCTGGACGGATTGGACAGATTTTTGGAAAAAGTAAACAATTTTCTATAGGAGTGATTTTATAAAAAGTAGTTAGGTTTTTCGACAAATCCGTCCAATCCGTCCAACACCAAGATGGTACCTCCAGCTTCAAATCGGCTTTGTGCCGTTAGGTGGCTGCGTTGCCTGCTGCTTTGCCTCGCCCTGCCATTGTGCGTCAGCCGTCCCGGACTGCCTGCGTTCTTGCCGGGCCTGGCTAGGAGGTGGCCGCTCCCCGCGCAGCGTGGCGGAGACGTTCATCTGAGCTTGCTGGGCTGCCGCGCGGCGCTCCCTCAGGGCGTTGTGGACATCGGGGCGCAACTCGAACCCGCGGTAGACTCGATCTCCATGTTCTTTGTCGTTGTCGTCGCCGCCGAATTTTTCGCGGATGATGCGGCCGAACCGGTTCTTGCTGATCAGGTACTTGTCGCTGATCTCGGTCCGGTACCAGTGAGCGAAGGCTTCGTAGGCGTCGGCGGTGTAGGTGTAGCCGTCGTTTTCTGCGCAGCAATCGGCGAGCCACCGTTCGACAAAATCCATCGACTTTCGGTAAGCGGCCGTGTCCCGCTGAATGATCGCAGGCGGATTGAGCCCTTCCATGCGATATGCCTGCAGGCCGGCGAGAGCACGGTTGAGAATACCCGGCAGTTCCGGAAGCAAGCAGCGTTCGCAGTAGTGTCGATCGATTTGCCCACCCTTAGCTTCAACAGCTTCCTTGATGTTGACCGGGAATCTGATTGAGCCGATCCGGCGCCAGATGCCGAGATCGGTCCCGGTGATCACCGGCAAGTGGTTGGTCCGCAGCCAAACCTTGTGTGTCGGCAGGAACGTGACCAGTCCCTCATGCAGATTGCGCGCCGTGATTCGCTCGTGGCTGACGATGTACTTGATGCGGCGTTCAGAGAGCTTCTGGTTTTCCTTAGTTTCGTTGACCGAGGCGAGCCTGGCGCCTTTGAGCTGCATCAGCTCGGGCGACGGGCGTCCCGGCGCATCGCGCTCCATGATTACGTCAACATCGCAGGTGACCGCGTAATCCCCCATGAGGGCGTAGAGTACATTGCAAAAGGCAGTCTTGCCGTTAAGGCCCGACTCCCAAAGGATGAACATGATTTCTTCGACGGTCAGCCCAGTCAGCGTGTAGCCGATGCAGCGCCATACGTAGTCGATCACCTCCTGGTCGCCAGCGAAGATCAGACCGAAAAATTCATCGAATTTGGGACACGTCGCCTTGGAATCGTATGCGGTGCCGAGCTGCCTGGTGATGTAATCTTCACGTTTCGCCTTGCGGGCCACGCCGGTTTTCAACGCGATGACATGGCCACCGCGCAGGCCGGCCAGCCAGGGATCGGCATCGAGATCGCTGGCGCGACACACCACCTCCTGCTCGGTGGATGCGAGGCCCACCATTGCTTCGAGCCGGGGTTTCTGCATGCTCTTGACGATGTGACCAATTTGTTTTTTGCGTTCCTCGGTATTGTTGATTTTGACTGCTTCCTTCAGCATCATCTCCAGGGTGTACTTGGCGCATCGCATGATCGCCCCATCACTGTCGATCGTCCATACCCCGTTGGCTTCGTCCCACCACATCCATGATCTTTTGTCCGAGAGGTAGCGGATGTTCGGGGTATAGAGCTTGACTAGCTTGCGTGCGTTGCCGAGATCGGCCCGGTAATCGTCGCGGCGGGGGGGCGGTTGTTGTGCCGGCGCGCCGCCCTGCGATGGCGATTGCCGCTCTTGGCGGTTCTGCGCCAGCGGATCGGCAAGTTCGGTTTCGTATTTCGAGGCGCTCTCGACTTTTTGGAGGACCGTCGTGCCATCCAGCGGTGGGCAAAAGGTGGAGTTGCAGTCGAGACAATCGGCAAGGGTTTCCTCGAACGTGAGCCCGCGGGCAAAGCAGCTGCAGGCCCACCGGTAGAGGGTGTCATCTCGGCTCCCTTCCTCGATCCTGCTTGGTCGTTCCATAGGGAGGCGGAGATCACCTAGGATCGCTTCCGCGACGGACTGGCGGCTGTTTGCATTTTCGGCTTTCACAGGTATCTTGCGCGTAGATGTTTTCCGCGGCTGCGAAAGCGGTATGTCGGCAAATCTGGGAATTCAGCGAGTGTGGCCATTATTTAATTCCACCAGTTTTCGACCGGGTATCCGTTGAGAAACCACAACCAGACAAAGCTGCCATCGCCGCGCACATCGATGCCCTTAACAGGCGTCGCGGTGGTGTTTCTCTGCCCTGGACGGTGCTTGAAAAGATAATGCCTGCCGCCTTGCGGCGTGTGCTGAATCGGCGTGATAGGTAGAGGATTTTGCGCCAACCAATCCCTCGCCGACTCGTGCTGCAGGTCAGTGTCGATGATATCGATGCCGCTCACCTCACCTGTCGGCATGCCGATTATGTTCCACCGCTGCGCGCGGGCGAAGAGTTCCTGCGCAGCTGCGAGATCGTACGTGGCGTCGAGATGACCGTGGCCGCCATTCTCTTTAGAGATCGCGGGGAACTTTTTGAGTTTGAACTTTTGCGCTTCCTCGTCCCATTCCCACCATGCGACACCTGGAAAGATCGGAGTGCCGCCCTTCGCTAAGGCAAGGCCTCTATCGAATGACGGGCGCAGTATTTTTGGCGGGCGCGTGGTGCCGGTCATGGCGGTGGCTTCTCAGCCGACACGGGCAGCTGGCTGAAGGAATCCGCAAACATGGCCAGTGCGCAATCATATCGATGTGGACAGTCGGCCGGGCAATGTTCGTTAATCAGGTCGGTCCATACGTCGTAAATCTGCCCTATCATGGTGCAGACGAGGGGTCGCCGCCCAGGTGGGGCAGAGGCTGCCAGTTGGGCCATGAACGCGCCGAATTGAAGCTGATCGGCAAACTCGCGCGGGGATACGAGGAACTTGACCGCGGCGCGATACCAGCGTTTCAACGGTGTCCGTAAAGGTGGGCAGTAAACAGCGCGAAAACCCAAAACACGTAGCATTCCGTCGAGGGCTGCGGTTGCGAGTGCTTCAGGGCAGATAAACGGCCCGAAAAAGGGCTGCTTGCACGGCTGTGCGGGATCATGGTAGGCCAAGTCTCGCTCCTAGCGGGCCGTCGTTACCGGCCCCGTTCAACGTCACAGTTGGCGAAGATTTGGCCCGCGCCGCCTGCCCGGATTGGCGCGGGTCGATTCATATTTGCGCTTACGCCCCCCTGGTTTGAGCGGCTACAGGACGAGTGCGGCGCTGCCGACGCGCGCGCGAGGCCAACGAAGCCTCGGTCGCCTCGCGTAGGCCAGCGCGTAACGCTTGTGGTTGATTGTTTTTCTGCTGGCGCTGCTCTTCAACCAGCCGTTCGATGCTGGGGTAGAACACGATGGTGCAACCATCGATTTCAAATGTCTCAACTTTTTTGTCGCGGCACAGCCCCCATGCCTTTGTAAGACCAATGCCGAGAAGATTCGCAAAGGTAGAAACGCGAACCCCCAAGGGCTTCAGCGCCACTGGTGAGTCGTGAGGGGCGGCAGTGCTGCATATGCTCATGCGGTTAGGTGCTCCACTGAACGTGGATGCACCTTGCCAAGCGACGATGCCTTTGGCTTTGAATTTAGTTCCAGAAAGTTTCAGCGAGTTTCAGCGCGTTGTGGGCTGCGGGCCTTATATGCACTTAGCAGCCGCTTTGCTTTGCTTTCCACGCTGCCTGTGCCGCGAATTTTGCCGCCTGTTGCCAATTGGAGTGCAGCGGCCCATGCGCTGCCTACCTGAGGGATTAATTGATCCATGGCGGGGAATAGTGCCCGATCATCTTCGCCATAGCGATTGACCGTTCCCTGCTCAGGACCGCGTTGGCGTCGCGCTTGGGTTGCGGGTCGTTCAGTTTCAGCCGGTTTTATTTCATCGCTCGTTTGCACCTCGCGCTCTGTTTGGATGTGTTGCAAGTATTTTGGGCGCTCGCCTCGCTCTGTTGCCAGCTGGATCACGTCAGCAAGCCGGATCATGGTGCTCACTGGGTCTATTTCACCTGAACGCTGATATTCGCAACGGACCGGCTTGATCGTGCCGGTTTTGATTCTTGCCATTAGTTCGCAGTAAACGGTCCAGCTTCGTTGCGCGCGTGCACGCTTCCTTGATTTCGGCTCGTTTGGAATACCGGCGCGCAAGAACCTGAGGTAATCGTCAACGGTGCCGTTGCGGAGAAAGCCCTCGTGCGGGTGCCGGCCCGCGTAAATCATCGCAGCTTGGTAAATCGTCAGTTCGGGGCAGATTGTAAAATCCTTGCCAGCGTCGAGCGGCGCCGCGATGATGCGTTTATTGTCTGCCATGATGCGCCTCCGCAGGCGCCCGCATGGTGGCCGCGGCGACAGCAAGTTGCGGAAGACGTGCGTTCGGTGATCAGCCTAGCCGCCGCGGTTCGGAGCAATATCACGCCGACGCGCGCAACGGTACGACCCTCCCACCTTCCCGAAGCTCGTCGAGGTAATCTGCCCATGCCTGCATCATTGTCACGCGCTCAGTCCAATATTCAGCTCCGTGAGTGTAAGCACGCCGCACGGCGTTAGCCTCCTGGTGCGCAAGTTGTCGTTCGATGGCATCCGCGTTCCAGCGCCCCATCTCGTTGAGCCGGGTGGCCGCCATGCTGCGGAAGCCGTGTGCGCACATGTCTTCTGACCCGTAGCCGAGCCGGCGAAGCGCGCCGTTCATGGTGTTCTCACTAATTGGCCTCGCGATCGTGCGTACCGATGGAAACAGCCAGCGTCCGCTGCCCGTGACATCCTTCAGTTCACTCAGGATGGCCAGCGACTGTCGCGCCAGCGGCACGCGATGTGGCCGGCGAATCTTCATCTTTCCGGCCGGGATGCTCCACACGCCGCCATTCAGGTCGAACTCGCGCCACTCAGCGTGCCGCAATTCACCGGGCCGGACGAATACGATCGGGGCAAGGCGAAGCGCGGCGTGCGTGGTCGGCTGGCCGGCGAAGCCATCGATCGCGCGCAGTAGCGCGCCGATCTCGGCTGGCTCGACAATGGTGGCCCGGTGGCTCACTTGGTGCATGGTGAGCGCGCCGCGCAGGTCGGCCGATGGATCGCGCTCGGCCCTGCCGGTGGCGATGGCGAAGCGGAACACCATGCCGCACGTGCTGCGCAACCGCTTGGCGCTTTCGTAAAGGCCGCGCCCCTCGATGTCGCGCAAGAGCGCCAGCAACTCGGACGCAGTGACTTCCGACACGGGACGGTCGCCAAACGCCGGATAGGCAAAGTCGAGCAGCCATCGCTTCTTGGCGATGGTCACCTGAGCGCGGCCTTCGCGCTGCAGTTTCGCGATCACTTCCTCCGCGACCGCCCGAAAGGTATTTTCGGCGGCAGTTTTCCCGGCCTGCTTCTCGATCTTGCGCTGTACCGAGGGATCGACGCCTTTAGCGAGGAGCCGCTTCGCAGCATCTCGTTCGGCGCGCGCGTCTGCCAGGGAGACAGCCGGATAAGCACCAAGCGTCAGGGTCTTCTGTTTGCCCGCGAACCGATAGGCGAGCCGCCACAGCTTGCTGTCGGATTCTGGTGGTATGAGCAGATGCAGCCCGCCTCCATCCGACAGCTTTCGTACCGTCGCAGCCCCTTTGGCGTTCCTCACGGTGACATCTGTGAGCCGCATGTTGGTATCGACCCGTTGGCATCGTACGATGCGTGCTGATACCAACAAAGATACCAACATTTTAGTCGGATGCCAACAAAGGACAGCGAACGATGGCGATATGGTCACTAAGGCAAAGTTGCTGATTTCGTGATGGTTTTGAACGATCGTGAACGTTGGCGATTTAGGCCGTGGTGCCCAGAAGAGGACTCGAACCTCCACGGCTTTCACCACTGGTACCTGAAACCAGCGCGTCTACCAATTCCGCCATCTGGGCTAGCGCCGAACACTTAACGGGCGCGGCAGGCGGTTGTCAACGCGCTCTGGTGACCAGGCGTTCGATGTCCACGGCTGCCGCGACACCGTCTGCATCCCTCGACACAGGATCAAACATGATTCAAGGCACAATGTGTTGAGCGCGGCGGCAGCAGGGCGAAGGTTTGGGAGACGTTGACGACCAGCGAGGCTCCTTCGGCAACCCCACCGGGCCTCCCGCAAGGTGCGATCAATGTGAAGAACGCCAAGCGTCGCCGGCCGGCGGCGACTTTGGACAGATGGAGTCCGGCCGCAGGCACGCGCGTACGCGCCCGCGGGGACGGCTTCAGCTGTGACCGCGACGACAGAAGGCGAAAGCCAACATTTCGGT
>Ga0126383_10002802_pt1 | contig 11352 bp, 11 predicted proteins | sample PanSoiMetPlot_35_FD_96882 | JGI IMG/M metagenome (GOLD analysis project Ga0126383, IMG submission 96882) | Tropical forest soil microbial communities from Panama - MetaG Plot_35 | ecosystem: Environmental > Terrestrial > Soil > Tropical forest > Bulk soil | place: Panama | collected 2016-02-17
CTCGCCAAGCGCGAGCGCGTCATCGCTTTGGAGCCGCACGGCAAGGGCATGCTGGGAACGACGCTGCGCTACGGCTATGAGGTACGCAAGCCCGAGGAATTTTTCAGCGACATCGCGGACGTGAAGGTGCCCGCCGAGATGTTGAAGCTTGCTCAGCACATTCTCGATACCAAGGCCGGCGATTTCGATCCGAGTGCGTTCGAGGACCACTACGAAAGCGCGCTGATAGAACTGCTGCGCAAGAAGCAGGCGGGTTTCAAGCCGCCGAAGACCAAGGAGCGCGCCGCCGCACCTCGCAACGTGATCAATCTCATGGAGGCCTTGCGGCGCAGTGTGCAAACCGCGCGGGGCGCCCCGCCACAGGCGAAGAAAAGCCGCAAGCGCGTCGAAGGCCAGCGCGAAATGTTGCTGCCGATCCAGGGCAAAGAAGCGCTGCCGCGAGCGGCCGGCAAAAAATCCGCCGGGCGCCGCAAGGCGGGATGATCGCACAGCAATCCTATCCTCCATTGCGCAGCGGACTTTCCGCGGCGGCCAGGCGCACGAGCGGGGCCATCGGAGCGGCGCTTGCCAGCGCGCTTTTGTGCGGCAGCCCGGCCTCTGCAGAAAGCTGGCCGGCGCGGCCGCTGACCATGGTGGTCCCATTCGCGGCGGGCGGCGGGACCGACGTGCTCGGGCGCATTGTTGGGCGGCGGCTCTCCGAGATTCTGGCCCAGCAGGTGATCATCGAGAATGTCGGCGGCGCTGGCGGCATGGTCGGATCGGCGCGCGTGGCGAAGGCGGCGCCGGACGGCTATCAATTCGTGCTCGGCAGCCGCGCCGACGCGATCAACCAGACGCTCTACAAAAATCCGCTCTACAATTTTGCCAGCGATCTTGCGCCCGTGGTCCTGATCGCCGATCAGCCGACGCTCCTGATCGCGCGCAAGGATTTGCCCGCCAATGACCTTCGCGAGTTCATCGCCTATGCGCGCGCGAACCAAGCCACGATGCAAATGGCCTCGGCTGGCGCCGGCTCAACCGGCCACCTCGACTGCATGCTGCTCAACGCGGCGATCGGGATCAACGTCACCCATGTCCCCTACCGCGGGGGCGGCCCGGCGATGCAGGATCTGATCGCCGGCCGCATCGACTATTTCTGTACGCTGAGTGCAACCGCCAAACACCAGGTTGACGGCAAGCTCATCAAGGCCCTCGCCATCCTCTCGCGCAACCGCTCCGTCATGCTGCCGGAGCTCGCGAGCGCCCGGGAGCAGGGGCTCGATTTCGAGGCGACGACTTGGTTCGGCTTCTTTTTCCCCAGGGGCACACCTGAACCGATCATCCAGAAACTCCATGACGCCACCGTCGCGGCGATGGACACGCCGTGGGTGCAGGAACGGCTCAAGGAGGTCGGCGCTGTGACCGTCGCGCCAGAGCGGCGATCACCCGCTTACCTGCAGCAATTCGTCGTATCCGAGATTGAGAAGAACGCCGCGCCGATCAAAGCCGCCGGTCTCGCGATGGATTGAGCCTGGAAGCGGCGGGAAACACAAGGCTCCTGAAATCGGGTTGTAATGGCGCGCCCTCTCGTGGTCGGTACGCTTACCGACATTCGAGAGCGCATAGCTGAAACCCGGCAGCTATCGTTCGGTTCCACGACTGACTGAGAACGCGAGGAACCTTATGAGTGGCCCGACGTTTTCTGGCCAACCCGATTTCGTACACGCGAAGAATTGGGGGCTGTGATCTCTGGCCGTGTCGACCGGAATTGCACTTCCAATACATCTGCGGATTTGGGGAACGAGACCTTGCGTTGAGGCGCTCGCTCGCTGAACCACTACCCCTTTGGCCAAACAGGCAAAGTCGCAATGATTGCCAGGACTGAGTTGCTGGAGGCCTTGCCGGTCGCTGTCTACACCACCGACGCGCAGGGCCGCATCACCTTTTACAATCGAGCCGCCGCGGCGCTTTGGGGTCACAATCCCGCGCTTGGCAGCAGCCAATGGTGCGGGTCGTGGCGCCTGTACTGGCCCGACGGACGGCCCATGCGCCACGACCAATGCCCGATGGCTATAGCGCTCAAAGAGGGGCGTGAAGTACGTGGCGTCGAAGCGATTGCTGAGAGACCCGATGGCACGCGGGTGCGTTTTCGTCCCTATCCGACCCCACTGCGCGAGCCTTCCGGAGCACTCATCGGGGCCATCAACCTGCTGATGGACATCACCGAGGAGCACGACGCACACCTTGAATCGGAGCGTCTAGCAGCCATCGTTCTTTCCTCCGACGACGCGATCATCAGCAAAACTCTCGAAGGGCGCATCACCTCGTGGAATGTCGGCGCGACGCGGATTTTCGGCTATGAGGCGAGCGAGATGATCGGTCAATCGATCTTTCGGATCATTCCACCGGAGCTGCAGGGGGAAGAGCATGAGATACTGGCGCGGCTGCAACGGGGCGAGCGCATCGATCATTACGAGACGGTGCGCGTCGCAAAGGACGGCCGCCGAATCGATGTCTCGCTGACCGTATCGCCGTTGCACGACAGATCGGGGAAGGTGATCGGCGCGTCGAAGGTTGGCCGCGACATCACCGATCGCAAGCGGGCGGAAAAATTGCAGCGCGTCCTCACCGAGGAGCTGTCGCATCGCGTCAAGAATACGCTGGCCACGGTGCAGGCGATCGCCAGTCAGTCGCTGATGCGCGCCAAAAGCTCCGGCGATTTCGTCTCCGGTTTTGCCGGGCGCCTCCAGGCGCTGGCGAACGCCCACACTCTGCTTACACGGACGCAGATGCAGGGCGCCGACGTCATGGCACTTGTGGGCGAGCAGGTACTGATTGGCGCCGCCAACGGCGACAAGATCTCGTGCTCGGGGCCATCGCTCATGCTCGATCCGCAGACGGCCGTGCACCTGGCGCTGGTGCTGCACGAGCTTGCGACGAATGCGCGCAAATATGGGTCCCTGTCGGTGCCCAGCGGACGTCTGTCGGTCACTTGGGAGATGCGGTCGAACGGCGGATGCAGTTTGCTGTTATCGTGGAAAGAGAGTGATGGGCCGGAGGTCAGCGCGCCCCGCACGCACGGCTTCGGTCGCGCGCTCATCGACCAGACGGTGCGCTCGCACGGGGGGCGGACTTCCGTCCATTACCGGCGCGACGGACTGAGGTGGGAAATCGAGCTGCCCCTTCCAGCGCAGCCGCAGGCCGATCTCTCTCCTGCCACGGCGTCGCCAAGACTCCCGCCCGCGCCATCCTCGCGCGCAACGCCGGTCCAGCGGGGCCTTCACGGCAAGCGCATCCTCCTTATCGAGGATGAGCCGCTGGTATCGATGGAACTAGAAGGGGAGCTGGCAGCGGCAGGTTGCGGCGTGATCGGGCCAGCCGCGACGCTCGAGCATGCTAGAACGCTGGTCGAAGAGGGCAAGTATGATGCAGCCCTCGTCGACGTCAATCTCAAGGGCCAACCGGTCGATGAACTTGCAGCTTTGCTGACAGAGAAAAATTGCCCGTTTGCCTTCGTTACCGGATATGGGCGAGATGCTTTACCAGAGGCCTTCCGCGGCGTCGCCGTACTCGCCAAACCGTTCAGCTCAGCTCAGTTGCTCGCGACGGCCGAGGGATTACTGCATCCCTCTTCCAGTGTCGTGCAGTTGAGGCAGAAAAGACGCTAGGATTGCAGCGTTGGCCCGGGATTGAGGGAATCGCGGCGCGCCGCACCGCTCACTAGGTTTCAGGAAACATATCGACGATCGTGCGAGTCATCGGATTGACGATGAGCACCTGGTTCTTGAACTTGATATAGCCATAGCGTCTCAGCGGCTGCATCTCGTTCATGAGCGGTCGCGGCAGCGGATGCAACTTCAACCCGCCCGGAACTTTCGCGCCGACCGAAGGCTCGAAATTCTGCGCAGCTTTGGCCGGCTTGAGCGCGAAGCTCACTTCGGTATCTTGCGAGCGCACGGCGCGCGCAATCTTTTCGCGTTGCGCCTGCGACAGTTTGAGCGGCGGGGTCGAAGGCTTTTGCGAAATTGCTGGGGGGACGTACTGCGGGATCGCTCCGGGAGTTCCGGTGCCGCGCTCCTGGGCTGCGGCGGGGATGGCCACGATCAAACCCAAAACAGCGGCACAATAGAAAAGACGTTGCATATGTTGCTCCATCAATGCGCTTCGCCGGTTGTGGCGGTTTCGCTTTCGAGATTGTCCTTGCGGCTCGTTTGGTCCAGCGCCGCTGCATCGGCGATGGCGTCGGCCAGCGCTTTGGCGAGACAGCCGTGGCCCCAATCGTTCATGTGAAGCCCGTCCGCCGAAAGGAATGTCTCGAACGGGAATCCCTCATGCTCGTGCCAATAGCGCATGAGGGCGAAGCGATGAAACACGTCGACTTTTTCTTGCGCGGCGGCGCTCGAGATCAAATCGACCATGTCGCTGACTTGGGACCGAGCAATGACCTTCGGCGCATATTGCGGATCGATCAACACCGCGTCAGCGCCGGTCGCCTTTATTCGCCGGATACCCTTGCGGATGACGGAATCGGATTTCGCGTGCTCGTAGCCGCGCAGCACCGCATTCGTGCCCAGTTGCCAAAGCACCAGGTCCGGATGCTCGGAGGCGACGGCATCGTCGAAGCGGGCGAGCATGTCGACGGCACGCTCGCCGGCAATGCCGCGGTTGAGCACCATAATCGGCTCGGTCGGGAACCGGTGCGCAAGCTCGACCATGAGCCGGCTCGGATAGCTTGCCCCAGGAGAGCTCGCCCCCGAGCCCGCGGTAGATGACGAGCCGAGTGCGACGATCAAGGTGAGCTTGCGGGACGCCAATTGGCGCGCCGTCCGCTCGAGCGGCAGGTCGAGCCGAACGAGGTCCGCAGGCGCCACGCAGGCCGCGTCAGCACCGGCTGCCGGCCCATTTGTGGCGGCCATCAGAGACACAAACGCAATCGAGCCGGCGGCCGCGGCGGAACAAATCACCTGTCGCGTGTGACGCATCTGCACACACCCTCTCGGAGCTGCGGCAAGCGCCAATGATCTGCCGGGATAACGGAGGGAGGCGTTAAAGGTTCGCGCTGCCTCCGGCGCGGAATGGGCGGAACTGACGCGGCGCGGCAAACTTTCCGAAATTTAATCCGGCCGTTCCTGATAGACTGGCGCGGCGGCCGGAACTCTCGGGTCGATCGGGAGTTCCATCACAAATTTGTTTTTCATCATTTACGCCGTGTTGCTCCCATCTGGGCGTGGCGGCCGGCGGGAGGAACGCCATGGCTACCATCGACGTCACTGCCTTCGAACTTTCGCCCGCCGAACATCAGAAGCAACTGCGCCGCGCGGTGATTGCGTCCACCATCGGCACCGCCATCGAGTGGTACGATTTCTTTCTCTACAGCACCGTCACCGGTCTCGTCTTCGCCAAGCTGTTCTTCCCGAACTCGGATCCCTGGGTGGGCACGCTCGAGGCCTTCGCAATCTATGCCGTGGGTTTCGTCGCGCGCCCGGTGGGGGCCGCGATCTTCGGCCATTACGGCGACCGCATCGGCCGAAAGTCGACGCTGATCGCCACGCTGCTGCTCATGGGACTTGCCACCTTCGCCGTGGCGCTGGTGCCGACCTACGAGAGCATCGGCATCTGGGGCGCGGTCATTCTGACCATCTTGCGCTTCATCCAAGGGATCGGCGTCGGCGGGGAGTGGGGCGGCTCGGTGCTGATGTCGATGGAATGGGCGTGCTCCAATCATTCGCGCGGATTCATCGCCTCCTGGCCGCAGTTCGGCGTGCCCTGCGGGCTCTTCCTCGCCAACTTGGCGGTGCTCGCATTCAGCCAGATGTCCGGCGAGCAGTTTCTCGCCTGGGGTTGGCGCATACCGTTCGTGCTGAGCCTGCTGCTCGTCATCGTTGGTCTCTATATCCGGCTGGGAATCTTCGAGACGCCCATCTTCGCCAAGCTTCTCGCCGAGCGCAGGGTGGAGCGCGCGCCGATATTGGAAGTCATCAAGCGCCATCCGAAGGAGATCGTGCTGTCCGCCTTCGCGCGGATGGCCGAGCAGGCTCCGTTCTACATCTTCACCGCCTTCATCTTCTCCTATGGCATCGCCTCGCTGCACGTCTCGCGCGACTTCCTGCTCACCGCGGTGCTCGCCGCGTCGGTCTTGTCCTTCTTCTGCATCCCGTTCTTCGGGCATTTGTCCGACCGCATCGGCCGCAAGAACATGTACATGATCGGCGCGGTCGTCACCGGCGTCTTCGGCTTTATCTATTTCGGCATGGTGAACACGGGCATCATGGCGATCATCTTTCTCGCCATCTTCATCTCGCTCGTGCCGCACGACATGATGTATGGCCCGCAAGCCGCGCTGATCGCGGAAAGCTTTACCGGGCGGCTGCGCTATAGCGGCTGCTCGCTCGGCTATCAGTTTGCGTCCGTCATTGCCGGCGGGCCGGCGCCGCTGATCGCCACATGGCTGTACGGCCGCTATCACACGCCCTATGCGATCGCCGGCTACATCGGCGTTTGCGCGGTGATCAGCCTTATCGCAACGGCGCTCATGACCGACTATACCGGCAAGAGCATCGAGGGCGAATACGAGACCTGAGCCGGCTCTCCTTCGCGGCGTCGCGTTGCTCCTAAGGCTTCGGCGAATTGCGCGCACGGTGGCGGGCGTGCGAAGATAGCGCCTCGTGATCACGAGACGCTGCTGCAATGTCCGACATCGCCACCAAGCCACGCACTAAGGTTCGGCTCAAGCCGGAGCGGCCACGCCTACACAAAGTGATTCTCCTCAACGACGATTACACGCCGCGCGAATTCGTCGTGACCGTGCTCAAGGGCGAATTCCGCATGAGCGAGGATCAGGCCTACCGGGTGATGATGACGGCGCATCGACGCGGCGTGTGCGTGGTCGCCGTCTACACGCGTGACGTTGCGGAGACCAAGGCCACGCGCGGCACGGAGGCCGGCCGCCGCAAAGGCTATCCGCTGCAATTCACCACCGAGCCGGAGGAATGAAGGCCGAGGCCCAGGCCTCCGGCGGGACCGCAGCGCGTGCCCTGCCCGACGGCATGTTGCCATCGCAACGCGCGCTGTTCGATATTCCGCGCGAGATTTGCTACCTCAACGCCGCCTCTTGGAGCCCTTTGCCCATTGCCACGCAAGAGGCAGGCCGCCTCGGCGTCGCGCGCAAGGGAAAGCCTTGGGCGATCGAGCCGACGCTTCCGCAGCAACAATTCGAGCGGGCGCGTCGCGCGGCGGCGCGACTGATCAACGCTGAGACCGAAGATGTCGCGCTGATCTCGTCGGTGAGCTATGGGGTAGCGACGGCAGCCAAGCTCATCACCGTGCCGGCGTCCTCGCGCGTCCTCGTGCTGGAGAACGACCACTCGTCGGCGGTGTTGGAATGGGCGACTCGCGCTTGCGCGGGGCGGTTCACCATCGAGGCCGTGCCACGGCCGCAGGACGGCGATTGGACCGCGGCCGTTCTTGCCGCGATCGAAAAGCCCGGCGCGGCCCCCGTCGCCCTTGCCTCCATTTCATCGGTGCACTGGGCCGACGGCGGGGTGGTCGAGATCGATCGTGTCGACGCGGGGCTGCGCCGACAAGGAGCGATGCTTTTGATCGATGCTACGCACGCCGTGGGCGTGATGAAGATCGACGTGCGTCGTCTCGATCCCGACTTTCTCGTCTTCCCCACCTACAAATGGCTGCTCGGACCATACGGGCGGGCCTTTCTTTATGTGGCCAAACGCCGCCAGGACGGTGTGCCGCTCGAGCAGACGAGCTATGGCCGCCGCGCGATTAATTCCGAGCGGGAGACGTACTATCGCGATACCGAATTCGTCGCCGGGGCACGGCGCTTCGACATGGGCGAGCGCGATCATTTCATCTCACTCGAAATGGCGTCGATCGGAATGGAGATGATGGTGCAATGGGGCTGTGACGCCATTCAACAACGCCTGGGCATGCTTACCGCGCGGCTCGCCGATGGATTGCCCAACAGCGGCGCGAGCATTCCCGACGCCTCGGTGCGCGCCCCGCATATTCTGAGCTTGCAATTTCCGGCCGGCATGCCGGAACACTTGATCGATCGGCTGGCGGCGGAGCACATTTATGTCGCTCCGCGCATCGGACGCATGCGCATCAGCCCGCACGTCTATAACGATGAAGAGGACATCGACCGCTTCGTCGCAGTTTTTCGGCGACTATCGGCGCCGTAGGATGGGTTTTTCTGCGTCTCAACCATCCTGCAGTATTCACACAATCGTTATTCAGAATCTTTCTGAAGCTCACGCAATCGTTATTCTGAATCTTTCTGAATCGTCCTGGAGATGTGATCGCCGTCACAGCGCGGCGGCACTGGCAGATACATCTTTCCTCGTGCAGGCGCGGACCCTTCGGTCGCGGCGCCGATGCAATCAAGGACGATAATTCCAAATATGGAGACGTGTCATGAAGATGCTTTTTGCTGCCCTCGCCTTGGCCGCCCTGATTGTGGTTCCAACGCTCACCTCGCCCGCGAACGCGGCGCCGATGTCCCCGGCGAGTTCGTCCTTCGGGTCTAACGGTTACTGATCAAGGACAAGCTCCGATCAGCTGTTGGATTTTGCCCTGCGCGGCCCTCAGCCGGCCGCGCTCGCGTCTGCTGGCACGCCGTTGACGTGGAACTTGTGCACCGCTGGGATTTCAAAATATTGTAGGTGCACCTCCGCGCCAGAGGGGCGCGGTTTCCCAACGAGAACAGGCAATCAGCGATGACGTGGACCGAGACTTACATCTCCTGGCGGCCACGCGTCTTGAGCGTGCTGCGCATCGTGACCGGGCTGCTGTTTCTGCAGTATGGAATGGCGAAGCTGCTGAAATTCCCGGCGGTGCCGTTGTTCAAGGATGTGACGTTGTTTTCCCTCCTCGGCCTTGCCGGAACGATCGAACTCGTCGGCGGCGTTCTGGTCATTTTGGGTCTCTTCACCCGTCCCGTTGCGTTCATTCTCGCGGGCGAGATGGCGTTTGCCTATTTTCTCGGCCACGCGCCGCGGGGTTTCTTACCGATCCTCAATGGCGGCAATCTCGCGATCGTCTTCTGCTTTGTATTCTTCTACTTGTCGTTCGCTGGCGGCGGGCCATGGAGCCTCGATGCCCTGCGAACAACCGAAAAAGGCGAGCCCGTCGTCGGCGGCCGATCGTTGCCCGGTTGATCTCGAAGCCGAGCCTGGCCGAGAGGGTCGTGCCGCACAGGCCGCAGCGGCGCGCTGTCAAGGAGGATTCCCATATGGCAGTCAGAATCGAGAAAGATGGTCGGGTGTGGACGGTAATTCACGACCGGCCCGAAGCGCGTAACGCCATGGATCCCGAAAGCGCGGATGCGCTGACCGCCGCCTTTCTCGAATTCGATGCCGATAGGGATGCGTCCGTCGCGGTGTTCTATGGCGCGCGCGGCGCGTTTTGCGCCGGCTGGGATCTCAAATACGTCAGCACGCTCGATGCCGATTATCCGCTGGGCGAGCTCGACATCTCGACGGCGCGGCCACGTGGCAATGGTGGCGAAATTCCGCGCGGGCCGCTGGGTCCCTCGCGGCTCGAATTGGACAAGCCGGTGATCGCCGCCGTCGAGGGTCCCGCCGTCGCCGGCGGCATGGAGCTCGCCTTATGGTGCGATTTCCGGGTTATGGCGAAGGAGTCCTACCTCGGCGTTTATTGCCGCCGCTGGGGTGTGCCGCTGATCGACGGAGGCACCGTGCGCTTGCCGCGCATCGTCGGACAGGGCCGCGCGCTGGAGATCATCTTGACCGGGCGAAAGGTGCCGGCGGAGGAGTGCTTGCAAATCGGCTTGTGCGAATACCTCACGGAGAAGGGCGGCGCGCGCGAGAAAGCGCAGGAGCTCGCCCACGACATCGCCCGCTTCCCGCAGGTTTGCGTGCGCGCCGATCGGCGCTCCGCCATCCGCAGCCACGGGCTCAGCGTGCGCGAGGCGTTGATCCAGGAATGGTACAACGGACGCGAGGCGCTGATTCAGGACGGCGTCGCCGGCGCGAGCCGCTTTAAGTCGGGCCTCGGCCGGCACGGCGACTTCGCGAAAATTCGGTGATTTGCTTTCCGTTCAGTTCGTATTCTCGACGTGGTGACCGGACGATCGCTGCCGGCAGCCGTCTCGCAACAGTCAGCAGCCGGCAAAATCTGGGCGCGGCGAGCCCAGATGCCGCCTCAATCATTCGGACTGCTGCTCCGCGCGCGTCGGCGCGGTCACGGTCGCATGGATCGCGCTGCAATGGCGCACGAGGTTGGCGTGGGAGGCGACGAACTGCTTGAGCGGCGTATCGATGTCGTAGAAATGGATATTGGCGATGAAGCCATAGATGCCGGCGTCGATGCTGGTCGGCTTCTCTCCGTGCAGATAGCCGCTCGCCGGCAGCAAGTCCGCCAGCACCTGCAAATCGGCTACGCCGCGCCGGTAGGCGGCATCGGGAGCGTAGCGCCCGATGCCCTGAAAATAGTAGCGCTGGGCGTTGTATTCCCGCGCCTTGCGCAGACCTTCCGGGCTGAGGCTCGGATGCTCCCGCATCAGCGCGTCCCTGAACAGCGGCCAGAACCGCTCATCCTTCCAGCGCGAGTACGACATCACCCAATAGAGGTCGTCGAGCATGCGGGTGATCAGGTGGTCGGTATCGCGCTCCGTACCGGTCAATGTCTCGTCGATCGTCAGCCGGTACTTGCGAATGAGGTGGGCGATGATGGGGTCGCTGTCGCCGATCGTCTCCCCGTCGTCGACGATGTAGGGCAACTGACCGCGCGGCGCCGCCGACGCGTCGAAAATGTGCTCGTGCCGGAACACGACGCCGGCGAGGCGCAAAAAAGCGAACACCTTCAGGCCATAGCCGTTGTTGTCCGCGACGCCGAACAGCTCGGGGTAGGAGTAGAGGGTGAGCATGACATCACCACTGCACGAGGCCGCGAGCATAGCAGAGGAAGTAACCACCCGTAGCCCGCATGAGCGCAGCGACATGCGGGAGCTGACACGGGCCGGTGACCCCGGATGTCCGCTTCGCTCCATCTCTACTTGCTACGGCAAGGCCGTGCGCGAGGCGCCCCGCCGTCGTCCGCGGTCGGGCGAACTCGCCACCGGCGTGGTAGGATACGGGTCGCGTGATTTCGGAGATGAGATGTCACAGGAAACCGCGACCGGATATCTGCCGGGCGATCCTCGATATGGATTGAGCGGGGAGGCGCTGCGGAACTACTACCGTACGAAGCCGGCCCAGTGGGCGATCTACTGCTGGGACAAGCCGGGGACGACCGAGACCCGGCGTCGCTTGGTTCAGGATCAGAAGAGCTACGTCAAACATTTCGGCGACCGCGTCATCGGCTACGGCCATTTCGTCTCCGACGACGGCCGCGACA
>Ga0126383_10002803_pt1 | contig 11351 bp, 4 predicted proteins | sample PanSoiMetPlot_35_FD_96882 | JGI IMG/M metagenome (GOLD analysis project Ga0126383, IMG submission 96882) | Tropical forest soil microbial communities from Panama - MetaG Plot_35 | ecosystem: Environmental > Terrestrial > Soil > Tropical forest > Bulk soil | place: Panama | collected 2016-02-17
CGTGGCGACCAGAACCTCGGCAAATATGGTTCGGTTTTCTTCCGGTTTACCAAAGCTCACTACCAGAACAGCGGGCCATACAACTCCAACGACCTGGTCCACGGCACGGAGCTATATTTCGAGGACCAGAAGGCCTACGCGGGGGCCTACACTCTCAACATTGGACCTAAAAACATAAATACGTTCCGCATGGGGTACCTGCATGCTGTCGCGCCCCAGGGAGGCGTTGCCATACCTTCCGACCAGGTGGCTGCCCTCGGGGAAACTGGCGTGTTCACGAAGTTCTCTGCTCTCCAGCAGACGTGGCCCAATGTAGCACTGACGACGTACGGCAGCGGCGGCGGTTCGGTCAATTCCTACAGCGGATCCGAGCAACCAGCGTGGGAGTTTCAGGACTCTTTCACCCACATTCAGGGAAGGCACACCATCGGGCTGGGCTTCGACATTCGGCGACTGAAGCTCATTCGCAATCTGGATGATGATTTCTATGGAGACTGGGGTTTCAGTGCGAACCTGATTCAGACCAACAGCGCGATTAATCCTCGTACTGGTCTATCGAGTTGTCCCAACGCGCCGGTGTCGGTCAAAGGCGGGGCGCCCGCACCTCTGTGCGGCACCGGCAATGCGATTGCCGACATGATGCTGGGATACTACCAGAATGTGGGCGGATTCTTCCCCGGTCCACTGAGCCCAACGAACACCGCCGGCAATCCGCAGACGCACGTGTTTAACTACTACGCCCCCTATGTGCAGGATGACTGGAAGGTGACCCAAAAGCTGACCCTCAATCTGGGCCTGCGCTGGGATTACCGCGCCGCCGCCTATGAGCAATCGAACCACTTCTTCTGGCTGGACGTGACCAACCCCAATGGCGGGCTGTGCTACGCCGACAAGGCGTTATCGAGCAACGGCGTGGCGCCGGGAGGAGATGCAACCAGCGGCCCCATCCTGAGGTACTGCGGCTCGGTGCCCCATGCTGGTTCGAAGAAGCCCTTCGCCCCACGGCTGGGCTTTGCCTACCGGCTCGCTAACAAGATGGTGGTGCGCGGCGGCTATGGAATCTTCTTCGACTCTTCGGAAGGACGTGAAATCGACGACTCCGCGGACATTTATCCGTACAGTATTCGAAACAACCTGAGCCCCGGATCCGATCCCACCATACCATTCAAGTTCAGCAACCAGCAGTTCGCGAGTTTCTCCAACTTGGCGCCGTTCCCGGCATCGACGCTGTCGTTCCTGGCGGTGATCGAGTCGGAGAATCCCATCAATCCCTATGTCCAGTCGTGGAATGTGTCGGTCGAGCGCGAGCTTGCCCGGAACACGACCCTGGAAGTGAACTATATCGGAACCCACGCGCTCCACCTGCTCGACCGTCGCAACATCGCCCAGCCTTTCCCCATTCCCGCATCCAGCCTGGCGTTCTGTCAGCAGCAGGACGCGGGAGGCAACTACATCAACCTTGGTGTAGCCCCCTGCACGAACACAAGTCGGTTGCCGTATAAGAATTTCACCAATTTCTACATCAACAGCGACTGGCACGGCTACTCCCACTACAACGCGATGAACATCAAGTTTGAGCATCGCGCCGGCGATCTGGCCGTGACCTCGGTCTTCACTTGGGCCAAGAGCATGGATGACAAGTCGGCGGCGGCCGGAGTCGGCGCCACCGGCGAAGGCTTCCAGGGCACGACGGACAATCATCATCCCGAACTGGACTACGGCCCCTCGGACTTCAACGTCGATCACCGGTTTGTAGCCAGCTACGTGTATCAATTGCCGGTCGGTCGGGGGAAGAAGGTGCTGGGAGGAGTTGGCCGGGCAGCCAACCTGCTAGTGGGCGGCTGGGAACTCACCGGCATCACCACATTCCAGACCGGATTCCCCTATAGTGTCTACGCCAACGACGTAGGCGGCGTCCTCCAGGCTATTCCGCAGCGAGCGGACCGCGTCTCCGGCTGCGACATCCACTCCGGCCTGTCGGGTCCGTTCCAGCGTCTGAACCCGGCCTGCTTTACTCAGCCTGCTCTCGGGGTGTTCGGGACTATCGGGCGAAACACTCTGCGCCAGCCTGGTATCAACAACTGGGATATGGGCCTCGGAAAGGCGTTCGTGATCACTGAACGGGTCAGATTCGCCTTACACGTGGACACGTTCAACACCTTCAACCATCACCAATATGGCGGAGACGTGGGCGGCTTAGTCCTCGCAGGGTCGGGCGGCAACGTGGCCATCTCCCGTACGGTCGGTGCTTCCGACTTCGGTCAAATTACCCAGTCATCGTCACCTCGTATCCTTCAACTTAGTGGGAAGTTAACCTTCTGAGAGGTGGCTTCACGCTGCCGGTTTACTCTGCCACGTCTTTCGGGGGCGTGGCAGATTTTTCTTGCCCGGGAATGCTTCCAATCTGGAGTTGCTGAGAAATCAAGTCAAGGCGTCCCGTAAGTCTATGCCGTAATCAACCGTGGATTGAGATGCCGTTGGTTGTCAAACAAGTTCGAAGAGCCATCCTGCTAGAAGTGTAATGAGGTACACTCGCGGCATGTTTCATTTCCCAAGGACCGTATTGAAAGGTGCGGTATTTGCAATTTGTCTCTGGGCTTGCGCCGGGTACTGCCAAAGCTCGACCGACGCGGAAATTGAGCGCTATTCGCAGGAAGGGCAAAAAGCGTTAGCAGAGGCACGCTACCCTGACGCCGAGCGCGCTTTCGAAAAGCTGCGGAGTCTCGAGCCCGACGTTCCCGAGATCTACGCCAACCTGGGGCTCATCTACTTTCAGGAAAAGAAATTCGAGCAGGCTGTTCCGTCTTTGCGACATGCGCTCAGGGACAACCCGGCACTGCCTAAGCTGGATACCCTGCTGGCCATGTCGCTGTCAGAACTCGGTCAATACCAGGAGGCCAGGCCTGGGCTGGAAAAAGGGTTCCATCGCTCGGCGGATACTGCCATCAAGCGGATGTGCGGCCTGCAGTTGGAGAGGGCCTACACCTGGCTACACGAGGACGGCAAGGCAGTGGAGGTCGCGCTGGATCTGGATCGTCTCTATCCCGACGATCCCGAGGTTCTTTACCACAACGCGAAGATCTTTGGAAATTCTGCTTTCCTGAGCGTCCAAAGGTTGGCCAAAATAGCTCCCAACTCCGTTTGGCGCCACCAGGCCGCCGGCGAAGCCTATGAAAGCCAGGGATCGTACGTCCAGGCGATCGACCAATATCAGCGGGTGATCGCGATTGATCCCCGCCGGCCGGGTATTCACTATCGACTGGGTCGAACGTTTCTTGCCCGTTCGCGAGACGCTAGCTCCACCGATGATCGCGACCAGGCGATGAAAGAGTTCCAAAAAGAACTGGAGCTCGACTCCAGCAACGCTAACGCGGCTTACGAACTGGGAGATATCTATCGTTCTTCAGGCCAACTCAACGAAGCCAAAAATGCTTTTGAGCTGGCCCTGAAGTCTCATCCGGACTTTGAGGAGGCCCATCTAGGTCTGGCAGTGGTTCTGATGTCACTGAGTCAGCCGGGGCTTGCGCTGTCTCATGTTCAGAAAGCCATCGCTTTGAATCATAACAATCCAGTGTCCTGGTATCGGCTGGCGAGAGCAGAAATGGCTCTGGGCAACACCGCTGAGGCCCAGAAGGCGAACGCCGAATTTCGGCGGCTCCAGCCGAAATCCAGTGAGCACATCGCACCGCAGACTATATTCACGCCCGATCAGGTCACTAAGCAGGAAGTCGATCCCAGCGCCACGCAGTGAGCGATCGTCCGCCTACGGAAGTGTAACTACGGCAACCGAAAATCCCGCCATCTTCATGTTGTCGCCGGTCAGCTTCATCGTCGCCGGCGGCTGGAAACTGGTGGTCTGATCGACGTAGTCAAGTTGTCCTCCGGTCGCGCCCGTAAGGGAAACATCAAACGTCCGATTCCTCTTGTTCACCAGCAGCACACGCCGTTTGCCATCACGCGTGGAAAACGCCAAAGAATAAACGTAAGGATCGTTCGGCCCGCCTGGGCTGGACGGTTCGATTTCAACAAGCTTGTCGCCGGGCCCGAAATTGTCGTGCAGCAGCTTCAGTACCCAGAATCGTGCGTTCGGCTTCCCAGCGTTCCAGTCAACCATCGAGACGCTGGGGAATTGCGTGGGGAAACCGACGAGCTGCGACTCGCCCGCTACATCAATGCCGATCTTGGTTAACTCTCCGAAGAGATACGCATACATCGCTCCGGCAAGGTTCCAGTAAGAATTCTCGATCGGCTTGGAGACGTGGCCAGGCTCTCCTTGTGCCGTGTCATCTGCTGAAATGACTCCGAGCTCGTCAATTGTGGTCCGCGTCTCCGGTGAGAGTCGCTTGCGGATCGCCTCGACATAACGAACCGTCTTCAAGAATCCTTCGGCCTGATCGAAATAGGTGAACTGCTCCACCTCGGGGGTTTGATCTGGTGTCGGAGCCGCATAAAAGTGATACGAAATAAAGTCCAGCGGAATCCCCGGCTTGTGGTTCTTATGGTCGAGGAAATATTCGAAGTAATGCGGATCGGTTGGTATGGCTAAAGCCAGCCCAACAAACTTCGTGCCCGGCTCCACCTTTTTCATGGCTGTTACTACCGCGTCGTAAAGGCGAGTATAGGTTTCAGGATCAAAATGGTGCTCGAAATCGATTTCGTTCAACACCTCCCAGTACGGAATGGAATAGTGATAGCCCGATTCATGGCGTTTGCCCACTTCGTCTGCGAAACCACCTTTCGTATACCAGGACAGCAGTCGGGCGTAGTATTCCGCCACTTCCTTCATGCTCTGATCTCGCAGCTCGGTTCCCTGCTCGTAATTCCAGGTCACTTGGGTCGCATCGGCCGGGTACGAGACTGGCTTGTCGGTTTTGTACATCCATTGCGGGATCGTACTGAAGTTGAGGATGGTGGAGTGTCCCTTAGTCGCATCCAGAAAATCGATCGTCATCGGATCGATCAGAGAAAAGTCCCACGATGTCTTGCCATCCTGCGGAGGGTCCAACTCAGCCACACCGAGCTTCGGATACGGAAGCCATGGCACATAACGCACATAGTCCGCCCCCAGATCGTGCAGTGCCTTGAACGCGTTGTCGTGGACGGGTGTACCTCGCTGCAAAGGAGGATTGACTACGACCTGCAGCGTCGGCGTCGTCTGTGATGTTCGGATGACTTTGTCCCATCGCGGCACGAGCTTGATCGGTTCTTGTGCATACGTAACTGTGCCAGACACCAGAGCTACGAAGATTGCCGCCAGTCTCACGAAAACCCTCATGCGATCCTCCAAAAGTTACGCGCCCGTTCCACAGACTTTGGCCGCGCGAGGAATGCTGGCAGGTCAGACCGTGAATCGTCAATTCCCGATACGCTTGTCTCTGGCATTTCGCATCTCAAAATGCCCTTTGAGCTAATCAGGGTGCTTGTGAGCGGCTCCAACACGGACTATGCTGGCCCGATTTTGAAAGTTGCCATGAAATCAGAGGGTCCGCTCAGAATCGGCCTTTTCGGAATCGGCCTCGACACCTATTGGCCCCAGTTCCCCGGCTTGAAGGACAAGCTGATTGATTTCACGCTGCAAGTTGCGCGCAAGTTGGAAGGTCCCGGTGTTCACGTAACCAATCTGGGCCTGATCGATACTGCTGAGAAGTCTTTCTGGGCCGGTCACGAATTCCGTAAGGCAGATGTCGACCTGATCTTCCTGCACGTCACCACGTACGCACTATCCTCCACGGTGCTCCCGGCGGTGCGCCGTGCGAAGGTCCCGGTGATCATTTTGAATCTTTCGCCCGCACCGGCAATTGACTACGAGCAGTTCAATCGTGTTGGCGACCGCACCAAGATGACAGGCGAATGGCTGGCGCATTGCCAAGCGTGTTCAGTTCCAGAAATTGCTAACGTCTTCAATCGCTGCCGCATTCCATTTTTCCAGGTCACCGGCATGCTCGAGAACGATCCAGTCGCGTGGAAGGAAGTTGGTGAGTGGATCGAGGCAGCTCGCGTGGCCCATGTGATGGAGCAGAACCGCCTCGGTGTCATGGGCAACTACTACGGAGGCATGCTCGACATCTATTCCGACCTCACGCAGCACTGCGCCTATTTCGGCGGACACGTCGAGGTTCTCGAAGTGGAAGAGCTGGCGGCTCTACGACGCGAGGTAAATGAAGCAGACGCAGATCGCCGGGTTACGGAATTCAAGACGTCGTTCGATGTCCAGCCGGATTGCCCGGAAGAAGAACTCCGTCGGGCAGCGAACACCTCGGTCGCCTTGGATCGTCTGGTCGAACGTCACCAACTCGGCTCCATGGCCTATTACCACAAGGGTGTTGGCAGTGCAGAGAACGAGGACGCGATCAGCTCGATCATCTTAGGCACCAGCTTACTCACAGCCCGAGGAATTCCGGTCGCCGGAGAATACGAAATCAAGAACGCTCAAGCCATGAAGATCATGGACTCGTTCGGGGCCGGAGGCTCGTTCACGGAGTACTATGCCGTCGACTACAACGATGATGTCGTGCTCATGGGACACGACGGACCGGGACACATCGCGATCGCCGAAGGAAAAACCAAGGTTCGTCCCCTCGAGGTGTACCACGGAAAAGTTGGACGCGGGCTCTCGGTAGAAATGTCAGTTAAACACGGACCTGTGACCTTGCTTTCCGTTTTGCAAACCGTAGATGGGAAACTCAAACTGCTGATTGCCGAAGGAGAATCAGTCACCGGCCCTATCCTCGAAATTGGCAACACGAATAGCCGTTACAGATTCTCGCTTGGCGCAAGGCGCTTTCTCGAACAATGGAATATGCATGGTCCGGCACACCATTGTGCGGTCGGAATCGGCCACATCTCGAGCAAGCTGAAAAAGTTAGGAGCGCTGCTTGGAATGGAGTGCATTCAAGCGTGTTGATCCCCAGGCAATTGCAATGAGCGACAAAATGGGATTAACTGCGTTCTGCATTGCGAAACGAAGCCCGGTATTCGTGCTTCGTCGCACCACATTGTAATGAGGCTTGCGCCATGTATCGGGTCAATGGAGCATCGTCTTTCCGTTTGCCGGGCATCGCTTCGTCTTTCACATGGCGAAACGCCCTGAAATCTATCGGACCGGGTTGACACCCTTCTCGGCACAGTGAAACCATCCCGGCCATTCATTGTTCCGTGATTGCCGGACAAATCCATTTTGGGTGGATCGGTCCATCGCGTTCACAAACTCTTATCCAGCTAACCGGAGACTTGATTGAAACGTTCTAGACTGTTGCAAATACTCATTGCGCTTATGACGTTCGCGGCAAACGCTTCTGCAGCTCCTGTTCATCTCCGCAGCGAATACATGCAGAATCCACTCGGTATCGACATCACTGCTCCCCGCCTGTCATGGCAAAGCGATAACACCGAGCGGAACTGGAAGCAGGCAGCCTATGAATTGTTGGTCGCCAGCAGCAGCGATCGTCTTCAACCTGGTCAGGCCGATGTCTGGGACAGCGGGAAGATCAATTCGGATGAGTCCGTCGGAGTTGCCTACCAAGGCCCGGCGCTGGAGTCGCGAAAGCGCTACTACTGGAAAGTTCGCGTTTGGGATGCATCCGGCCGTATCTCTGACTCTGCCGAAGAGGCGTGGTGGGAAATGGGACTCCTGCGCCCTGGTGACTGGAAAGCAAAATGGATCACTTGGCGTAATCCCGAAGATCAAGCCGATCGCACTGGTATTCATTGGATCTGGACACAAGGCCAGGATCCTCTGGCAACGCCGCCGAAGACAACAGCGAAGTTTCAGGCCACACTGAACCTATCCGAGAGACCCCGCTCCGCGAATCTTTTTGTCGCAGTGCACGGCGCCTACAAGGCCACAGTGAATGGACACGAAGTTGGAAACAAGAATCGTTGGGAAGCATTCGACCGCCGCGACATTGCCGATGAACTAATCGCGGGCCAAAACCAGATTGAAGTCGAAGTGACGACTCCTTCTGTGCCCGAATTCGGGCCCGGCAAAGGCGCAGCGACCACCGTCGGTGGCCTCGCAGCGTTGATTAAGGTCACGAATCCGAACGGGAATATCCTTCGCCTCGCAACGGGCGACGGCTGGACGGCCCGGCTCGAGAACGACTCCGATTGGCATCCCGCCCAGGTTGCAGGAGATTTGTCGGACCAACGCTTTGGCGATCCGGGTCCCCTGCCGCAACCAGCCGCATATCTGCGCCGGACTCTCGAGATTGCCAGACCGGTCCAGCGAGCTCGACTTTATGTAACTGCCCTTGGTACCTACCGAGTGTTCCTCAACGGAAAACGCGTCGGGAGCGATGTATTGACGCCCGCCTTTACCGACTATCGCAAGCGCGTCTTGTATCAGACCTATGACGTCACCAATCAGATTGTCTCTGGCGCAAATGTGATTGGCGCTCTATTGGGCGACGGATGGTATGGCAGTCCCCTCACCTGGGTCGGGGCGTACTTCTTCACGCCGCCCGACCGTTTTCTCGCGCAACTGGAACTGGAATACGCTGACGGTTCCCGCGACACGGTTACAACAGACGAGTCATGGAAAGCGGCCGCGTCCCCGATTATCGAGTCGCAAGTTTATTCTGGCGAGTTTTATGACGCGCGCGAGGAGCAGCCTGGATGGGATGCGCCACAGTTCAACGATTCCAACTGGAAGTCCGCCGCAGTGGCAGATGCTCCGTCGCTCGCTGTAACCGGGAAGGTTGACTCTTCGGTGCAGGTGATCGAAACTCTCCGACCGAAAACCGTGAGTCCTTCAGCGAATGGCGCTTACATCTTCGACATGGGACAGAACATGGTGGGCTGGACCACCCTCAAGGTCAAAGGCTCCGCCGGCACAAAGGTAAAACTGCGGTTCGCGGAAATCCTGAATCCCGACGGAACGATATACACCGAGAACCTCAGGAACGCTGACGCGACCGATACCTATATCCTTCGCGGCGGCGATGAAGAGACTTATAGCCCTCTGTTTACGTTCCACGGCTTCCGCTACGTGGAGATGACCGGATACCCGGGAGTACCTCCACTCGATGCAATTACAGGGCAGGTGGCAAGCAGTGTCAGCGAGAAACCTACGGCAACTCTGACCACTTCCAGTGATCTTGTGAACCACATGTGGGAGATCGGCCTTTGGGGCCAGCGGGGAAATTACTTGAGTGTTCCCACGGATTGCCCGCAACGCGATGAACGTCTGGGCTGGATGGGCGATGCAGGTGTTTTCTGGCGCACCGGAAGCTACAACTTTAATGTCGCCGCTTTCTCGCAGAAATTTATCCAGGACATCGTCGACGCGCAAACGACACAAGGCGCGTTTACCAATGTCTCTCCCAACACTCTCCCGTTCGGTGGCGGAGGCACGCAAGGGACTTCTGCTTGGAATGAAGGCATGGTCGGCGCACCCGGATGGGGCGATGCAGGAGTGATCGTTCCCTGGACCACTTGGCTGCAGTATGGCGACAAGGCCGTCATTGAAAGGAGTTGGGACGCCATGCAGCGCTGGATGGATTTCATCCAGAGCCGTAACCCGGATTTCATCCGCAAGAACGGCGTCGGTCCGAACTTCGCAGATTGGCTTGCACCGGACCCGAACACAGATAAGGACCTCCTGGCAACGGCATATTGGGCCCTGATTGCAAACATGATGTCAGAAATGGCACACGCCGTCGGCAAGAATGCAGACGCTACGCGATACGACGAAGTTGTGAACAACATTCGTTCCGCTTTCCAGAAAACCTATATTAAAGACGACGGAACCGTCGGAACGGGGACGCAGACCTCCTATGTAGTCGCGCTCTACACAAAGATGGCTCCCCCATCGCTTGAGCCCGCCATAGTGAACAATCTTGTAAAGGACATCGAGGGCCGCAACTGGCACCTCTCGACTGGATTCCTCGGCACTCCGTTCCTGCTCTTCACATTGGCCAATCATGGCCGCTCCGATGTGGCCTATCGCCTTCTCTTAAGCGAAACGTATCCGTCGTGGGGATACATGCTCTCGAAGGGCGCGACGACATGGTGGGAACGCTGGAATGGCGACACCGGCGATCCGGCGATGAATTCTTACAATCACTACGCCTTCGGCTCGGTGATCGCATGGGTATATCGCTATGCCGCTGGAATCGATACGACAACGGCCTCGCCCGGCTTCAAGGAAATCGTTGTGCACCCGCATCTGGACTCACAAATGCCTTCGGCTCGTGCCGAATATGAGTCGATTTACGGCAAGATTGTGAGCGATTGGAAGGGAACACCGTCCGGGCCCTTCTCTTTGCGAGTGACCATTCCCGCTAATACAACTGCGAAGATTTATTTGCCTCGCGTGGGAGGCAGTCACGTGACCGAAGGCGGAAAGCCAGTCAAGACACAAGTGGAAGATAACGGGTCGGTACTCCGAGTCGGTTCCGGAACCTACAGCTTTGAAGTGAAGTGAAACGGAATTCAGACTGCCCACGTCATCTGAAGACAAGGAGCATACTGTGAACCACGTTCGCATCGCGGCCATTCTTGGAATTGTTGTCCTGGCATCCGTTGCAGGCACTACACCAGCTCTGTGTCAGAGCGCGTCCTCATCGCTCGAAGACGGTTTCAAAAATCCCCCGAATTCGGCCAAGCCGCGCGTGTGGTGGCATTGGATGAACGGCAACATCACCAAGGATGGCATCAAGGCGGACCTGGAATGGATGAACCGCGTTGGCATCGGCGGATTCCAAAATTTTGATGCGTCCCTCACTACGCCAAAGCTCGTGGACCAACGGCTCGTCTACATGACGCCCGAGTGGAAAGACGCATTCCTTTACGCCACGAAGTTGGCGGATCAGCTCGGACTCGAAGAAGCAATCGCCGGTTCGCCCGGATGGAGCGAGTCTGGCGGCCCGTGGGTAAAGCCAAGCCAGGGGATGAAGAAAGTGGTCTGGAGCGAAACCAGAGTAGAAGGCGGAAAACCCTTCAGAGGTGTGCTTCCTCGTCCTCCCGAAGTTAGCGGGCCTTTTCAGAACATTCCTCTGTTCGATTTTCTCGCACTGATCAGCGGCCAGGCTCCGAAGGCAGCACCGACCTTCTACGCTGATAGTGCAGTCATCGCGTACCGTGCGGCCGACAGCGACGTCCCCGTTTCGACCTTGCAACCGAAGATCACTTCCAGCGGCGGTACTCTTGACTTACCTCTACTCACCGACGGCGATCTGGTGAAAACGACGCAACTGCCTAAAGCGCCTGCTGGACAACAAGCCTGGGTCCAGTATGAATTCGCATCACCGCAAACCATGCACGCAGTCACCCTGGTGCTGAACGATCCCGGAGCGGCAGCGGCAAACATGTTTGGTGCAGCCCCATCCATCGCCGGCGTGGAGGTCAGCGAG
>Ga0126383_10002804_pt1 | contig 11348 bp, 11 predicted proteins | sample PanSoiMetPlot_35_FD_96882 | JGI IMG/M metagenome (GOLD analysis project Ga0126383, IMG submission 96882) | Tropical forest soil microbial communities from Panama - MetaG Plot_35 | ecosystem: Environmental > Terrestrial > Soil > Tropical forest > Bulk soil | place: Panama | collected 2016-02-17
CGGATCCCGGCCGCCGCGAGCGCGGGCGACGGAGCGAAACCGGGCACGGTCCGCGTGCTACTGAGTGGCCGCCTGTCGCCCCTCCCGCCCGCGGCGCTCCGCTACCCGGAGGGCCGGCTGCTGGCGCCGCTCGTCGTGGCCGACGAGCGCGAGCCCAGTGCCACCACGGCGCCATGAGGTAACGCGAGCGGCCTGCGCAACGCCATAATTTGTATCAAGTGCTTGCCACAATTAAGCGTTGCTGGCACAGTGCTTGTATCACCTTATTGATACAAGCATGGGAGCCTGAATGGCTGTTGTCCTGCTGGTGCTCCTGGTGTCCGTGCCCGGCATCGTCCTGACAGCGGCGAGGCTGGTGCGCGCCAGGAGGTCGACGGCCATCCGCGTACCCGCATCGGCCGTTCTCCCGCCAGAGGTCATCCGCCGCACGGCTGGCTGGCGCTGGGCCGGGCTTGTCGGCGGGCTCGCTGCCGCCGGCGTCGCCGCGCGCTCGGGGGCGCTCGGCCGCGGGCTCTTGCTGGCCGCGCCAGTGTTCGCGGTGTGCCTCCTCGTCGGCGTGGTGGTGGGCGAGACCACAGTTCGGCCAGCGGGCGGTCGAACCCGGATAGCGGCAGTGGAGGTCCGGCGGGTCCGCGACTATGTGCCGCGACACCTGGCTCAGGCGGTGATCGCCGCGCTCGGGCTCCTCCTGGGCCTGCTCGCCGTGACGACGGCAACCGGAACGACGGACGATCTGGGCCGCAGTGGCAGGGCCGTACTGTTGCAGTGCAGCCCGACCCTGCGGCAGAGCGCCGGTCCGTGGCCAGGTTCCTTCTACAGCTTCCCGCTGGCGGTCACGGTCGCGGCTGGCCTCGTCGCAGCAGCCGCCTCTTTGCGTTTCGTCGTCCGGCGTCCGCGCGCCGGTGCTGACTCAGCCGCGGTAGCCGCAGACGAGGCCCTGCGGAAACGGGCTGGCGAGACCATAACCAGCGCCTGCGGCATCCTCGTCGCAATTCCGCTGGCTGGTTGCTGTCTTGTGACGGGGGTCAGCCTGCTGTTGTTGTCCTGCCGGCCGACCTGGCTAACCGTCCTGGCCTGGGCGATCCTGGCATTCGTGCCGACCGCTTTGGCCCTCATCAGCTGGAGCGCAGCGGTGCTGCTGTCCCCGTCCCGCGGCTCCTCACTCCTGCTGCTGCCGGGCACATGACTCCTCGTCCCGCGCTGATCGTCGACACCGACGATCCCACTCCGCCCTACGAGCAGTTGCGGCGGCAGTTCACCGAGCTGATCGAGGCTGCAGTCCTTCAGCCCGGTGATCGGCTGCCTCCAGTCAGGCAACTGGCCGCCGATCTTGGGCTTGCGGTCGGCACGGTCGCGCGCACCTACCGCGAACTGGACTCCGCTGGGCTGATCAGCTCACGGCGCGGAGGCGGCACCCGGGTCACCGCGACCGCGCACGCGTGGTCCCACGCGCAGCGAGGAAACCTTGTGCGCCAGCATGCCGAGGCATTTGTCCACCGAGCTGTGCTGCTCGGCGCGGACCAGCAGCAGATCCTGAGTGCGGTCGCGCGGGCCATAGAACTCGAGCGCACCGCCACGCGGACCGTCCTGTGCTAGGCCTGAGCACCGCACCGGCCCGACTTCGATCCGCGGCGTGCCCGGGACGCACGGGCTGACCTGGACGGTCGCTGCCGTTGCACCCGGCGCGACCGGACCGGGCGGGCGCCGACCGTTGGCGGCGGCATGTAGCTGGCGGCGACCGCAGCGGGAGTCATCGGCATCCGCGCGGCCTCTGGCGGCAGCGCCGCTTCGATCGCGCCCGCCAGCAGGTGGGCCATCGAGTAGCCGGGGTCGGCTGTCAGCGCGCGGTCGACTGCCATGGCCGCAAGCGCCCCGTTCCCCGACTGCCAGGCGCTGAACGCAAGCAGCGATGCCGGCCCAGGCGCGAAGTCAATCGCCGCTGCCCTGAGCACATCGGTCCACAGCCTGCAGTGGTCGTCCCGGTGCGCCGGCGTCATTCGCGCCCATGCGTCGTCCCGAACCCGGATATCGCTGAGCAGCACCGCCAGCCAGGCGAGATGCCCGATGCTGTCGATCCGGCCGCCTGCGCGGTAGCGGCGGATAGCCTGCTGCACCTGCCTGCGCCCTGCGCGTGTCACCCGCAGCTTCGGATCGGCGTCACCTGCTGCCTCGCCGCTCTCCACAAGCCTGGCGAGACGCAGCCGGGCCTGCTCGGTCGCGCGGGCGACGGCGTCGGCGGTCCCGGCCGGGCGCTGTATGGTCCGCGCGAGAGAGTCCCGGTCCGGGTGGGCGGCCATTCCCGCGTCGGTCATCGCCGCCGCCGCGGGGTGCGACCCGGGATCGTAGGAGCGACCCCCCGGCGGACAGCAGCTGACGTCGCTGCACAGCAACGACCAGTAGCGGCCGCCGTCGGCCCGCAGCGCTTCGGCCAGATGGATGCCGTCGTGCCCGATCCGGGCCGCGGTCTGCGCGAGGACAGGCAGCACGAGTTCCTCAGGGCCGTAGCCGATTAGCATCGCAGCCGAGATTTGCTCGCGGGTCAGGACGTAGCAGGCGTGATGAGCGATGTCGGTCGCGAGTGCGTCGTCCGACGGCTCTGGCAGGTCGTAGCGGAACGTGACCTTCACCCTGTTCAGCTCGCCGAGGCCGAGGACCACCAGGCTGCGACTCGGGTAGAAACCGAGCATGTGCGGTATCACTGCCAGCACCGCATCGGGAGTCGCAGCCCGAAGCTGGACTTTTGCCGCCGCACCAGACGGGTGCGAGGCAGGTGCCGCGGTGAACGAGTGCGGGGAGCTATCACCCGCCGGCTTGTTATGTGTCATGCATCGCAGCTTCGAGACCGGCGGGGACAACCGTCCCGCTGTCGCGTCGCGGGCGGTGGACAAGTCCCCGATACGCACGGCGCGGAATAACCGTTTGACAGACCGATTCAGACGCCAGATCTCTACCGCCGCGCTCCGCTGCTGACGCTAGACCCCGAGGACTCGGGCGAGGAGGGTCCGCCGGCTGCGGGCGCCGGTTTTCGCGAAGATCGACTTCAGATGATCCTGGACTGTGTGCTCGGAGACGAACATCAGCCCGGCGATATCTCTGGTGCTTGCCCCGGTGACGACGTGATCCAGCAGCTCCGCCTCGCGCGAACTCAGGCCGCAGGCGCGGGCGAACAGCGAGGCGCGGCCGCCAGGGGTCGTTGTCTCGATGCTGACTGCGATGTCGCGCTCAACCATGGGCTGTGCCGAGTCCATCCGCGCAGCGTGCAGGGTCACCCAGCGGCCGCTGCCCAGATGAACGCGGGCCAGCGGGAGGTTGCCGTCGACGCCCGCCTCCATGGCGAGCAGCTGCGCGCCCACGTTGTAGGCGCCGGCCGGAACCGGCGCCTGGCTTGCGGCGTCCGGCGGGACGAGCAGCCTCAGATATCGCTGGGTCTGCGGGGTCTGGGCCCGCACGTCGAGTGCGGGCGAGAGCAGCAGCACGACCGGACCCGTGAGGGGCTGGTCACCAGCGCCGCCGGCCTCAAATGCCGCTGCCTGACTGCGACGCAAGGCGGTCGTGAGCGGCCCGGCGACGCTGTGCAAGAACTCCAGCTCCGCCGGCGTGAATGGGGGTGCCTGCTGCGTCCGCCACAGGTCGAGAAATGCCCAGCAGCCGAACCGGTCCCGGTGGACCGAGGTGGCTATGTCGCCGATCTCATAGCGGGAGAGCAGGTCCCGCCACATGAGGCTCCGTGACAGCTCACCTCCCGTCGCCTGCCGCAGCGAGGTCACGGGGGCGATCATGCTGGTCCATCTGTTGACGGTGGTGAGGTACTTGAGCCTGATCAGCCGCGGCAACTCGGGCAGGCACGGGACATCTGCCAGCGGCGATGAGCCCACCGACGTCTCCGGGTCGGTGATCAGCCAGACGTAGGCATCGAACCCGATCACGCGCCGGAGAACGGTCAGCACTTCCAGTCGCAGCGCCCGCGCGTCAGCGTCGCCCAGGCAAAGCTGCAGGATCTGCTCCCTGGCCAGGGTGCGGGCAGTTGAGCTGGCCACGATTGGCAGGTTAACCGGAGCGCCGCACGCCGACCGAACCACAGCCCGGAATCCCAGAAAGCTGGGATGGGACCTTGCCCTGCATGTTCCTTAGCGTGGCAAGTCCAGAACGAAACACAGTGCTACGAGGAGGAGCCATGCACACGATGGTGGTACAGATGTCGATCGACCCCACGCGCGCCTTCGTGGTCACCCGCCACCTGCGCGAGGACATCGTCAACTGGGCTCGGCAGCAGCCGGGGTTCGTGAGCGGCCAGTGGCTATTGGGGCCTGCACTCGACCATGGCATGGGTGTCGTGATCTTCGCGTCCGCAGACGCCGCCATAGCCGCGGCGAAAGGCCCGCGGAGCTTCCCACGTGATGAAGGCCGGGCCTGGAATGTCGAGAACGTGACCGTGTATGAGCAGGTCACCTGCGCCTGAGCGGTCACGAGCCCGGACGGCCAGCAAACTGTCGGTGGTGCTCGATATTGTGAGCGAAGCGGCGAGTAGGCGGGAGGAGGCGATCGGACACATGAACGATTTGTCGTGGCTCGATGACGAGTCCGTGCCCGCCAGCTGGTTGTATTCCTCCGATGAAGAGCCGGCCCAGTACGACGATCCCGCGTCGCCGACGGCCGCCGCTGGCGCCGAGCCAGCCGCTCCTGGCGCCGAGCCACCCGACCCTGACGACGAACCCGCCGAGCCGCCGTGGTGGCTGACCGATGAGTTCTGCGGCACTCCGGAACAGGAGCACGCCGCCTGGCTCGCCAGCCTGCCCGCTGACATCCGCGCCGACTACCTAGCCGACCCCTATACCGGGGCCGGCGAGGCGATCGCGCCGGGATTCACGCACCACGATGACGGCGGCCCGTCCGGAGTCGGGTTCGCCGCCGGAGGTGTCCTGGACCGGATGCCACCAGGCCCCTCGCTCGCGCAGGCACTCGCCGACTCGGCGCAGCCGGGCTACAACGAGCTGAACGATTCGGAGCAGATCGGGGTGCTGTGCGGCTGGCAGCGGCAGGCCGCGTGGGCGCAGGCCGGACTCAGCGCCGCGGCAGTTGCGGTCGCCCGCCGCCGCGACAGGCAAGCGGCAGAGAGGCAGAATCCGCACCTCGCCGAGCACGTACCCGATGAGCTCGCCGCCGTGCTGGCCCTCACGAGCCTGTCCGCCGGCCGCCTGCTGACTGTGGCCGTCGGCCTGGACCGGCTGCCCGAAGTCATGGCCGCGCTGGCCGCCGGCCAGATCGACTGGCCGAAGGCGTGCGTGCTGACCGACGAGCTGTCCGTCCTCGATGACGAAGTAGCTCGCGGTATCGCCAGCGCGCTGTTGGCCGCGGGCCGGCTCACCACCAGCCAGCTGCGCGCCCGGCTGCGCCGGGCCGTGCTGGCCGCCGACCCCGACGCAGCGCGACGGCGGCAGGCCGAAGGCCGGAAGGACACCCGGGTCGAGGTGTGGGGCGAGCCGTCCGGTAACAGCGCCCTGGCCGGCCGGGAACTCGCACCCGCCGACGCCATCGCCGCCGACGTCCAGCTGACCGCGGACGCTCACTGGCTGCGCCGCCGCGGTGCAGAGGGCACCGTGGCCGAGCTGCGCGCGGCCGCGTTCATCGCCCGCCTGTCCGGCCGCGCTCTGGCCAGCCTCCTGCCCTCGACCTGCGACAGTGCCGAGGCTGCACCGGCCAGTCCGGCTGCCGGGTCAGGCGGCGGGACCATCAACCTGACCATGCCGCTATCGGCCTACGCGGGGCTGGACGACAGCCCCGGCGAGGCCGCCGGCCACGGTGCCGTCGACGCCGCAAGCGGTCGCGACCTGGCGGCGCGCATCAGGGACACGGCCCGGTGGTGCCTCACCCTCACCGGTCCCGACGGCCGCCCCGTCGCTCACGCCTGCGCCCGCCCAGGCCACGGACCCGAGCCGGGATCGCTGGCAATCGGGTGGGCCGCGGGGCTGCGCGAGCGCCTGCAGCTCCTCGAAACCGACAGCTGCCACCATCGTCGGCAGGCGGCCGGCTATTCCTGGCCCGCCTCATTGCGGCACCTGATCGAGATCCGGCAGCGGACCTGCGCCGCCCCCGGCTGCCGCCGTCCCGCGCGACGCTGCGACATCGACCACACAACACCGTTCGACTACGGCGGCCGGACCTGCGAATGTAACGGCGCTCCGCTGTGCCGCAGGCATCACCGATGTAAGCAAACGCCGGGCTGGCACCTGTCCCAGGACCGTCCCGGCATCATGACCTGGCGGCTGCCCGGCGGCCGCGAGTACCAGACCACCGGCGACCCCTACCCGGTATAAGAGTCGAGAAGGAACCTCTGCCGCGGCCTGGTCTCGCCTGGCACGATCTCGTCCGCCGAGAGCAGCGTGATGCCCGAGCCGAAGAACGCCTGCCTGGATTCCCACTTCGAGATCCCCACCAAGCAGCTCCCGTCTTCGGTCAGATACGGCGGGTCCACGGTGATGCAGCCCGGCAGATCCGAGAGGGCGCCACCCATCTCGCGCATCGACTGCGCGAGCGCGTCGCGATGGCCGGCCTCGGGCCAGTGAAAGACCATGAAGACAAAGCTCATGCAGGGATTACAGCGCAACTCCAAGCAGCGCGTCGAGGGCCGCGCGCACCACGTCACCTGATCCGGCCGCGTGGCCAGCGAAGGCGGCGGAGGCCCACATGTCCATCGCCGCGACAGCGCCACAAGCGTCGAGGTCATCGGCGAGCCGCTCCCGGATCGCGGCGACCAGCTGGGCCCCACGCCCCTCATCACGGTCGCCGCCAGGCCCGGCCGCCGCTACCGCGGCGCGCCACGTAGCCAGCCGCGCCTCAGCGGCCGTCAGCCCCTCCGGAGTCCAGTCCCAGTCGGTCCGGTACGGGTGCGAGATGATCGCCAGCCGCAGCGCCATCGGGTCGTGACCGGCTTCGAGCAGCCGGGACACGAAGACCAGGTTGCCGCGGGATTTAGACATCTTCTCCCCGCCGAACCTGACCATGCCCGAGTGCACGTACCGGCGCGCGAACGGCGGTTCCCCGTCACCGTCCAGCGCGACCCGCGCGTGGGCCGCGCTCATCTCGTGGTGCGGAAAGATCAGATCACGGCCGCCGGCCTGCACGTCGAACGTCTTTCCCAGGTAGTGGGTCGCGATGGCCGCGCACTCCACGTGCCAGCCCGGTCTGCCCTCGCCGAAATCCGACGGCCAGCTGGGCTCCCCCGGCCTGCGCGTCAGCCAGACGAGCGGGTCGACCGGGTCCTTCTTGCCTGGTCGGGCGGGATCGCCGCCGTTCTCGGCCGACAGGCGGATCATGCTCTCGCTGTCCAGCCCCGACACCGACCCAAAGGCTGCGTCCGCCGCCCTGGAGAAGTACACGTCGTTCTCGACCTCATACAGCGAGCCCCGCTGGGCGAGCAGGCGGCTGAAGTCACGGATCAGCGGGAGCGCCTCGACGGCGCCGATGTAGTGCGACGGCGGCAGTACCCGCAGCGCCGTCATGTCCGACCGGAACAGTGCGATCTCGCGATCGGCCAGCGAGCGCCAGTCCTCGCCATCCCGGTCGGCCCGCTCGAGGAGCGGGTCGTCGACATCGGTGATGTTCTGCACGTAGCTGACCTGCTTGCCGGCGTCGCGCCAGGCGCGGATCAGCAGGTCCCAGGCGAGGTAGGTGGCCGCGTGCCCGATGTGCGTGGCGTCGTAAGGCGTGATCCCGCACGCATACAGCGAGGCTGAGCCGCCCGCAGCGGCCACTGCCCGTGATCGGCTCGCCGTATCAAAGATGACTGGCTGGGGGCCCGATCCGGGCAAATCAGGTACGTCAGGCGCGGGCCACGAATCCATGCGCGCCAGATTATCGCTGCCAGAGCGCCTGGTCCTGCCCGCGGGCGGCGGCACGTGCCAGCTCGAACGCGTAGGCCAGCGCGATGAGCCGCGGCTCGCTCCAGGCGGGTCCGGTCAAGGAGATGCCGACCGGCAGCCCGCGCACCCGGCCAGCCGGCACGACGACAGATGGGTAGCCAGAGACCGCGGCGGGGCCCGAGGTACCCCAGCCGTGATAGTCGCCCAGGACATGGTCGGTCAGCCAGGCGGGATGGCCGGTGAGCGCGAGGACGGCGTCTAGCCGATGCTCTGTCATGACCGCGTCCAGGCCGCCGCGGGCGATCCGGGTCGCGGCCGACCGCGCCTCGGTGTAGTCGGGATCGGCAAGCGAGCCGCTGGTTGCCTCCGCCGCCTCGAACAGCTCCTGGCCGAAGTCCGCGAGCACCTCGGCCGCGTTCCGGTTATTGAAGTCAATGAGCCCGGCGAGATCGCCGGGGTGCTCGCCCGACAGACCACTGAGGTAGGCGTTGATGTCGTGCTTGAACTCGTGCGTGAGAGCGGCGAATTCCGGGTCGGCGAGCTTGTCGATGTCCGCGAGCTCGACCGCATCGACGATCACAGCGCCCTGGCTGCGCAGCACCGCCACGGCCGTATCGAGGATCGCGGCCGTCCCCGCGTCGGCGAGGGCTGACCCCGCCTGCCACACGCCGATGCGCGCCCCCGGCAGCGCGCCGGGATCCAGGAATGCCGTGTAGTCGGTCGCGTTTCCGGCCGCGCCATCCGTCGCGGCGTCCGAGGCGTCCGGACCCGCGAGCACAGTCAGCAGCGCTGCCGCGTCCGCGACCGTGCGCGCCATCGGGCCGGCGGTGTCCTGCGCCGCGGAAATCGGCACGATCCCGGTCCGGCTCACCAGCCCGAGCGTCGGCTTGATACCGACGACACCGCACACCCCGGCCGGAGACACGATCGAGCCGTCGGTCTCCGTGCCGATCGCCACGGGCGCAAGGCCAGCCGCCACAGCGACCGCCGATCCCGAACTCGAACCGGACGGGCTGCGGCCGGCGCCGTGCGGGTTCACGGTCTGGCCGCCGAGCGTGCTCAGGCCGCTGCTGGACGGACGCGACCGGAAGTTGGCCCACTCTGACAGGTTGGCCTTGCCGAGGATGACCGCGCCGGCTGCGCGCAGCCGGCTGACGAGGAACGCGTCGGTTCCCTCGGCCTGCAGCAGCGCCGGTGAGCCCGCGGTGGCGGGCAGCCCTGAGACCGACACGTTGTCCTTGATCAGCACCGGGATGCCCTCGAGAGCCCCGCGTACCGCGCCGGCCGCCCGCCGCGCGTCGCTCGTGACTGCCTCGCCCGCGGCGTCGGGGCTGACCGCGATCACGGCGCGCAGCCCCGGGTTGAGCCGCTCGATCCGCGCCAGATAAAAGTCGGTCAGTTCGGCTGCCGAGATCGCGCCTGCAGAAAGCGCTGACCCGAGATTCTGCACGGTCGCATCACCTGCGCTGATGCCACTCCGGGCAGCCGTCTGGGCCAGGGATTCGGTCAGCGACATGGTGGACAGAATAAGGTCCGTTGGCGCTTGCACATCGGGGGAACAACTATGAGTTCGTCAAGGTCGCGCCTGCCCGGGTCCCTGCCGGCCCGGCTCGCGCTCCTCGCGGTGCCCGCCCTCGCGCTCCTCGCCGGCGTGGCGGCGTGCTCCAGCGGCACATCCGGCTCAGGCAGCGGGACCGCCTCAGACAGTCATACACAGAGCCAGTACGAGCAGGTCGTGAATCACGTGCTGCCCTCGGTCGTGCAGATATCGACCAGCAACTCCACCGGCTCGGGCGTCGTTTACGACTCGAAGGGTGACATCGTCACCAACGCCCACGTCGTCGACGGCGCAACCACCGTCATGGTGCGTGAGCCGACTGGAACGAATGAGGTCGCCGCCACCGTCGTCGGCACGTTCCCCCCTGACGACCTTGCCGTTGTCCGCGTGCAGTCCAACACCAGCGGCTTTAAGCCCGCCGTGTGGACGGACTCCAACGATGTCAAGGTCGGCCAGATCGTGCTCGCCATGGGCAATCCGCTGGGCCTCACCGACAGCGTGACCCAGGGCATCGTCTCGGCCACCGGCCGGACCGTCGGCGAGGGCAGCGGCAGCAACGCGCTGATCACCGCCGCCATCCAGACCAGCGCCGCCATCAATCCGGGGAATAGCGGCGGCGCCCTGGTCAACCTCAACGACCAGGTCATCGGCATCCCGACGCTCGCTGCCCGACTGCCCGACGGCGGCGGCGCCGCACCGGGCATCGGGTTCGCGATACCCAGCGACACGGTCAGGAACATTGCCGGCCAGCTGATCAAGGACGGCAAGGTCACCAAGTCCGACCGCGCATCGCTCGGCATCACGGCCGAAGACGCCGAGACCACATCCGGTCAGTCGGCCGGCGTGGCGGTGGTTTCGGTCAACCCGGGCAGCGCTGCTGCCAGCGCGGGCGTGCAGCCCGGCGACATCATCGTCGGACTCAACAACCAGCAGACCGCGACACTGCAGCATCTCCAGACGGCTGTGGCCCAGTATCCGCCCGGCACCAAGGTCACCATCCACTACACCAGGGATGGCTCCGCCACGGTGCGAAGCGGCACAGGCACACTCGGCACCCTGTCGGGCTAGCCCTGTCGGGCTAGCCCTGTCGGGCTAGCCCTCGCCAGGGAACTCAGGCGAACCCAGGGGACCTAGACTTGCCGACCGTGACGATGACGATCGGCAGCCAGCCCGCCGTGCCCGCACTCGACCGACCGGACCTGCTCGCGCCGCCCGTTGCGGCCGCGCTGGAGAAACTGGCGGCCGACCAGTTCGGCGTCCAGAGCATCGGAGTGGCGGAGATCGACCCCGCTCTCGCCGACACGGCCGCATTCTGCGAGGAATACGGCGTCGCGCTGAGCGAGTCGGCTAACTGCGTGGTTGTGGAGGGCCGCCGCGCCGGGCAAGCCAGGATGGCCGCGTGCATGATCCTCGCGACTACTCTCGCCGACGTGAACAACCTGGTCAGGCGCGAGCTGGACGTCCGAAAGTGCTCGTTCGCCACGATGGAGACCGCGGTCGAGCTCACCGGCATGGAGTACGGCGGCATTACGCCCATCGGCCTTCCGCTGGACTGGCCGATCTTTGTGGATGCCGCCGTGGCGCAGGCAGACCGCGTGGTGATCGGCAGTGGCATCCGCGGGTCCAAGCTGACTCTGCCTGGCGCCGCGCTGGCGAGTCTCCCCGGCGCCCGAGTGCTCGACGGCCTCGGCCGGTAAATCAGGGCAGCCACGACACCTTGTGCACCAGGACGACGTAGCCCACGAACGTCACCGCGTCGATCAGAGAGTGCGCCACGATCAGCGGCATGACCCGGCCCCAGCGCCGGTACAGCAGTCCGAAGATGACCCCCATCACCGCGTTCCCGAGGAACGCGCCGAAGCCCTGGTACAGGTGGTAGGAGCCCCTCAGCACGGCGGACGCCGCGATCGCCTGCCATGGCCCCCAGCCGA
>Ga0126383_10002805_pt1 | contig 11348 bp, 11 predicted proteins | sample PanSoiMetPlot_35_FD_96882 | JGI IMG/M metagenome (GOLD analysis project Ga0126383, IMG submission 96882) | Tropical forest soil microbial communities from Panama - MetaG Plot_35 | ecosystem: Environmental > Terrestrial > Soil > Tropical forest > Bulk soil | place: Panama | collected 2016-02-17
AGGGTACTGGCCGACCAGGTCGAATGCCCCAGCCTCTCACCCGACGGCACGCGGGTGGCGTACAAACGGCCGCTGCCGGGCGACAAGCGCAAGTGGAGGCTGCACGTCCTGGACCTGCGGTCGATGGTGGACACGGCGCTCGCGGAAACGCGGAGTGTCGACGACCAGGTGGAGTGGCTCGACGACTCGCGTATCGCCTATGGCCTGCAGGACGAGGGGCCGCCGGCCACACTCGACGTCAACCTCTGGACGCTGCCCGCCGACGGCGGCGGCGCGCCGTCGCTGCTGCTGGCCCATGCCGCCTCGCCGGCCGTCTTCCGGGGCTGACCGCTCCCCCGGTTAAACCCCCGGGGCCGGCGCCCAGGCCAGTTCCGGAGCGCCCATAGCCGCTCCCAGCCGGCTGTCCGACATTAGATTCGAGCGCGTTCAAGGAAACGGAGCGGCGACGGCTCCAGGAAATGGCTGCGAGTTGCGGAGTGAGGCGGCATGGCCGGACGTACGACTGTGCGGCGATCCCTGCGCTGGATCTGCCGCGTGGGCCTGTGTCTTTTGCTGGCAGTGGGCCTGCCCAGCGCGGGCGGGATAACCCTGACGGCGCCACCGGCTGCGGCCGTCATCGTGTATCCGGACCTACAGATGCAGGTACCTACCTCGGACATCACGATCGGCCACCCAACCCCGACCACCAGGGAGCTGCGCTTCACGCGCGTCACGTGGAACGCCGGCGCCGGGCCGCTCGAGATCCAGCCAAACTACGATCCCTCCACGGGGATCGCGCGCCCCTCGCAGGCACTGTTCAGCGCAAGTGGCTCCGGCTGGACGTTCGTGACCGCGGTCCCGATCGCGAGCACGATGACGTACGACGCCGCAATCGCCAGGTATACCTTCCCGCTGGCCGGCTTCGGCCTGTACTCCGCGGGCCCGGACGGCTCCGTCGCGGGCCTGATCGCGCCGAGCCCCCAGAGCGGGTTCTGCATGACCGAGAACACGTACCTGGGGGGCGTGCCCAACGCGCACACTCAGCCGAACTACCCGGAGTCGAGCTGCGGTACGCCGGCAGCAACCCGTGGGATCGACGTCGGTTGGGGCGAGAGATACGACCTCACCGACTCCGCCCAGAGCATCGACATCACCGGGCTTGCGGACGGCATGTACTGGCTGCGGGCACATGCAGACCCGTTCCACTACCTGGCCCAGTCGAACACGGCCAACGACATCACAGACACCGAGATCGCCATCGCCGGCGACCAGGTGACGGTCCTGCGCCAGACGCATCCCGACTCCACGCCGCCCACCGTGGCGCTGACCTCACCCAGCGGTGGCGCCACGCTGGGAGGAACGGTGAGTGTGACGGCGAGCGCCACGGGCGCGGCCGCGATCAGCAGCATGCAGCTGCTGCTTGACGGCGGCCCGCTGGGGCCGCCCGTGAGCGGAGCGTCCTTCACGTTCGCGTGGAGCACTCCCGGGACACCGCCGGGCTCGCACCTGCTGAGCGCGCAGGCGACGGACGCCCGCGGCTTCCTCGGGAGAGCGCCGGAGGTGCCGGTGACGATCGCCAGGCTGGCCGGCGGCCTCGCGCAGGAAGTCTCACTTCAGCAGACGGGCACCGGCCCGACCTCCACGCCGGCCTTCTCCACCTCGTCGGCCCGCGAGCTGCTGCTGGCCTTCGTCGGCTCGGACGGTCCCGTGGGCAGCGACCAGACCGCCACCGTCTCGGGTGCCGGGCTGAGCTGGAGCCTGGTCGCTCGCGCCAACGGGCAGCCCGGCGACGCAGAAGTCTGGCAGGCCACGGCGCCGTCGGCTCTATCCGGGGCGACTGTTACCTCGACCCCCGCTCTGGACGGCTACGACCAGGCACTGACCGTCCTCGCCCTCAACGGCGCCTCGCGCGTAGGTGCAGCCGCGACCGCGAACTCAGGGCGGGGAGCGCCGTCGGTCAAACTGAATGCCACCTCTGCCGGTTCCTGGATGCTCGCCGCCGGCAGCGACTGGGACTCCGCTGCGGCACGCACCGCGGGACCCGGCCAGATCCTCCTGTCCCAGGTCCTGGACAGCCGCGCCCAGAACACCTTCTGGGCGCAGGGCACCACCGAGCCGTCCAGGGCGCCTGGTCAGTCGGTAACCGTGAGCGACACGGCGCCGACCGGCGATCGCTGGAACCTGGCAGTGGTCGAGGTCCTGCCCGGCAGCCCGTTTCAACCGGCCCCTCTCGACACGCAGCCGCCCCTGGTGAGCATCGCCAAACCTGCGGACCGCCAGGCCGTCGCGGGCACGACGCCCGTCGTCGCCAGCGCGACCGACAACGTCGCTGTGGCCTCCGTGCAGCTGCTGCTTGACGGCAGGGCGCTCGGGCCACCGCTGACCACCGCCCCCTACAGCCTCGCCTGGGACACGACGAAGGTGAGCAGCGGCCTCCACCGGCTGTGGGCGAGCGCGACCGACACGAGCGGCAACGTCGGCACGGCGCCTGTCATCACCGTGATCGTGGTGAACCCGGTGCCGCCATGGCGGGCCTTAGGTCGGTGAACGCATCACGGGAGAGAACACATGATCTACACCATTCGTGACGGCAAAGTCCTCGAAGACGCCGTCATGACGGACGCGCTTGCCATTGCGCAGCAGCTCGGTCTCGTGCCAAGCGCCTGAACAATCGCAACAAGGCGCAGGAGCATCATGAAACCACGCGCGGCCGTGGAGGCTATCGGCGATGACTCGCAAGCAAGCGCACGCGGGCGTCAGAGGCAACCTCTCCCATCAGCTCGAAGATGCGCCTGTTGTTGGCAAGCGCATCATGCTCCCGACGTGCCAGGTCCAGGCTCGCCTGACCCATCGCTCGGCGCAGCTCGGCATTCTCGACCAGCCTGTGCAGCGCCAGGCGCAGGTCGGCAGGAGAGCCAACCGGGACCAGGAACCCGTTGTCGCCGTGGCGGACCACTTCAGGTATGGCCCCCACGTCCGTGGCGACCAGAGGCAGGCCGCTCGCGGCCGCCTCCGCCAGGACCTGCGGCAGGCAGTCGCCTCGAGTCGGGAGGGCGAACAGGTCCGCCCGCCGGTACAGCTCAAGCAGCGCGGGGTCGGACGGCCGCAGGCCGCGGTGGACGTGGCAGCGGACTCCGGGTGGCACCTGGCCCACCTCGCTCCCGGTAACGACGTCCAGCTCTACGCCAGGCACCCCCTGCAGCGCCGCGAGCATGTCAGGACCGCCCTTGCGCGCGAAGTCGCCGCCAACAAAGAGGACCCGCACGGGGCCGTCTGGGTGGCCGGCCCCCTCGGGCGGGCGGAACAGGGCGAGGTCTACGCCAGGTGGGATGACGTGCACGCGCGAGGCGGGGACCCCGTAATCCCCCACCAGGGAATCGGCTGCGAGGCTCGACCACGTGACCAGAGCGGCCGAAGCCATAAAGGGTCGCCGGTTGACGGACGCCTTCGCCGCCTCCGCGATGGATCGCCCCCGCCTGTGGCCATAGGCATCCCCGACGTCGTCGAAGTTGACCGGGGTGGCGTCGAGGGAGACCACGGTCGGCACTGAGCGCATGACTCCGACCGAGAGCAGCGAGGCGACCTGGGTGTGAATGAACGCGGCATCCAGCGGCCCCTCACCAAGCCTGCGCTTCAGCGCCGCACGCGCCATGAGGCTGGCGCGCAGGGACCAGTTGCGCAAGCCGGGCAGCCGGCCAAGGCCTGCGGGCTCATAGGACAGGCGGACGATTTCGCCCTCGATCCAGTCTGTCGCACCCAGCGCCCGCTCCAGATTTCGCGTGTGTGCGACGTGACCGAGGGTCTGCTCGATGACGAAAAAAAAGCGTCCTCTCATCCGGTGGGGCACGCTCGCCAGCCTTTTTCCAGCTTGGAGCTTAGACGGTGTCGAATGGAAACTGAATGGGCTCTTCCAGGCCGACAGGATGGGCAGCCTGACGAGGGGGCCGCCATCTGTCCCAGCCGTCGGAGACACGCCATCGCGGCCGGCATCTTCCGCGGGCGAGACTCGACGGCTCGCATGAAGCGATGCCTGGCACGCGGCCGGCACGTGAGCCGCGGTCACGGTACGATGCCCACGTGCGAGCTTTGACAGCCAGCAGCCGCCGGATGATGGCCCCCCACGTGGGGCGCCGCCGCTCGCACTAGCCGGCGGATTTTGATGGGCCCCTCGAGAAAAGGGGCCCGGCTCGGCACCGTGCCCCGAGGTCGGGGCCGTGGAGGTGCCGATGACCACGAAGCGGGTCTACATCACGACTGCGATCCCGTATGTCAACGCCCCGCCACACCTTGGCTTTGCGCTGGAGCTGGTGCAGGCCGACGCACTCGCCCGGCACCGCCGGCTGCGCGGCGACGAAGTCCGGCTGCTCACGGGTACCGACGACAACTCGTTGAAGAACGTGCTGGCCGCCGAAGCTGCAGGTCTCACCACTGCGGAGCTGGTTGCGAGGAACGCGACACACTTCGCCAACCTGCACGTCTCCCTTCAGCTGGCATTTGACGACTTCATCCGCACCAGCACGGATCCTCGCCATCAACCTGCCGTCGCGCGGCTCTGGCGGGCATGCGCGGCCGCCGGCGACCTCTACCGGGAGTGGTACGAGGGCCTCTACTGCGTCGGCTGCGAGCAGTTCTACGCGGCCGAAGAGCTCGACCGCGGCCGCTGCCCCGAGCACGAGACGGTTCCAGAGCGAGTCGCCGAGGAGAACTGGTTCTTCCGCCTCACCCGCTACCAGGACCAGCTCGAGGCGCTGATCACCAGCGGCGGGCTGCGCATCCTCCCGGAATTCCACGCGCGCGAGGTGCTTGCGTTCGTTCGTGGTGGCCTGCAGGACTTCAGCATCTCCAGGTCCCGGGAGCGGGCCCACGGCTGGGGCATCGCGGCACCGGACGACCCCGACCACGTGATCTACGTCTGGTGGGATGCGCTGGGCAACTACATCAGCGCTCTCGACTACGGTACGCGCGGCGACGCGTATCAGCGCTGGTGGCTCGAGGCGGAAGAGCGGGTGCACGTGATCGGCAAGGGCGTTCTGCGGTTCCACGCCGTCTACTGGCCGGCCATGCTGCTGTCGGCGGGCGAGCCGCCGCCCACGTCGATCCTGGTCCACGAATACCTGACGATGAACGGCCGCAAGCTGAGCAAGTCGCTTGGCAACGCAGTCGATCCGGAAGGCCTGGCGGAGCGGTTCGGCGCCGATGCTTTGCGCTGGTGGCTGCTGCGCGAGGTGGCTCCCGCGGCTGACACCGACTTCACCATCGAACGGCTGGCGGCGCGCGCCAACTCAGACCTGGCCAACGCCCTGGGCAACCTTGTCAACCGAACGGTGGCGATGGTCAACCGCTACCGCGGCGGCCGTGTGCCAGCTGGTGGGCCGGGCCAGCTTGCGAGCCGCCTGTGCCGCCTCCCGGCGGACATCGACGCGGCGCTGGCTGCATTCGACTTCCGAGCCGCAGCAGGCGCCGTGATGGAGGCAGTCGACGCCGCCAACCGGCTGGTCAACCAGGCAAGACCGTGGGAGCTGGCCCGGGCCAACCGCTCAGCCGAGCTCGACGCCGTCCTGGCAGCCCTGGTGTATGCCTGCCGCAGCGTCGCCCGCGAGATCACACCATTCGTTCCCGACCTGGCCGCTCGCATCGTGCGCCAGCTCGGTGACGGCGGCGCCGAGGTGCGATCGGCGGACCCGGTCCAACCTCGGCTTGGCCCCGCTCACGGCGGGGAGGTTCGAGGCCCTCAACAGGCTCGAGAAGGGACCGCCATGCCCGGCAGCGCCCAGTCCAGCAGCGGCTCACCCTCGAAGACGGGTCCGGTCGGGTCCAGGCTGGCACCGTCACCGGAATGCTGCTCGATCGCGACAGTCTGGCGGAGGAAGCCGGCGCGGAGCTCGTAGCGGGCGGCCTCTGCGGCGCGCCCGACCGCGCCGAGCAGGAATGCGTGGCGGTCGAGGTTGCGCAGCTGCCGCTCACGGTCAACAAGCGCCGCAGCCCCCCGGCGCGTCCGGTTCAAGGCGGCTTCCGAGACCGCCAGAGCATCCTGATGACGCTCGCCGACCACGTAGAGGTCCATGAGTTGCTCTTCGATGCCGGCGGCCAGCTCGGTACGGCCGACGCTCGTCCAGTCCTCGGCCGCGCGCGTCAGCGCCGCCTCGGCCTCGTCGAGGGCCATCCGCCTCAGGAGCACAGCCGCCAGCCCGGCGAGCGCCCAGCCCACCGACCCGCGCGGCACGCCTTCACTAGCCAGCACCGATACGGCCTCACGGGACAACAGCTCAGCTTCGCGCCAGCGGCCAAGGCTGCGAACGCACCACGCGAGGGTCACCTCGGCGAAGCCCACAGCCCTGGCGTCGAGTGGGCGCCGCTGTTGCGCCGACTCGAGCCGCGCGCGGCAGAGCGGCTCGGCTTCGCCGTAGCGTCCCAGCTGCCCAAGTCGCTGGACCAGCTCGTTTCGCCAGGCTGCCGCCGCCTTCGCGTCCCAGCCATGGCGACGGTCGCGCAGCGTGACCAGCTGCTGCAGGACGGGGATGGCCTCGTCCAGCCGCCTGCGCCGAAGCAGCACCTGGTAGAGCTCCTCCCCCACCTCGGCCGCCACGAGAGCCGCACCGCTCTCCCGCGCCATCTGCCACGCGTCTCGCAGAGAAGCCTCTGCACGCTCGGGATCGAGCGCGACGACGTGACGCCGGCCCTCCCAGAGCAGTTTTTCAGCACGCCGTCGCGCCTGCAGGCGCGAAGGCAGCCGGATGAAGGTCACGGGCGAAGCTTCTCACGTTCCACGTCGCTTGACCTACGCCGATTCGGACTGGACAAGACGCGACATCTCGTCTAGTCTTATCTCGTCATGCCGGAGGCGGTGCTCACGGCGGCTCGCACCATCCTCAGACGCAATCCCGGCGCCTCGCTGAACGAGGTTGCGACCGCGGCTGCCGTGTCGCGGGCCACGCTCTACCGGATGTTCGGCTCTCGCCAGGGGCTGCTTCGCAGACTCGACATCGAGCCTGACCCGGACTCGCGTGAGCGCATACTGACCGCCGCGCTGGAGCTTGTCGGCAGAGACGGGCTGGCCAGGCTCTCGATGGACGAGGTGGCGGCTGCCGCCGGCGTGTCCCGGGCGAGTCTCTACCGGCTGTTCCCGGGCAAGCCGGCCCTGTTCCGCGAGCTGCTGCGCACCTTCTCCCCAGTCGAGACAATCGTGGCGACCGTGCTGAGGCTGCGCGACCGGCCGCCGGATGAAGTGATGCCAGAAGTGGCGCGCGCTGCGGCCAGTGCCCTGGCCGGACGGGTCGGCATTGTGCGCACCCTTTTGTTCGAAGTGGCGAGCGCCTCGGCGGACTCCGAGGAGGCACTGCAGTACGTCGTCGAACACCTCTTGAAGGGGCTGCCCGGCTACCTCGCCGATCAGATGGCGATGGGCCGGCTGCGGCCGATGCATCCGCTGCTGGCCATTCAGGCCTTCGCCGGGCCTATTGTGTTCCACCTCGTCACACGCGACGTCGCCGAACGGGAGCTTGGGTTCGACATGCCCGTGGAGGAGGTCGTCACAGTGCTGGCCGAGAACTGGGTCCGTGCGATGAGGCCGCCGGAGTCGAAGGAGTAGGAGTGATGAGGGAGGGAAGCGATGGCGCGCTTGCGGTCGAGGTCGACGGCGTGGTCAAGAACTTCGGCCGGCTTCGCGCGCTGGACGGCGTTCAGCTGGGGGTGCGCCACGGCGAGGTCTTCGGACTGCTCGGTCCCAACGGCTCAGGCAAGACAACTTTGATTCGCTGTCTGGTCGGCCTGGTCGAGCCTGACGCGGGCACGGTGACCGTCCTCGGTCGCCGGCTGCCCGACCTGGGCGTGCTGTCGCGCGTCGGCTACATGACACAGGCCGCGGCACTCTATCCCGACCTTTCCGTGCTCGAGAACCTCCGCTTCTTCGCGGCGATCAGCGGCGGCGACCGTCACGTGAACGAAGCGCTCGAATTCGTGGAGCTGGTCGACCGGCGCGATTCGGTGGTGGCTACGCTGAGTGGCGGCATGCGGACGCGTGCCTCCCTGGCCTGCGCCATCGTTCACCGCCCACAGCTGCTGCTTCTGGACGAGCCGACCGTCGGCATCGACCCCCAGCTCCGCGCCCAGCTCTGGGACCGCTTCAGACAGATGACCGCCTCAGGGACGACGATCATCGTGTCCAGCCATGTGATGGATGAAGCGGCCAGGTGCGACCGGCTTGGGTTGATCCTGTTCGGCCGGCTGCTGGCCGAAGGCTCGGTAGCGGACCTACTGGCGATGGCCGGCACAGACAGGTTGGAGGACGCCTTCTTGAAGCTCTCTCAGGTCGCCTGACGATGAACGCCCATCGGGTATTCGCAATCACCCGCCGCCTGCTGCAGCAGTTTCGCCGTGACCGGCGCACGCTCGGGCTGCTGTTCGGGGCGCCGATCATAATCCTGGGCCTGCTCTACTACCTCTTCCGCGGCAGCGGACCGAGTGTGGCGCTAGGAGTGGTCGACCTCGACCAGGGGCCGCTGGGAGCAGCCGTGGCGAGCCGCCTGGAGGCCTCATCAGGCGTTGACACGACCAGGCTGGACGCTGACGCCGCCGCCGCACAGCTCAAAGACGGGCGCCTGGCCGGATACGTGGTCCTGCCCGCCGACTTCTCAGCGTCAGCCGTGCGCGACGGTGTGATCCGTCCACAGATCCACCTGGAGGGCAGCGAACCGGGGAAGTCGGCTGGGGTTGTTCAGGCCGTGACCGAAGCCCTGGGTGGCGCAGCCGCTTCAGAGCTGAGCACGTCGGCGATCAAGGCCCCCCAGGTCCGGCCGGACGTCAGCTACCTGTACGGCGGCCCCTCGCTTGACACACTCGACTACTTCGGCGGCGCTTTCGTAGGGCTGGTCGTGTTCTTCCTTGTCTTCGTGATCACCTGCGTTTCCTTCCTGCGAGAGCGCTCACAGGGCACGCTCGAGCGGCTGATGGCAAGCCCGCTCCGCCGGGTCGAGATCGTCGTCGGCTACATGCTGGGTTTCACGCTTCTGGCCCTGGCGCAGGCTGGGGAGGTGATCGTCTTCGCGCTCGCCGTGCTCAAGATTCACAACGCCGGGAACGTGCTCCTGATCTTCGGCATCGAGACACTGCTGGCCCTGGCTGCGGTAAACCTGGGCATCTTCTTGAGCATGTTCGCAAGGACCGAGTTTCAGGCAGTGCAGTTCATTCCCCTGGTGATCGCGCCCCAGCTGCTGCTTAGCGGCATCGTATTCCCGGTGTCGTCGGAGCCGGGCTGGATGCAGGCCATCTCGAACGTGCTGCCGCTGACCTACGCCGCCAACGGCCTGCACGACGTGATGCTCAAAGGCGCGGACCTGGGCTGGGGCGCAATCCAGCTGGACATCGGGGTGGTGCTTGCTTTCTGCGTGCTCGCCGTCATCGCCGCGGCGGCCACCTTGCGGCGGCGCGTCGCCTGAGTCTGCGCGTTGGTTCGGCGATCGCGAATGCTCAGGTCCGGGTGGCTTCGTGATCAGCGCCGGTCGTACTGGCGGTCTTGCCCAAGAATGAGGAACGTGATGCCAAGCGCAGCCCCGATCGCCACCATCACAGCCTCAGTCGCGGTGCTGTCGGGAAGGGCGAGCCGGAGGACCGTCGAGACACCGAGGTAGATGCCGCTCAAGATCAGAGCCAGACGGAGGCGCCGGGCCACGTTGCGGAGCTGGCTGCGGAGGCCCCCCGGGCGGACCGAGAGGACGCTGATGACCACCACGACGATCAGGACAAGCCCGAGGAAGAAGCCCTTCACGAGGCCAGTGTCGCACGGCGGTTGATCTGCGTGTATCTGGATCGGAACGCTGGGCTTCTCAAAGCAGGAACTCGGCTGCCGCGCCGTAAGTTGTTAACTCACCCGGTTTTTTACACTGCGAACCAGTGGACCTGGAGAGGACCTTGGGAGGGCGTGGACAGCAGCTCCGGGATGAGATCACGGCGCAGCTGCTCGGCAGGCTGCAGGTCGAGGAGTCGCCGAGGCGGGTCCTGACACCGGAGACCGCCAACCAGACGTTGGAGATGGCGGTGAAGGCGTTGGTGCCGGGAGTTCGGGCAGGTCTCGCGCCGGAGTGAGGGATGGACTCGTCGACCTGGCCGAGAGGGCGGTCTTTGATCTCGCGTACTGCTTCCGCGGGAGCCGTGCAGGTCGCTTCCTGTACCTGCTGCTGTCCGGGCCGCCGCCGTTCTACGACATCACGACGGGGACTCCAGTCCCCGGGCCGCCCAGGCTTCGCTTTGCCTGGTACACGAGCCGGTCCCTGGCCTGGAGGACCTACATGCGGGTGCTGCACAGGCACGCCCTCACCCACGGCGACCGGGTTGGGGAGCTGCGGAGCGCACTTGTAGAAATCTTCGGCGGCGCCGCCTGAAGTTCTCCGGGCATCCCGCTTGAGCAGGGATCCAGGGCACGGTCACCCGGCAGCCGAGCGGCCAATGGGCAATCGCCTCGCGGGTGAGGGCTTGCAACCCGGCCTCGTACGCGATGAGCAGGTCCCTGGTGGGCCTGCGCAAGCTGCTCAGGTTCGGGTCGACTCCGCGGGACCGGCTGTGCACGTCGGCGCCCGATGCGTCCATGACCCGGACGAAGCGTTGACCTCGCCGATCCTCCCCGCTGATTTGAACGGGTACTCTGCGTCTATGTGGCTGGTGTGCTCACAGCGCTGCGGCAGCAAGCTCTTCCGTGCCTTGTTCGCCGAGGTCGAGGTGGACGCCGGCGGCGAGTACCAGGCACACAGGGTTGTCCAGCCCGGATACCTGTGCCTGAACTGCGGAGCGCCGGCAGTGGACCTGGGCAGCGTCTCAGAGGCGATGGATGAGGAGGCTGAGGCCGACGTTGCGGTGATGTCGGTGGAGCTGCTCTGCCCGATCTGCGAAACGAAGGTCGCAGTCGTCCCGGGCGAGGAGTGCCCGAACTGCGGGGCAGCACTCGAAGCGGTCTAGGGGGTCCTCGGGGCAACCGGGGGGGACCGGAGGCCGAGGGGCCGGTCGCGATTCAGGTGAGGGAGGCGCTGCCGCAGAGGATGGCAGCCATCCAGGCGGCGGCGGCGCCGTCACGCCGCCGGACAGCGGCACGAAGCGCGCGCACAGCCCGGGGGGTGTCCAGGTCGTCGTCCAGGGCTGCTGAGAACTCAGAGATCAGGTCGCCGGCCGCTCCCACCGGCGTGCGCCCCAGGGCTCGCCCCTCCCCCGCTCCGAGATACCTACCTGGGCCCGCCCTACCCCCACCTGTGGCGGTCCCGCCCCCGCCGCCACCACCGAGCAGCTCCGCCAAGCGGGCCGTCAGACGCGCGGCGTCCGCCAGGCCCTCCCAGCGAAAGGTCCAGTCCGTCCGGTAGCGGTGTGACGCCAGGTATAAGCGGAGC
>Ga0126383_10002807_pt1 | contig 11344 bp, 8 predicted proteins | sample PanSoiMetPlot_35_FD_96882 | JGI IMG/M metagenome (GOLD analysis project Ga0126383, IMG submission 96882) | Tropical forest soil microbial communities from Panama - MetaG Plot_35 | ecosystem: Environmental > Terrestrial > Soil > Tropical forest > Bulk soil | place: Panama | collected 2016-02-17
ACTCTATGGTCGTTGCTTTCCGGATACTCGAGATCCCAATACTGATGCTCGGAGATCTGCCCACCTTCTGCTAAAAGCAAAGTCCCCGGCCTCAGCTTTTGTGTGCCTGCATCAATTGTTGCCGGGGCAGGTACCGCAGAGAAAAGAAGGAACTGCAAAACGGCGGCTCGGTTGATTTCGTGGGTTGCGAGTTGTGTCGCGCGGATGGCGCCGATTCGCGTTGCAAAGAGGAGGCGGTTGTTTTCCTTCCGCCAGTAGAGGCCCTTGATTCCAATACGATCGATCGCTAAAAGCAGACGCTGCGCCCTTGAGTCCCAGAGCGCGATGGCGAAGCCGCCACGAATACGGTTCAGAAAGTCTGCACCGTGAATTCGGTAAAGCCTGCCAATTAGCATAGCGATCGGTAACGAACGTGCGTCCTCAGGAGAAAGGCCCAAGTCGGCGGCGAGGGCATTCAATTCAATCAAATCCGCATCAGTGACGACCGAGATGCCATCAAACTCGGCCCCGCATTGAAAGCCCCATCGCCTAGCTGTGCCAAGTGCGACTGAACGAGCAGAGAGGGCTTGGCGCGATGTTTCGTCGGAAAGAGCAAGCGCGTCCAGCATGGGTTCGACCGAGGTGTTCCCAAGCTCCCGGCCAGATTCGTAGATTCCGCAGATTCCGCTCATTCGACGGTGTCAGTCACAGAAAGTCTTTTGCCATTTTCGGAACATTAAAGTTGCCCAGAGCAGGGCCGAACGGTCGTAGTGGCCTTTTTGATGCTGATCCCAGATTTTGCTCAAAAAACGCCGATCCAAGATGCCGTCGTCCGTATCAACGATTACCTGTCTGGCCATATCGTACAGCTCATTTTTGAACCACGCGTTCAGGGGAATCGCGAAGCCTTGCTTGGCTCGATACAAAATATTCTGGGGCAAAACGGGTTCCAGCGCTTTCTTAAAGATGTATTTACCTATGCCATTTTTCAGCTTCAGCGAACTGGGGATGGTCGCGACGCGCTCCATGAAGCGATGATCTAAAAGGGGCGCCCGCACCTCCAAAGAGACTGCCATACTGGCGCGGTCAACCTTCGCCAGAATATCGTCGGGGAGATAAGTCTTAATGTCGACATACTGAATTTTTGATAACGGATCCGTAGTATCAGCGCTGTCGTAGTACTGACGAAGAACACCTATCGAATCGTAGTTGCCGAGCGCGCGCTTGAAATCCGGAGTAAAGAGCAGCGACTTATCATCGGGCCGGAAATACGAAACCGAATTAAAGTATCCCTCCAACGGAGATCGCGCAAAACTCTGAAAAGTCGCCTTGGCGCGAAAAACACGCGGGGCCCACGCCAGCGAGGGGTACCAGCGGCCGAGAGGCGCGAAAACACTGCGTCGTAGAGATGCTGGAACATAGCTGCGCAAAACGTTTTCGTAGTGATCTAGCTTATAACGGCGATATCCTGCGAGGCTTTCGTCTCCGCCATCGCCTCCAAGAGCCACAGTTACCTGGCTGCGCGCGATCTTGGAAACATAGTAGGTTGGAATTGCCGAGGAATCCGCGAATGGTTCGTCATAGTGCCAAGCAAGTTTGTCGACAATCGCAACAGCATCGGGCTGAACGACTTCCTTATGGTGGTCGGTGCCAAAGAGTTTCGAGACCTGCTGCGCATACTGGCTCTCATTGAACTTTTCTTCGGTGAACCCGATAGAGCAGGTGGTAACTGCCCGCCCTATCTCCTTACTCATCATAGCCACGACGGAGGATGAATCAATGCCACCACTGAGAAAGGCGCCCAAGGGCACATCGCTCATCAAGCGGACGCGGGTAGCCTCGGAAAGTTCCTGGCGCAGAATTTCTCCCCACTCGGCCTCGCTCCGCTGTTCGACGTGCGCAAAAGATAGATCCCAATAACTCGCCTCTCGAATGCCTTCGGTCGCCGCAACCACATAGTGGCCAGGCATGACTTTCCGCACAGAGCGATAAATTGTCTTGGGCGCAGGTATATATCCGAGCGAAAAGTAATCGGAAAGGGCCTGCTCGTCCATATCACGAGATAAATTGTCACCGGCAAGGAGGGCCTTGAGCTCCGAGCCAAATAAGACTCGCTTGCCATCAGCAGCGTAGAATAAGGGCTTCTTGCCAACCCGATCGCGCCCCAGAACGAGCTTGCGCTTGCGCGAGTCCCATATCGCAATCGAAAACATTCCGCGGAGCTTTGTGAAACACTGCTCCGCATGGTCCTCGTACAGATGAACGATCGCCTCCGTGTCCGACCTAGTGGCAAATCTATGTCCTCGTTGGACCAGGGACGCACGAAGCTCCGGATAATTGTAAATTTCACCGTTAAGAAGAACCCAAATGGTGCCGTCTTCATTGGACATCGGCTGATGTCCACCAGCGACGTCAATGATGCTCAAACGTCTATGTCCCAGCCCAATCCCTGGGCCGACGAACACGCCGCCATCGTCGGGGCCACGATGAATCATGGTCTGATTCATGCGGTGAACAATCTCAGGTGGCACGTCCGTCCGACGTTCGTATTCAAAAATTCCACATATTCCGCACATACTCGGTTAGATGTCCACCCGTATATTTCGCACGGACATGAGTTCACGATACAAATTGTCATACCGTTGGATCATGCCAGACAAACTAAACCGCGCTACGACCGCTTCGCGCGCGGACTCGCCGAACCCCCGGCGAAGCTCCTCACTCTGGACCAGCCGTCCGAGCGCTCCTGCAAGGCTTCGCGGATCTGTAGGCCGGAAGAGATAGCCAGAGCGTCCCTCATCTACCAATTCGGGGTTCCCGCCGGTACGACTTACAACCACAGGGAGGGCAGTTGCCATTGCTTCCAGGATAGTGTTCGACATACCTTCGGAAATTGAAGGCAGTACAAAAATATCCATCGCACTCAAGAGATCAGACACACGATCCGACGTTCCGGCAAATGTAACGCGCCCTTGAAGCGCTGCCGACTCGGCGGCTTGTTTTTTTAAGGCTGGGGCTTCTTTACCATCGCCGACGAGCACGACGTGGATGGGGCAACCATTTTCTGCCAGCATTTCTGCAGCGCGCAAAAGAGTAGCTTGGTTTTTTATTGGAACAAGCCGTCCGACACTTCCGATTACAATGCGGTCGGCGGGAATGCAATAGCGATGGCGGGTCTCTTCTGCGGTGGTGCGCGATGGTGTGAACGTCTCGAGGTCCACGCCGTTATAAATCACTCGCAGGCGCTGTTCAGGAGTCCATGATTGCGCCGCATGATAGGCCCGCAGATTCTCAGTCACAGTAAAGACGGCATCTGCCATCCCGAACAAGGCTCGGCACATTACACGACGGCGCAAGGGGAGGCCCGCCACTGTCTCGAGTTCATAACCGTGTTCGCTATGTATTGCTACTGGAACCCCGGCGACACGGGAAGCCGGAATACCTTCGAGCGCGCCAAAATTGCGCGTATGGACTACGTGGGGCCGGTAAGCTTTCATGATGCTTGCAAGCCGGAGCAATGGGAATTGAAGACCAGCATTCCCGCTCCCTACTTCGTACAGCTCGACCGACGTCATTCGTCTGGCAAAGTCCTTGTCGAGCGTCCGGACCACGCAAATCCTATGTTCAAACCGCTCATGACCGAGGCCATTGATGACCTTTAGAAGGCCGTGTTCGGTACCACCCATGCCGAGGCAACTCACAACGTGGAGGATGCGCGCGCGCTGCCGCACCTCTCTTTTCAAACTGGACGGGGACAGAAGTGACGCTTCCGACATGGCTCTCTCGTGTGTTGCTGCCGCACTCATGGGAACCACTTCACCAAATGAGGACCAATCGCCGCCGTAAGTCCCAGCGGAGCCTTTTTCCAAAGGTCCATCGCAAGCGAGAATTTGGAGTTCATCGGACTAAAGTTCGGAGGATCGGTGCGACGGACTAGGCGGATCTGATAATCCAGGGTCTCGATATTCGGATTCCATTTCGCCTTAAATGTGTAGTTGCCTGAGTCCTTCTTGCTGCGGCCAAAATCAAACGTTCGCAATCCGCTTTGGGACCCAAACTTGATCATCTCCCACCAAAGAAAATTATTCGCAGCGACCGTCTTCGCTTCACTAAGAGAACCCACATAGTAAGGCTGCATCCAGTCCCGAAAGAAAAAAGACATTCCTGCGGCCATCGGTTGATCACCGGAATAAACTACCGTGAGATCGATTTGGCCGGGGTACTCGCAAATCAAATTTCTGAAAAGCGATTTCGGAAATGCTGGAGTGCCTAGACGTTGGAGGTTAATTGTCATCAACCTATAGAATGTGTCCAATTGGTCGAAGCCGCGCTTTGTTTTGAGGCCAGCCTTTTCGCCTTTTCGGATCATGTAGCGCGCATCCTTCGGGAGGGCATCATACATCGATTTTTCGTCCGAAAGAGGTATCGTGAACGTTGCATAGCGCTCATTACGATGGTACCCGCGAAGGGGAGTGGACCGCCGATTACGCAACTCGAGATATTGCACATTCCAGTCGACAGCCAGCCGTTCAACATGCCCGAGAAGAGCCTGTTGACTTTCAGCGTCACTGGCACAGATGCCGCCATACACCGCGAATGGAAGTGAGATCAAGCATTTGCCTGCGATCCAACTGGACGTCAGAAAGACCGGAGCTATACCTGTGATTTCGCCCGCTCGATGCGCGTAAAAATAACAGGGGCGGTAACCGTAAGTCTTCTCCATGACTTTTTTCCAGCCGACTTGGTGGAAAAAGCTGCCGCTCGGATGGGCTCTAGCGAACCGATCCCAAGATTGCGCCATGTTGTCATCGAAACAAGCAATCGTCACTGGGGCAGAAGAACTGTGTAGCCCCTGTAGAAATGGCGAAACAGAGATGGAGTGTTCGCTCAAATCCTGTTCTTCCTCGGAATGCCCTCGGACGTGCCGCATGGCACCTTTCTATTGTGGCTCCCTTTTGGGGCTGCCTTTGTCGCAGAAGGGCTTTGATGGGGACAATCCGTCACGTAGTATGATTGCCTTGCCAACAAGGTGAGGTCGGTGCGTGTTTGCCCCGGCGACTGGTCGCCATTCCCATGGCCCGAGTCTTCATTCTTATAGCGGTGCAGTGTATGGGATACCGCGCTACTCCTCAAGACAGCCTAGAGAAACCTTCCGGCGATGATCGGAAGAATGAAACCTAGAGCCGCTGAACCAACAGCAGTTGCCACGAGCGCACCAGCCCAGCGTAGTGCGTCGGAGCGGCGCTCTGGCTTGGTTGTAACAAGAGGAGTTTCAGTCAACACAGGACTGCCGAAGATCTTGGCGATCTCCTTTTCGTCCCGAACAGACTTATCACTCACTTCTGCAATTGCGGCCAGCGCAATCCCGGCGAAGAGCCCGCCCAAAAGGCCCGCCAAGTCAAAGAGTGTCCGGCTCGGTGCAGCGGGACCATCAGGAGTCACGGCAGCATCCAACACCGTGAAGCGCTCTCCCTTTTGATGAAGTTCAAGCGCGTGTGAAATTTTTGCCGCCTCACCCTTGTCCTGAAGGTCTTTGTACTGACCCTTAATGATGTCGTAATCTTGCTGAAGCCGACCCAGTTGCTGTTCGAAAACAGGAATCTGCTGCAACTTGGCGGTGTGAAAATCAATCTGTTGTTGCAAAGGAGCGATCAGCTTAGTCTGATTATCGATTTCCTCATCGAGTTGTGATATCTGAGCCTCGATGACGGGATTGCGGACAACCTGGCTGGGCTGAATGGCCGGCCGGGAATCCTCCAACACCTGTGCGTTAGGGTCATTCGCGGCAGCGTCCATCTTAGCCTTCAGCTTGTCGATATCGTGTTGAGCTCTCCTTACGTCGGGGTGGTTGGGTCCGTAATGGGTGCGAAGTTCGGCCAACGTGGCTTCCAGTTTCTGCATCTGCGCGTCGTACGGTTTCGCCGATGGATCGCCTATCGCTGAGCCATCGACGTCAACAGTGGGAGCACTTGCACCGGTGGCAAGCATAGATTGCAAGATCGATTTCTGTCGGTGATCTTCCTCAATCTTGTTTTGGACCGCCGTAAGCTGCGCGCGCAGATTTGTGAGCGCTTCCAGGTGATAGGGCTTCGATTCCGGCAAGTCCATGACGTTTTGTGATTTGATCGCCTGGAGTTGCTCATCTTTCTGATCGAGCTGCTGCTTGGTCTCGGCTAGTTGGCCTTCAAGAAAATCCGCGGTGCCTTGAGTCACGATTTCACGCGCATTCATGTTTTCCTCTATGAACATTTGCGCCAGGTGATTCGTGATCGGGGCGACACTATTGCGATTCCGGGAGCTGAAGGCAATGCGGAAGGATCCCAATTTGCCGACTGCCGGATTGACGAGTTCAACCGTAATGGACTTCTGCACGGAGCGAATGACCTGTTTTTCCGTTAGCTTACCCGATGGATCCGGATAGAGCCCCTCGCTTTCCACAAGAGATTTCAAACGAGTAGGAGAAAGCACCTGTTGCTGAAGCGTTGTAAGACGACCGGCGATGTCGCCTGTCGTGATATCAGGCACATACTTGTCAGGGACTTGCTGAGAATCGACGAGAATCACCGTCTCCGCACGATAGATGTTGGGCAGACGAAAAACGGCAACGACGGTACACACAAAAACACCTACTGCCGGCAGGATGATCCACCACATCCGCCGCCGTCCGATCTCTGCATAGGCACGGAAGTCCATTCGTGTGTTCGGTGGAGCATTTATCGCGCGAGATGAACGCATGTCAGCCACGGCTAGTCACCCTCCTCAAGATATCGAGCTCGTGAAATCGGCAAATCTTCCGTCAGCGGTCGCCGGCGCGCTTACGGCATTTCAGGGAACAACAATCATGTCTCCCGAAGCCAGTTCGGGATTCGCGCCCTTGCCAGACAAAGCTTTTTTGTAATTGAAGGGCAGCCGCGTCTGCTTGCCATTCACAGTACGCAGAATGTAAATCGAACCAGATTTTGCAAAAGGGCCCAGCCCACCAGCTTCCACAAGGAGTTCGAGAATAGTTTGGTGGCCTTCTAAGGGATAGGCACCCTGTTTCACAACGTTGCCTGCGATGAAAACACGCTGGCTGTGAACGGCTCTCACAATCACCGTAACCTGGGGGTCGTTCACAACTGATTGCAGGCGTTCCGTGAGCAGCGATGCCATTTCTTCCGTGGTAAGGCCGGCGACTTTAACATCGTTGATCAGCGGAAGAGTGATCATGCCATCCGGCCGAACAGTGACCCCTTGCGAGAGCTCGGGTTCATGCCAGACGGAAATCCCCAATTCGTCCGTGGGCCCTATGCGGTAGCCTGTGGGGGTCTGAACAGCGGCCGCAGCTCCGGAAGCAACGCTGGTTGCAGCGGTTGCCTTGGGTGCCTGCTGAGCGCCTGCGGTCCCGATCAATACGAAACCCCACATCGCACCGAAAAAGAGTCCCAACTCCAATTTGAAATTACTTGCCACGACTTCCTCCTAAAAGCCCTCCTGCAGATGCAATCGGCTGCATGTTAGTTTGCACGAGCTCTGCCGGGCGTCTCGTCTCCCATCCTATTGATTAAAAGACACTTACACGAACTCGCCTGCTTCCCCCTGCTGCCGGAGGGAAACCAACTACTCGAATATGGAAAAACGGGTTCATCCGTAATGGGTGGCCACCGAAGCACAGGCAGCCTCAGCCAGCCGTCGAGTGCGGCTTCCGACGATCTAGCAAGCCAAATACTGCGAGTAGCAGTGAATACAGAAAAACCCAGGCAAATAGAAAAAATCCATTACGTGTTCGCGCGGTAAGACCTACGGAAGCCGGAACTGAGCTGGGGTTCGCCACAAGTTAGCTACTGCGCGCCGCGGCCCGACAGCATTACCTTGGCCGTTTCAAAAATGATTGCAAAGTCCAACATCACCGAGAGGTGTTTAATGTAAAAGAAGTCGTGCTCGAGCTTCGTTCGAGTTTCTTCGACACTGGCACCATACTGATATTTCACTTGGGCCCAACCGGTGATCCCAGGGCGTACAGAATTGCGTAGGCTGTAGTACGGGATCTGCTCCTCGAGCATAAATACGAACTCAGGACGCTCTGGGCGAGGGCCCACAATACTCATCTCCCCGCGAAGGACATTGATCACTTGCGGAAGTTCATCAAGCCTCGACTTACGAAGAAACTTGCCGACGCGGGTAATTCTGGCGTCGTTCTGCGACGACCATTGGGGACCATTTCTCTCTGCGTCGTTGAACATCGAACGGAACTTCAATACCCTAAACGTCCGTCCGTGCAAACCGGTCCGTTCCTGTCGATAGAGAATCGGAAACCCAGACTCGATTACGATCGCGACGGCAATGATCGCAAAAATAGGTAGACAAAAAATCAAAGCCGTCAAGGAAACGATGATGTCGATCATCCGCTTAGCCCACAGAAGCATCATGGACTTCCGAAAACCATCCGAAAAAATCAGTGTGCTTGGCGAAAGATGTTCTAGGCTGATCCGCCCATTTAGGCGCTCAAAAAAACTGTGCGCGTCTTCTACGCGCACGCCAGCGAACTTCAGGTGAAGAAGTTCGCGTGTTGGCATTTGACCGCGACGCTCCAGGAGCGAAACAACAACATGGTCGATCTTTTCTTGGTGGACGATCGATTCAATATCGGCGGTGGCGCCGATAATTCCCGGGTTGACCAGCGACTTGCCAATATTCTCGCCCTTCTCATCAAGAAAACCGACGACTTTGAGCTGGAGCTCAGGGCGGTTTATAACGTCGCGAACCAGAGAAATCCCGGTTGGTCCCGTTCCCATTACGAGCATTCGGCGCTCAGATCCGAGCGATTGCTTGTTCCCGAGCCATACCAGTCTGCAGCCGAGCGTCAGGATCAAAATTAACGGGGCCGCAAGTACGGCGATTCCCCTGCCAAAACCCAGATCAGGATCGATGTAGTAAACAGCAGCCAGTCCGAAACAGGCGACGCCAAACGCCCGGAGCATGCGAACGAAGAGCTCGCTGGCGACTGAAACGAGACGGAAATCATAGACGTCGTTGAAGTAGAGAGCTATTTCACAGACAAGAATGGCGGTAACAAACCGGAAAAAAGTTTGCCAAGATGCTAGGTAAAACACGATTGAACCGTAGTTTTGAAATGAAAATCGCGCCGCAATCGCCAGCAGCAAGCCAAGCGCGATGAGAAGGCAATCCGCAAAGACTACGAGCAGCAATGCCGTTGGAACCCGTTGGCCACCAATCTTAATCATTCTCTTGAGTCCGAAATTTCACTTACGCCCGGCGACGGAATTTCACCGTGCACCGCCGCGCAGATAAACGCTTGCTCCGTCGTCCGATACGGACTCCGGGTTGGCATTTGGAATTCCAAAGGATGTTCCCATCATAGGAGCCTTTTTGATACGAGGATAACTATCTTAATTTCAATATGTTACATGAAGATTAACCCATGATCTTATGTCTCATACTGAGAAAGAAGAGAAGGCGCTTAGGAGTTTGTCTTCTTCGACGCTACATTCTAATGGCCCTGATTGCTATAGAGTTGCTATACGTCCCAGGGCTTATTTAATTGCAAGCAGTTTATTATCTATGACATACATGAACGCCGCCAGAGGGGCCTCCCTATGGGAATGTGCCAAGGCCGCGGAGAAAAGCTTTTCCTACAATAGGCAGGAGAAAGCTACTAACTTCCGGCTATGTTGTCCTTTGTTGGTAACTCTTTGCCCTGAAAGGTCTAGATGAGAGGCCATTTTAGGGCTTGGGGCGACAATTGCGGGCTCTGCTCACGCTGGCAAGCTGTTTGCTTCCCTATGAGGTTCGGCACCCCTGGTGTCGCCGTCAGTTGCATTTACGAGCGATCATACCTTCGGCCCCTAGCCGGGCAAGCTCTCCATGAAACCTGACATTAGACCGGCAGATTTGGTTTCCGACCGAGCGGAACTTGTAGGCATTATCGGCCGAAATCTACCAACCGAATCGAGTGAGAGACGTTTTGACTGGTTGTACCTAGAGGGGCCTCACGGCAAAGGCCATGCTTGGGTCGCCCGCAACTCACAATCGTCCGTAGTCGGCTTAGCGGCGCTCTTCCCGAGGCGATTTTCATTCGCAGGCCAGGAATTCGTGGCCTGTGTACTCGGAGATTTTTGTTTTGATGAAAAATACCGCAGCCTGGGACCTGCAATCGAGCTTCAGAGAACGTGCCTAAGAGCCGCGATGGCGTCGCCTTTTGGTGCCTTTTACGACTTCCCGAGTGCAAAAATGATGGCGGTGTACAAACGCATCGGGATTGCCCAAACAGGTTCGGTAGTGCGATGGGCTAAACTTATTCGTGCAAATCACTATATACAGTCCCGCGTGAGTTTTCCGAGGCTTGCGCAGGGTCTTAGCTTTATAGCCAACATTCCTCTCTCCTGGCACCGCTGGAGAAGCGATTTGGGGGACTATGAGATGAGTATTCAAGAAGAACTCTGCGGGCCAGAATTTACCGCGCTTGATGTGAAAGTGCGCAAGGGTTCAGGACTGAGAACTGTGCGTTCGGCGGAATATTTGAACTGGAGGTACAAAGCTAACCCCCGCACTGCGCATAACATAGTGGCTGCTCGGAAAGCGGGCGCGCTAGTGGGATATGCCGTGATCACTAGCGAGGGCGCGCTGACCAGCATCGCTGATCTGTGTGCGCCAGTCGAAAATGCCGAACGACTGGTACCGCATTTACTGACAGCAGTCGCGGAGTACGCTCATCAAGATCCGAAAACGACCACGATAAGCATGGTTTCGGGGGTGTCGCATCCCTGGAGCGAAATATTTCGAAAGGCTGGGTTTCGTCAACGTGACCACTCGCCGCTTGTAGCATATGCAGACAAGAGCTCTGCAACGCCTGGCCCACTGCCCGGGTCAAACTGGTATCTTATGCAAGGAGAGAGGGACAGCTAGATAGCTACCGCAAATTCATGACGACGAAACCAACGATTGAAGCCCGCGTTCGCGAGTTCATGCTGAAGACGGTTCCGCAGGTTGGAAAGCGTGGCCTTAAAGATGAGGAGAAATGGTTGGAGAGCGGGCTCTTGGATTCTTTCGGTATTCTTGACCTAGTTCAATTTCTTGAAGCCGAATTCGGCATTCACGTTTCTGACGATGAACTCATTCCGGAAAGTTTTGAGTCGCTTCGGGCCGTCGTAAACTTTGTGGAGACAAAACTCCCGCCGATTGTCCTGCCGAAGCAGGAGAGTACCTGAGCCACATAGTGACGTGGGAATCAGTTCGCGCAGAGGTGCAGGTAGAGGACCCGAATTGAGTGAGGACAAATGGATTTTTTGATTTGGCACTTATTGCGAGATAGTTCGCGCCGAACCCCTGGCAAAGAGGCCTTGGACCACGGAAATGAACGCCTCAG
>Ga0126383_10002808_pt1 | contig 11342 bp, 8 predicted proteins | sample PanSoiMetPlot_35_FD_96882 | JGI IMG/M metagenome (GOLD analysis project Ga0126383, IMG submission 96882) | Tropical forest soil microbial communities from Panama - MetaG Plot_35 | ecosystem: Environmental > Terrestrial > Soil > Tropical forest > Bulk soil | place: Panama | collected 2016-02-17
ACAAAGCCGGGTTGGTAATTTCGCCGGTCGCCGAATCCGAGGATGCGTTGGTCCTCGGCAGACAAATCACCGAGAAATGCCGCGTTCAGCAGCAACGGATGGTAGCGGTAATAGTCGATGTCCTCCGGTTGCAGCCTCACCGCCGGATCGTGATAGGCATAGAAGATCGCCTGTCGTGGCTCAAGCATCGGGATGCCCTGGCGGTGAACAATCGAAGTGTCGAACATAAACACTGTGCCCGCCGGCGCCTTCAGCTCGACGAGCTCGGAGGTTTGCAACGACGCCACCTCTGCTCGTGTCAGGTGGTGCGGATGTTGCTTTCGATGAGTGCCCTTGATGAAGTTGAACGCGCCACTGCGCACCTCAGTCAAATACATCGCCAGCTTTACTTCGCGATGAATCGGCGTGTCTTCTTTTTGCTCATACCATTGGTCGCCGTGCCAGCCATGAAAGTCATGGTTCGTCGGCAGCGACTTCCAGCCTTTGGCCTCAGTCAGTTGATAAGCAGGTCCCAGATAACGCGCCAGAATCTGCTTTACCAGCGGATGCACGGCCAGATCGACGAACCCCTGCGCCAGCAGCAGGACGTCTTCGATCATCTGCCGGTAGATTTCGGTTCGCTGATAGCCATCGAAGTTGTTCCAACGCACCTGCTGCAGCCTGGCCGCAAAAGCGTGACGCATTTCGCGCAATTGTTCGTCCGAAACTATCGATGGCAGCACCACCACGCCGTTCCTGTCCAGCTCGGAAAACAGCGCCTCAACTGAGGCCATGCGGACAGGCCCGCGCACGGGCTGGGGCATTATTTCTGATTCGTTAATTACTTTCATGACTGTGGGTACCGGCGGGAGCAAAGCGCTCGCATCGGTTCAGGTGCGAAACGAATAAGCGATAGGGCGATGCGTCCTTTCAAACTGGGTTGCAGCCGATTGGCCATGGCAAATGAATCGTGCGATTGTTTGAAATCACCGCCGGCTGCGTACAGCTTCCCCAACTCGAATTGCAGCAACGCGCTTCGCTTGCGGATTATTTCGGTGACCGCGGATCGTTGTGCTGAGGACAAGTCATATGACTGCTCAATCTTTTCAAAGATTCTCAGCTCACGTTGATGCGAATTGATTACGCCGCCTGACAAACTGTTTGCGCGGCAGCGATATTTCAACAGCGCCTGCCGTTGAAATGAGAGGCGGTAGCCCGCGCAGGCCAAACGCAGCCACAAATCAAAATCCTGGGCCCGCCGCAATTCCGGATCAAATAATCCGATATCGAGAATCGCCTGGCGGCGCGCGACCACGCCGGAGGTGATGACGCTACGTTTCGCGTCGACCAATTCGAGAAAGCCAAAGTCGCCAACCTCAGGAGCGTCGTCCATCCATGCGACCATGTAGCTGGGAGCTTTGTCTGCCGAGTCGCCAAAGAACATCGCATCCGCGCAAGCCAGGTCGCAGCCGCGCGTGTGGATGAACTTCAGTTGTTCCTCGAGATAATTCGGCAACCACAGATCGTCGCCATCGAGAAACGCGACCAACTCACCCCGCGCCGCTTGCAATCCTGCGTTGCGGGCGATGCTGGCCCCGCCGTTCTCCTGCTGCAAATAGATAATCCGATCAAGGTATGGCTGAATTGCCTGCTCGAACTCCTCAGTGTCCGGCGAGCCATCGTTAACCACGATCACCTCGTAATCGGTGAAGGTTTGCGCAAACACCGACGCGAGTGTCTCAGTGATGTAGGGCGCAATGTTATAGGCCGGGATGATGACGCTGACGCTGACTGATGGCGCTTCATTGGTCGTGCGCGCAGACGACGGCAGCGGCGCCGGCGACTGATTGCGATTTGTCGATGTGACCGTTTGACTTTGCATTATCACGAAAGCGACAGACTGTATTCGCCTCGGCAAATCGTGGAATAGCGTGAATAAGTCTCGGCGGCCTCGATGGCGTACTGGTAGTCACGCCAGCCGGTGGCGTGAATCCATGCCGCGAGCCGCAGCTTGCGCCGATCCAGAATGAGACTGGGAAAATCGACAGTGCTCAGCAACTGTGAGGCGCGCTTGACCATCCGCGTTCGTTTGGCGCCATGTTCCCGGGCCAGGTGATCATCATTCCATTGATAGACGAGCTGCTCCGGAATCGGCAACGAACAAGCTTCATGTCCGGGATACGACTGCCACGGCACGCTCGTCACGTCCGCTCCAAATTTTGGCAGCAGCTGGTTGTAGAACTTGTGCTCGAGCAGCCAATCGAGCTTTGTCTCAAATATTGTCTGCAACAATTTGCCGTCAAAGAACGGCAGCTGGAATTCCAATCGGTGCAGATCGATATTCTCAAAATGCGCGTTGAGCTTTTGACTCTGATCGTTATAAAGCAGAAAGAGACAGACGCTGCGGCCCGGATCGTCGGGGTGAAAGCTGGTCAATGCCTCGCGCACTCCCTGCCACACAATTTCCATCGCGTTATCGAGCACGCGTGGACGAAATAGTTTCGTGGGAACTTGCGTGGCTTCAGTTTGCACAAATTCTTCGACGACTGACGCCACCTGTTTCTGCCGCAGCGCGTCAATCATCCGTTGGCTGACGTGTACCAGGCCTAACATCACACTGCCGCCTTCACCCGACCAGACGACGCGCGGCCGCTCGCAATCGCTGACCGAGTTCTCGAGCGCATCGGCCATTAGCTGGGAATAATCCGGCACGCTATCGCCGGCCGCTCGCGAAGTGCTCTGATGAATTGAGCCTATGCGGTCGGCAAATTCATCTCCGAGAAATTGATCCTGGGTTCCTGAGAGGGCGAAGTTCATGGTGTGAACCGCGGTCCCTCGCTGGCGTAAGGAAGCAACCACCAAACGCGAGTCGAGACCGCCACTCAGGAAAGCAGCCGTTGATCGATCGCAGCCGTTACGACGATGCACGGCCGTTTGAAACGCGTCGTGAACGGCTGCGAGTCTCGCTGATTCAATTTCAGTTGAAGTGCCGATTTCATCCCATCGCCAGTATTGTTCATCGATGACCTGGTCACGCGAAACCGTGATCATCTGGCCAGGTTTCATCCGGCAGACGTCGATGTACGGTGTGCGTCCATTGAGAGTCGCGCCCAGCGCCACCATCTCAGTGACGCCGCGCAAATTCATCTTCTTCGGGACGAGTGAACAGGCTTCGACGATTCGCAGTGCGCTGGCGAAGACGACCACTTCATCGCTGATCCAAAAATAGAGTGGGCGCACCGCGCACTTGTCGCTGACGAGCATCAGTGACGAACGCTCGCCCTGGTAATGAACCAGCGTGAAAGTGCCATTCGCATCTTTGAGACGGTGGCGCTGACCCTTCAGCAGATCTTCGTGCAGCAAAGCCAGATCGTTCGCCCGATTGATTGTCATTTCCAGCAACGGTTCGCCCGTCAGCAGCGATAAGCCGGCCTCTTCCTCAATCGCGCCGTTTGCTTTAAAGGCTCCGATGTCGAGCTTCGCAAAGACGGCCTCCGGTCTGCGCATGGTTTCGACTACGTCGCCTGGACGGCGCGAAACAGACTGCGCCAATTCGCGGCAGACGGAATCTGACAGCGGGTGACCTTTACGATGGAAGATGCCGGCGATGAGCGTCATACGTGTTCTCCCGCAAGTCTGCGTACGGGCGACGGACGCCGCGGTAACGCCAGCGACACGCCGGTGAGCCAGGCTTCGAATTCGATGGGCGCCATCGTGTTGTTGTCAAGAAAGCGCGGCAAGAGCAGCCGGTGCGAGGTGCGCGAGGCGAAGCCGACTTCACAAGTGGTCGCGGATCTGATTCCCGCTTCCTCAAGCCATGGCAGAAAGCGGCGCGCGTAGACACCGCTGGGATAACAAAAGTGCTGTGGATTGCTTCCGGTAATTTCTTTGATGCAACGGCGATTGTCTTCAATCTCACGTTGAAACAAATTGCGATCGAGCGGGGTACGATGACGGTGCGTGTGCAACTGCACCTCAACGCCTCGGGCGGAAAGTTCCTTCGCTTCCGCCGGCGTGACATTGTGAATTACGCGTTGCTGCAGTAGCTCGTCATAATCGACATTGAGATGGGCGGCGAGCGCCGCGGCGCGCGCATCCTTTTCTGCGGCCGATAAATTCTGGTGCGCGGCGAAATCGCGAATTTTCTTCAGCACCGCTTCGCGCGCGTCGTTGGTCGCCAGGTTGATCCGCGCTTCCTGCCCGATGAACTCCTTGGCCTGGAGCGTGCGCGCGCGGCCGCGCCAGAGCAGATAAGCACACATCAGATCAAAGACCGGGCGGTTGTAATAAGAATAGAAGGTGGTGAGATAGAGCGTCACCGGAAAGCCGACGTCGCTGATCAGCGGAAAAGCGCGATGATAGAAATCAGCAAAGCCGTCGTCGAAAGTTAGAGCCACCGCGCGATCAGGCAAATCTTTTTGATAAAGCCGTTCGACTGCTTCGGCCAGCGGCAGCACGGTGCATCGTGAGCGCTGCAACTGGTGCAGGCGCGTGCGCAGTGTTTCCGGTGAGATGTACTGCGAGCCATTCCACTCGTGCTCATCGATCATGGAAATCCCGTGATAGGCGAGAATCAGCAGCCGCTGGCGACGCCAGCGACTGTCCTGTACCAGCGCGGACACGCCGGTTGATTTCAAACTGCGCAGCGTTACTTGTTTGAGCTTCTTCAACATCGAGTTATTTCAAAGCTGCGGCCGTTAACGACGGCGGGTTGCGTTTGATGATCAGGAGCAGGACTTCGGTGAGATTGCGAATCGCTTTTCTGCCGGTCGGAAGTACGGAGAAGATTAGCAGCGTCACAGCGACCGTGATGGCAAATGCCAGGCTCAGCCGGCCGATGAGCCACGACACGGAAGCCAACCAGGGGCGGGCCAACACCACCGTGCCGAGTGCACATAACGAGGCTGCGGCTGAAGGGGTAATGGTGTGATAGAAGTCAGCCGCGCGAATTGGCCCACGACGGCCGACGTACCAGAACAACAGCGGCGTGGTGATGCAGAGATCGGTGATGGCGTAAGTGGCGGCCACTCCTTTTGCGCCCCACGGCAAGCCCGCAATGATCGAACCAACCGCGATCACCGCGCCGATAATTCCCCAATGAAACAAATCTCGTGACCGCCCCTGGGTGGAAAACAGCCACCACGAAGTTTTCGTTACCGGTTGGACGATCGCGGCGACGCCGAGAAACATGAAAATCGTTCCGGTCTCTTGCCATTGCCGCCCCAGCAGCAAGAGCACGAGCCAGTCCGACGTGGCGATCATGAATGCGCCCAACGGCATGGTAATCATCACCAGCTTTTCCAGAATCTTCAGATATGCGTCCCGATAGCGATTGGGCGAGTCGGCCAGACGGCTCAGCGCCGGCACGGCCACCGCCGCCAGCGGCGCATTGATTTGCTGCATCGGCATCAGCAGCATTTGATAAGCCCGCGAGTAAAGACCCAGTTCGTATGCGCCCCAGAATTTTCCGATCAGGGCGTTGTCAGCATTGCGGGCGAAGTACTGCATCACATTAAAACCGGTGACATTGCTGCCGAAGCTCAGCATGGAACGGACCCCCGCGCCGCGCCGCGGCCAGCTCGGCCGCCAGCGGCACGCGGCCCACATGCCGATGACTGAGACCGTCGCCAGCACCACCTGATTGATGACCAGGGCCCAATAACGGGCACCGTAAATTGCCGCTACGATGGCGGCGCCCAATCCGATTGCCATGGCCGAGACTTCGATGACGGCAGTAACCGCAAATCGCATCTGCCGAATCAGGATCGCCTCGTGTTGAATGTAGAGACCGGTAATGAGAATGCTGACGGCGTATCCGATCGTAATCCCGATCAGACGCGGCTCTTTGTAGAACCATGCAGCCAACGGCCCGGCGGCAATGGTCACCAGCATAATCGCGGCGCTCAAAGCCATATTCATCCAGAACAACGCGCTTACCTGCTGGTGATTAAGATCAGACCATTGAATGGTGGCGGTCGATAAACCCAGATACTGAAACATGCCGACGAAGCCCACGAGAATGGCGACCATCCCAATCAATCCGTAATCCTGCGGTGTCAGCAAACGCGCGAGCACCACCGCTGACGACATGCTCAGGCCGAATTTACAGACCTGGGCCGCGAGGGTGACAGCCCCGCCGCGCGCAGAGCGTTTGCCCAAATCAGCTTTTAAGTGATCGGTGCGAAAATGATGATCGCGGGCATCATCAGCGAGCTGGGGCACAGATGGAGCTTCGACTGAGGTCATGCTGCAAACGGATTCGTGTGGATTCCTTGTGGTGGGCCACCGGGGCGGGAAAACTGCCACGAACAGTATACAGGATTAAGGTGGTGGCAAATCCAGCTTTATTTTCGGCGGGGCAGAAAAATTCTGAGGAATCGCACTCGGTTTGTCGCTAGAATCTAACCGGGTTGCGAAAGCTGTGCAGCCGGGAGCCGAACCTGACAAAAAACGTCACCGATCTGCGAGTGCTGCAAGTCGCGCCGCGCGTGCCGTGGCCACTCGACACCGGAGCAAAGCTACGCAACTTTCATCTCGCGCGCGCCGTGGCTGGAAGTATCAGCGTCACGCTGCTGGCCTTTGGCGAAGGGCAATCAAGCGATCAGCTCCAGGAAGCGTATCAGCGCATCGTGACAGTGCCGCGCAACGAACGCTATTCGGTCGGCAACATCTTGCGCGGTGCGATTGGCCGCACACCGCTGCCACTGCTGAATTACACCACGCCCGAAATGGCGGAAGCGCTCGCGCATCTGCTGGCGGAAAACCGTTTCGATATGATCCAGGTCGAGAGTATTCACATGATGAATAATCTATCGTGGGATGACTCGACCAAACGTCCGTTGCTCATTTGTGACTGGCACAATGTCGAGTCTGATTTGATGCAGCAATATGCCGACGCTGCGCCTGGCCTGGCGCGGAACGCCTACGCGCGTCGGACCTCACGGCTGATGCGCGAGGCTGAGAAACGGGCGCTGAAAGAGTTTGACGCGCACATCGCGGTCAGCGAGGTGGACGCGAAACGGCTGCAGTCGATCGATTCAGAGGCAAACATTTTCGTCATTGAGAATGGCGTCGATTCTGCCTATTACGCTGATACTCAAACAGCCACAAAGAATCGGATCGTATTCGTTGCTTCGATGGATTATCACGCGAATATCGAGGGGGCGATAAGTTTTGCGCAAAATATTTGGCCTCTGATTCACCAGCAGGAGCCGCAACTGCGATTTACCATCGTCGGCCGCAATCCGCCGTCAGAAGTCGTGGCGCTATCGTCGATCCTCGGCATTGAGATAACCGGAAGCGTACCAGACGTGCGGCCTTACTATCATGAAGCATTGGCCGCCGTGGTGCCTTTGAACGTTGGCGGCGGCAGTCGCCTCAAAATTCTCGAAGCCATGGCAGCCGGTGTGCCGGTAGTTTCCACGATTTTGGGGGCCGAAGGTTTGGAAGTGACTGATGGTGAAAACATTCTGCTGGCCGACTCGGCAGCGCCACTTGCGAATGCGATCCTCAGGACGGCTGATGATAGTAACCTGCGGGCTCGCCTCATCGCCGGCGGCCAGGCGCTGGTCCAAGCGCGTTATGACTGGTCGATTCTCGGATCAAAACTGCGCGATTGCTACCAAAACCTGCTGGCGAAATGAAGCGCGACTGAGCGGATGAAATCAACGATGAAGATTCTGTCAGTTGTGGAAGCTGCAAATATAAACGCGGTGGCGAAACTGGTTCTCGATTTTTATCGAACGGCTCAAGAACTCGCCAGGTCGCCCGGTAACGTTCCGGCAATTCACGGATCGATCGTTACCTTTAATCGCGCCGTCGGTGAGCCGAACGATTTCATCACTGCCGTCAATGGTGCCGGCATCGAACTGGACGTCATACCTGAGCGGCGACGATTTGATTTCAGCGTGATACCGGCGTTAAGGACCGTCGTGGAGAACCGCGCGCCGGACATCGTCGTCACCAATTCGGTGAAGTCGCATTTCCTTATGTGGCGGTCACGTCTGTGGCAGAAATATCCGTGGGCGGCGTTTCATCACGGCTATACCTCTACCGATCGAAAGATGCGTGTTTACAATCGGTTCGATCGTTTCTCTCTACCCAAAGCAGACGTGGTTGTCACGGTGTGTGAGGCGTTCGCGCGCGACTTGGCAAGTGGCGCGCGCGTACCGGCTGAGAAACTCCGCGTCCAGCACAACTCTATTCGAACCGTGCCGCCTCTTGCCGCTGCAGACGTCGGCGCCTTGCGAATGCGGCTCGGAATTCAGAGCGGCGAGCGGGTAATTCTGTCGATTGGCAGGCTGTCAAGAGAGAAGGCCCAGGCGGAGTTGCTTCAGGCGTTCCGGCAGTTGTGTTCAGCCAATCCGGATCTCATCTGCAAGCTGTTGATTGTGGGTGATGGACCGGAGCGCGATGCGCTTGCCGCCGCCGCCCATTCGGCTGAAATTGCTGAACGCGTGGTCTTCACGGGCCAGGTGAAGGACGTGCAACCTTACTATGCTTTGGCCGATGTGTTTGTCTTGCCATCGCATAGCGAAGGCTCGCCGAACGTGCTGTTGGAAGCGATGGCGGCGCGGGTGCCGGTCGTAGCTACCAGCGTGGGAGGCGTGCCTGAAATAGTCGAGAATGAAAACAGCGCGCTGCTGGTGCCCGCGAGAAATCCCACAGCCCTGGCGGTTGCGATTACACGAGTCCTGCGCGATAGCGATCTCGGTTTGCGTTTGACTGAAGATGCCGCGACGTTATTGGCGAAGAATCATACGCCGGAGCAATACGTGGATGCGATGATCAGGATTTATCAGCACGCCAGTGCGAAAAGAAATAGTGGCAAGAGCTGATCGAGTAGCCGCTTTCCCCTCAAATCCCGCCCCAAAATTTCAATACTTCGTCCAGTAATAGATCATTTTCAGGTACTCGCCGGCCACGAATTTCCAGCCGTTTCGCTTCGACCACCAAACCCATGGTGTCGGCGTCTGCCAACCGGGCGGGGCGCTGTCTATTCCTGCTTCAATTCCGCTGCCGCCCAACGCGTGACGCATGGACCAAAGCGCGCGTCGCGAATGATATCCGGAAGTTACAATCAGGAGCTTGTGCAAATTATGATTAATCGCGAATTCACGAATCGCCAGACTCTCTCCGTAGGTTCCGGCCACGGTTACCGGAGCCACCTGGATGCGATCAGCGGGAACTCCCTGTTCTCTCAGTCTTGCGGTAGCGAGTTCGTAATAGAAAGGGTTGCGCTGCTCCTTATTGTCCCAACCGCCAATGAGACCGTCATTCGTGAGAATTACGGTTGGCGCTCGTCCCTGGCGATAGAGTTGCGAGGCCAAGGCGGTGCGCTCAAGGTAAGTAGAAGAACCGCTGAGGACTACAATCGCATCAGGCTCAGTTATGTCGGAAGTTACGATCAGGAATTCGGCCGCCAGCCAGGCGCAGATCAAACAGACAGGAAAAAAGAGCGCGGCGAGAATCAGGAACCAGCGCCGGCGCGCAGTCTTCCGCCCTCCGGACCATGATGTGCGAGGACTCTTCATCACCAATAGGCTCGCCCCCGAATTTTTCAGCCGGTGCGCGCCGCAGACTCTTTCATCAACACAGTGATGATGTTTGTGCGCCAAGCCTTGCACCGCTCAGTCATCAGGACTCGCAAGTAGATCAATTCAGGGAGCGCCACCGGCGGGACGAGCGCAAATACGGCGTCGGAAACTGCAAACTTGATCCGTGACACTCCGAATCCGGTATCCCTTGCCAACTCGCCAATCTGCTTCTCGGTATTCGCGCAATAGTGTGTCTCGAAAACGTCGTCCTCTTGTCTGCCGTCAAGAATGTAAATTAGCCGGTGTTTCAACTTCTCGGGCACAAGTTTGGTCAACAGCGTGGGGTAGCCCACAGCGTTTGGCGTGTGAAAAAGAAAGATGCCACCCGGCTTGAGCACGCGATTAATCTCACTAAACTGAAGCGCGGGCTCAGCGAGATGCTCGACAACCATATTCGCCGTCACCAGATCGAAGTGTTCGTCTTTGAACGGCAATGAATTCATATGGCCCCGCACGCGCAAAGAAACGGTGCGGTGCTTCTGCAACGAGGGTAGATCATAATCCATGCCCACAATCTCGCCGCACCGGGAGACCAGCGCCCGCTCTTCTTCTGCTCGCCAAAACGGCAACACCTGATGGCCGCAGCCGAGATCGAGCCACTTCGTCTCGCCGGTCACATGATGGTTCAGCACATCCTCATACAAGTCCTGTGCATGCTTCAGCCGTGGGGCGATGATGGCCCGCAGCTTCCAATACAGTTTGAATAGTGTGTGTCGCATATTTTCCTAGACCGATTGAGGCATCGCGAAGTCATGCGGCTGGGTTTGCTGCAGCAGTTCCTCGTACAACTCCAAAGTATTTTGCAGGTGTCGCTCACTGGAGAATCTTTTCGTCACGATAGCCTTGCCACGTTCACCCATCGAGCCTGCTCGGGTCTCATCATTCAACACCTCGATGATTCGCTGGGCCATCTGTAGGTCGTCGCCAGGCGGGACTACGAACCCGGTCTCTCCTTCACTGATTGCTTCGCGCACGCCGCCTACATCGGTGGCCACGACCGGCAACCCGGCCGCCATGTATTCGAGTATCGCGTTCGCAAATCCTTCGGCCTGCGAACTCAGGACACCTACGTACGAAACCGACAAGAGGCTCGGGACATCGTCACAGCGCCCAATGAAATGGACATCTGCTGCGATGCCCAGCTCCGCAGCCAGGTCGCGCAAACTCGGCATCAGCTCGCCTTCACCGGCGATCACGAAAGCCGCGTCCGGAATTGCCGCGCGGACTCGGGCGGCTGCCCGCAGGAACGTCGGGTGGTCCTTCACGGGATTACGCAGGTTGGCGACGATCGTCATAAATCGTTTGCCAATTGGCAGGCCGAATTTCGCGATCACGGCTTCAGCGGAAAGGTCCGCTCTTATTTTCATGCGATCGAGATCGAGGCCGTTGTAGTGCTGGATGATCCGCTTGGGATTCACACCCTCGCGAATCAACATATTTTGGACAACGAGACAATTGGCGATAACCCGATGGGCTAAAGCGAACGAAATTCTTTCTACCCGTTTTTGCATCGGCGAGCGAAACCCATCGGTTTCACCTTTAGAGGTGATGCGGGCCGGTACGCCCGCCAGAAAACCGCCGATCATTCCAAAAATGTTCGTATAAAAGCAGTGCGTATGAACGACGTCGATTTTGTTTTCCTTGACGTAGCCGATCAGGCGGCGGAGTTGCTTGATGAAATTTAAGTCGTAAAAGCTCGTCAGCGGATATTCATGAATCTCGCCAATTCCCATTTGTTCCGCCTCAAGCTTGAGCGAGCCGCGATCC
>Ga0126383_10002809_pt1 | contig 11341 bp, 11 predicted proteins | sample PanSoiMetPlot_35_FD_96882 | JGI IMG/M metagenome (GOLD analysis project Ga0126383, IMG submission 96882) | Tropical forest soil microbial communities from Panama - MetaG Plot_35 | ecosystem: Environmental > Terrestrial > Soil > Tropical forest > Bulk soil | place: Panama | collected 2016-02-17
CGCACGACGAGCGGCTGCAAGAGCCCGCGCTCGGCGTCGCCGCGCACGACGCCCAGCGTCAGGAAGATCGCGAGCACGACGCCGAGGAACAACGTGCCGAACATCGCCATCCCGAACAGGAAAGACGCCGCGAACGCATGGGCGTCGATTCCGGCCGGCGGCACGATGTTGTCGACGTGATTGAACGTGTAGCGCGCGCCGAGCCAGTAGAGGGCGACGAATGCAACCGACAGCACGCACACGACGACGAAGACCTTGCGGCGCAACGCCTCCCGCAATCCGTACTCGGCGATCGCGAGAGCCGGCCTCACTCGGTCTCGCCCCCGACGGCCTCGACGTAGACCTCTTCCAGCGTCGAGGTCAGGACGCGTGCGCCGTACACCTTTCGGCCGTCGCGCACGAGCTGCTCGACCAGGCGCGGCACGTCCTCCCTACCCGCGTCTGCGTAGGTCGTCGTCCCCTGCTCCGTGTCGATCTCGACGCCGCGCGCGCTCGCGAGGCTCGCCGGCGCGCCGGCAGCCACGACTCGCCCGGCGAGCAAGATCGCGACGCGGTCGCAGACGTGCTCGACCTCGCTGAGCAGGTGGGAGTTCAGCAGGACGGCAACGCCACGGCGGCGGAGCTCCTCCAGCAGCGTGCGGACCGTACGGCGGCCGACCGGGTCGAGCGCGCTCGTCGGCTCGTCGAGGAGGAGCAACTGCGGCTTCCCGACCAGCGCCTGTGCGATGCCGAGCCGCTGCTGCATGCCTTTCGACATCTCTTCGACATGCCTGGAGCGCGCGTCCTCGAGGCCGACGAGCTCGAGCAACTCGGTCCGCTCGCGCAGACCACCGTTCGACGAAGTCAGCCGCTGGTGCAGCTCGAGCAGCTCGTCCGCGGTCGTCCAGCCGGGAAAGCGGAAGAACTCCGCGAGATAGCCGAAGGCCGATCTCGCCTCGCGTGTTCCCGCCGGTGCACCGCAGACCTCGGCGCGCCCGGCGCTGGGGCGGACGAGCCCGCACGCGATCTTGACGAGCGTCGACTTGCCGGCACCGTTCGGGCCGAGCAGACCAACGAGCTCTCCCGGCTCGACCGTGAGGTCGACGCCGACCAGCGCTTCGACGTTGCCGTACCGCTTGACGAGTCCGCTGACGGCGAGCGCTGCGGGCACGGGGCCGAGCGTACACTCAGACCCGTGCCACGCGGTTACGAAGAAGGCCCGGTCGCGGAGGCGGCGCAGGCGCGGATCGACGCGCTCGAGCGCGGCGAGCCGATCGAGCCCGCGCGGCACGAGCCCGACCGACGCGCGGTCTACGGCTCGACCGACGACGACCCGGAGCAGCACTTCCTCGGCTGGGCGGACGAGGTCGACGCGGAGGAGCTGTTCGCGTCGGGCCGGGCCTGGGGCATCACCGTCCGCCGTAGGTCGGACGGCCGCGACAAATAGGCCGCCCGGCCCATTGGATCTGGCTCTCGGAGTGGAGCTGCCGCCCCTACCGGCAGAAGAACCTCCAGTGCGCCTGCGAAGGCCGCTGGATCAAGTACCTCTAGCCATCCCTCCGATGGGCCGAAGCAGTGCCTCCGCGGGACGAGTCCCCTGCGGCCGAAAGCCCCGCAATTCGCGCAAAACGTGCCTGGCACTCGGGGGATGACCCCGCAGGGGTCGACTCCGGCCTTTTAGGTCAGTGCGCCATGTGGTCGACGGCCACCGCGAGCCACGCTTGCGCGTGCGACGACCACACGCCTTGCTCGTGGCCGCCCGCGTAGACGCGGAAGACGTGCGGCACGCGGGCCGCATTGAGCTCTCGGTCGAAGCGCTCGTTCTCGGTGCGGAAGCGAGCGTCGCCGCGCCCGACGTAGAACGCGAAGTACGTCGGCCGGCGCGCGAACGCGGCCCGCAGCGTCTTGACGAACGCGTGCGCGCTCGCATTCGCGTTCGCCGAGGCTGAGCCGAGATCGAGGCCGTGGATCCCCTCCGGATCCGTCGGGTGGAAGTAGCCGCTCCACGCCTCGACCACCGAGAACGCGCCGAGATGATGCAACGCGAGGATCACCGCGCCGTAGCCGCCGGCGGAGAGGCCGACGAGCGCGCGGCCCCGGCGCTCCGGGATCGTCCGGAAGTGCGAGTCGACATACCCGACGATGTCGCGCGTGATCGCGGTCTCCCAATTGCGTCCCGTGCCCCAGTCGAGGTACTCCGGATCCGAGTCGTTGTCCCGCGCGCCCTGCGGCGCGACGATGATCGCCTCACGCCCGCTCGCGTGAAGCGCCCGCGCGAGGAAGTCCGCACCGCGGAACGACGTCGGAGATGCCGGCAGCCCGTGCAGGAAGTAGACGACGGGATAGCGCCGGTCACTCGACGCATAGCCGGCCGGCAGATAGACGCCGAGTCGCAGCCGGCCCTTCACGGCGGGCGACCAGATCGCGCGCTCGAGCCGCTCCGATGCGCTCCGAGGTTGCGCGACGCCGACACAGACGGCCGCCACGAGGAGGACGAGCAGCACCGCGCGGACGATTTTCGGCACCTAGCGACGGTACCGATCTTCTCGATTGCTTAACCGCCCGTTAACGGACGCGGGGATACAACGAGGCAGATGAAAGCCGGGCGGTGGCTTGCGCTCCTCACAGCCGTCGCAGGCTGCGCTTTCCTGGCCGTCGGCTTCGTTGGCGTCGACCGGTACGGGCGGAACTACTGGCTCTACCGCGGCTTCCCGCCACCGCACGATCCGGCGTACGTCCAGGCGCGCGGCAGCGTCGAGCACATCAAGGTGAACAGCGCAGCCCTCGGCGGTCGCAGCCAGGACGTCTACGTCTACCTCCCGCCCGGCTACGCGCGTCACCCGCAGCGGCGTTATCCGGTGCTTTATCTCCTGCACGGTTTCCCGGGACGTCCGCTCGCCTTCATCCTCACCGTCCGGATGGGCGTCGTCGAGGACGAGCTCGTCGCGAAGAGACAGGCGCAGCCGCTCATCCTGGTGATGCCGTTCGGCTCGACCGGGACGTTCACGGACAAGGAGTGGGCGGACGGCGCGGGCGGGGCCGAAGCCTGGGGCACCTTCGTGACACACGACGTCGTGCACGCGGTCGACGCGCGCTACCGGACGATCGCAACGCGACGCGGCCGCGCGATCGGCGGCCTCTCCGAGGGCGGCTACGGCGCGATCAACCTCGCCATGCAGCATCCCCGCGAGTTCTCGGTCGTCGAGAGCTGGTCCGGATACGAGCGCGCCGCGCGGAACCACTCGATCTTCGGACGCTCGCTCGCGGGCCTCGAGCTGAACTCGCCGCTCGACCGCCTCGGGCCGGAAGCTCGCGTTCTGCGCCGCCTGCACACCTACTTCTGGATCTACACCGGGACCGACGATTCGCTCCGGCAGCAGAACGAGCAGTTCGCCCGCGCCCTGACGAAGGCGCACGTCGCGCACCGCTACCTCGAGCTCGCAGGCGGCCACAACTGGGCGCTGTGGCGCGGCATGGCCTGGCGGTCCTACCTGACGGCAGCGCAGAGGCTCGCGCATGGCTAAGGCCGCACGCGCGCTGCTCGCCTCGACGACGTCGTTCGCGGTCGTCGTCGCCGCGATCGGCTGGCTGTACGTGATCCAGCCGCACTCGGCGGTGCCGGGCCCGCCCGTGCCGGACGCGCTGCCGCTCGACGAGCTCTCGCGCCGCTCGGCAGTCCCGCTCGTCGTGTTCCTCCTCGTGTGGGGCGCGGCGGCCGGGCTGCTCGGCTTCGTCGCCCACGCGAGCCGCGCCGAGCGTCTCACCGCCGGCCTGCTGCTCGCGCTCGGCGTCGGCGGGTGGATGTACCTGCAGACCGGCGTCTCGCTGCTGATCGTCCGTCAGATCCCCGCGCACCAGGCGTTCGAGGCCGCGACCGGCCAGAGGGCGGTGTACCTGCCGGCAATCCTCGCCGGCGTCGCGGGCGCGCTCGGTGGGCGGCCCCGCGCGTCGACGCGGCCGCGAAGCCCGCTCGTGCTCGCCTGGTTCGTCGCAGCAGCCGGACTGCTCGGCGTCATCGACGCCGTCACGCCGGATCACCGTGCCGCGCTGATCGGCGCGCTCGCGCCCGAGCAGGTGCACGGGATCTCGGAGGCGCTCGTCGCGCCGCTCGGGCTCGGCTTGCTCGTCGCCGCGCGAGGGCTCGCCCGGCGCAAGCGACGAGCCTGGCAGCTCGCGGTCGTCATCCTCCTCTTCCTCGTCGCGCTGCACCTGCAGCACCGGTTCGGGTACGGCGCAATCGCAACCGGCCTCGTCGCCGTCGCGCTGCTCGCGCGCCGTAGCGACTTCGACGCACCCGGCGACCCGGAAGCACAGCCACGCCTCGCGCTGCGTGCGCTCCTCTTCGCCGCCGTGATCCTCGGCTACGCCTTCATCGCCCTGTGGCTGAATCGCGTCATGGCCGATCAGCCGTTCACGTTCCCGTTCGCGCTGCGCGAGACGGCGCGCGCAGCGATCGGCGTCAACGCACGTGGTTCCGACCACCTCTCCGGAACGTTCGGCGAGTGGTTCCCGCTGTCGGTGTTGCTGCTGACGGTCATCTCCGCCGGCCTGCTCGTCGTCGACTGGCTGGCGCCGTGGCGCTATAAACACGCACTCGAAGCGCACCACCGCCGGCTGACGCGCGACCTCGTCGGCGCGTGGGGTGCAGACACGCTGGCCCCGTTCGTGCTCCGCGGCGACAAGTCGTACTTCTTCGACGAGGACGAGTCCGCGTTCGTTGCGTACAAGGTCGTGAACGGCGTCGCGATCGTCTCCGGCGATCCGATCGGGCCGCCCGACCGGTTCGCCGCCTTGATCGCCTCGTTCCTCGACTTCGCGCACGCGCGCGGCTGGCGTGTTGCGATCCTCGGCGCCTCGGAAGGTGCGTTGGGTCTCTACCGTGCGCAGGGGCTGCACGTGCTCTACCACGGTGACGAGGCCGTGGTGGACGTGTCTCGGTTCTCGCTCGAAGGCCGTCCGATCCGCAAGGTGCGGCAGTCCGTGCACAGGCTCCAGCGCGAGGGTTACACGGCCGAGACCCGCTCGCCGAGCACGTTGACCGGCGCCGAACGCGAGCAGCTCGAGGAGCTCGCGCGCGCGTGGCGCGGGACGGAGCCCGAACGTGGTTTCGTGATGGCGCTCGACACGCTCTTCCGGCTCGACGACGAGCACGCGCTCTTCGTCGTCGGGCGCGCGACCGACGGCACGATCGCCGGCTTTCTCCACTTCGCCGTCTGCCGGCGCGGCGGTGCGCTGTCCCTCTCGTCGATGCCGCGCCTGCGCACGACGCCGAACGGGTTCAACGAGTGGCTCGTCTGCGTGGCGATCCAGTGGGCACGCGACCACGGGTTCGAGCGTGTGTCGCTGAACTTCGCGCCGTTCGCGGCGCTGCTCGCGCCGGAAGCGGAGCTGTCGCGGCTTCAGCGTCTCGAGCGGCGCGCGCTGCTGCAGCTGAAGGGGCATTTCCAGCTCGACAACCTGCTGCTCTTCAACCGCAAGTTCTTCCCGACGTGGCAGCGCCGCTTCGTGGTCTACGAGAAGCGGCTCGACCTGCCGCGCGTCGGCATTGCCGCGCTCGCCGCCGAGGCGTACCTCCCGTTCGCCAAGCGGGAACAGACGTGACCTGGGCGATCGGCGGCGGGCTCGTGCTCGCGCTGGCCTCCGCGGCGGCCTTGAACTGGGGCTACTACGCACAGCACGGCGCGGCCGCGGCACTGCCTCCACTCTCCTTGCGGCATCCGCTCCGCTCGCTCGGCGCGCTGTTCGGGAACCGGCGGTGGCTCGCCGGCTTCTGGACCGGGATCGCCGGCTGGGTGCTCTACGTCGTCGCGCTGACGCTCGCGCCGCTCTCGCTCGTCCAGGCCTGTTCCGCGGGCGGCCTCGCCATCTTGGCGGCGCTCGCGGGCGTCCGCTCGCGGCGCGAGCGGCTCGCCGTCGCGACCTCCGTCGCCGGGCTCGTGCTGCTCGCCGTCTCACTCGCCGGCACGGTGACGGGCTCGCGGCACGCGAACCTGCGGGACGCGGCGCTCTGGATGGTGGCGTCGGCAGTGATCGCCGCCGTCGCGGCCACTCCGGCCACGGCCGCGGGGCTCGGGACCGCGGCCGGAATCCTCTACGCGGCGGGCGACGTCGGGACGAAGGCGGCCGTCTCCGGCGGCTTCCACGTCTGGTTCGTCCCCGCGCTGCTCGCCTGCCACGGCCTCGCGTTCGTCGCGCTGCAGCTCGCGTTCCAGCGCGGAAGCGCGCTGACGTCGGCCGGCATCGCGACGCTCTGGACCAACGCGCTGCCGATCGCGGCGGGCATGGTCGTCTTCGGGGAGCCGCTCCCGGGCGGAGCGCTCGGCGTCGCGCGGGTCGCGGCATTCGCCGCGGTGGTCGTCGGCGCCGCGCTGCTGACCCGTCCCGGCGAGAGCGGGACCGTCGCGCGAGTGGCGGCAGGCGGCGTCACCGCGCTGACGGTCTTCGCCTGCGTCGGAACGGTGCACGCGCAAGCGCCCGTCCTTCCGAACTTCACGCTCTACGACACCGGTCCGGCCGGAGGCTCCGTCTGGACCGGCCGGATTCGGAACCCGTTCGTCCCGGCAGACAAGCGCAGCGCGTACCTCTATCTCCCGCCCAACTTCTCGCCGGACAAGCGCTACCCGGTGCTCTATCTCCTGCACGGGTTCTGGGGCGACCCGTCGTCTTTCGTGCTCGGCCTGCACATCGCGCAGATCGCCGACGACACGATCAGCTCCGGCAAAGCGCGCCCGTTCATCGCGGTGATGCCGCCCGGCGGGCCGACCTCGCCCTCGAAGTCGGTGCGGGCGAAGGGCGAGTGGGCCGGCCCGTCCGAGGACTACATCGTCCGTACCGTCGTCCCCTGGGCCGACGCTCACCTCCCGACGATCCGGAGCCCGCGCATGCGGGCGATCGCCGGCGTCTCGGCCGGCGCGTTCGGTGCGGTCGACATGGCGTTGCGGCACGTCGGCCTCTTCGGGACGGCCGAGTCCTGGGAGGGTTACTTTCAGCCGTTCCCCGACGGGCCGTTCGAGCACGCGTCGGCCGCCGCGCTCGCGGCGCACGACCCCGTGCTGCTCGCACGCCGGCAGGCGGCGTCGATCCGGCGGCGCGGGCTCCGCTTCTTCCTCTCCACCGGCGGGAGCCACGGCGCCGTCAGGCGCAGCTGGACGTTCGAGTTCGACCGCGAGTTGCGTGGGCTCGGGATCGCGAGCAGGTTGTGGGCGCAGCCCGCCGGCGTCCCGAACTTCGGCCGAAACCAGCTGCCGGCCGCGCTCGAGTACGCCGAGCCGCTGCGCTAGCCCCGCGGGACAGGTCTACTCCGGTCAAAAGCCCTGCACTTCCGGAAAAACGTGCCTGGCACCGGGTTTGGCCGCGCGGAATCGAGGGCCTGTCTCCGTTGGACGGGTCAGCCGACTGCAGCGAGGAACTCGTCGATCGTCAGCGCCGTCAGCGTGCGGATCTTCGTGCTGCCGCGGGCACCGAGGGCGACCGACACGCGCGCGATCGTCGCCGAGTCGGGCGCCTCGACGACGTTGACGAAGTCGTACTCGCCGAGCGTCGCCCACTGGTGGACGACCTTCGCGCCGAGCTCCTCAACGTCCTTGTTCACCTCGCGTAGGCGGTCGGGGTTCGCCTTGAGCGTCTGCACTCCCTGTGCCGTCAGGCTGGAGAGAAGAATGTAGGTCGCCATTCGAGCTCCTCCTCGTTCGGGTGCTCGACTCTACTCGCGCGGCCTGATCGACGTAGAGCACCGCCGCGCCGAGGACGAACACCGGCGCGAGCACGATGCTCGCGAGCACGGCGGCGATGTGCAGCGCCTGGCCGCTTCCCTCCCTGATCGCGAAGAAGAGGACGAGCCCGGTGAGGACGATCGTGACCGCAAGCGTCAGCAGCGACCCGAACGCGTGGATGTAGTCGGCCCGCGCCAGCTGGATCCCGCGGCGGAGCGCGTCAGCGTATCCACGCCGCTCGATGAGGGCGGCGGGCACCGCGAGGCCGACGAGCGCGAGCCACGCGAGCGCGAGCGGGTAGATCCCGCCGAACACCCAGAGCCTCGCGAGGCAGACAGGGAGGAACGCGACGTAGCCGACGGCGAGCGCCACAGCGACGTAACGACCACGCTCGATCGGCCGCACGAGCGCGATCGCTCCCGCGTACGAGGCCGCCAGCGCGAACGGCCCCGCCCCGAGGACGACGACGACGCGATCCCAGCCGTCCAAGTCCGCCGCCGCCACGAGCAGAAGCGCCGGCCCGATCCCGAGCGCGAGCGAGGGCCAGAAACGTGCGCCGTACAGGCGGATCGACTCGGCCACGAGCTGTCCCACCGTGCGCGTCTCGGGCGGCAGCGGCGGCGGAAGCTGGGTGCGCGCCATCCGCCGAATTTAGCGAGGAAAGCCGGGAAAAACGGGCCGCCCGTCGACCCAGTCGACCTGGAGGACGGCGGTGGCCTGCTGCAGGGCGTCGAGGTTCGCGATCGACTCCCGCTTCTGCGTGTCGATGACATCGCCGGTGCCGCCGACGTAGAGGTAGCGCCCGTCGGCGCTCTGCGTGAGCGATCCCGGAGTCGTGAATGTGCGCTCGAGCCGCACGTCGGCGATGGGTTGCGGGGCTTCACTGACGTCGAACACGTGCAGCGCGTGGTTCGGCGCGTCGAGCACCCAGAGCTCGGGGCGGTCGGGACGCAACACGAGCCCGTGGCTCGGCGGGTCCGGGCCGAAGCGCGGGTTCCAGGTGAAGCCCTTGAAGTGCACCACCTGCCGCGTCACGCCGGTGCGAAGGTCGATCACGCGGAAGCCGAGCAGGCCGGGCTGCGTGACGTACATCGTCTGACGCTCGGGATCCGTCACCGTCAGCGTCCCGTTGTCGAACGGCACCAGCCCGCCCTTCGTCAGCTTGCCCGTGGCGAGATCGAGTGTGTACGGGCCTGACGCGGTGCGCAGGGCGACCCGGTCGCCGTTCGGTGCGGCGGCGGTGACGTCGTGCGCGTCGGGGAGATGCAGCTGGCCGACGAGGCTGTGCTGTTCGTCGATCGCGAAGAAGCAGGCGGCGCGGTCCGCAAAGACGACGGCAAAGCTGTGCGTGGCGCCGTCCGTCGGCGGCTGCCACGTCGGGGTGCCGGACACGAGACACGGCGGAACCGACGCGGAGCTGAAGTAGACCGCGAGTCCCGCGATCACGGCGGCGAACGCGAGCGCCAGCGCCGCCGCACGGAACCAGATGCGGCGCGTCACCGAAGCTCGGCGAGGAGCCGCGGCAGCGCGTGCTCGAGCGCCGCGAGGGCGTCGTCGAAGAGCCAGCGGGCGCGATCGGGCTCGTCGATCTCGTTCGAGACGGCGCGAACCTCGAGCGCGGGGACACCCGCCAGCTCGGCGGCCCGCAGGACCGCGAAGCCCTCCATCGCCTCGACAGTGCAACGGCTGGTCCCGCCCACGCGCGCGCTCGTCCCGATCGGCAGCACCTCCGCGTCGGGAAGCGCGCGGCGCGCGCGCTCGAGCAGCGCAGCGTCCGGCTGCACTCGTCCGGGCACGAGCGGCCCGCCGGCATCTTCGTACACCGCCTCGGAGCCGATCACGAGCTGTGGCGCGGGAATGCCGCGCGCACCGGCGATGCCGACGTGCAGGACGGCCGACGGCGGCCGAGCCGCAAGTGCCTGCGCCGTCGCGGCGGCGGCCTCGACCGGACCGATGCCGCACGCGAGCGTCGCCGCTCCGTCGGCGCCTGCGAGCTCCCGCTCCGTCGCTGCGACGACCAGGATCACGGCCTCAACGGTAAGTCACCCGATGGGGTGACCGCCCGCAAGGAACGCGTCGCCGCGGCATCTCAACACTCAACCGCACGAAAAAATCGCCGCGGGCCCGCCGCAGGCCGGCGACGTACAACCGACAAAAGGCCGTCCGCCGCAGGGGCGGCCTTTCTATTGGGCCGGGCGCTTAGGCCGCCCTTTCGGCACGGCCCTACCCCGTAAGGGGGATTTGTGTTTCCCCTTGCAAGTTCCGTGCCGATGATGCGTCTCAGTAGGTAGCCGCAAGCCGCAGCAGTACGGAGGTAACAGATGTACGCCGCACAGATCCAGACGGGGGAGCTCAGGGTCCAGGACCTGCCGACCACGTACGGCGATTGGAGCGACTACGCACGCTTCGCCGTGACCTTCGCCCCGCGGGATCGGGAGGGATGCGCAGAGTTCGCCGCCAGCGCGTTTGCCAACTGGCGCCGGACGAGCGATGTGCCACGCACGCTGCAGGAGCTGCGTGCGTGCCTGTGGTTCGAGCAGCGCCGCTGGCGCTTCATGGGCCGCGAGCCGGACGCCGAGGGAATGCAGTACGCAGCCGCCCTGATCAGGGCGATGCGGAACCACCTGCCGACGACCGTCTAGAGCCCAGCAGCAAGAACAGCCCGAGTCACCGAGTCGTCCACGGACGACACCGGTGACTCGCGGCCGACCCACGGATCGCCGCCGAAGTAGCGCACGAAGATGCGCTCGGCGGTGCGCGTCGCGAACGCCTGCGTCGTCAGCGTCGGATTCGGGCCGCCCAACGCGTTCGGCAGCGCCGAGTTGTCGGCGACGAAGACGCGCTCGACGGCGAGCGACTCCCAGTCGGGGCTGATCACTGCCCCCATCCGCATCGTGCTGTGGAGGTGGAGGAGCACGGGCGCCCAGTTCATGCGGACGATCTCACGGGCGCCGAGCGCTTTGAGGATCTTGACCGCCTGCGCCGCGAGGAAGTCGCGGTTCGCCAGCGTCCGCGCCGTGCGGCTGCGCAGCTCGAGGCGCGCGATCGGCCCGTTCGCATCCGGCGTCATCGCCTGCGAGAGCGTCACGCGGTTCGCGGGCTGGACGTCGTCGTCCGTGATCACGGCGATCGCGATCAAGCGGTCGAGGTTGGCGAGGAAGCGCTTCAAGCGGGCGCCGAGCACCCGGCGCCCGGGCTCGAGGCTGTCCGTCAGCCCCTGCGCCTGCAGGCCGGGCGCCGCGCCGACCTGCTCGATGCAGCCGTGGCCCGGGAAATCGGCGCGGGCCGCCGAGGTCGCGCCCTTGCTCGAGCCGGTGTAGTGCGTGAAGCGGCCGACGACGAAGTCGAGATAGTGGTCGGTCAGGCCGCGTCCGACCTGGTCGTTCGCGTTCGGCAGGCCGCTGTTCAGCCACAGGCGCGGCGTCTCGACGGGGCCGCCGGCGAGCACGACGACCTTCGCCTCCTCCGTCGTCAGCGCGCCGCTGCGGGTGTTGCGCCACGTCACGCTTCGCAGGGCGCCCTCGGCGCCGACCTTGACGGCGAACGCGTCGGGAACGAGGGTCGCGGCGCGACCACGCGTCCAGCGGTCCGCGGTCAAGGCCATCGGCACGTAGCTGACATGCGTCGAGCGCTTCGCCTTGAGGTTGAGC
>Ga0126383_10002811_pt1 | contig 11340 bp, 11 predicted proteins | sample PanSoiMetPlot_35_FD_96882 | JGI IMG/M metagenome (GOLD analysis project Ga0126383, IMG submission 96882) | Tropical forest soil microbial communities from Panama - MetaG Plot_35 | ecosystem: Environmental > Terrestrial > Soil > Tropical forest > Bulk soil | place: Panama | collected 2016-02-17
ACACGTTCACCTTGCGCGACGTGATGCTCGATTGGGAGTACGTGGTCGCAAAATACCCGGCGTTGCGCGGCACCAGGCCCCCGGGGCTGGGCATCATCGAAATCTCCTTCGCGGCGCCGCTCACGAAGTGGCTAGCGACGCTGTGGCGAAAGTCGGCACCACCGGCGGAAGAAAGGTCGGTAGCCTCAGCGACGGGGCCGGCGTCAAAGGAGAAGAGGCTACGAAGAAGAGAAGAGGCCCTGGACTGGCTGCTCGAGAAGAAGGAGCAGAACCCGCCGAGGTACTGGAAAAAGAACGAATGGTGCCGCGATGCCCACAAAGAGGGGCTAAAAGAATTTGTCGAAGGGGCATTCCCTTGGAAGGATTATAAGTCAGTGTTGCCGAAGCTGAACGACTTGATTGCCGGTCGCCTCGTCCGCGATCCAAGCACTGGCCGCGTGGTTCCCCGATCGAAGCTAAAAAAGTGATAAATCGACTGAATATCGACTAGACCCGACTAGACCTCCACAACCCTCATTTTTCAATAAGTTGCACCCAACTGGTGGGGCCGAAAAATGCCCTTGCCTGGTCAATAGGTCGAGTCAGGGTGCGCTCATGAACAAGCGCGCCACCATCCCGCTTCCCGACAGTCTCGCCGGCTTTACGCCGATGGAGCTCAATCGCCGATTGCCGCTCCACGAGGCCGCGGAGATCAATCGCTTCAAGGATCCGGGGTCGTTCGAAGGCAACTATCCCCACCTGGTTCGGCGAATTGGCAAGCGCAAGAAGGTCGTGACCCTTTACGACGCGCTTGTTTTGCCCCCGGCGCCTCCTGGTTGGAAGCCTGAGAAGCCCGAAGGGCCTGCGAAGGTTCCGCATAACCGACCCACATTGAAAGCTGGATCAGTTCGGCGAGCCTGAGCATCTGCTGATTTGTACCGCGTACTCCGCCGTGGAGGAGCAACCAGCTGCTCCGCGTACGGGATCCCTACGCCTCCGCCTGGGCGATCGAGCAGGCGGCGGGAGGTGTGCAAACCCCCGGGAAATGCCGAGTCAAGACGTGCCGATCCCTTGGTTGGGGATGGTGGACACGCAAACCCAGGCCAGCGCGGGGTGAAGCGCGGTGTCGATCGGAGTTACGTCCAGACATCGCCGGTTACTCGGAGCCCGCTCGCTGATGGTGCCGCACCCGGCCGTATGCTCGGTTTCCACTACCGAGCCGCAACCGGGCAGAGCAAACGCACAAATGGTGGCGGTGTGAGGCTAGGCTGACACGTGAGAAAGCTCGAAGGCATCCCGCTACGAACTGAGATCGAAACGGCCCCTTAGGGGGCCGTCGCGCTGTAGGGCAGCGCCTGACGAGATCATCCCGGAGCGCAGCACATGAAGAAGAAGAAAATTCCGGTTGTACTGCGTTTCGCCAACGCTGCGGCGAAGGCAGACTTTCGTGCGCGATGGCAAAAGCTTCAACGGGGGAAGAAACCCGGCAAGCCTCCCATGACTAATGCCGCTGAGAAACTGATCCGCGAGGCGAAACGAAAGTCTGCGGGTTAGGGCCGTAGCAGGGCGCCACTGCACCCGCGCATTAGAGGTGTGCGGCTTCGCCCTTAGCAGCTTTCCCTCAAATTTTCAAAGCAAACGAGCCCCCTACGTCGGCACGCCGACACTTGTGGGCTGTCAAGAATTGGATCCGTCCGCTTCACCGGACGGATCCCATGTTCGCGTCCCAACCTGGCTTTCCAGGCGGTCACTGGGTTGGGGGAGTTCGTCTAAATCGCCATCCACAACATGGAGGTAAGCTTGTTATATCGCCCGAATGGCGGGGCCACAACCATCCCGCCACAGTTTTCGATCTCCGCGTTTGCGGAGCTTGAGAACCATACTACGCACCGTAAGCGGCGTTCTCGCCGCCGGCTCTCCTACCGGCGGCAATTCAAGAATGGACAGCGCCGTGCCGTCGTGCGCGGCTTCACCGCCGGGAAGTTGTATCTCGCCGGCATGGCCGCGACCTTGCGGGCGGCCGCGGAGAGCTGCGGCACGACCGTCTCGTATACCAGGGCGGCTATCGTTCTGTTGCAGGCCGAGGATACCAGGTTGATATCCGCGGTCCTCCGCGGCGTCGTGCAGTTGTTGGCGGCGGCGAAGGCGGTGAAATCGACGGCGGATTTGATTGCCACCTACCGCCGCGCCGACGGCGCCGACAAGCTCGCCCTCGGCACCGCCATCTCGGCCGAAGTTATTTGGGACGAGGTGGTCACACCGGTGCTCGGCGCGGGTGGCTCTTTCCATGCGGCGCAATCCTGACCTCGAGGCCGCCCTCGCCGCACTCGACGAGGTTGGCATCCGTGATGTGGTCGTTGCACGTGGGGCTCGGCACCTTCAAGTGCGGTGGGCGAGTAACGGACAGTCACGGATGGTTGTCGTGCCCTGCACCGCGAGCGACCTGCGCTCCCCACTCAACATGCGTAGGGAAGTTCGCCGGCAGCTGCGACTCGACGGGCTACTTCCGGAATCTAACGGCGGTGCCCCTGCGCCATCGAAGGCGCCCTGCTGGCGCGAACAGGTTGAGACCTTATCGCGCCGGCTCAGCCAAATACGCGTTCCCAATGAGAAGGCCGCTGAGCGCGCCGAGATCATCGTCGCCTTGCGCCAGCTCATTAACCCTGACGGCCCGATGCACGAAGATGGCGCCGTCACCAGGAGAGAGGAGGTGACCGCCTAAGCATAGTTCGGGAGAGAAGGACTGAACCACAAGGCGGCGCCGGCGTCACCGGCGTCGCTTTTGATTTGGGAGACCATAACCGAGAGGAAGCCCTCCATGAATGACCTGCCGGAAGCGCCACAAGAGAAAAGCAACGCGCAAGGCCGCGCCAAATACATTGCGGACAAATTGCGCACAGAGATTGAGCGCTTCGAAGAGGATACTGCCACGCTCCGCGAATGGGGTATCGAGTAATTGATTCCTGCTTCACCGTGAACGGCACGCCGCCGGTCTTCGCGGTGAATTCTTCCTGAAGTGGCGGCACCTCCGAGAGCAACATGGAAACTTGGCCGCTGCGGACCTCCCTCCGCGGCGCCTTCCTTTTGGCCTCACCACTGCAGGGAAGACAAATGACCACCCAACTTGAACTGTTCGGCGGCGAGGCTCGCCCTCTGTCCCGTGTCTCCGATCCACCCGTTACTGTGTGTGATGCCGCGATTAACGCGGGGGATCACCAGCTGCGTCGCAACGTGGCGCAGCGCGGCGACGCGCTCGAATTACTGCGTGCCCCGCCGGACAACTCTGCATCGTTAGGCTTTTTCGATCCGCAGTTCCGCGAACTGCTCGCCGAACTGAAATACGGAAACGAAGGGGTATCGCGTCAAAGCGCACGCGCATGTCTACCGGCAATGACCCCGGACTACATCGCCGCGGTCGTTCTCGAATTCGCGCGCGTGCTTAAGCCGAGCGGATACTTAATGCGCTGGACCGACAAGTCCGGTCTATGCGAGGGACGCCCTCTCAACATTCCTTCCGACGTGCTCAAGGTCGTCGATTTGATCGTCACCGACGTTAGTCGCATCGGCATGGGCTATCGCACACGCTGTCGCGGCGATTTCCTGATCGTTTTGCAAAAGCCCCCGATCAAGGCGCGCGCAACTTGGACCGATCACGCAATCCCGGATCGCTGGATTGAAAAAGTCGATCGCAAGCTTCACTCGCATGTCAAGCCGGTCGACTTGATCAAGCGTTTGATCGCGGCCACGACCTTGCCTGGCGACCTCGTCGTCGATTCCGCTGCTGGCAGCTTCGGAGTAATGCACGCCGCGATCGAGCTCGGACGCAGGTTTCTCGGCTGCGATCTTGCTTACGAGGAACTGACGCTAACTCACAAGAGTGAAATGCAATGCGTCAATACCACGACCTCGTCGAATGCATCCTTGCCGACGGTGTGATGAAGCACGACCGCACTGGCACCGGCACGTTGTATTTCCGCTACTCACGACCAAGCGAGTGAATTTTCCGGCGATCGCCCACGAATTGCTCTGGTTTATCGCCGGCGAAACGAACGTCCGTTGTCTGCACGAGCGTAACGCCCATATTTGGGACCAGTGGGCAGACGCAGACGGCGAGCTCGGTCCGGTTTACGGCAAGCAGTGGCGCTCTTGGCCTACAGCAAACGGCGGTAGCGTCGATCAGCTCGCCGATGTGGTCGATGCCATAAAGCGCGATCCCGACTCACGCCGGCACATCGTTAGCGCCTGGAACGTCGCCGATCTCGATGCGATGGCGCTGCCGCCATGCCACTGCTTATTCCAGTTCTACGTCGCCAAAGGCCGGCTCTCCTGCCAGCTCTATCAGCGCTCGGCCGACGTCTTCATCGGCGTGCCGTTCAACATCGCCAGCTACGCGCTGCTAACCATGATGGTGGCGCAGGCAACCGGGCTCGAGCTCGGCGAGCTCGTGCACACGCTCGGGGACGCGCACCTCTATCGCGATCACTTCGCACAGGCGCGACAGCTGCTCGAGCGGGAGCCGCGACCGCTGCCGAGCACTCAACCCGGCGATCGCCGACCTCTTCAAGTTCGAGGCCGCGGACATCGTGCTCGAAGGTTACGAGCCGCATCCGGCCATCAAGGCGCCGGTCGCGGTCTAAACACGGAGATACACGAATGACTAACAAACAGACTGAAGCAGCCATCGGCCTTCTACTAAGCAGCAGCCGCCATATGGGGGCGGGAGATCGGGCCTTGCTGGAATTGTTCCGTAGTACCGGCAGGCTCCCCGTCCCGCCAGTGTCTGAGGGGGCACCGCCGAAGCGGACCTACATCGCGTCAAGCAAGCGCAATCCCTTCTATCCGGGAGTGGTCATTCGGGCGCGCGAGACCGGATACGAAGTGCACGATTGGTCTGACCCTCCGCTCGCGATCGATCCTGATTGTCAGAACTGGACCTGTTCCCAGTACATCGCAGCGTTCTCCCCCGCCCGCGAGCATTTCGAGAACTATAAGCGGGCCATTGAGGCGTGCGACGCCTGCGTTCTGCTGTTGCCCGCGGGCACCGACGCCCACGCCGAGGCGGTAATGGCGCAGATGCTCAGCAAGCCGACGATTGTCTGCTTCGCCGACGGTCGCCCGCAACGTGAGCTTATTCATTGCCAGTTCGATCTGTTCGCCACGAGCGTCGACGAGCTCATGAGCATGCTGGCGACGGCGCTCGTCACCTCGATAGAGGCCGCATGACTAGCAAGCAAAACGGAGAACTACATGAAACCTTTTCAAATTACTGCCTCGCATCCCCCGATCATCGTCCTGCACGGAGCTCCGGGCATCGGCAAGACATCGATGGGTTCGGGCTTTCCGAATCCGGTGTTCATCCAGACCGAGGACGGGTGCCCGGCCGGGTTGACGATCGCGAGCTTTGGCCTGTGCGAGAGCTTCGCCAACGTCATCGAAGCGCTGGCTTGGCTCGGCAAAGAAGACCACGTCTATCAGACACTCGTCGTCGACAGCCTCGACCAGTTGGAGCCGCTCGTGCAGGCGGCGCTGTGTGCCGACCGCGGCTACGCCTCGATCGAGAGCCCCGGTTTCGGCAAGGGCTACGTCGAGCTCGATAAGTATTGGCTCGACTTCCTGCGCGGCTGCAACTGGCTGCGGCGCAATCGCAATATGACGATCGTGCTGATCGCGCATTCCGAGATCGTGATGATTAACGATCCGCGCACGACGGCCTATTCGGCCTACGCCTTGCGACTCCATAGGCGGGCACGGGGGCTCGTTGAGGACAGCGCCGACTTGATCGGCTTCCTGGCGACCGACGTGGTGATCAAGAGCGAGCAGGGCGGCTTCGGCAAGACTCGCGCTCGCGCCGACGGCGGAAATACACGCTGGCTGCACGTCGAGCCGAGGCCCGCCTTCACCGCGAAGAACCGTTTCGGAATGCCCGAGCGCATCCAGATCCCGCTCGGCTTCGACTACCCGAAAACACTCGGCAAGTTTTTCCCGACTCCGCAGCCGCAAGCGGGGAGTGTGAGTACTGCGGCATCTGAAAATGCAATCGAAACGATGACATCCAAGAATGGTGGCATCCAAGCGCAAGGACTGTAGCTATGAGTTATCACGATAAGTTACCTGAAATGTTCGACCCGTGTGCGAACGAGGGCACACAGGACCTGCAACCCATCCCGTCAGGGTGGTATTTGGCCCATATCGTCGAGGCAGAAGTTCGCGACGCCGCAAACGGTAACGGCAATTACCTGCTCGCGGTGTTCGAAGTGCTTGAAGGTGACCACACGCACCGCAAGATCTACCAGAATGTCACCTTGGCCAACGCGAGCCAGCAGGCGGTTGAGATCGGCAAGCGCCTCTTGACTGATATCTATACCGCTTGTGGCATCACCGAGCCGACGCAGGAGATCGACGTGCTCCTGTACAAGCCGGTGAAGGTCCGCGTCGCCATCAAGCGCGACCCGGCTGGGGAGTATCCGGACGCCAACCGCATCTACGCGGTGCGCCCGCAGGACTTCACGCCCAAGCGTGGACCTGCCGCTTCGCCGGTCACCGGGCCGTCTGCCTCGGTGGCAACGAAACCGGACCTTCCTTGGAATCAGAAGTGAAGCAATGAGGCCGCAATGAGGATGGTCGTCGGTCCCGTGCCGGCGACCATCCTTCGCTTCGGAGACGAGCATGATCCTCTGGCAATACCAAGAAGACGCGCTACGCGAGCTGTTTGTCTTTTGGAAAAACGGCGGGGGCAATCCGCTGATCGCAATGGCGACCGGCACCGGAAAGTCCGTCGTCATCGCGTTCCTGATCAAGCGACTGCTGACCGACTACCCCCAGATGCGCGTGCTGGTGACCGCGCCGAACCGCGAGCTGCTCGACCAGGACATTAAAGAGCTTTTGAAAATCTGGCCTGACGCGCCGATCGGCATCAACTGCGACGGGCTCGGCTCGCGCGATACCGACGCGCAGATCCTGTTCGCCACGGTCAACTCTATTTACCGCAACCCGCAGGCGCTCGGCGCCCGCCATCTGGTCATCGTGGACGAGGCCCACCTTATTAGGCACGGCGAGCAGGGGATGTACCACGCCACGCTCACCGGTCTGCGCGACCTCGTGCCGGATCTCCGCGTAGCGGGACTGACCGCGACGCCGTTTCGCCTCGACAGCGGGCACCTGTGCGAGGGCGAGGGGCATCTCTTCGACAACGTGGTCTTCGAGTACACGATCGCTGAGGGCATCCACGACGGCCGGCTCTCGCCGCTGTCGTCGAAGGCTACGACCAAAACTATCGACGTCACCGGGGTCGGCAAACGCGGCGGCGAGTATATCGCCGAGCAGCTTGAGGCCGCTGCGATCCGCGACAATGCGGTCGCGTTCGCCTGCGACGAGATCGTCACCTATCAGGGCAAGCGCCGGGCGTGGTTGCTCTATTGTGTCGGCGTTGCTCACGCCAGCATGGTACGCGACGCCCTGCGCGCCCGCGGTATCAACGCCGAGATGGTGCTCGGCGAGACTCCAGATGCGGAGCGCGACCGCATCATCGAGGACTTTCGCCTTGGCAAGCTGACCGCGCTCGTCAGCGTGATGGTCCTATCCTACGGCTTCAACGTTCCGCATGTCGATCTGATCGCCATGCTGCGCCCGACTTGCAGTGCCGGGCTTTACATTCAGCAGGTCGGCCGCGGCACGCGCAAGGCTGAGGGCAAGGAGACTTGCCTCGTCCTAGACTTCGCCGGAAACGTTCGCCGCTTCGGCCCAGTCGACAACGTCCGCATCAAGACCAAGAGCAGAGGCTTTGACACCTTAGCTCCGACCAAGGTCTGCCCGGAGTGCAACGAGATCCTGCCGCTGGCGGCGACCGAGTGCTCGTGCTGCGGCCATGCCTTCCCGCGTGATACCGCGCCCAAGCACGCCGCCCACGCTGATACGGCGGCGATTCTTGGCCCGCGGCGCGTCGTCTCCGATTGGATGGAAGTCGAGGACATCGAATACGGCTTTCACCACAAGGAAACCCCGTCGCTGCGGGTCACCTTCCAGTGCGGCATCCATAGTTTTTCGAAGTGGGTGTGCCTGCAACACCGCGGTTATGCCCGTGATCTTGCCTCGCAGTTCTGGCGCGTCATGAGTGGTGGCACACCCGTGCCCGCCACAGTCGACGAAGCGTTGCAGCGGCAGGACGAGCTCACACAGGTGACGCACATCCGCGTCGCGCCTGAAGGCGAGAGGTATTGGCGCATCGTCGGCTACCGCATCGACGGCCAAAATTTCGACGGCAATCTGCACCGCGCGATCGCGTGGGGCCGGCCCGAGATCAACGACTCGATCCCTTATTGAGGACGCAAACATGAAACTCATTCCGGACGCGCTGCCGGATCTCCGGCGCGTGGGCCTGATCGCCATCGATTCTGAAGAGCGTGACAACGGCCTGCAGACTGATCGCGGTTCGAGTTGGCCGTGGTGTGATGGGCACGTCTGCGGCATCAGCGCCGCCTATCGCGCGGACGGAGAAGTGCACGGGCTCTATCTGCCGATGCGCCATCCTGACACGCAGTGCTTCCCGCCCGAGCAGGTCTACGCCTGGCTTGCTGCACACGTCGCCTGCGGGCCGAAATTTCTCACCCACAATGGGCCGTTTGATTGGGGATGGTTTCGCGCCGAGGCGGGCATCCGCATGCCGTCGAGTAAGCGCATCGAGGAGCTGGGAGCCCTCGCTACCCTGACCAACGAGAATCGCCGCGACTACGGGCTGGACGCGTTGGCCAAGTCCTGCGGCTTTCCTGGCAAGGACGAATCCTTGCTGCGCGAGGGCTGCGCGGCGCTCGGGCTGATCGAGAACAAGCGCAAAAAATTTCGCCCGCAAAATTATCTCTGGCAGCTGCCGGCGCGCTACGTCGCGGCCTACGCGGTGGCCGATGCGATCAATACCCTGCTGGTGTTCGAGCAGCTCAACCCGACCCTCGACCGGGAGAATACGCGAGCCGCCTATCAGCTGGATCGCGATTTGGTGCCTCTGATCGTCGAAATGCGTGCGCGTGGAATCCGCATCGACATCGGCGGCGCCGAGCGTGCCCGCGACCTTCTGCTCGGCAAGCGCGACGCAGTGCTCGCTCAGCTGTCGGACAAGCTTGGCCTGCCGGTGAGCATGGACGAGCTCAACCGAGCTCAGTGGAAGGCGCCGATCTTTGACCGCGAGAAGGTGAAATATCCGCGCACCGAGAAGGGCAACCCGAGTTTCACCGGCAACTGGATGGAAGGCCACGCGCACTGGCTGCCGCAGCTGATCTGCGAGGCGGAGAAATATCACCGCGCCGGCGACAAGTTCGTTGGCAATTACATCCTCGGACACGCGGTCAACGGCCGCATCTACGCCGAGATCCATCCGTTCAAGAGCGAGGATCACGGCACAAAATCGTTCCGGTTCTCGTACAGCGATCCGCCGCTGCAACAGATGACGGCACACGACGAGGAGTTCGCGCCGATCATCCGCGGCCTGTTCTTACCCGACGAAGGTGAGGTCTGGGCGAAACCCGATGCTTCACAGCAGGAGTTCCGGCTCGCCGTGCACTACGCGGCGCTCCACAGCATGCCCAAGGCCGAGATTGCGGTCGCGCGCTATCGCGATGATCCGAACACCGACTTTCATCAGCTGACGGCACAGCTCACCGGTCTCGCGCGGCAGGCGGCCAAGACTACCAACTTCGCTAAGATTTACGGTGCCGGGGTCCGCAAATTTGCTGAGATGACTGGCCTGCCGCTCAAGGAAGCGCACGAGCTCTATGCTCAGTACGATCGCGAGATGCCGTTCCTGCGTCAGCTCAGCAAGGCGTACGAGTATCTCGCTCGTCAGCACGGCTATATCACGCTCTACGACGGCGCCCGCCGGCATTTCAACCTGTGGATCCCCGGCGGCAAATGGGAGAAGGGCGCCGGACCGTGCGAGCGCGAGGAGGCCGAGCGCCGGCTTGCGGATCCTGCACATAAGTGGTTCGGCAAGGGTCAGCTCTACCGCGCCGACTGCCACAACGCCCTGAACGCGCTGATCCAGGGCTCGGCGGCACGTCACACCAAGCTCTGGATGCGCGCGGTCTGGCGCGAGGGCATCGTTCCGCTCCTACAGATGCACGACTGCCTCGACTGCTCGGTCACGACGCGCAAGCAGGCCGAGATCGTGGCGCGGCTCTGCGTCGAGGCGGTTGAGCTCAAAGTACCGATGCGTTGCGACCTCAAGTTCGGTCATACCTGGGGAGGCGCCAGGCACAGTTGGGAAGAAGTATCCGGCGAAAAGTCTGCGCCACAATCCAAATCGAAACAGCCCAAATCCGAATCTGAAATCGAACCGGAATGTGAATCTGCAATCGAAGCCAAATTGGAATGTAAGCCTGTGATCGAAACCGAATGTGAACCCGAGCCGGCCGTTGCCCAAAGCAACGGGCACGGTCAACCGATCGCAGGAGAGATTATGGGTGCATACGCGCAGTGCTCCGGCGTGCTGATTGAGCGTGGCTACGCGGCGATCCCGATCATGGCCGGCACCAAGGCCCCCGGCTTCGAGTGTGCTGGGGTTAACACACCGCTGACGAAGTGGCAGCGCCGCTTCCTGGACCGGATCCCGAGCGCGTATGAGCGTGAAATCTGGGGCAAGGGTGACACCGGCGTCGGTGTCGTCGGCGGGCGCGCCTCGCGCGGACTGATCGGCGTCGACATCGACATCGACACCGACGATCCGGCGATCAAGGACGCGCTCCTGGCGGTGCTGCCCGCGACGCCGGTCAAGAAGGTTGGGCAGAAGGGCGAGACCAGATTCTACTACGGCCCCGACGTCCCTTCGCGCTCCTGGAACATCGCCGGCAGGCGGGTCTGCGATATCATTGCAGACGGCCGCCAGACTGTGCTGCCGCCGACCATCCACGAAAAGACCGGGCAGCCCTATCGCTGGCTCGGAGAGCCCCTCGATGCATTTAGGCCGGAGGAGCTGCCGCGCCTGCCCGCGGATATCGTCGCCCGCATCGACGGCGCATTAGCGCCGCTCGGCTGGCAGCCGCCGGCACGGGCCGGCAATGGCGGCATGATCGCCGATGACGACGACGCCTCGCCACACCGCCAGCTCAACAGCTTCGCGCTCGCGCACCTGGAGCGGTGGGTGCCCGCGCTTGCGCTTTACAAGTGCCGCCCGGCGCGCGGCGGGTTCGAAGCGGTCACTCACTGGCGCGAGTCCTCGACTGGTCGCCCGCTGGAGGAGCGCAAGCGCAACCTCAAGATCCACCCGAGCGGGATCAAAGACTTTGGCGATGGTGCCGGCGGAACCTACACGCCGCTCGACCTCGTGATGGTGGCGAACGACTGCGACCTCGACACGGCGTTCAAGTTCCTGAGTGA
>Ga0126383_10002814_pt1 | contig 11338 bp, 10 predicted proteins | sample PanSoiMetPlot_35_FD_96882 | JGI IMG/M metagenome (GOLD analysis project Ga0126383, IMG submission 96882) | Tropical forest soil microbial communities from Panama - MetaG Plot_35 | ecosystem: Environmental > Terrestrial > Soil > Tropical forest > Bulk soil | place: Panama | collected 2016-02-17
ACGGTCAGACCGGTGGGCTGATCGTCCGTCGAATCAGGATTTTGCAGAACCTGCGATCGGATATCCCCCGTGCAGTAGTCGCCATAGACATACCGGCCGTCGAGCAGCGGCAGTTCGGGATCTCTGACGACGTAGCCGCCCGTGATCGAGCAGCGTCCGCCGGAGTGGTCGTATACGAAGGCGGGGGCGATCGCATTCGCGGGGACCGGATTGCAGACGTTGAACACGACCCGCCCCTCGAAACAGCTCCAGCCGAAGTTCGCCCCCTTTCCGGCGGAGAGGCTGACGGGCTGGAAGTCGATCTCTTCCCAGTGGTCCTGGCCGACGTCCGCGATCGTGAGGTCGCCGTTCGCGCGGTCGAATGAGAACCGCCACGGGTTGCGGAGACCGTACGACCAGATCTCGGGGTAGGCGCCGACGGTCCCGACGAATGGGTTATCCGCCGGGACGGTGTACGGCATCCCGTTGCTCAGGTACGGAATGATCCGCAACAGCTTGCCCCGGCGATCGTCGAGGTTCTGAGCCGAGCCGAACGGATCGCCGTAGCCTCCGCCGTCCCCCGTTGAGATGTAGAGATCTCCGTCGGGGCCGAACTGCAGTTGGCCCCCGTTGTGGTTCTGATACGTCGGGTGCGGGATCGAGATCACGTTGCGCCGGGTGTTGGCGTCGGCGACGTTCGGGTTGGCGGACCGTTGGAACTCGTCGACGGTCATCGGCGTGTTGGTTCCCGCGGCGCTGTAGTCGATGTAGAAGAGCCCGTTCGTTGCGTAGTCAGGTGCGAACGCCATCGAGAAGAGGCCCTGCTCGTCACCGCCGGTGGCAATTAGGCTCGAGACGTTCAGGAACGGCGTTGCCTGCACGACTCCGTCGAGGACGAGCTTGATCACGCCGTTCTGCTGGACGACGAAGAGGCGATGCGTGTCCCCGGGCGGTGAGGCAACGAAGGTCGGATCCGTGAATGCCCCGACCGGATCGAGATAGAGCGTGGACGTTGCTGCGAGCGATTCGCGACCGGCCCCACCGAGCGACGCGACCGCCGCAAGAACGATGAGAGCGAGCAAGACCCCTCGCTTGCGTCTCATTGATCAAGGATACGACGCTCCTCACGAAAATTGGACTCAGGCTGTACGGCGCAAGGCATCATCCTCCCCGAGCAGGCGGTAGCCCACTCCCCAGACGTTCAGGACGCAGTCGTCAGCGCCGGCCATCGCGAGTTTGCGTCGGAGGCGCGAGGCGTGCGAGTCGAGCGTCCGCGTTCGGCCGAGCGCCACGAAGCCCCAGACCTCGCGCAGGAGCTGCTCTTTCGTGAAGACCCTCGTCGGATCCGTCGCGAGCTTCGCAACGAGCTCGAACTCCTTTGCGGCGAGGGCGACCGGGAAGCCGTGGACGGTGACGCGCCGCGTCGCGCGGTCGATCGCCAGCGGCCCGGCGGCGAGCCGCTCGCGCTGCGGCGGCTGCGTCCGCCGGAGCACCGCGTGGATCCGCGCGACGAGCTCCTCGTAGTGGAACGGCCGCGGCACGAAGTCGTCGCAGCCGCGCTCGAAGGCCTGGACGCGATCGACGGCGTCCGACTGCAGCTCGCCGAGCACGATCACCGGAACGTTTCGGTCCCACGAGCGGCCGGGGACGCCTTCGCGCAATCGCCGACACACCTCCGCGCCCGCGGCGTCCTCGAGCGCCCCGATCAGCACGAGGTCGGGCCGCGCACGCTCCGCAAGCTCGAGGGCCTCCCGCTCCGCGCCCGCGCCGAGCACCTCGAAACCCTCGCTTGCCAGATGCCGCTCGAGGAACGCCCTCGTCCCCGGCTCGGCCTCGGCGAGGAGCAGCGCCCGCGACATGCGACCGACGCTAGCCGCGCGCCCTCGCGGGCGCCAGATGTCCTTTCGCGCGAATCTGCGCCGAGGTTTCTACAACCTGCCTGAGCGGAGGACGCCCCACAGGAGCCACAGGCCGAGCGCGCCCGATAACACGAAGCCGACGAACGAGAGGAAGTTCACGCCCGCGATCTGCGGGCCCCTCGTCGAGAAGATCCCGATCAGGCTCGAGCCGATCAGGCCGCCGGCGACGATGAGCGCGATCACGAGGCGGTTGAAGGCGACGTCCAGCTTGCGCATGAACTCGTCGAGGCCCTTGTGCACGAACCCGACCTCGATCTGGCCATCGCGGAGCTCCTCCAGGACGTCGTGGACCTGGTACGGCACCTCGCGCGCCATCCGGGCGAGCTCGATCGCCTCCGCACGGCCGCGCTTGAGCATGCGCTGCGGCGTGTAGCGCTCGAGCATCAGGTTCCGCGCGTAGGGCCGCGCGACCTCGAAGACGTTGAAGTCCGGGTAGAGGTCGATACCGACGGAGCCCAGGGTCGCGATCGCCTTGTCCAGCAGGACGAACCGCGTCGGTAGTCGGAGGTTCAAGCGGTAGATCAGCTGGAAGGCCTCGCGGATCACCTGCAGCGGGTCGATCTCGGCGAGGCTCGCGCCGTAGTACCGGTAGTACAGCTCGCGCAGCTCGGCCAGGAACTCCCCCTCGCGCTCCTTCGGGTAGCGGACGCCGAGCTCGGCCAGCCGGCGCGGCAGCGCGTCGACGCGCTCGTTGGCGGCGTCGATGAAGAGCCGCGTCAGCTTCGACATGTCGTCGTCGGTGAGCTTCCCCACCTGGCCGAAGTCGACGAGGCCGATCACACTGCCCTCGTCGAGGATGAAGATGTTCGCCGGGTGCGGGTCGCCGTGAAAGAACCCGTGGCGGAAGATCATCGTCATCCACGTCTCGGTCATCAGGTACGCGAGCCGGCGCCGCTCCTCCATCGTCCACGCGTCCTGGGGCAGGTCGGCGAGCTGGATCCCCTCGAGCAGCTCGAGCGTGAGCACGCGCGCCCGCGTGTAGCTCCAGTAGACCCGCGGGATCTCGACGTGCGGGTGCCCCGAGAAGCGGCGGTGGAACGTCTCCGCGTTGCGCGCCTCGAGCCGGTAGTCCAGCTCCTGGCGGATCGACCGCGCGAACTCGTCCACGAGCTGGCGCGCGTCGATGAAGTCGAGCGCCCGCACCCGCTCACGCGCGAGCCGCGCCGCCTGGTAGAGCAGCGCGAGGTCGGCCTCGACCTGGCGCGGTGCATTCGGCCGCTGCACCTTCACGGCGACGCGGTGGCCGTTCGGAAGCGTCGCCCGGTGCACCTGGCCGATCGATGCCGCCGCAACCGGGGTCTCCTCGAACTCCGTGAAGAGCTGCTCCACCGAGAGCTCGAGCTCCTCGTGGATGACGCGCTCGACGTCCTCGTACGGGAACGGACGCACGTCGTCCTGGAGGCTCTGCAGCTGCTGGATGATGTCCGGCGGGACGATGTCCGGCCGGGTCGAGAGCAGCTGCCCGAACTTGACGAAGGTCGGGCCGAGCTCGTCGAGCATCTCGCGCAGGTGCTGGCCGCGCTCCGACGGGCTGCCTTCCGGGACGACCCGCGTCCGCCCGGGCAGGAGATCGGTCAGCTTGTGGCGCTCGAAGAAGTAGCCGAAGCCGTGCTTGACCGCGACCTGGGCAATCTCGGAGAGCCGCCCGAGGTTCCTCGTCGTCGGGCTCGCCACGCGGTCAGTGTGCCACGCGCGCCGGAGGTGTCCCGTCCCAGGGCCAGCCGGTGAAGGGACCGTGGCGCTTCGAGCCGTCGGGAAGCTCGGGCGGAAGCCCGGCCGCGGACGCCTCGGCCGCCTGCCGCCAGAGGCGCACGATCTCGTTGCCCACGATCTCGGCCGCGCGGGCGTAGCCGCTGCGGTTCCTCGGCAGCTCGGAGAGGTCGATCGGCTCGCCCCAGACGACCGCACACTTGCGGCGGTTCCGCGGCGACCAGCCGAAGGTGTCGATGCCGCACGGGATTACCGGGACGCCCTCCTGCAGCGCGATCATCAGTCCGCCTGTCTGCAGCTCGCCCGGATGGCCGAAGCGCTGCCGCGTTCCCTCGACGTGCACGCCGACCAGGTGGCCTTCGCGCGCCACGGCTCGCGCTCGCCGCAAGGCGTCCCGGTCGCCCTCGCCTCGACGGATCGGGATCACGCCGAGCCAGGTCAGCACTTCGCCGAGCACGGGGACCTCGAACAGCTCCGCCTTTGCGAGGAAGTAGACCGGTCTCGGGCACAGAGACCCGATCAGCGGGTGGTCGATGCCCGAGAAGTGGTTCGCCGCGATCACGGCTCCGCCCTCGAGCGGCACGCGGTCGACTCCGTAGGACGCGGCTGGAGCAAGCGCGAGCGCCACGTACGGGACGCTCAGGCGGGCGAAGCGCCAGAACGCCTTGTCGTCGTCGTGCCAGAGCTTCGGCACGCCGAGCCTCGTCAGCGGTTCGTTCAAGCCTTCTCGACGAGGCGGAGGCGGTGCTCGATCTGCGCAACGCGGAGCTCGAGCTCCTCGAGCTCGCCGCGCGTGACGAGCCCGACCTCGCGGAAGAGCCCGGCGAGGCCGTGGCCCGTGCGCTCGCTCAGCCGCACTGTCTCGTTGCGCCAGCGCCCCATCAGCTCCTCGATCAGCGAGCGCGCCTCCTCGTAGCCGAGCCCGCCGCGGGCGGCGACCTCCTCGGCGAGCGCGTCCGCGCGCTCCGCGGTCAGGGCGACGGCGCCGACGCCGGCGAGGACCAGCTTCTCGGCGAGCTCCCGGGTCGAGCTAGCGGGCTCGGCCATGAGGGCGTGCGCGGCGCCGTTGGCGGCGGCGCTCCCGCTTGGCCGCTGCGCTCGGCGCGGGCGCCGGCTGCGGCGCGACCCCGTCGCCGACAAGCGTGGGAGTGGGCTCGGCCGCGAGGGCCTCCTCGGACTCCTCGAGCGCGGCCTCGATCTCCTCGTGGCTCTCGGCCGGCGCCTGCTCCTTGCGGCGGGCGTATTCCGGCTCGCGCTCCTTCCACATCGTCAGGATCGGCGCCGCGATGAAGATCGACGAGTAGGCGCCCGAGAGGATCCCGACGAGCAGGGCGAACGCGAAGTCCTTCAGCGTCGCGCCGCCGAAGATCAGCAGCGAGAGGATCGGCAGGAGCGTGATGAAGGTCGTCGCCAGCGAGCGGCGGATCGTCTCCCAGAGCGAGACGTTGGCGATCGTGGCGAACGGCGCCCGGCGCATCAGCGGAACGTTCTCGCGGATGCGGTCGAAGATGATGATCGTGTCGTAGATCGAGTAGCCGAGCACGGTCAGCAGCGCGGCAACCGTCGCGTTCGACACCTGTCTCCCGGTGAGCGCGTACACGCCGACGGTGATCAGGATGTCGTGGAGCAGCGCGATGATCACCGGCACCGCGAACTTGAGATCGAACCTGATCGCGATGTAGAGCACGATCAGTAAGAGCGAGAAGAGGATCGCGATGATCGCCGAGCGGGCGATCTGCCTCCCAAAGCTCGACGAGACCGTCTGGATCTGGATCGAGATGTTCTGCCCGTAGCGGGTCTGGAGCGTGTTCTTGAGCGCGCTCGTCTCCGGCCCGTTCAACGAGCGCAGGCGGATCTGGAAGTTCTCGTACTTGTCGCCGCCGAAGCTCCTGCCGCGGCCCTGGACGACCGGCTCCTTCCCATAGCTCGCGGCTTCGCTGCGCACCTGTGCAAGCGAGGCGGGCTGGGGCGTCTTGAAGGTCACCTGCGTGCCGCCCTTGAAGTCGATCCCGAGGTTGAGGCCCTTCGTGGCGAGCGCGCCGAGGCCGATGGCGATCACCACCCCGGAGATCGCGAACCAGAGGTACCGGCGGCGCATGAAGTCGATCTGCAGCCACTTCGCCGTCTGCTCGCCCTTTGCGCCCATGAAGCTCGGGTTCTCGAACCACGAGAAGCCAGAGAGCAGACCGAGCATCGCGCGCGTGGCCGCGACCGCGGTGATCAGCGAGATCACCGTCCCGATCATCAGCATCAGCGCGAAGCCCTTCACCTGCTGGGTCGCGACCGCGAAGAGGACCAGCGCCGTGATCAGCGTCACGACGTTCGCGTCGATGATCGTGTGGAAGCCCTTGGCGTAGCCGGCCGAGATCGCCGCGCGCACGCTCTTCCCGGACCGCACCTCTTCCTTGATCCGTTCGAAGATGACGACGTTTGCGTCGGCCGCGACGCCGATCGTCAGGATCAGGCCCGCGAAGCCCGGCAGCGTCAGCGTGACGCCGAAGATCAGGATGGCCGCGTAGAGGAACGCGGCGTAGATGCCGAGGCCGATCACCGCGACGACGCCGAGGAAGCGGTAGAGCACGAGCAGGAACACCGCGACGATCAGGAGGCCGATCAGCGCCGCGGTCTTCGCCTGCCTGAGCGAGTCCTTCCCGAGCGTCGCGGAGACGTCGGTTCGCTCGATCTGCACGAAGTTGACCGGCAGCGCGCCCGTCTGGAGCACAAGCGCGAGGTTCTTGGCCTCGCCGATCGAGTTGATGTTCGAGATCTCGGCGCCGCCGACGCTCGGGTCGATCCCGCCCGGGTTCTGCTTGTAGTCGATGTAGGGCGTCGACTTCAGCTCGCCGTCGAGGACGATCGCGAAGTGCTGTGCGAACCGCGTGATGACGTTGAGGTCGTTCGAGCTGCCCTGGCCGGCCGCGTTCGCGGCGTTCTGGCCGCGAATCGCCTCGGCCTGCGTGATGTCGTGGAACTTCTTGTTGCCCTCGCTCTTGAACCCGAGCTGGACGAACGCAGGGCCCTCGCTCGGCTGCGTGCCGACCTGGGCGCCGATCGCGGAGAGCTTCAGGTCGTTGCCGTTCGCCTCGGGAACCGGGTCCGAAGCGCGGTCGGGGAAGTACTTGAAGAGGTAGAAGAACTTGGGCTTGTTCGCCTGGGTCTGCTTCACACCCGGGCAGCCGTTGGCGCGAGGGCAGGTGACCACGGTCGTGTTGGCGGGCGCGGCGAGCACCGTCCACCCCTTCGGCACCTTCCCCTTCAGCGTCGGCGTGGCGAGCAGCTGCTGCTCCGTCTGCGTAGGGCCGCGCTTCAGGCGCTGGTTCGCGTCAAAGAGGAAGAACTGGGTCGGCGTCCCGTGCTTCGTGTCGGCCTGGACCTGTTTCAGCAGGTGGTAGAGATTCGCCTCGGCGACGACGTTCCCGCTCCCGTCCGTCGACGGCCCGGTGACGTCGTTCTCGAGGTCGAAGAACTGCAGCTGCGCGGTCGTGCCGATGATCTGGGCCGCTTGAGCCGGATCCTTCACGCCTGGAAGCTCGATGACGATCTGGTCCTTGCCCTGCCTGCGGGCGTCGTTCTCGGAGACGCCGAGGCCGTTGATCCGCTGGCGCATGATGCTGACCGAGCGGTCCATGTCCGACGAGGTGAGCGTGTGGCCCTTCGGCGGAACCGCCTTGAGCACGACCTCGAGCCCGCCCTGCAGGTCGAGCCCGAGCTTCACCTTCTTGTGCGCCGGAGACGAGGGGATCGCGACGAGGGCCACGCCGACGAGCGCGGCCAGGATCAGGCCCACCAGGATCAGATGTGAACGTCGGTTCGACACGCGCGGGCAGACAGATTAGCCGTCGTCTGCGGAAACGGGCTCCTCCGAATGGGTCTCTTCTGCCGGCTCCTCCTCAGGCTCTTGAGGCGATACCACGGCCGCGACCGCCCTCCTGTCGAGCCTCGCGACCGTGTTCTTCGCGATCTCGATCTCGAGCACGTCGTCCTCGATCGAGACGACCGTGCCGTGCAGCCCGCCGGCCGTGATGATCTCGTCCCCCTTGCGCAGCGTGTCCTGCATGTCGATCTGGACCTGGCTCCGCCTGCGCTGCGGCCGGATCAGCAGCGCCCACAGGAGGACGAACGCGACGACGATGATGATGAGAACGCTCACGTTGGCACCTCCGCGGCCTGGAGCCTCGCCAGCGCCGCCTCGTTGTAGGACTGCAGCTCGCCTCGTTTGATGGCGTTACGGGCGCCGTCGACGAGGTCGAGCACGAAACGCAAATTATGCAGGGTCAGCAGGCGGTGCCCGAGGAGCTCCTGCTGGTTCACGAGGTGCCGAAGGTACGCGCGCGAGAACCGGGTGCATGCCGGGCACGGGCAGCCATCGTCGAGCGGCGCGTCGTCGCGGGCAAAGCGGGCGTTGCGGAGGTTGAGCCGTCCCTCCCAGGTGAGCACGGAGCCGGTTCTGGCGGTGCGCGTCGGCAGGACGCAGTCGAACATGTCGATCCCGCGCTCGATCACCTCGAGGATGCCCTCGGGGTCGCCGATGCCCATGAAGTAGCGGGGACGGTCTTCGGGGAGGAGCGCCGACGCCCACGCGGTCGTCTCGAACATCGTCTCGCGGCTCTCGCCGATCGCGAGGCCGCCGAGCGCGTAGCCGTCGAAGCCGAGCGCGGTGATCTCCTCGATCGAGCGTTGGCGCAGGTCGGGGTCGGTACCGCCCTGGGCGATCCCGAAGACGAGCTGGCCGGGCGCACGATCGGCCTCGCGTTGCCGGCTCGCCCAGAGCGTCGTCAGGCGGACCGCCTCGTCGAGCTCCTCGCGGGTGCAGCCGGCGGGCGGGCAGACGTCGAGGCACATGGCGATGTCCGATCCGAGCTGGGCCTGGATCCGGGCCACCAGCTCGGGGGTGAAGCGGGTGGGCTCGCCGTCGTAGACCGAACGGAACGTGACGCCCTCGTCGTCGCGCGCGAGGATCGTGTTGCGGAGCGAGAAGACCTGGAAGCCGCCGGAGTCGGTGAGGATCGGGCCGTCCCAGGCCATGAAGCCGTGCAGGCCCCCGAGGTCCTGGATCGTGTCCGCGCCCGGGCGAAAGTGCAGGTGGTAGGTGTTGGCGAGCACGATCGTCGCGCCGAGCCCACGGAGCTCGTCCGGGTCGACGGTCTTGACGGTCGCCTTCGTGCCAACCGGCATGAACGCCGGCGTCTCCACCTCCCCGTGCGCGGTCCGTACCGTGCCCGCGCGCGCTGCGCCGTCCGTCGCCGTGACCACGAAGGCGTTCACAAGACGAGCATCGCGTCGCCGAAGCTGTAGAAGCGGTAGCGCTCCTCGATCGCGAGCCGGTAGAGGCGGCGCGTCTCCTCGACCCCGGCAAACGCCATCACGAGCGCGAGCAGGGTCGAGCGAGGCAGGTGGAAGTTGGTCAGCAACGCGTCGACCCGCAGGAATTCGAACCCCGGCAGCACGAACAGGTCGGTTCGCCCCCCGAGCGGCGCGCCACGAGCGAGCGACTCGAGCACGCGCACGGTCGTCGTCCCCACCGCCAGCACCCGGTCGGCGGCGCGGATCCGCGCCCATGCCTCGGCGGAGACGTCGTAGCGCTCGCTGTGGAGACGGTGCTGCGCGAGATCGTCGGCAGCGACCGGCCGGAAGGTGTCCAGACCCACGTGCAGCGTGACCCGCTCTACGTCGAGCCGCTCGAGGAGCTCGCGGGTGAAATGCAGGCCGGCGGTCGGCGCGGCCGCCGAGCCTTCCTTCTCCGCGTAGACCGTCTGGTAGCGCTCTCGGTCGGCGAGTGGCTCGTGGATGTAGGGCGGCAGCGGCGCCTCTCCCGCCGGCTCGCCCTCGAGCCGCAGGCGCCAGCGGCCGTCGCCGAGCGGCTCGATCAGCTCCACCGGCCCGAGCCGCTGGCCGGCCCGCAGCTTCCGCGACGGGCGGGCAAGCCCTTCCCAGAGGCCGTTCTGGCCGAGCCGCTCGAGAAGCAGCACCTCGGCCTCTCCCGCGCCCGGCCGCTCGAGCCGCAACCGCGCCGGAAGCACGCGCGTGTCGTTCACGACGGTCAGCGCCTCCGGCGGCAGCTCCTCGGGGAGCGCGTCGAAACGGCGGTGCCCGACCGCCCCGGTCGCCCGTTCGTAGACCAGCAGCCGGGAGTGGTCGCGCCGCCGGATCGGCCGCTGGGCGATAAGCTCCGGCGGCAGCTCGTAGTCCAGCTCGAAAGACTTCATCCGACCCGAACGCTACCGTTGCCCATGATGACCGAAGACGCATTCGAGCGGGCCCGGGAGCGCCTGAAAGAAGCCGCCGAGGGACGCCCCGACGCAGCCGCTGTCGACGCCGCGCTCGAGCGTGCGAGGGCCCAGGTCGAGGAGCTCGCCCAGGCCGCCGCGCAGCTCGAGGCAACACTCCCGGCGAAGATCGACGCGGCGCTCCAGGACGGGGTCCGCGAGCAGGTGCGGCCCGTCGGGCGCAACCTCGCGGAGATCCGTGGCCTGTCGAACCAGGTGATTCGCCGCCTCGAGCGGATCGAGGGCGACCTTCTCGCCGAGCGGCACGCACGCATCGACGACCTCGCGCTGCTCGTCGACCTGATCAGCTCGGGCTGGAAGTCGGTCGACGACCGCCTCGGCTCGTTGGAGCGCAGCCTCCAGTCGGGCGAGAACGCGATCGTCTACCGGATCGAAGAGCGCCGCGCCGACACCGGCTGAGAGCGCCGCGCCTGCCGCTCTTCGACCGCTAGCCCGACCAACCCGAGCGCGACCGCGAACCACAGCGTCGCGAGCCGGATCAGGACCGTCGCGGCGGCGGCGCTCGCCTTCGAAACGTCGCCCAGCGCGCGGATGAGCCCGGTCATGCTCGCCTCGGCCACGCCCAGGCCGCCGGGCAGGAACGACAGCGCACCCGCCAGGCTGCCGATCGTGAACACGACGACGGTGTCGGCAAGCGAGAGGTCGAGGTGCAGCCCGCGCACGCAGACGTAGGCGGCCAGGCACTCGAAGAACCACGAGACCGCCGAGAGGGCGGTCATGCCGATGAGCAACGCCGGGCCGAGGAGCTCCCTCGCAGCCACCGGCGCCTCTCCGAGCACGGCGAAGCGGCTCAGCAGCGGGCTTCGCACGACGACGACGATCGCCGCGACGGCCACCAGCGCGACGACGAGCAGCGGCCAGCGGTCGCTCGCCGCTCCTGCGAGGACGGCGAGCACGACGACACCGGTCGCGTCGGTCACGCGCTCGGCGAGGACGACAGGCGCCGATCGCCGCACCGGTACGTCGAACGAGCGCCGCAGCAGGCCGCACTTGAGCACCTCGCCCGTCTTCGCCGGCGTCACCGTCATCGTCAGCCCTGCGATGAAGACAGCGAAGCTCCGGCCGTGCGGCACGTCGATCCCGAGGCGCTGCAGGTAGACGTGCCAGCGCACGTACCGGATCAGATAGTTCACGCCCGTCAGCGCGAGCGCGAGCGGGAAGAGCTCCCAGCGGAACTCCCCCAGCTGGTCGAGCAGGCCGAAGTCCGCGTAGAACGCCAGGCCGACGAACACCGCGGCCGCCAGCGCCAGCGTGAGGATGACAGCCCGCTTCAGGTTCAGGTGAGCGCCAGGATGAGCCCTGCGGTCGCGATCCAGAGGGCCACGTCGATCAGGATCGGGAGGTCCGTCAGCAGCACCTGCTCGGGCTCCTCGCCGAGGTCGTCGCGGTGCACGAGGAGCAGGTAGCGGAAGACGCCGAAGATCACGAACGGGATGGTCACCA
>Ga0126383_10002816_pt1 | contig 11334 bp, 9 predicted proteins | sample PanSoiMetPlot_35_FD_96882 | JGI IMG/M metagenome (GOLD analysis project Ga0126383, IMG submission 96882) | Tropical forest soil microbial communities from Panama - MetaG Plot_35 | ecosystem: Environmental > Terrestrial > Soil > Tropical forest > Bulk soil | place: Panama | collected 2016-02-17
AGAACGCGTGCTTCCCAAGCAGGTGTTGAATGTTGTGCCCGCGGGCGCGGGCGTGGCCGAGATGAAAGAAGAGTATGGGCGCGGTCTGCAGATTCTGTTCGGGGTTTGCGCGCTGGTGCTGCTCATTGCCTGTGCCAATGTCGCAAACCTGCTGCTGGCGCGGGGCGTGGCCCGCCGCGGCCAGACCGCTATTCGCATGGCCGTTGGCGCTTCACGAAAGGAAATCGTACTGCAGGCGTTGATGGAAAGCGTTCTGCTGGCCATTGGTGGTGCCATCGCCGGTCTTGTCGTTGCTATGGCCGCCGCGCGGCTGTTGCTGGCTCTGGCTTTTCAGAGCGCGCGGTTCCTTCCCATCAGCACAGCGCCATCACTGCTTGTGCTGGGGTTCGCTTTTATTGTGGCGTTAATCACGGGAGTCATCTTCGGGGCCGCGCCGGCATGGTTTGCCACGCGCACTGATCCCGCCGATGCCTTGCGCGGCACGGGCCGCGGCAACAGTGATCGATCTTCATTCGCGCGCAAAGCGCTGCTCGTTGTGCAAGCCACGCTCTCTGTTGTGCTGGTGGCCGGCGCAACCATGCTGGCGCGCAGCCTCAATAAGCTTGAACATCAGGACTTCGGCTACCAGGTGCCGGGACGCGTCCTGGTGGCCATCAATGATCCTCCGGCAAGTTATTCGCGGGCCAAACTGGCTGCGCTCTATCACCAGATGGAAGAACGCCTCAACCGTCTGCCCGGCGTACAGGGCTCGGGCCTGGCCACGTATAACCCGCTCACGGACAACTGGGGCGAGATGATTCTTGTTGCCGGCCATCCGCTCCCTAAGATGGAAGAGGAGTCAGGCGCTTCATGGGACCGCGTGAACCCAGACTACCTCAAAAACTTTGGCGTCTCAGTTTTGCGTGGCCGCGGCTTTTCTGCCGCCGACAATGAGAACTCGGAGCCGGTGGCGGTGGTGAATGAAACTTTTGTAAAACGCTTTTTCAAAAGCAATGAAGAACCACTTGACCAGCATTTCGGCATCGATCTGCCAGAGAACGCCGGGACGTTCCGGATCATCGGCATAGTGCGTGATGCAAAGTTTGCCGGCTTCGCTCTGAGCAAGCCTGCGCGCCCCATGTTTTACGTGCCGCTGGACCAGACAGTCAACTATAAGCACGAGTTGCTGGCCAAGATCGAACTGCGCACTCACTTCATCAATGGAATCATGCTGGTGACAAACGCGACTCCCGGCGCTCTTGAGCCTCTGCTTACCCGTGCGCTTGCGGAAGTCGATCCTAACCTGACCATTACCAGCGTCAGGACCATGCAGCAGCAGGTGTACCTCACTTTTAGTGAGGAGCGTTCCGTAGCCGCCCTGGCGGGACTCTTCGGAATCGTGGCTCTTTTGCTGGCCGCCGTTGGTCTATACGGCGTTACCGCTTACACGGTCGCACAAAGAACGCAGGAGATTGGTATTCGCATGGCGCTCGGCGCGGACCGCGTGAACGTAGTGCAAATGGTGCTGGCCGGAGCTTCAAAGCGCGTGCTGGCCGGATTGATCCTTGGTGTGCCCCTCGCCATTGGCGCGGGACGCCTGATCTCAGCACAGCTCTATGGCGTTTCCAGTTGGGACCCAATGGCTCTTGGGATTGCGGCCTCGGCTCTGGCGATCTCGGCATTTTTTGCTGCGGTGATCCCCGCCCGCCGCGCGGCGTCGATTTCGCCGATGAAGGCGTTGCGAACAGAGTAGACGGTCATCAACACAAAACCCGGCGCTTCGTATAACATCCCTTCTTCATGGATGTTTACCTGATCGACGGCACTTACGAACTGTTCCGCCACTTTTTTGCCGTGCCCTCCGCGAAAGATGCTGGCGGCCAGGAAATCGGCGCGGTGCGTGGCGTGCTGACTTCTGTTCTGTCCATGCTGGAAAAAGGCGCAACCCATCTGGGCGTTGCCACGGACCACGTTGTCGAATCCTTCCGCAATGACCTTTATCCCGGCTACAAAACCAGTGAAGGCGTCCCTGAGGAACTGCTGTCGCAGTTTCCTATTCTTGAAGAAGCGCTGGAATCCATGGGAGTAAGAGTCTGGCCCGAAGTTTACTTTGAGGCCGATGATGCGCTTGCCTCGGCCGCCACCAAGGCGGCTAGCGATGAGCGCGTTGGGCAAGTCCTGATCTGTACGCCGGACAAAGACCTGGCCCAGTGCGTCGCGGGAAAGAGAGTTGTCCAGCTCGATCGCCGCCGCGACATCTTGCGCGACGAAACCGGTGTGGTGGAAAAGTTTGGCGTCCGGCCGCAGTCGATCCCCGACTATCTCGCCGTAGTCGGAGACAGCGCCGATGGCTATCCCGGAATCGCGGGATGGGGTCTGAAAGCCGCGACTCTTGTCTTATCGCAATATCCTCATCTTGAGGACATTCCCAGAGATTGGCAGGCATGGCACCCCTCCATTAAAAGGGCGCGAGCTTTGTGCGAATCGCTGTTCAGCGCGTGGGACGATGCCTTGCTCTTTCGCACGCTGGCGACGTTGCGGCTGGACGCGCCGGTATTTGATTCGGTCGAGGACCTTCGCTGGAAAGGCCCACGACCGAACTTTGAAGAAACCTGCAAGCGCATTAAAGCGCCTGATCTTGCTCGTCGCGTTGGCAGCATCCCGCCTCACGCCTGATGGTTCCTATTGCCCGTTGGAACAAACAGAAACATTTGCATTCTGGAAGCTGAACCAGTTGTTCACTGACGTGGATGGCGACTGTCCGAAATATTTCAGAAAGACCAGATCCTGCAAGTTATAAGTAAATCCGTTCAGGGTGTAAGGGACGCCCCCAAAATTGGCCGCGCCTTCCAGTGGATCGCCGTTTTCCATCAGGCCGCCGCAGCCGGGATTATTGATGAACGGATCATCCATCCACTCGCCCACTTCGTGCGATAGCGCGGAGACATCCTGGGCAAACGCGCCCGCTTTATCAATGTAAGTGAAATGGGAATAAGTCTGCGGCGAGGCAGCGCTTCCGAACGCGCTGTGATAACCGCCAATGCAGCAGCCTCCCGAGGTCAGATAGGTGTCATACGTCACCGCGATGACAAGACTATCAGGCGTAATCTGGGTATTGCCGCTGATGATTTGTTGCAGCTTGGCGTCAAAAGTGTTGATGTCCACCAGCGCAACACGAGCGCCAAACTCTGTTCCGATCTTTCCAGAAGGCGCCGGAACTGAAATGGTCACTTCAGGCAGCACAACCGGGTTCAGCAGCACATGGTAATTCGGGTTTATAAGAACATCGCTCCAGAAGTTGCCGCGCTGGTACGCATCTATGTATTGAGTATTGCCCAGGTCTGTTCCACCCTGCACAAAATCGATGCCGGAGTTGAAGATGGGCGAGAGCATGGTGTTCTGGATTACGGTGCGCCCATTGGGCAGCACGTGTGCCGGATCAAATATTCCAGTCGGAGTTGGGGAGATGACGATCCGCACGGGAATCACGAAGGCGGTAATCGTGGTAGCGGTGTTTGTTGTCGCGGGATCAGTGCCAACCATGGTGAAGCTGCTTCCTCCAGCGGAAAGGCTGCCTGTCCAGTGGGTGACGGTAGGAGTGGCTGGGGCCACCAGATTCTCCAGGTAGCGTGGCGTCATCGTAGCGAATCTGGGCGTTGTCTGCGCAACGGCGGATTTGGTGAAGCCGGCGCAAATCAATGCAATCAGTATGGCAAAAGTAGTGATGGGAACGAAAGGTCCTTTGCGCACAAAATATCTCCTTATCTGTATTTCGTCTATTTAGGTCTCGTTTGGTCCTGGATTAAAGTGGACAAGTACGGCCCTGTAGCTTCGGTTGGCTAGCCTAGTCAGGTTTCCGAAGCTGGCACGCCACAGGGGCAGCACAACCTTCATTTTTCAGACTAAAAGAGCTCGTTCCCGGCAGCCGCGCTCTGCCAGGAACGGGTGGTTTGCCAGATTGCAGGCGAGCCAATTGCTTTACCCGCCAGATGACTTTTTGGACTAGTGAACTGCCACGCCGACCACGCCTGCCGAGAAGCTATCGCAGCCAATGTTGCCGCAGACCGAGATATCAGTTGTGTTGGCGAAGTTGGGGAAGCCAAAGAAACTGGAAACGAAAAATGAGAGATCGGATGGCTCGGTTCCAGGTCCCTGGATGTTCGCCGGTGAATTGTCCTCCACGTCAGACAGGAAAGCGATGGCCGGGCTCGTTGGCACCATCGTCATCCAGTAGCTGCCGTTTTCAAGAATCGGGCAGCTGATTCCCGTGATCAGGATGGTCACCTCAGGAAGGCCAAAGGCAGTGCGACCAGTAGGAGTGACGGTAGGAACTCCTGTGCCGCTGCAGATGGTCTTTACCTGGTTTCCACTGGGGTTGCCGCCTTCAGCAACGGTCCCTTGTACGATGGACCAGGACACGCTGCTCACACCTATGCCCAATCCAAGATCTTCCATCTGTTCATTCACGAAGAGGCCGCCCACTTGCCAATCGGTCTTGCCCTTGGCTCCCTTGAACTTCTTCGGAATTGTTATGGGGATATAGACCGTCCCGGTGATATTGAAGATGGTGTTAGTACCGTTCCACAAGCCATTCGGGTTCTGGCCCGCCGCGTTAAAATCGCCGGCATATAGCAGGCATGGGTTGAGGATACACGGCTCTTCCGTCCCGACAGGGGGAACCCCAGGCTGAGCCTGGCCCATATGTATCTGTTGGGCTTGCGCCGCACCTGAGAAGAGGACAACTATAAACAACGCAACCAGCACTGAGGATCCAAGTACTCTCTTTACCATAAGTTTCTCCTTGAAACTATTAGCTAGTGGTAAGACAACTATTCGCGGTCAGCACGAACGCTGTACACAACTGCGGCAACCTTGGAGCAGGTCTATCCGCAATCATAGGAAGGGGCCCTTGGAGACTAGTGAGAACGAATACTACATTCGTTTCATGCGTGAAGAGTAAAAGTTTTGTCAAGTTTTTAAAAAAAGATTTATAGTTTTTAGTTAGCTTAAAGGAAAAGATTAAGTTTTGTTTCAAAGTAGTTATTGATACGTATAAAAACCAAGATGCTCCAGAAGTGATGCAATCTGGCTTTCCTTTAGAACTATTCCCAAAATGAAATGTCTGTGTAGTTCTAACGGAAGATGTGATGAATGACCTAACTAGCAGGCTGTGAATAAGGAGACCAGAGACATTCTGCCGCCCTTAGTTGTAGTCTTGGCGCGAATCAGGGCAGGGCCGCTCATGCCGGGAAAGCCGGACTCTCGAGCTACCCACTTCATCCAATCACAAGTGCTTGCGAAGAAACTCCAGCGTGCGCTGTCGGGCCAGGCTGGCCGATTGCGGTTCAAAGTCCTTACGCTGGTCGCAATTGAATCCGTGGCCGGCATCGTAGACGAATAAAGGCAAGTCAGGATGGGCGCTTCGGATCTTTTCGATTTCCTCCGGACCAATGTGAGCGTCCTTGGCGCCGAAGTGCATCATCACTGGACAGCGCGCCGTCTCCGCGGCGTTTGCCGCGATCTGTCCACCGTAATAGCACACAGCCGCCGCCGGATCGAGCCGCGTAGCCGCCAGCCACGCAAGACTTCCACCGAAGCAAAATCCCAGTACGCCAACTTTCAGTTCGCGCCATTCCGCTCGCGCATGGCTGATAGAAGCCGCCACGTCCAACAAAGCCGCGTCCAGGCCAATCTGTCTGGCTGCTTTCATTCCCTGCGTCATATCAGCCGGGTTATAGCCAAGCTCAAGGTTGGGCTGCACCCGGTCAAACAATGCTGGGGCGATAACGTGAAAGCCCTGGGCGGCGTAATCATCCGCCACGGAACGTATGTGGCTGTTGACGCCAAAAATCTCCTGAACCAGAACAATGACTCCGCGCGCGGGGCTGGTGCTTGCGGCGAAGTATGCATCAAGCTGGTGTCCATCGCCGGCCGTAAGTTTTATATGTGTTCCCATCTTTCACCTACTTGTGCAGGGCCGGCAGTTTCTCTGTTGCGTCCAGCACCTGGGCCATAAAGTCCACCAGTTGCCACTGCTGCTGCCACGTCACCTGGCCGCCCATGTCAACGTGTACCAGCGCCGGGCTCACCAGCGCGGACTTCAGTTCAGCCTGAGGGACGTCTTTTGCCAGCCAGAGAGTTTCTGATGACGGAATGATGGTATCTCCGGCGCCATGCAGCAGAAATACGCTGGTGTGCAGTTGCGCCAGATGCCCGTGCGGAGAGACCGCGGCCATTTCGTCTTTGTGCAGAGTGATTTCCGCCAGCAGCGGCTCCCGCATCTGGTCACGATGGTGAAGAAGAAGATCAAGCTTCTTCTGGCCTTCGGGGCTCAGGCCTGCGGCGGCCTTCAGCGCGTCCGGTTGCTCCCACAGCCATTGCCGTAGAGCTTCGCGCGCAATGGGAACGTCCTTCGCGGAGAAAAAATCTTCAAGATGCGAATAGGCCAGCACTAGTACGCCATACTCGTGGGCCTGGAACGGAGTTTCAAGGCCATCAGGCTTGAGGATGACGTTGGCGGCGAAGAACCGCGCCACGCGGCCCATGTCATCGTGCGCTCCAATGGCTACCACATAGCCAATTTTGTCGCGGAACTCGCTGCGGTTCGCCGCCAGGAGCGCGAGCCCTCCGGCAAAGCTGAGCCCGATTACGCCTACCGTCCGGTCCATGTGCCGGCTGAGCACCACGGCGGAATCGCCAATCACGTCAATGGTCCGGGCGGTCACGCGATAGTCGGCCAGGTCCTGCAACTCCGGCGTCATCACCAGAACGCCGGCGCCTGCCAGCGCTCGCGCCAGGTTCCACATGCGCGGGTCTTCAATCCCCAGATGATGCACCCCGTGCAGCAGCACGATCCCACCGGGAGACTTTACGTCCTGCGGGGCATACAGGCGATAGCGCAGCGGGCCGTGCGGGGTTTGCGCCACGCCATCTTCTTCAGTGAATGGATGGCTGGCAAAATGGGTAGCCACGCCATGCGCCTGCGGATTGGAGAACCGCAGCATCAGTGAGAGCGACCGCAGGTGAGGCCCCACGGGGTGCAGAAGCACCATGCCGGTCAGGCCAATGGAGGCGAACACGACAAAAAGAAAAATAAATATCTTTTGCCTGCGCGTGAACTTTGCCACCTAGATCTCCAGGATCACCGGCATAATAAGCGGACGGCGGGCCGTGGTCTTTACGATAAACCGCTTGAGGTCAGCGCGGATTTTTTCTTTGATCACGCCGTAGTCGGCCTTCTCCTCCGCCGTTGATCCATCAAGCGTGGCGGAGACGATGCGCCGCGCCTCGCGCACAAAACCATCTTCTGATCCAGCGGCAAATCCGCGCATCACGATCTCCGGAATCGACTCCACCGTGCCCTTGAGCTTATTGATGGCAATGATGGGTAGCACAAAGCCGTCTTCGCTCAGGTGGCGGCGGTCTTTGATGACCAGGTCTTCCACCACGTCGGTTCGGGAGCCGGAGTCGATGCAGATGCGGCCCACGGTGATTTTATCGAGCTTGCGCGCGCCCAGTTCGTCGAACTCCAGCACGTCCCCGCTTTCCATCATCAGCACCTGGCCCACCGATCCGTGCATGGAACGCGCCATATCGGCCTGAATGCGCATCTGCCGGTATTCGCCGTGGATAGGAATAAAAAATTTCGGTTTCACCAGGTTCATGATCAGCTTCTGCTCTTCCTGGCTGGCATGGCCGCTCACGTGAACCGGCGGATTGGAGCCATCGTCATAGATCACGTCGGCTTCGCGGCGGAAGAGGTGGTCGATCATCCGGTAGATGCCTTTTTCATTGCCGGGAATGATGCGCGACGAAAGCACCACGGTGTCGCCTTTTTCGATTCGCGCGTGCTTGTGGTTATCCACGGCGGCGCGCGAGAGCGCGGACATGGGCTCGCCCTGCGTGCCGCTGATCATCACGCAGACCTGCTGCGGAGCGTAGTCCTTGATCTGCCCCGGATGAATCAACAGGCCTTCGGGCACGTCAAAGTATCCCAGGTCCATGGCGATCTCGGCGGCCTCGGTCATCGAGCGGCCTACAAGCGCGACCTTGCGCTTGTATTCCCGCGCCATCTCCAGGGCCAGCTTGATGCGATGGATGGACGAGGAGAAACAGGAGATGAAGAGCCGCCGCTCGGCGCGAGCAAAGATTTCGTCAAACTTGCCGCGCACTGCGCGCTCGCTGGGCGTGTAGCCGTGTCGCTCAGCGTTGGTTGAATCCTGCAGCAGCGCCAGCACGTTGCCCTCTTTGCCGTATTCGGCAAAGGTGTGCAGGTCAAACAGGCGATTGTCTGTGGGCGTGGGATCGACTTTGAAATCGCCGGTGTGGATGACGACGCCAAGGGGCGTATGGATGGCCAGCGCGACGCAATCCACCAGGCTGTGCGTGACCTGGATAGGATTGATGGTGAATGGCCCCAGGTTGAAGCGCGAACCGGCGCGGATCTCGCGCAAGTCAGAGTCATCGAGCAGGCCGTGCTCTTCCAGTTTGTTTTCCACCAGCGCCAGCGTGAACTCGGTGCCAAATACCGGCACTCGCAGTTCCGTCAGCACCCAGGGCAGCGCGCCAATGTGGTCCTCATGCCCGTGGGTCAAAACAATGCCGCGGACTTTATCGCGGTTTTGAAGGAGATAAGTGATGTCGGGGACGACGATATCCACTCCGAGCAGTTCGGATTCGGGGAACATGAGGCCTGCGTCGATGACGATAATGTCATCGCCATAGCGCACGGCCATGCAGTTCATTCCAAATTCGCCGAGACCGCCAAGGGGCACAAGATGCAGTTTTTGAGAGGGCATGGTCAACTTGGTTAACTAATGATGCTATCAGCAGAAAGCCACTTAGGGAAAAGGGACGGCGCAACTGGACGGAAGTCCGCGGTTGGCTATCGGTTCGATTCACACTAGAATAGGAGCAGCCAGGGGAGAGAAACATGGCAGTCCTCGATTGGTCACAATGTTCTGCGGTTGAAAGGATACCCGGCAAGGTAAGCGGAGCGTGGGTAGTGCGTGGCACTCGTATGCCCGTTTCCGCGATTTTTGAGAATCTCGAAGCCGGCGCTAACATTGACGACATCCTGCAATGGTTTGACGGTCTAAATCGCGAGCAGATCAAGGCGATCATTGACTTTGCCGCGTGCAGCCTGGAGACGCCTGCGCCCGTTCGCTGATGCTCATCCTCTTCGATCAAGGCACTCAGGTTCCGATTCCCATTTCTTTCAGCGCTTGCGCTCGCCGTCCCTTATAAGCCAATTCTTCCTCCGGCACTGTTACAATCGTTCACCACAAACTCATGTTTACCAACATCTCGCGCCGCCGCTTCATCGCACTCACCGCCGCAACCCTGGCTGCGCGCAACAGCGCTCTCGGAGCCGACGCCATGCCCACCGTCCCCACTGATCTTGACCACATTCTTCTCGGCGTAAGTGACCTTGATCGCGGCATCGCCTTCATGGAAGAGCGCAGTGGCGTGCGCGCCATGTTTGGGGGTGTGCATCCCGGACGCGGCACCCGCAACGCCCTGCTCTCGCTTGGTCCGCGCCGCTATTTGGAGATCATTGCTCCCGATCCGGCGCAGCTCTCTTCCGCCACTCACGCGGAATCTATGGGTGATCAACTGAAGGCATTTACCGCACCGCGCCTGATTGGCTGGGCTGCCCACACCTTGAATCTGATGGATGTGGTGAAGAAGGCCGCTGCCGCAGGCATCGCGATTGAGAATCCGCGAGAGGGCTCGCGGGCCCGCCCGGACGGCAAGGTTCTGCGCTGGAAATCATCCGCGCTGAAATCAGACTTTGATGGCGTGCTGCCCTTCTTTATCGAATGGGACTCTGACTCAGTTCATCCTTCGCAAGACGCGCCTGTCGGTTGCACTCTGGAGCGCTTTTCCATCGAATCTCCGTCGGCGAAAGATGTGCGGGTGGGTGCAGGCCAGCTCGGACTCGATGTTGAAGTCAAGCCGGGGAAGAAGCCGCTTTTGCGCGCACGCATCACCGGCAAAAAGGGCGCGTTTGAACTCACGTGAGAGCCGTTTTGAGGGCCATTCACCGGCATCATTCGATTTAAACAGGGGCCAGGGCTGCCCCATTTGATTTCAAGAATTGCCACGGAGGAAATCATGAGAATGCGTCAGCACGCTAAAACTGCAATTATGTTCGCAATTGCGATTGGGACCTTGCTGAGTTTGCCTGTGCTGGCATCGCGGCGAGGGAGCATCGCAGCGCAGGCGGCGCAAGAAAGCAAGCCCAAGCCCGCGCCGGAAATGGAGAGGCTCAACTTTTACCTTGGCGAATGGGACTACACGGAAACGTATGGCAAAGCGCCGAATGCTCCGAAGAACACGGGCGTCTACACAAGCAAGCTGGGACCGGGCGGCAATTCGCTGATCAACACGTTTCATTCGCAGGGCCCTGTCGGCGACTTTGAAGGGCTGCAGGTCTTCACCTGGGACCCCAAAGAGAAGGCCTACAAGATGTACGTTTTCGGAAACAACCTTCCCGGAGCCCTTGTCGAGACTGGGGTGTTTGAGGGCGACACGCTGGTTTTTCGCTCCGAGATCACGATGCCAGGCGCTACCATGAAACTCCGCAATACCACGCGCGTAGCGGAGCCGGGCAAAATGGTGAGCGAGCAATTCGCGGCGCGCGGAGACGCGCCGGAAGCGCTCCTCGTCCATGTGGAGGCAAAGAAGCGCTGACTTCTTGAGGACTACAAAGCGAGAATGTTGGGGCTAGAGGTTCGCGGCGGCCGCCGCTTGCTTCTGCATTTTCTCGAGTGCGGCCTGCTCCCGCTTGCCCAAAACCGAGCCGGCTACGAAGCCGACCACGCCGTTCAGGCTGTAAAGCATCCCGGCAAAGCCAGCCTTCGGCCGCGGCAGCAGCAGCGTGATCATGATCACCAGGACTCCCACCGCGGCAAAGCTCACGTGGAAAATGACGGCATGGATCGTGCGCAGGGCCTCATATTCGTTGAGTTCCAGCTCCGTCCGCTTTTTATAAGCGTAGTGATACAGCAGCGCGAACAAGAGAAATACCGCGGTATATCCCACGCTGTAGATCACCATTAGGACGGCCGGTTGGCTGTCGGCGGTGATCATCTGATTGAGCCGGCCGCCGGGGACCGTCAGTCCGCCGGAGAACTCTCCCACCACCAGGGTAAAAAGGAATTTCAAGGGATAAACATAAAACAAGACCACGAAGATCAATACGGCATTCAGGACCACCGTGTAGGTAGTCTGCAATCCGTAACGCCGCGAGAAGATGTAATGGTAATACCAGGTCTGCACCAGGATGGCGAAGCAGATGGCAAAAGCGACAAAGCCCTTCATGGCCGCGATCAGCTCATCGAAGGTATGCGG
>Ga0126383_10002818_pt1 | contig 11330 bp, 15 predicted proteins | sample PanSoiMetPlot_35_FD_96882 | JGI IMG/M metagenome (GOLD analysis project Ga0126383, IMG submission 96882) | Tropical forest soil microbial communities from Panama - MetaG Plot_35 | ecosystem: Environmental > Terrestrial > Soil > Tropical forest > Bulk soil | place: Panama | collected 2016-02-17
ATTGCGCTCCCAAATACGGGTCACGCCCTTGGCCGCCTCTGCGGCACGGGCATAAATGACCTTGTCGTAGGGTTTCTCGAAATCCATGGTGAACTTGAGTTCGACCGGCGAGAACAGATGCGCTGCGGTTTCGTCCAATGCCTTGTGCAGCATGTTCAGCAGCGACTTGGTGCCGTCATACCGGCCAGTCTCAGCCAGCGCGTTCATGGTGCGATAGTATGCAGCCCGCATGCCTTGGCTGGCGCGGCAATCCTCTACCCACTGGTTTGCCTTATCCAGCAGGTCGCGTTTACGTTCCGGTACGCCCTCCGGGATCATTTGAACGTTGCTCCAAGCTTGTTGGACCGCGCATTAGGATTGATCTTATCGAGAACACTAGCCCCTGAACGCGGGGCAAATCCGCTGTTGACGTTGGCAGAGAAGGCACTGCCGTCAACAAACCCGGCTTGCATCCCCTTAGCCTGCATCTCATCCATCCTCTCCGTAACAGTATTCTTGACCGGCATGGCATAAGTCTCACCGGGCTGCACGTTGTCCCGCAGGTTGGTTATCTTGAGATGGGACATCTCAGAAACGGGCACCCCAGCCATCCGCGCCGCTTCTTCGGCGCGGTGGATCGATGCCGTTTCCATGTCCCGGTAGACCTTATCGGTCGCCTTGGTGGTAGCGGAGCGAAGCGAGGGCATGGGTATGACGGTGTCTTCCGGCTCCGGGTCATACTCGTATTGACAATTAGGGCAGCACTCCGGGAACGCTGTCTTGGCGTAGAACTTGTGGGCGCACTCTGGACACTGAAGCCGCACCTTGATCCTCGTCACCATCTTCGACCTTGGTTCCGCCAAGACTGCCGCAGCATCTGTTGACGCAGGGTATTGCGAGACGTCCGCTTCTGCGAAAAGAACATATCGAGGTGATTTTGGTTAAACAGCGATACTTGGTCAACGATAGACAGTCTCCTGCGGGCGATCTCAGCCTCCCTGGTGCGGCGCTGCGCGATCAGCGGGGTCACCACCTTGGTTTCCCAGTAATGCACCGCTAGGGCCATGGCGAAGGTACGGTCATCGCGCATCCCGCGCGGGGCCGAAATACTGTCCCCCTCTCGCGCTACCGACTTCATTTCGGTCAATAGCGAGTGGGACCGGACCCGAAGCTTGCCGTTGCCGACAAAGTCTCGGAGCCGCTCCATCACCGTGACCTTCAGGCTGATATTGGTCTTCCAATGGTAGTTGTACCCGACCCCCATCGCATCCGGGCGGCTGTAAATGTAGGTTCTTACGTTGCGGAAGATATCGGCTAGACCGACATCTTCCTCGGACGAGGTAAACCGTCTAGCCTCGACCTTGCCCTTCAGGTTCTTTAGTTCATTGAAGACGGCGGTCCCTGGACCGTTGAGTTCAAGTATGTATCTAATCTCACTACGACTTTGCCCGTACCAACCAAGAAGCGATGCGATAACCCAAGCCAACTGATAAGTCGTGACAAGTGGCCAAGAGTATTCCGCAACCTGATCAAGACCATCCGCGTAACACCGGCACACCTGTATTGCTGAGTGGTCATTTTCCTCGTTCTCCCCGTAGGCCGGGTCGCACGCCAGAACATAGATGCCATCCGGATCAGGTTCCTCCCATACCTTCAGTTCGGTCATTTTTAGGTTTTCGGCATGGAAGATACGGGGCGGAAACTCCTCTCCCGCCCAGTACATGTAAGCCTTGAACTTATTGGACGAGTGCTTGCGGGTTACCTCGGTAAGCGCTTTCGCACCGAAGAACTTTGAACCAGTCTGCTGAAACGCCTCTTCGGCGGTCCAGGCTTGTTCTGCGAGCATGACGTTGTCTTCGGCTTCGAAGCCCGCGTCCGTATCGCCATCCGGTCGTGAGGTGGGATCAACCTTGCGACGTATCCAAGCCAGTTGCTCAGCCGATATCTCCACCCCGTAAAGTTTACGTACCTCATTGATGCGCTCCCGCTCGCGCTGCGACGGCGGCTCCCTGCCGTAGACCGAGAAATCACCGTCCTCCTTGTCGATCCGCTGATCTTCCCGCGACCACCATCCCAAGAACAGGGTCTGGCAATGTATGGTATCGGCGCAGGCATCGTCCCACATGTCTTTCCATTGGTTGTAGCCGCGCGCGGTACTTTCATAGATATACAACCGGTCGGGGTGGAACTCCGACATCGATTGCTCGAACGCCTTTAATCCTTCCGGATTATCGTATGAACACAGTTCCGACAGATGCGCCATCGACAGACCTTCCGATCTGCCCAGTGTGCCGGAAGTACTGCGCTGTTGTGTGCCTGCCGACAGAAACAGGATACGGGCATCATTCTCTAGTTGTAAGCTGTCCCGATTGCCAGCGCCTCCTACGCCCAATACCCGCGGAAACTTTAGCGAAGGGTCGAGGTTTCGGATGAGCTTTCCGAGTTCGATACGAGCGCTATCGCGATGGGGCATCGTATCGAATACCAGAGCGCCTTGCATTCCGTCGTGCATGCCGATGTAGAAAGCGGACAAAGCTCGCGAAATAGTTGACAGTCCCAATTGTCGAGACTTGAGGATGAAGACCTTGTGCTTGTCGGTTTCGAGGGCGTCAAAGACGGTTCTGATAAATTGCTTTTGCCCATCATACAGCCTCTCGCCTAGGCAGATGCGGCCGTACTCCTTGCTGTTTACCCATGTCCTGTTGAGAAACGCATAGAAGCCGCGCTCCATGACGCGACGCTTTTGTTTGCTCCACCCGCTCATTGCTGGTCTTCACCGCTGCTCTCATAGGGCGTTCGCTTCAGCCCTTCGCTGAACTTACCGGCCTTGATGGCTTCCATCATCTTCTGCATGGTCGGACTTAGCGGCGGCTTGGGCTTTTCCACCGGCTTCTTCGCCATCGCGATCTTCATACTGGGAATATCAGAGTGTATGCCCTCACCTGTCGGCTTCCTTGGTTTGGGCATTGGTTCATCTGGTAAAATAGGAAGAACTGGTTCTCTAGGGCCAGTCTGTTTGGGCGGCTCATCGCCATAGCCAAGCTTTGGAAACATAGCCGCCGCTAGAATGCTGCTTTCCCACGGCGGGAGTTCACCGGGAGTAGCAGCATCAGGTCGCATGATTTTCGGCGGAGCAACCCACTGCTTGGCTTGCTCTAAATCTCCGAACTGATACGCCTCACCCTCAATAGGACTTGTAGCGACATAGGTAGGCCAACGCCCCGGCTTCTGAATCTTATGAATAGTAGCTCCGTCTTGGTCAAAGATTTTCTCAGCATTATTCAAGCTGCCCTTGAACGCCAATGGAACGGCAAACTTGCGACTACCGGAGCCAAATGTTTCGTCAAGACTATAACCGCGGGTTAACCCGAACCGTTCAAACAGCTTGTCCCACATAACCTCTTGAGCAATGCGCTGATCCGACCATTGGCTCTCTATCTTTTGAGCGGTTATTTCTTCCGGCGTAAGCGCGCTTTCCGGCGCATACTTCACTTCCGTTGCCTGTTTCGTTCCGCCGCTCACCGGCTTGGCCGCCCGGCGTGCATTCAGGTACTCGATGGACGGTCGCCCCATCGCCAACGACGCATCTGCCGGGGCACCGCCAGCGCCCGTCATTACCAGACCAGTTTGCGGTCCCCACTGGTATTGCGCAGCGAGATTGGATTGCCGGATCGCCTCGTCCACATCGGACCATTGGCCGGGGACCTGCGGTTGCTGCGGCTGCATAACCTGACCGGGCACCGCCGCCCATGCAGCCAAATCCTGCGCCATAGCTGGCGTCTGTAGCGGCGCACTGGGCACCGGCCCGACACCAGGGACATCCCAAAGGTCGCCCACAACGGAGCCGTTGGTATCGGACACCACGCTTTTGGAACCGTAGGGCATAGCGGGAACTTATCAGACCATGATGGCGACGCTAACCCAGATCATCATAGCCTTAATAATCGCGGGTTTCATCCTGTGGGCAGTACGGATGGTGCTGGGTTTGATCCCGATGGATGCGTGGATCAAGCAGGTAGTGGACGTGATCCTGCTGATTGCCGTGGTGGCTATCGTATTGTTCTACGTCCTGATACCGCTATTGAAGATGCTGCCCAGCGCACTGCATATTTAACGCTGCCACGCCGCTTGCGCCCGCGCGCGCTCGTCCAAGCGCTGGATCGTGGCGTCAATATCCGTCTTCAGCTTGAGCCAAAACCGCAGCGTGTCGCCTTTCTCGTCCACGATCAGCCACGTCATGGCCTCCTCCTGACCGGGCGGGACAATGACCACAGCGCCACCGAACTCAGGATTGCGCTCGATCTTCTCCGCCATCGCCGTGAACGGTTCGCTTTGCCTCATCGCGCATTTCCCGTGCTAACCGCAGCGCCGCATAGCCGTAGGCTTCTGCCGCGCCCCACTCTTTGCGCACCAGGGCATCCTGCCCCAGACTGCGCATGCTGTTATAAACGTCGAAAGCTGTAGCGACCTTTGATATATTCATTGATGTACTCGCCAACACTCGCCGCGTTCGCCGTATCGCGAGCCACGCCTTCAGGTACGCCAGCATAGGCGTAACTCTTACCGCTATTGTAGGTGATGATCATAGTCTGGCTATCGCTATCATAGCTGATAGACGAGGCCATGGACGAGAACACATCCTGCTCGAAACTAGGCATAGCGATTGCGAGCGTCCTCCATTATTCCGTGCAGGATCGGCCCAAGTACCTCGTCAGTATCCTCGATGCTTTCATCCGCGAACATCAGGAACGGCACCTTCAAGATCGGCGGCTTCTCAGGGTTATAATGGGGATTATCACGCGGTACGCGATAAAGTAACAAGCGGCGGCGGCTCCGCTTATGTGGACCAAGAGAGCGAAATTCCGCCTCGCATTCATCTGCAAAGTGCGTAGCGCGCTGCTTGTCAATGAACATCTCCAATTGCGGCTTGCGGATATGATAGTTACGCGTCGGGAAAAGCTGAAAGAACTGCTCGTCGGTCATACCTTAACCTCGTTCCAGACATCCTGCACATCAACTATGTTAGACAATAGAATGTTCACGTTCTGACGATCACTAACAATCCTTGTTTCATCCGGAACCAGCGTCGGCAGATTGCCGTCTTTCTGCAACAGAAACGTATTCGGATAACAACCTCGCAGGTCCACCTGACTGGAACCCATGTACTTAAGCGCCGCCTCGTTCATCTCACAGATGACAAAAGGACATGAGCAATTGCCAAGACCATCCAACGCTTCTGCTTCCGCTCCCTCGATATCCAGCTTGATCAACCGGCACTCAGGAAAATCCGCTAGCGTGCAAGCTTCAATCTCGACCTTACCCCGATACCCCTCATCCGGCCATAACGAGTTGCGCCCGCCTTCATGGCGCATGTATAGCGTCACCGTCTCATGATCACACCACAGCGGCTTGCGCACGATCTCGACGTTCTTCAGCCCGTTAATGCGGACGTTCTCCTCCAGCTTCCAGATGTTGTTCTGCCCCGGCTCGATGGCGATCACCTTGCCGGTCGGGCCGACTAGCTGGGCAAGATAGATTGTAAAGAAACCAATGTTCGCGCCGCCGTCGATCACCGTATCGCCAGATCGCACGATGCGCTCCATCGCGCACACCACTTCCGGCTCGCAGATGCCCATCGTCGTGAACTCGGACAGCATGTCATTGTCACAGGCATTGTCCGCGTCATAGGTCATCTTAAACGAGAACTGCCGTCCGTTTACGGTGAAGTCGATCTTGTTTTTCGCCTGCCCTGATCCGTTCATTTAACGCCTCAACGATATCGGCAAACACCGGCTCCCAGCGCCGGTCCTTGCCCTGACGAAAGACTTTATGCTTGGGCGACCACAGCATGTCATCAGCACGATGGCCGATACGGTAATCTCGCCCCTGGAACGACGAGGCGATCCAGCACTCCTTGCCGACCATCGAACAGATATGGCCCAGCGCGCTCTCGCAGCAAATCACTAAATCCAAATCCCGCAAGAGGGATACGGTATCAACAACGTCCCTGATGTACGGAGAGAGGTTTTTAATAAGTGCGGGGGCACCAATGACATTCGCGTCATCCGCTCGCTCGCCAACTTGGATAGAGTACAGATGCACTCCGGGCACGCGACAAAGTTCGAGGAAAAAATCGACAGGTATGGTTCGGTGCTTGTCAATGTCATTGAGCTTCGAACCGCCCCATTGAATACCGATATGTAGTTTTTGATCGGGCACCATCCACGTTGTCGGTAGCGACAGCAGCGGGTAAGATATCTGTTTCGCGGCTCTGATTTCCTCATCGTTCAACCCCAGCGCAAACGGCAGGCTTACAAAGGTAGTCCAAGCATCGGCTTGCGGAAACGACGATCCGAACGGCAGCAGATTGATATTCGGGATGTCGATAAAGGCGTGCATGAACAGCCGCATCAGTTCCGGCTGCACGTAAGCGTGTATGAACTTTGCCCGCTTGGCCGCAGCGTGGACGAAGCGGGCAAAACATAGTGTATCACCCATGCCTTGGTCGGCCACGAGAAACACTGTTTTGTCATGCTCACCAAGCCACTTTGCGTAGGGATACTGCAAGAATTGATGCAGTCTCCATTTGAACCTGATTTCAAATCGCTCAAAACCAGACTGTAGCTTTCGACCGAAAAGTAACGTGAATGCATAAGCCGCCTCCGTTACCGGGTTATCCGGCTCCAATTCCCAGCCCCTCTTGGAATACTCCATCGCCTTGGCGTCGTCGTCTAACAGCCCATAGACCTGACCAAGATTGGTCCATGTCCCCGGATACTTCTTGTCCAACTCCAGCGAGCGCTCCAGCGCCTTGCGGCTTTCATCGATCTGCCCGTCCACGAACAGCGACCAACCCAGGTTAGAGTAAGCCTTGGCTAGCTCCTCGTTGGTGTTCTCGCATTGCAGCGCTCGACGATAGGCGGCAATAGACGCCTTGTTGAAGTTAAGATCGTTGCAGTTATTGCCGTATTGGAAGAACCCCTGCGCCCAAGTCGGATCGACATGGCAGGCGGAAGCAAAAAGCTGGAACGCCGTCGAGGGATTGGTCGGCTTGCTCTTGTCGTTGATGCACTGAACGCCTTGGTTGAAGAACCTAACGGCAGTCTCGCGATCACCCATGGTTCACCAGCGCCTTCTCGATGCGATGCGCGACCCGCTCAATGCCATCATCGAGCGTGATCCGGGGCGTATAGTAGCGATCCATCTGAGTGATATCAGCCACCCGCCAGAACACCCCTTCCGGCTTGTCCGGATCGTTGCGCACCAGCAGGTTCTTGCCCAGCACCTTGCAGGCGCGATGCGCTAGCTCGATAAACGAGACACCCACTCCGGTGCCGATGTTGAGAACGGTGCCGGGCGGCGCATCTAGCGTTTCCAGCACACACCTCACCACATCATCGATGTAGATGAAATCCCGCCGCTGATCGCCGGAACCCCAGACCTTGACCGGGTCCTCACCCTTGACGATGCGGCGGATGATCGACGGGAACGGATAGTCAAAGCTCTGGTCGTCGCCATAGCCGCCGAACGGGCGGTAAACATGAACGTCTAACCCGTACTCGTCCCAAGCATAACGGGCCAGCACCTCCCCAGCCAGCTTGGAAAATCCGTAGGTCCGATCCGGCAACTCGACCCGGCTGTTCTTGAGGTCCACGTAGTGTTCCGGCAGCGGGATATGGCGGTCCTCGGTCTGCCACGATGGCGGATAAACCGCAGACGAGGAGAAATAGATCACCTTGGGCATCTTCTTGGATCGCACCACCCAGTTGAAGAACTCGCTGTCAATCGACAAGTTAGTGGCGACCGCCAGCGCGTCGTTCTCGATCTTCAGACGCCCGCCGATCACGGCGGCGCAATGAACCACCAGATCGAAATACCCGGAGTTCATGGCGGTCAGGAACGACCGGCAATCGGTGAAATGTATCTTGAGCCGATCAGTCCTTTCTGGCTTGTGCAACCAATCTTCGGGCGGCACGCCGGATATCATGTTGTCGATCAGGGTTACTTCGTCGCCACAGTCGGCGAAATGCTTGACGAAGTGCCGTCCGACAAATCCCGCGCCACCCGTGATCAATACTCTGATCATACAGTTCTCCATGGAACGCCCAGTACAGATCGATGCCGTTCTTTTCGTCCACCAACGGCGGCCATAACCGTACCGCTCCGGATTTGTAAAGACAGTAATACAGCGGGTGAGTGGCCTTGACCGTATTCTCCTCATGCTCAAGCGACCACATCGTTTCTTCATCGATGCGTACAATCTGGTGCAAGCCCTCATGGATCGAAGACACGCGGTATTTTAATCCTCAAAAACGCGCCAATTTCCGCAATCCTCTGGAAGATCGGCAGCAAGGCAATCGATCTTGGTGTCGGTGCGCTCTCCGCACAGCTTACTGATTTCGTTTTTGGCCTGCGTGCGAACACCATTGACGCTATGGGTCGCACGCAACCGCCCGCCCTTGCCCGACTTCCGCGCTATCGCCTCGTTCTCCCAGATAAAACGATTGGCGAGCATCAGAACAGAAACATTATAAATCAAATCCGCAATCAAGAGCGGATTGATATTGCCATCCAACTCCTTCAAATCCTCCATAATCAGCTTCATCTGAGCGCGATAAACATCGCGATCAATGAAGATAGACTTCATCAACTTGATTTGTAGCGTGTCGATCAATTCGCTTGTTGTCGGAAGATACTTACGCTCAGTCATTTGTGCCGTTCCTTGTGCGTATATAACCCGGCAACCTCTTGGATCGGCGATATTGAATGGTGACCCTCTGATAGGCATGGACACAACCGTATCTTGTCGTTCTCCCACCACCAGTTTTCTCCCGTTCCTATCTGAAACACGCCAAAGTAAATCTCATTGCCCTGTTCTTGAATGAAGTGCGCAATCGCCTCGCCCAGAGGGGTTATCACCCGGATTGTCGGGCTGAGTTGCAGGATCATTTAACCACCAAGAAGCCTCTGGCCCTGTCGCCGGAAACAAACCCAGCCGCAATCCAGTAGTAAGACAGCGGATGATAAGAGCGCAGGATCGCCTCTTGGATCAGGTCCTCCCACAACCACAGCGCACCTTGGCCAAGACCGTCATTGCTTTCGGGGATGGTATAATGGAGCGCTGTCATAGCGGTGGCAGACTGTTAAGATCGAACGGCACCGGGACATAGGGTTGGGCCTCGCGCGAGCGAATGCCGTAGAACACTATGCCCGGCGTTAGAGCGGTGAGCTTTACATTGCGGTAGCCCATCGCGCCGGGCACGGCTAGCTGCAAGACGTTGCCCATGCCTTCCGGCATCAGTTCCGGTTCCGCCGAAAACCCGGATAGCTCGTCCTCGACCCGAACCCGGCCACCTGTTTCGCCGCCGGATACCATGACATCAATCGGCCCAATGGCGGGAATGGTAACCCCCGGAAAGGTATCGACTGTGCTACTATCGCCTCTAGGATCGCTGCCGCCGTTGGTCTTGCCCCTTTTCACCGGCACCGACCCTGATTTCCAAGCAAAGCAGCCCCAGCCCATCGCCCACTTGAAACGCCAATCGCCAGAATAGCTTCCGCCCAAAGTGAATATCTGGTGCGGAAACACAGTCCAGACGTTGTCATAAAATAGTCGTCCGCCCGGAGTAGTCGGCGGGTTCCAAACCCCGTCCCGTATCTTATGCGTGCGCTCGCAAAACGTCTCAAAGGCTCGGTCGTTTTTCAGGGCATCTACAGGTTCTGTAGCGAGCTTAAGGCCCTGTTTCTCGATCTCCTCTAGCTGCTGCGCCTTGGCTGGGACCAGCGCCAGCGAGGCCATGCCCCATTGCGCTATCATGCGGTCATAGGACCAATCCGCTACCAGCATCTGATCAAGACCCTTGAACGCCCAATAGCAGCCGATATCGATCCCCGACAGCATCGAGAACAATCTGCGGTTCTCGCCGGTAAATCCCGTCCGGTATTGGTTGAGAACGAGACAGGCGGCCTCGCGGGTGAAGATGATATGCCCCGCGCCAAGGTTGTGCATGACGGCTTGGCCCTGCCGCTGGATCAGGATGCGATCCTCGTAGGTCCGTGCCGATACCGCCCCAACCTTCAATCCCTCATTAAACAGCGTAAAAAGCTGCATGGTCGGGGTGAACCAGTCGTCGTCCAATAGGACATCGTTCTCGCACAGCCCCACGTAGTCGTAGCGTGGGTCCTCATGCGCGAGCATCTGGGTCAGGGCGGCCACGATGTATCGGCAGGACCCGCCCGTCAGGCTTTGTATCCGTATGGGAGGATTGGTAAAAACATTGGTGCCAATGTCACAAAAGAACTTCCGCGCCTCGTCTTCCGTCGAGGCGTCGTACCACCACAGGTCCCAGCCTTTCTGCGGCAGCAGCGGCTGGATCGTGCGCCGGGTCAGTTCCAGCCGGTTCTTGGACGAGTAGCTAATACAGACTTTCGACATCGCTCATCCAGGCATCGGCTAGCTCGCCTACACCGTCCGGGCACCAATCGACATGCGAGATTACCTCGTACATCACCCGCACCGGATGCTTGTCCACAGGAAAAGTTTGAATGTGATCCAGCACCCCAGCCAGATGCACCACATGCTTCATGCCAAACACTTCTTGCTCCAAATCCACATTGAGGTCATGCGCATTGCGCTCTTGATAGACGTAGGGGTGACCGAAGTGAACACAATGCCCGCAATGGCGCAGCATGCGCTGGCAGACCAGGGAGGCAAAAATATCGTCGTAGCGGCCGAATTGCGGACAGCATAGCAAAGCAGGAGCAAACCGGCGCTTGACCGCCGTGTTCTGGGTGTTGAACACCGTCCACGCGCTGGGATCGACCACCACGCCCGCGCGTAAGACTTCCGACACTACATGCACGATAGGATGGCTGGCGATGCGGGTTACCGCAGCAATATCAGGGTCGCCCAGCACAACGCCAGCAGCGACGCCAATATCAGCGCCCACGCAAGGGTTAAATGCATGAACTCCCAGTTTCTCAGCCGGGAAACCTCGATGCATAGCGGTCGGAAAAACCATCTGACCCACATCGAACCATCCCGTAGAAGACGCCGCCCGAAGCCCATTGAACGGTTGCCCCATCACATAATGAAAATGATCGAAGTAATCGACGGTCAGCGGAATGTTATCATCATCTATCGTGATGATGAGTTCCGCCCCCCACTTCAGGGCTTCCAGCAACGCGATATTGCGCCGGGTGATCGAGTTCCACGGCAAAACATGGGCCGTCTTCCAACCGGCAAGCTGGACTTCCGGCGATAGATAAACCCACGGTCCAGACGATAAATTCGGCGTCTTGAGGTCCCCGGCAATGAAAATCCTGAAATCCTCCGGGAGTGTCTTGGCGGC
>Ga0126383_10002820_pt1 | contig 11326 bp, 13 predicted proteins | sample PanSoiMetPlot_35_FD_96882 | JGI IMG/M metagenome (GOLD analysis project Ga0126383, IMG submission 96882) | Tropical forest soil microbial communities from Panama - MetaG Plot_35 | ecosystem: Environmental > Terrestrial > Soil > Tropical forest > Bulk soil | place: Panama | collected 2016-02-17
AGTGGCGGCGATGCCACCAATATGGCCCGCCGCCGCCCCAATAGTCGCCGTAATAAGCCGGGTACGGCGCATAATAGGCGGGGGCATGGTAGCCGTAGCCGTAATAGCCGGGGTCGTAACCGTAGTAACCGCCATAATACGGAGCTGCCAACGCGCCGCCGATCAGCGCGCCCGCAGCGAGCCCGACGCCGACCCCGCCCCATCCCCATCCGCCACGATGCCATCCGCGGCTCAACCGTCCCAGGCCTGAACGACGGTCTGCTGCGCGATCTTTCCGCTTTTGAGATCGAGCATCGCCGAGCAAAACACCTTGGTACCGTCCGGATAGGTGCAGCTTTGGGTGAAGGCCAGCCGATTGCCTGCGGCGATTCCGTTTTCGATCATGTGGGTCATGTCGCGACCACAAACGTCGCCGAAATAGCCGGCGATCGCAGCCTTGCCCGTCAGCCGGCGCGGATTGCTCGGCGGGTTGTCGTGATCGATCACCAGCATCACCGCGTTATCCGCATACATCTCGGCAAGCGCCCGGGCATCGCGCCCTTCGACGGCGCGTTTGAGCGCGGCAACAGTCACGGATTTCGGCTTCGCTCTGGACGTCGATTTGGATCTGGATTTGGGCGCAGACCGTTTCGCGGACTTTCGCTTCGCTTTAGCCATGACGCAGGCTCCCCGGACCTTGCTGCTCAAACACGCCACGCCGCTTAAACATACCGCCAAGTCGAGCGAGAGCGCAAAAGCGGCATTGCGCTATATTGCGGCGATGCGGACGCAAGGCTCCGACGCCGTCCGTACAAAATGCAATCGATTACGCGCATGGGACAACAAAAGATGCCTCTGCCGCGCAGGTTCCATTTTGTTATTGCTTTTTTGACTTCCATCGCGGTCGCGCCCGCCCTCGCCGAAACGAACCGGCTTACACACGATACCCGGTTCTGCCCGAGCTGGGCGGAAGCGCATGAGCGCACGCTCGCCAGTCTCAACAACGGCCGTCCGCCTTACCCGGTGAAATGGAAAGGCTGCATCGTGCTCAAGCGGGGCACGCGCGTCGACATCATCGACCATGGCGACCAATGGACGGAAATTGTCGTCCGCGGCAAGCATTGGTTCGCTGACGAGGACGCGCAGCCCGCCATGATTCCGGACGCCGACCCTCGCGGCCGCGGCGAGGCCAACGGGTCCCGATCGAAGTCGCCGGCCCAATGACAAGCTGCGCGCACCGCCGCGCTGGCGCATCGGACTTGGTGTGTCGGCCGCACGCCTTAACTCGGCAGTCGCTATTCCGCCCCAATCCGAACCCTAATTGATCTTTCGCATTGGTCCTTCGGCCCGGTGCGGCCTTGCGTCTCAGCCGTGACAGGCGCACCTTGCCGAATCGTTATTGCCAATGCCTCGCCTGACCAGGAGCCCCGGTCTCCATGCCGTTTGATCCATTGAATTTGCATCGCTTTTGCGCTCGCTTATTCGACCGCACTCTGCAAATCCGCTTTATGCCTGCCGCCGCGTTGGCGGCGGCGCTGGCTTTGACCGCGGCGCAGGCGGCACCCACGCGCGGACCGGAGAACATCGCCGACATTGCCGAGCAGGTGATCGATGCGGTGGTCAACATTTCGACCTCGCAAAAAATCGATCCGCGCGTCACCGAACTTCCGGACCTGCCGCCCGGCTCGCCAATGGAAGAGTTCTTCGATCAGTTCTTCAAAAACAAACGCGGAGGCGGTGGCAACGAGCAGACGCCGCGGCGCGTCAACTCGCTCGGCTCCGGCTTCATCATCGAGGCATCGGGCCTGGTTGTAACCAACAATCACGTCATCGCCGATGCCGACGAGATCAATGTCATCCTCAATGACGGCACCAAGCTGAAGGCGACGCTGGTCGGCAAGGACACGAAGAGCGATCTCGCGCTCCTTCGCGTGCGGTCGGACAGGCCGATCAAGGCGGTGAAATTCGGCGACTCCGACAAGTTGCGGCTCGGCGAATGGGTCATCGCCATCGGCAATCCATTCAGCCTCGGCGGCTCGGTGACCGCCGGCATCGTCTCGGCGCGCAACCGCGACATCAATTCCGGCCCCTACGACAACTACATCCAGACCGATGCCGCGATTAATCGCGGCAATTCCGGCGGCCCGCTCTTCAATCTCAACGGTGAGGTAGTCGGCGTTAACACCGCGATCATTTCCCCATCAGGCGGCTCGATCGGCATCGGTTTTGCCGTGCCGTCCAACAGCGCGGTCGCGGTGATTGATCAACTGCGCCAATTCGGCGAAACCCGCCGCGGCTGGCTCGGCGTACGCATCCAGCAGGTCACTGACGACATCGCCGAGAGCCTGAACATTTCGCCGGCGCGCGGGGCGTTGGTCGCCGGTGTGGACGACAAGGGGCCGGCCAAGCCCGCCGGTATCGAGCCCGGCGACGTCGTGGTGTCGTTCGACGGCCATGACATCAAGGAGATGCACGAGCTGCCGCGCGTCGTCGCCGACACGCCGGTCGGCAAAGTCGTCGACGTGGTCATCATCCGCAAAGGCAAGCAGGAGACTCACAAAGTCACGGTCGGGCGGCTGCAGGACAGTGAGAAAGTCGCCGAAGCCAGCGCCAAGCAGGAAACGCCCGACAAATCGGTGGTGCAGAAAACGCTCGGCCTCGAACTGTCCGGCCTGTCCGATGACCTGCGCCGGAAGTTCAAGATCAAGAGCGCGGTCAACGGCGTGCTAGTCACCGGCGTCGATCCGAGCGTGGCGACGGCCGAACCGGACAAGCGGCTGGCGCCGGGCGACGTGATCGTCGAGGTGCAATACCAAGCCGTCGCCAGCCCCGCCGACATGCAGAAGCGTGTCGATCAGCTCAAGGGGCAAGGCAAGAAGATCGCGGTGCTGTTAGTCTCCAACGGCAACGGCGACACCCGTTTCGTCGCGCTGAACTTGCAATAGCGCCCCGCGTTCAGGATCAACCCTAGCGCGCTGCGACCCGCTCAGTGGGCGAAAGCGGCCAGCTGCAAAAATACCAGTGGGTGCAAGCTCCGACCGTTATGCGCTGGCTATCGGCAACCGCCGCGGCACGCTCCAGCACATCGTCGGCAATGTCGAGGGCGAGGATGTCGGTTTCGGTTTGACCGGTTACGTCGCTGTTCATGACACGAGACCCATCGAAGCTTTGACCGGCAAGCCTAACAGATATCGTGCCATGGAATGTGCCGCGGTGCCCTGCGTCACAGCCGCGCAAATGGCTGGATACACAGTTGAATCAACGCTTTTGATTCCGCAACGCCCGGGCGTCGTCGCGTGCCTGCGCCAATAACCAGTCGCGGAACGCGACCAGCTTGGGCAGCTCCGCGGTCGCCTTGGGGCAAACGATCCAATAAGACTTGGCCAACGGTAATGCGACCGGGAACGGCCGCACCAAGCGCTTGTGGATGAGATCCCATGCCGCGAGCGTGGTGCGCGCCAGCGCGATGCCATGGCCATCGATGGCGGCATCGATCAGCATGCTGGCGCGATTGAGCACTGGCCCGTGCAGCGCATCGCAATCGGCGACTCCCGCCGCCTCAAGCCAGGCGGTCCAGGGCCCCCGATCATCAAGGTGCAGGAGCGGCAGCTTGAGCACGTCTTCCGGCCGCTTCAATCGGGCGCCGAGCGCCGGGCTGCACACCGCAAACAGCTGTTCGCCGCACAGCCGCGTCACGTGCAATCCCGGCCAGTGGCCGTCGCCGTGGCGGACGGCGAGATCGACATCCTCGCGCGCGAAATCGACGTGATGCATGGTCGCGGAAACCCGCAGGTCAATCGCCGGATGCGCCTCGGCAAACCGGCCGAGGCGATGCACGAGCCATTTGGCGGCAAAATCGGGCGAGGTGCTCACAGTCAGCATGCCCGAACTCTGCCGCTGCACCAGGCGTTCGGTGCCCATGGCAATGCGATCGAGCGCATCGCGCACGACAGCAAGATAATCGCGGCCGGCGTCGGTGATGATCAGCCGCTGCCGCTCGCGGTTGAAAAGCTTGACGCCAAGCTCGGCTTCCAGCGCTTTGACCTGATGGCTCACCGCGCCCTGGGTGACGCATAGCTCCTCCGCGGCGCGGGTAAAGCTGACATGCCGAGCCGCCGCCTCGAAGGCTCTGACTGCGTTTAGCTGGGGCAGGCTCCGGGGCACTGTTATGTCCTAAGTTCATTAGAAAAACTCGACCAATTTAGTCATTTTCCGCATTTCTCGCAAGGAATCAGCCAAATAGCCGGTCTGGCCACATGAGAAAAACTTGGGCTAGCCAGAGAAATGATGCTTTGCCGCGCAGCCCTCTCCGCGCGTAGATGACCAAGCGTCGGGCCCCCACGCAGCCGCCCGGCTTCTGCAAAGACGCGTCGTCCAAGCGCTGCCCCACCCTGTGAACGGGCGGGAGCGCCATGACGAACGCAAGCATGACGAACGCAAGCGCCTCAAGCGCTCGGGCTGTAACAGCAGCAGCCACGGCGAAACCAGCCGCCGCCCGGACCCGCCTTCTTCTTGACGGACCGATCGTGGCGACGCTGCTGCGGCTTGCTGCGCCGAACGTCGTCGTCAATGTCGTGCTCATTGCGGTGACCGCGACGGTCGACGCGCATTTTGTCGGCCGCATGGGTCCACAGGCGCTGGCCGGGCTATCGCTGGTTTTCCCGCTCATCATGCTGATGCAGCAGATGGCCAATTCCAGCATGGGTGGAGCGATCGCCGCCGCGATCGCGCGCGCCATCGGCGCCGACCGCCACGCCGATGCTTCGGCGCTGGTCTTCCACGGCATCATCATCGCCGCGGCGATGGCCGCCATCTTCACCGCGGTTCTGCTACTCGGCGGACCGGCGATTTACCAACTGATGGGGGGCAGCGGCGACACGCGCGCGGCCGCGCTTGAATATTCGAACGCGATTTTCGCCGGCGCGCTGGCGTATTGGCTGCTCAGCACGCTGACCAGCGCCGTGCGTGGCGCCGGGCAAGCTACCGTGCTGGCGCTAGTCTATATTGCCGCTGAAAGCCTACACATCGTGCTGGTGCCGCTCTTGATGATGTTCGGCATCGGGCCGCTGCCGCCGCTCGGCATTGCCGGCGCCGGCATCGCCACGGTGGCGTCGTTCGCGGTGTCGAGCACTGTCCTGTTTTGGTACATCGCCTCGGGCCGAACCGCGATCCAACTAACGCTGCACGGCCTGCATCTCGACCGTCGGCTGTTCATTGAGATCCTGCGCGTCGGCGCGCCGATGTCGCTGCAGCCCATCCTCAACAATCTGGCGCTTGCCACGCTGACCGGTTTCGTCGGGGCCTTAGGCGCGGTGCCACTGGCGGGCTTTGGCTTCGCCGTGCGCCTTGAATATCTGCTCTATCCCTTGGCGTTCGGTTTGGGCGCCGGCGCACTGGCGATGGTCGGCACCAATATCGGCGCGGGCAATTTCGCGCGCGCCGAGCGCATCGCCTGGATCGCGGCTGGGCTAGCGGCAGTCATTACCGGATGCATCGGATTGTTCGGCGTAACGCTGCCCGATGTCTGGACAAGTTTGTTCACGACAGCACCAGACGTTTACGTCGTGGCGGGACGCTATCTCGCCATCGCCGGCGGCGCCTATGTCTTCCTCGGCTTGGGACTGACATTGGCGTCGTCATTCCAAGCCGCCGGCCGCCCGCTGTGGCCACTTATCGGCATCACCGGCCGCGCCGTCACCGTCTCGGCGGGCGGCTGGATTGTCGTGCATCTCACCGGCGCCGGGCTTGAGGGTCTCGCCGCAGTCGCGGCCGCGGGCCTGGCAGTCTATGGCGCGAGCCTCGCGATCGCGTTTCGCGCCGGCTTTTGGCTGGCGTCACAGCCGCGGATCGTAGTGGCGGCGGTCAAGCCCTGAATACAAATTTTTAAACGGCTGCCACACAACTGCGGAGGACACAATGCTCGCGATGCGGCGCTCCAAATTGACGTTTGCGGTCACACTCACGCTGATCGGGGTTACACCGGCAATTGCGCAAAATCTCTGCCGGCCTAATTTGACGATCAATGACGCTTTGCTCTCACCAATAGAGCCGCCGAATTTGCAGCGAAAATGGACCGCAATCGTAACGGCGAATAGTTCCGAATGCGCAGTGAATTCTGGGGGATTCTTCGATATTGTGTTCACGCGCCTTAGCGAAAATGCACCCGATCTCGAGTTTCGGCAGCGTTTCGCCTGGTCGCCATTCTCGCTGAAGCTGGCTGTGGCGTTCGCCGCCGACGAAGCCGTCGAGAAGTTTCGGATCGAGAATGTCACGCCGTGTATTTGTCGTGATCGAGCGGCCGAGGATCGTGCCGCGGCCAAGGGCGAATGGAGGAAGCAATGAAATGGATTACGCGCGAACGCGTCAAAGTCGATCGGGTCGCGTGCCCGTGGCTGCTCAAGCACTTCGTCGACAAGGATGCGGAATTCGTCTTCGTGGCACCCGACAAGGTGATGGACGAAGCCAAGCGTCTCGGCGCCATTCCCTATGACGTGAAGAACGTCGAACTCGGGCACCACGGCCAGGAATGCTCGTTCGAAGCGATCTTGAAAAAGTACAAGCTTACGGATAATCGCGCGCTCGTCCTTCTTGGCAAAATCGTCAACGGCGCCGATACCGACAACACGCTTTATCAGCAGCCGGAAGGACCGGGTTTGGAAGCGATCGCCGAAGGCTTTCGCCATCTCGGCTATAAAGACGATCACGCGCTCAATGCCGCGGAATGGATCGTCTACGACGCGCTCTACGCCTACTGTCAGGAAATGGTGCGGCAGGGAAAGTCGGACGGCATGTTTGTCGCCGGATGACTTTGCACCTCACGTCGACGCAAACAGAAAATGCAAACATTGCGACAACGCCGAGATGCAGGTCGCGCCCGCGGCCCAGGCGTTCCATCGTCCGACGCGCTGGAGTTCCTCGGCGATGTCGTCAAGCCTGTCCGGCATGACGACTGCTGTGGAACGAAACCACAATCCCGCGGCGACGAGGGCTGATATAGCGCCGATGAGATTGATGACGAGGCGCGCAAGGTTTGGATCGAAACGGCTCATTTTCGACCTCCGGAACGAGCGGCGATTGGTGAAATATACCCTTCGCGATTGCGATTTGCGCTAGCCCATCGAATAGAGAACCTGAAAACCGGCGATCACCAATTCGACCGCGATCAAAATCACGATGATGACCTCGAGCCGCAGCGACCGTCTGGTATCGATGGTGTCGGTAAGGATCTCGGCGGTATCGGCAATGACGGCGAGCTTGCGCGACAGCGCTTCGGCGCGCTCCTTGAGCTCATATTCATCTTGCAGCCGCGCATAGAGACGATCCAGATCCGAACGGTCCCAGACCACATCGGGTTTTTCGGTGACGGCGACACGTCCTGACAGGCGGTGCTGCACAAGCAAGGCATTGCCTATATGTCTCAAGATGGTCCGGCGGCCGGCATAGAGGCGACCTTTTTCGGCAAGCTCGCGGGCGAACGGCTCCACGATCTCGAACACGCCGGCGACTTCGCGTTCGTCGCGGGCCAGCACGACGCTCTTGGACAAAGCATCGGCAATGACGACCAAGTGCTCGGGCGTAATTGTTTTCAAGAGCAGCGGACCGCCCGGAAGAATTTGATCGTCTTTATCGGGCGCCTGCTCAATCAATAATGTCTCTTCTTCGGCCGGCGTGATCGGACGGATGAGGCGCGGCTCCAATGTGCGCAGAACTTGCTGCTCCTCCTTGGGCGAGAGACACAAGGTCACGGCAACGCCGTAGCGAAACAAGGTGACAAAGCCGTCGCCGAATTTGTAGGTGACGGGGGCGGTCGAGACCACGCCGTCATGCTCGAGATTGGCGGTGTCGATGCGATCGCTAAGCAAAAACGCCCGCACGCATCGCCGTTTGGAAGGCTGAGGCTGGTTATTCATTGGCGTCCGGGGGCAAGCCGGTCCCGCTATCCAACTATGTATTAGGTGACTCGCCGTCAGGCAGGCCGACGAAAATCAATGCGGCGAGCATCGTTGTGGCGATGCGGAAGGCGGCATCCTGCGCATTCTAAAGCTTCGACTGCCACATGGCAAAATACTCGCCGCCGATCACGACAAAACCAAAAAACCATAGGCAAAACCCGAGTGTCAGTCCGGCCATCGCCCAGCCCTTGCCGTGGTTGAAGATTTTGGCACTTGCCCGCAACCGGCCGAGCAGTACACCTGCGCCCAGCGCGAGCAGCAGGCCGGTCGAGGCCTCGGCGGCGATGATCAAAGCATAGGCGGCGCGCCACATTGTTTCACTATCGATGGCGCGTGATCGCAAAACGCTGTCAGGAAATATCGTGTCCATACTCAAGACATGCCGTACGAACTGGTAGTTGGAATTGTAATCGAACACGTTGTCGTAGGCGACGATGAGCTTTAAGCTTCTGTCGGCTGCCCGACGATGCCGCGCCGCCGCACGACGCGTACGGGGACGGAAGGCAAAGCCGCCGGTTTCTCACCTGGCCGACGGCTTTGCTGTTTGAGGAGCGGTGCGCGCAGCACGACCGGGAGTTCCATCACAACGATACACGCGCGCCTTTTATCAATCGCGGCCCGATCAGCGCTCGGCTCAGATCGTTTCATCCGCTCACGACGAAATCTCGCCGGCGATAGCCTTGTGCGTAAAGAAGCGCGGTGAGGTCGCCGTGATCGATGCGGGCGTGAGCGGCTTCGCGCAGCACCGGCTTGCCGTGATAAGCGACGCCGAGCCCGGCCGCCTCGATCATCGGAACATCGTTGGCGCCGTCACCGACTGCGAGCGTGTCTTGCGGTTGGAGCCGCAAGTGGTCGCGGAGCGCCAGCAAGGTGTCGCGCTTGGCTTCGCGGCCAAGCACCGGCTCCGCCACTTCGCCGCTGAGCCGTCCGGCGCTGTCGGTCAATAATGTATTGGCGCGGTATTCGTCGAAACCGATTGCCGCCGCCAGCGGCGCCATGAATGCGGTGAAGCCGCCGGTGACCACACAGGTGTAAGCGCCGTGCGCGCGCATGGTTTTCACCAGCATTGCGGCGCCGGGATTCGGGCGGATGCGTTCGGCGATGACTTTATCGATCGTCGCCGCGGGAACTCCCCGCAACAGCGCCACCCGCTCGCGCAGCGCCGGCGCGAAGGTGATCTCGCCTCGCATCGCGCGCTCGGTGATCGCCGCGACCCGGTCCTTGAAGCCGGCATAATCGGCAAGCTCGTCGATGCATTCCTGGCCGATCATGGTTGAATCCATGTCGGCGACCAGAAGCTTCTTGCGGCGCCCGTCCTGCGGCTGCAGGACGACATCGATCAACGCGGCGCCGATGAAGTTACGCAGGTCATGAGTGAGCTTTTTCAACGAGCTTGCCGCGACACCGGGCCTATCCGGCGGATCGTCAAACATGATGTCAATCGCAACACCCGGATCCAGCCAGCCCCTGACGCGCGCATGCGGCAGTTGTTCCGCGACCCGTGCGGCCAGGGCCTCGGTCACGGCGGGGCGGCCTGGCGCCGAGATAAGCGTTGCCACGTAAGACATGTCATGCGATCCGAGCCGGCATGTCGACCGTCATTCTCATTGCAGGCCCGACGGCAAGCGGCAAGTCGGCCTTGGCGCTCGAGCTCGCGGCTAAGCTCCGCGGCGTCATCATCAACGCCGATTCCATGCAGGTTTATCGCGATCTACACATCGTCACTGCGCGGCCGTCCCCCGAGGACGAAAAGCGGGCGCCGCACCGGCTCTACGGCCATGTCGACGCGGCGGAAAATTATTCTGTTGGTCGCTGGTTCGGCGAGGCCGCCGCGGCGCTGACGGATATGCTGAACCAAGACCGACCAGCAATCGTGGTCGGCGGCACCGGGCTTTACTTCTCGACGCTGACGCGGGGCATCGCCGCGGTGCCGCCGATCCCAGCGGGGATTCGCCGCGAGATCCGCGGCCGGCTGGCCGCCGAGGGCGTCGCGGCACTGCATGCAGAGCTGAGCAAGCGCGATCCGGCGACCGCGGCGCGGCTCAAGCCCGGCGATCGCGCCCGCATCACGCGCGCGCTGGAAGTGATGCTGGCGACCGGCCGTTCGTTGACGCAATGGCACGCCGACAACACGCCGGCGCGCGTCGATCTCGCCAGCGTAGCCAAGGTGTTTCTGATGCCGGAGCGCGACGAGCTCGGGTTGCGGATCGACGCACGGTTCGATGCCATGATGGCGGCGGGCGCCCTGGAGGAAGTACGCGCGCTCGCTGCGCGCAATCTCGACCCAAACTTGCCGGCGATGAAAGCGCACGGCGTGCCGTGGCTGATCCGCTATCTCAAAGGCGAGATCCCGATCGCCGAAGCGGTGGCGCAAGGCAAGCGCGACACCCGCCGCTACACCAAGCGGCAGGCCACCTGGTTCCGCAATCAGCTACCGCAATTCCCATGGGTCGAGCCGCAGCATGCCGCCGCGGCGGTCGGGGCGCAGCTACGTCGAATGGAAGTGACCTAATCGAGACCGGCGTCTAGTTCCACACTTTGCCGAGTTTACCTAAAATTAGGTTTCGCATCGGCCCAGCAAATCAGGCTTAATTCCTCAAATCGATTTTACTGCTACACAAGATAACGAAAATCGTTCCGGGTCTCCGCGATGAACAAGAAAGCTGCCTTGACAGCCTTGCTGTTGGTAATCGCGTGCTTTGCCGTTTCCCGATTTCTCAATCCACTCCAGAGCAGTTGCCGTTTCGGCAACAAAGTAAGATTTTGATTTTCAGTTCAGGCAGCATCCCGAAAGAATCAAGTCGCTGGCTCGATTTGCTGACGCTTTTATTGACGTTGTGAATCGCGATTTCTTCAAGGCGGAATTTGATTATCCCATTCGTGTCGTGGTGACAGAGAACGTCTCGACGCACCGAGCACTTGTCAGCCAGCAATTTGGCGTCACCAATCCTACGATGGGAGTTTTTCTTTATAAGCAGAACCTTTTCGCAAGGTACGAGGATTCCGGCCTCGGCACTTTTGCTCACGAAATCATGCATCCGCTTGTCGAGCGGAATTTAAGAGATCGGCCACCGTGGGCGATCGAAGGCATTCCCAGTTTTTTTGAAAAATTCTACGGTTATTGGCGAGACGGCGAACTGGTAGTCAATTGGGGCTTTCAAAATCCCTGGCGGATCAAGGAGCTCGGAGCGAATTTGGCGCGCCTGGATTTGCCAACAATTCTTGCCGCGACCGCGGGAGGAGAGAAGGAATCTGAGCAACGGCTAGTTTCGATATTTTTGTGGGAGCGGGGCAAGTTCAAACGGTTTCTCGATTTCGTCAAAGCGCGCGAGAAAAACGGTTACGACTCCTACTTCGAGGCCGCGATGGAGATGCCGATGGGGCGGGTGATACCG
>Ga0126383_10002821_pt1 | contig 11324 bp, 12 predicted proteins | sample PanSoiMetPlot_35_FD_96882 | JGI IMG/M metagenome (GOLD analysis project Ga0126383, IMG submission 96882) | Tropical forest soil microbial communities from Panama - MetaG Plot_35 | ecosystem: Environmental > Terrestrial > Soil > Tropical forest > Bulk soil | place: Panama | collected 2016-02-17
AGGCACGCGGGAATGAGCTGAGGCTCAATTGGGGAGCGCCGGCTTCTCCTCGCTGAAAACATGCTCCAGCGTCACCGTGAGCGCCATCAAGAGCGGCACGGCGAGGAAGGCGCCAATCGGACCCCAGAACCACGTGCAAAATGCGATTGCCAGAAACACGGCAAAGGGGTTTATCTCAAGACTTCGGCCCATCAGGGTGGGCGTAATGAACTGGCCCTCAATCGTGACGACCGCCAGATACAGAAGCGGTGCCACTATCGCCTCGTGCAGCGTCGGATAAGTGAGCAAACCCACGACCCCCAATGTTCCGATCACGGCTGCAGGGCCAATGTAAGGAACGTAATTCAGCACGCACGCCAGCACCCCCCAAAGCAGCGGATTGGGCAAACCAATGACCCAGGTGAGCGCCGCTGCTACAACGCCCAATCCCACATTGATGACCGTAAACATCCCGAAGTAGGTCGTCATATTCTCGTCGATGTCGTTGAGGGTGCGCAGGGTCGCCAGCCGGGCCTCGCGATCGGACAGGAGGTAGACAATCGTGCTCCGCAGCCGCTGCCGGTAGATGAGATAAAAAATCAACGTGAACACAAATATCACAAAACCGCTGACCGCAGGCGTGACAACCGAAAGTATGCTTGCCACGAGCGAGGTGGACTGAGCCTCTACCTTCAGCACGGTTGAGTCCCCTGCGCCAATGGCGTTCAATCCCTTTTGCAGCTCCTGCAAAAGCACCACAGGCTGAGCGAAGGTTGCCAGTCTCTCCCGAATAAGTGCGCCGATGTAACTAGCGCGCCCGAGCCAATATGTGAGCGGCGCCGACAAGAGAAAGATGAGGCTGAGAAGCAAGGCGATCAAAAGCACGGTCACCGCGATCGCCGCCGCAACGCGTGGGACTCCCTTGTCCTCGATCCATTTCACGATGGGGAGCACGATGGTGGCAATGGTCCATGCAAGCAGAACCGGCACGATGACATGCTGCGCGAGGTAGGCGCACCACAGGATGGCAATGACGAATAGGCCCACGATAGAGACGCGACTGGCTCGCTCCCACACTCCGCCATCCAAGGCTGCGTTCCAGTCGGGCTTCAGTCGGCCGTTTTGCTTGCTTGCGTCCTCTGTCGGCGGCTTCGTCGCCATTGGGTCGTCCTCACCAGAGTTGATCAGCACAAACGCTACAGTGAAGGCTAAGTTCCGTACTCGCACGGGTGCGGCTCACCCCTTCAACACCGCAGGCCCGTGCTTGGCGGCTAGCAGCCGCGATATTTGCCATTGCCGATTGCTCCAGACGGATCCCTTCTCTTTCGCCCATGCATGGGCGCAATCGATCGCTCACGAGCTAAGGAGGGTGAAAACCCTACCCTTGCAGTGCGCGTTGGGCGGGCGGAAAAAAGGGTGCACTCGCGGAAGCCAACGCGCAAAAGCGCGAAGACATCACGCGCACAGAACATTACGGGCAGCACGGTTGACAAGATCAAAGGAGAGCAAGTCAAGTTACGAGCGGAGCGAGTGGAGCTTCTCCGGCAGTTGCTCTTGCGTGTAGGGTTTGTTGAGAAATGCGGTTCGACGATTGCTGCGAAATCGCGCTCTGAGAGGTGCCTCCTAGCCGCTGGCAATGACGATGGGCAACCCCGCCAGAAGGGTTGCTGTTCGCCCGCAAAGGAGCAGCGCCTGCAGGGAGGGTATCCCCGATGAGCATGCGCGCCAGCACTCAAGTTTTTGCCTCCAGCGAACAGCGGCATGCCGCCGCCGGTGCCGGCGAACTCGCTGGCATCGTCGGCGCGGACCGGTGCTCACAAGCGCCGTTGTCCCGATACGGCTCTGTGCGATAGGCTTTCGAAGGCGCCGAAGCGCTAGCGAAGCCGCCGGAGCGGGTAGCATCATGCCGCGCGCGCGATTGCGTGACCTCGGACTGACCGTTGGTGCGCTACCGACCGGCGCCTTCAACGCCATCACCGACGTCGTCGGCGTCAAGGTCGGCTACTGCACGCTGATCCGCGACACGCCGCGCGTTGTGCGCACGGGCATCACCGCGATCTGGCCGCGCGGACCCGAAATCTGGACCGACAATGTCTTCGCCGGCACGTTCTCATTCAACGGCAATGGGGAAATGACCGGCCTACCCTGGATTGCCGAGCAGGGCATCCTCGCGACGCCGATTGGCATCACGAACACCTATCAGGTCGGCTTGGTGCGCGATGCAATATGCGCGCTGGCGGTTCGCGACGGCGCCCCGCAGCCCTTCCATCTCCCCGTCGTGGCCGAGACCTACGATGGCTGGCTGAGCGATATAGCCAGCTTCCCGTTGCGGGAAGAGGACGCACTGGCGGCATTCGACGCTGCCAAGGGCGGCGGTCCGATCGAGGAGGGCAACGTCGGCGGCGGTACGGGCATGATCTGCCACGAGTTCAAGGGCGGCACGGGCACGGCCTCACGCGTCGTCGTGGAAGACCGTGCTCGCTACGTTGTGGGCGCCCTGGTGCAGGCGAACTATGGGGAGCGTCAGCTGCTGCGCGTCGATGGTGTTCCGGTCGGGCGGGAGATCGGTCCGGATATCGTGCCGGCATTCCGCTCCGGCACCGAGAGAGCTGGGAGGAACGCGCAGGGCGGGTCGATCATTGTCGTCCTCGCCACCGATGCGCCGCTCCTGCCCATCCAATGCCAGCGACTAGCGCGCAGGGCGACGACCGGCCTCGCCTGGGTCGGTGGCATCGGTGCCAATGGCAGCGGTGACATCTTCATCGCCTTCTCGACGGCCAATCACGTCAACCCTAGCGCGAGAATTGCCAACGTTCAGATGCTCAATCTCGACGCCATGAGCAACGTATTCCATGCCGCCGCTGAGGCAACCGAAGAGGCTATTCTCAACGCCCTGTGCATGGCCGAGACAATGACCGGCCGAGATGGCCACGTGATCCATGCCCTGCCGCTCGATCGCCTGCGGGAAGTCATGCGGCGCTATCGCCCGGAGGCTCGAACATGACCGTGACGTGCATCCCTCCACTGATAACGACCTTCTGTCGAAAGAGGAGGTTGGGAACCGGGGAGCCCGGAGCATGACCCACGATGGGGGACACCTGCCGGCGTAAACGCTCAATCGGCGGCTGGGCGCGAACTTTACTTATATAACTTGACTTAGCGCGCCCTGCGCGATTTCCAGCATCTGGCAGAGGGTCAAGGAAGCCGCGGGCGCGGGTGGCCGTCCCGTCCCGTGCCGGTGTGGCCCAGCAGGCGTGCGCGTGACTCATTCATTCTCCCACACAGATGCGGCAAGGCGCCATCTTCTGCGCGTTCACGCGTTGCCGCGCTTGTGATGGCCGGGCGCCGGCATGGCATGAAGCTTGAGAAACGATCCTGTCGCCTCCCGCGCTCTTTGGTCGATCTCGGCCGGCTTTGGCACGGTGATGGCACCTAACAGTCGGCTCAGCATGAGGTCGCCCCACAGCAGCGCGAAGAATTGCTCCATCATGTGCTGTGGATCACCATGCGAGAGGATCCCGGCCGCTTGCGCCAGGGCGAGCAACTGGGCGAGCGCGTTACGGTTGACTGACCTGCTCGTGTTGAGGGTCGCAGCCACATCGGGTGAGCGCACTGCTTCCGAGATTGCCAGGCGATAAATCGTCATGACGGCGGGCTGAGTGACTTCTCGAATTACGGTCGCGCCAAAGGTCGTGAGAGTGGAGGCTAGTTCCTCGCGCGTGCGCGGCGCGGGTAAGTCAGGCGCCAGCCGCATGCGCGCGGCTCGGTTCGCAATGCATGTCAGAAGCAAGGCCTGCTTGTTGGGGTAATTCGCATAGAGATCGCGCTTTGAGACTTTGGCGCGCGTCGCAATCGCATGCATGCTGGTATTGGCGTAGCCGTTGGCCATGAAGGCCTCGAACGCGGCGGCGATGATACGACTGCAAAGCGCGCTCTGCGGCGTAAGCGGGATGCCTCGGTGTGCAGCTTCTTTCATTCGCGGTCCAAAAATTTCTCTTGCCTTGGTACACCATTGTACCATATGGTGAGCCGTTCGGTACAACACTGTACCATGGAGACGCCGTGGCTGGCGGAGTTCGGCCTGGCGTCGACGACGGCAGAGGTCGTCGAGCGGTGGGTAAGGTGGCCCCTCGCCCCTTGCGCTCAAGGACGAAAACCGCAGCCGCAATCGAAACCTAGCCGAGAGCCACCCTAATGACCATTGCCTCCGAAAAGCTTGCAACCGGCATCGTCCGACGGGATTTTCTCGCCTTCGCGGCAACTGCCGCCGCGGCCCAATGTGCGGCCGCAATGCCAGCGGCGGCCCAATCGCAGGCGAGCCAACCGGCGAGGGATCAGCCGCCGGCTAAGCCCACCATTGTGCTCGAGCGACTGGCGATGGGCGTCCTCCTCATCGGCATCGATCGCGCAGAGGCGCAGAACCGTATCGATATCGCGACGTTCGCCGCTCTCGGCCAGGCCTATTACGAGTTCGAGCATGACGACAGCCTGCGGGCCGGCGTGCTCTACGGCAAAGGCCCTGATTTTTCCCAGGGACTCGACCTTGCATCCTGGGGCGCTGGTCTCAGAGCGGGACCGTTTCAGGCCCCGCCAAGGTTTATTGATCCGCTCGGCACGGGCGGGCCCGAGCGCTCAAAACCCCTCGTGGTCGCCGTGCAAGGGCACGTGACGCGCATTGCCCACGAACTCTTCCTAGCGGCTGACGTAAGAGTTGCGGCCGAGGATGTTGTCTTCAATCAGGGAGAGGTCGTCGCTGCGTCGTTTCCCGGTGGCGGCGCCACCATCCGCTTCGTTCGCGAAGCCGGTTGGGCAAACGCCATGCGCTACATGTTGACCGGGGCCGATTGGCACGCCGACGACGCCCATCGCATGGGGCTAGTGCAGGAGATCACCGCACCCGGCAAACAACTCGATCGGGCGACCGATTTGGCCAAGCAAATTGCCGCGGCGGCTCCGCTTGGCGTGCGGGCCACTCTTGCTTCCGCCCGCCGCGCGCTTGGCGAGAGCGAGAAGTTGGCCTTGGCAACATTGCAGCCAGATTTTGGCCGCCTGCTGCGAAGCGAGGATCGCCAGGAATATCTGCGAGCGTTGCAAGAAAAACGGACGCCAGTCTACGTGGGGCGATAGCGATGGCCCAGAACTCTGCGCGGCCTGGCCAACTGCGCTACGCAGAGCCGCGTGGCGTTGCGCTCCTGGCGCGCTACTTCACGCCGGCGGTGATCACGCTGGCCGCGGTGGTGACCTCGAGCCTCGCCCAGGAACCACGCCGGGCTCAGGAAGCAGCTGCCTTCACGGTCCCCGATGATGTCAGTGAACGTAAGGCAACCATCTGGAGTGACGGCACCCGGATGGCGGCTCACCTCTATGCTCCGAAAAGCGCAAGCGGCAGGTTTCCCACGATCATCATGGCCTATGGCTGGGGCGGCACCATGGAGCGCCTCCGTCCCGAGGCCGCAGCATTTGCGCAAGCTGGCTATCTCGTGGTCGTGTTCGACTACCGCGGCTGGGGCGAAAGCGATTCACGCGTCATCCTCGCGGATCCCGAGCCGGCCGAGCGGCCCAATCGGTTCCTTGCCGAGGTCATCGCGGTGCGCGAGATCCTCGATCCGCTGGCCGAGGTCGAGGACCTGGCGAATGTCGTACACTGGGTGCAGGCGGAACCGCAGAGCGACGCGAGCCGCATCGGTCTATGGGGCACCAGTTTCGGCGGCGGTATTGCCGCTTATGTCGCCGGCTATGACCACCGGATTAAAGCCCTTCATGCCCAGGTTGCACCCCTCGAGCTCCATGCTCTCGACCAGATTGGCTATCGGGATGGGACAAGGCGAGCGCGCGGCGAGCTCGGCTTTCCTGCGCCCGGGCTCGTCGTAGTTTCGGGTCTGCGCGGCGCGCCAATCGCCGAGCATTTTCTTCGCTATGCACCGGCACAGATCCTGAACCATGCTCCAGACTGTGCCGTGCAGATTGTCCTGGCAGGGAAGGAAGCGCTCTTCGACGTTGGGCCCGTCATCGCCGCCCACGCGAGCTTCCAGGGCGCCAACAAGAACCTAGTGGTCATTCAGAACGCGGGTCACTACGACCTTTACGGCAAGGCGCGCGCTGCTGCTCGTCGGCTCGCGCTCCAATGGTTCGATCGCTATCTCAGGAACTGAGGTTGGTGTGACAATGGCAAAGATGCGGAGTTTGCTCCTGACCGTGACCCTGCTCGTGGCTACGACAACTGCCAGGGCGGGCGAGGTCGACCGGCTTTATGTCATCGATTGCGGCTGGGCGCATGCGGTCGACCAGTCGCTCTGGTCTCCCGGCGTCAATGTCGGGGTGCCCATCGACTTCTCCGACAATTGCTACCTCATTCACCACACGAGCGCCGGCTATCTGCTCTGGGACACCGGGATCACCGACCGGCTCGCCGCGCTTCCCGGCGGACAATTGGTGCAAGCCACCGGCCAGACATGGCACCGCGCCCAAACCCTGGTGGCGGCGCTGGCCGCGCTCGCGGTCAAGCCCGCCGATGTGCGCTACATCGCCATCTCGCATGTTCACCCCGATCACGTCGGCAACGTGGACCAGTTCCCCGAGGCGACCGTGGTCATGCAGAAGGCGGAGTGGGATTATGGTCTCAAGCTGCCACTGAAACCTTTCAACCCCGAGCACAACGCTCAACTGATCGAAGGTGACAAAGATCTCTTTGGCGACGGCAGCCTTACGATCCTATCGACGCCCGGGCATACACCGGGACACCAATCCCTGCTCGTGAACCTCAAGAAGACGGGCTACGTCATCTTGTCGGGCGACGCCGTGCATTTCGCGTCGAACTGGGAGCATCGCCGCGTCCCCGCCTTCAATACCGACAAGGCGCAATCGGCTGTCTCGATGGAGAAGCTCGCGCGCATCATCGCCGACAAGCACGCGCAACTGTGGATCAACCACGACAAGCCCGCAAGCGACGCTCTGCGTCACTCGCCCGAATTCTACGAATAGGTGGGAGGGCGAGGTGCCCTCACCTGCCGTCAACAGTTGTGTCATTGAGGCTGCCCGCGACTTTCAACATCCGTTGGAGAGGCTCACGCGAGCTTGGGCACGGGCAACGGCACCGCAACGGTCATGAGCGCGCTGCTTCGCCGTGCCGCCACAACACAAGGGCGATACCTCCGAGCAGTAGGGCCGAGGCGGTGAGCAGTCGCATGGTGAGGGGCTCGGCCAAAATCCCTGCGCCGCCCAGAGCCACAAGCGCGGGCATCGACAACTGAACGGTCGCCGCGCGCGCCGCTGGCAGATCACGCAGCGCAAGATACCAGATGATGTAACCAAGGCCCGTGGCGAATGCTCCCGAGGCAATGGCCAGGAGCACTCCGCCCACCGTTGCTGCGAATTCGTGTGGGCCAAGGAGATTTATCGCCAGCGTCGGAAGGAGGCACGCGGCCATGGTGGAGGCGTTCGCCTCCACGGGATCATGGACGCCACGCGCAAGCAAGGAAAAGCAACCCCACGCCACGCCGGAGATGGCCATGAAGACGGCGCCCAGGCCGTCGGGTGCGCTCGCCCCGGGCAGGACCAAGTATAGGAAGCCAACAATGGCCATCGCCAGTCCGGTCCATTGCCAGGCCGTGAACCGCTCACCCTCATAGAAGGCGACGCTAAACATGCTGAGCTGTACGGCGCCGATCAGGATGAGTGCCCCCGTGCCCGCATCCAGACGCAGATACGCGAACGAGAAGAAAATGAGGTAGCCGAAGAGCGCTGCAGCCGACAATGGGTTGGCCCGGGTGAGCCGAGGGAGTTTGCGCCGCTGCAGCAATACAATGAGGCTCAGCATGGCGGCCGCGGACGCGACCCGCAATGTCGTGAACGTCGCCGCATCGATATGCCTTGGCGCCAAGGCGAGGCGGCACAGGAGCGAATTGGCGGCAAAGCACAGCATTGCGGTGCTGCTCAGCACGATCGTGCGCAGAGATGTTCCACCTGTGCTGGCGGGCAGCGATGTCGGATGCCCGTCGGGATAGGAGGTCATGGCAGCGCTCGCGTTGCCGCCTGAATGGGTTCGGCGAGCCGGTCCGCGTCATCCCCCACACCCGACAAGAACGACGAGGTCATCTTTGACAGCCACGGAAGTCCGAGGAAGTCGATGCCTAGCACTTGCGCAAACACCTCCTTGATGCCTGGACTGTGACTGGGGACCCAGTAGCGGCAGGTCGATCCAGCTGCAGTCATAGGCCTATCCAGTGAGATCACTGAGCTCGGTCCTGCGTTGCCGGTGTCAAGCTGCCGCACGGGCATCGCCACCCCTGACGGATCGGGGCGTACTTGGCGAGCGGCAGGCTCGATCACAAGGCGCATCTCATGGCGCTCTACAAAGGCATCGACGGTGGCCAGGAAGGCATTGTAGGCGGCATCACCCCTGGCAAGGGCCCCGCCGGGCGGCGGCAAACGCGAAGTGTTCTTCCCCGCCCCGCCTGCAGCCGGCCAAGGAGGGTAATGCCCTGCTGGGCGTAGCTGCGAAACTCGGCGGTGTGACCATCCAAGGCTCCTGCGATCAGCGGCAAGGTCGCTCGGCTCCGCGTTTTTCGACGGGGGTCTGAGCAAGGCCCATCTCCTCGAGCCACCAGATCAAATCTTGCCCGCTGACTTCTTGTCGATCCATTGCATCCAGGCGTCCATGCCCTTCTTCTGTTGCTCGGGCGGCGAATGCTAAATTGCCTCTTCGAAGTCGGCGCTCGAAGCCATAAACAGGACCATAAATTAGTTCAGGAGGGTCCTTACCTAGAATGTTCCTGGCGCAGCCCACCAACAGTGGCATTCTTGCGCGACCGCCGCCATCTCTCTGGGGCCGCCCAGGCTGCGTGAGCCAGTCTCCGGCTTAAAGCCGCCGTGCGCGCGCAAGCCCAGCAGTTCAGCGATCGCTTCGGCGGCGAGTGCGTTGATCTCAATTCCCGGCCCAAAGTGGCCGGGCCCGAAGCGATAGATAGTACGAGCGAACTCAACGCGGGGCCACTTCAACAGCGCAGAGGTTCTATCCGACCATGTGCCCAGCAGGATTGTCGAAGACGCGTCTTAAGCGAATGGATCGCATCCTCTCCGGTCACGTTGAACGCAAGGAGATGCCCGGGCTCGTCGCGCTCGTGAGCCGTGGCGAAGATGTTCATGTGGAGGCGCTCGGTACTCTGACGTTCAACAACCCGGCTCCTATGAGCCGCGACACGATTTTCCGCATCGCCTCTCTCGCCAAGCCAGTGACACGCCGGCACACAGACTGCGGATCTCAAGGTCGCAGCCGACGCCGGCGAGGTCTTGCTGCTTGCTGGCCAACTCACTGACGGCAAGGCGCGTATTTCCCTCGATGCGCCCGTTCACATCGAGGTCAAGGGCTGGCGCGCCCGGCAACTCCAGGGCCGCGCCGCCGACGGGCGGAGTGTCACCCTCACCATCGAGCCAGCGCCAGCCGGGGATAGGCTCCTCAACGCTGCGATCCTGATCGACCGCTCGGGTTCCATGAGTGAGTTGTGTGCGGGCAATGCCGGACTTTCCAAGCATGCTGCCGCCTTGCTCGGCCTTAGCGAGGCCGCCGATGACCTGCGCGAGGGCGACCGTCTGCACCTCTGGGAGTTCAACGACCAGGTTCACGATCTGGGACAGTGCACGGCAGACAGTGGCGCGCGCACATCCGCAAGCTGAGCGGGCCGTCGGGCGGCACCGAGATCGGTCGTGCGCTCGAGGCGGTGATGGCATCGGGTGCACGCGACATTGTGCTGGTCTCCGATGGCAAGAGCCACGCCTTAGATGTGTGCAAGCTTGCTGGCAGCGGCGTGCGGTTCACGGTGGTGCTGATCGGCGAAGATAGTCTTGAAGCCAATGTCAGCCGCCTCGCTGCATTGACGGGCGGGGAGATTTTCGTACCCGACGGTGCAGATGTGGCCGCTGCGGTGCGCAGCGCTGTGCGCGCCACGCGCCAGCCGGCAGGAGACCCACGTGGAGCGAACCTGCGCAGATCCGGGATGGTCATGCGTGCGAGCTGGAAACCAGACCTGTCCGCATCCACCTCAGCGCCAGCCAAGAGCGACCGAGCAGTCGCCGCCTACGCGGCTAGCTTGCGGTTGGCTTCGCTCAACGAGAAGGAGGCCGCCACGCTTGCCGAGATGGAAGGGCTTGTCACCCATTTGACGAGCCTGGTTCTCGTCGACGAGGGGGGGGCAATACAAGCGGGTCTGCCGGCGACGCGCAAGGTTGCCCTGCCGAGGCCCCGCACATCTGTGCAATCGTTCGCGCTCGCTGCGTCGATGTCCGCGCCGCGCTACCCTTGCGTGAGATCTTACCCTGCCCCTGCGGCGGGGGCCCGGCACACTCCGTTGGGCCCGGCAGGATCCTTTCAAGCTGAAAAAGACGCCTGGGAAACGGCAGCGTCCACATGGCAGGCCGAGGAAGCGCAAGCGAATAGGGTAACGCAATCGCTTGAATTTAGGCAACGCTACGAGTTCAACCTCGCAGGGCTCGCCGCCAGCATCTGCTGGAGCAAGCTTGGCGATGGTGCTGCCGCCGGGAAGCTCCCTCGCTTGGATCGTGCCAAGCGCAAAAGGATCGACGCGGCGGCTCACTTGCCGCTGGTGCGCAAGGCGGCGGCCGAAATCGGCCTCCCACCGCTCGCGCTGGTGCTTGGGTTGATGGCGCAGTTCATGGCCAACCGGGACCGACACGCGGCCCGCATCGCGAAGGCCATACTCGGGGACACTGAGTCTTGCTCGGTTGTCCTCGTGGCTCGGCTGTTGGAACTCGTGGAGAACGACGCGCTTTCGACCTGATCCACGCCACATTGTTTTTGGGCAAGGCGTCGGGCTTTGGTGCGCCCTCGCTCGACATTTGGCCATCGACATCCCTGGATGAACGCGAACCTAATCCCTACTTATGGGGGACTTCCAGCTCGCTTGGCAAGTTCGCAGCGAGCACAAATTGGGGAGGGGTTATGCCCACCACAGATACAACACACATCTGCCTCGTTCTCGATCGCTCGGGTTCCATGCAGGCGGTATACGACGACGCCCTTGGAGGTGTGAACAGCTACATCACGAGCGCCAAGCAGGATCGCTCTCTCTACGAGAGCCGCTTCTCGATGATCACGTTCAGCTCCGAGTCCGTGGACACGATACGCAAAAACGCGATCATGGAGATGGTGAAACCAATTGGCGCGGAGGAATACCGGTGTGCCGGTTGGACACCATTGTACGACGCGATCGGCCGCGGCATTGGCATCCTCGATGAGGCAACGGAGGGCAAGAGCGATGTTAAGGCTATCTTGGTCATTATGACTGACGGCCAAGAGAATGCATCTCGCGAGTTCAATCACGAAAAGATCA
>Ga0126383_10002822_pt1 | contig 11323 bp, 8 predicted proteins | sample PanSoiMetPlot_35_FD_96882 | JGI IMG/M metagenome (GOLD analysis project Ga0126383, IMG submission 96882) | Tropical forest soil microbial communities from Panama - MetaG Plot_35 | ecosystem: Environmental > Terrestrial > Soil > Tropical forest > Bulk soil | place: Panama | collected 2016-02-17
CCTGCGGGGTCGGGCTGATGGGGAGAGACAGATGCTGACCCGCAAGCAGTTCGAACTCCTACGGTTCATCCACGAGCGGCTGACCGAAACCGGCGTGCCCCCTTCTTTCGACGAGATGAAGGATGCCCTCGACTTACGCTCAAAGTCTGGGATTCACCGGCTGATTACAGCCCTCGAGGAGCGTGGCTTTATCCGGCGTTTGCCCAACCGGGCGCGCGCGATTGAAGTGATCAAATTGCCGGATTCCGTTGGCCACGGCCTTGGGTCTGCCCGTTCACGCGGTTTCACGCCAAGCGTGATCGAAGGTGATCTTGGACGCGCGCGTACAAATTCTGAGGATGATGGAGGGCGACCAGTCGCTGTGCCGGTCATGGGACGCATTGCCGCCGGCACTCCCATCGAGGCAATTCAGACTCGCAGCCATGTCATCAACATGCCTCCCGATCTCCTCTCCGCCGGCGAGCATTTCGCCCTGGAGGTGCGCGGGGACAGCATGATTGAGGCGGGTATCCTCGATGGGGATATTGCGCTGATCCGCAAATCCGAAGCCGCAGACACCGGCGATATCGTGGTGGCGCTAATCGACGATGAGGAAGCCACTATGAAACGTTTTCGCCGTCGAGGCGCCTCGATAGCGCTTGAACCAGCCAATACATCCTATGAGGTGCGCATCCTGCCGCCCAATCGCGTGCGCATTCAAGGCAAGTTGGTTGGCCTCTTTCGGAGATATTAGTAGTCAGCATTGAAAGTTTCCGGCTGCAGCGTGCGTCGCTTGCCGTCGGTACAGGCCGTCGTCGGCATATGCAACCGGCCGCAACCCGCTTCCATTACTGTTCCTGATCGGCAGGGCGTATGAGAGGTGCTACCGCGCCACGCGCCCACTGGACTTTGCGATCAAGATCGCGCAGACGTTTATTTGGATACAACCACCGCAGTCCCGGCGCAATCTTTGGCAAAGGCCTAATCTCCATAACCATTGACACAAGCCGGCCTTCGCCGAGTTTGCCGATGCCCCCAATGGCGTCACTTCACTATGTGAATTCTGTCGGGCCATGCCGCGGCGCCTCCACCATACGGCCAGCGCTATCGTAGCTCACCGCACAGATTGTAGTGCTAGTGTTTTCCCTAGCCTGTGGCTTTCTCTTTGGCCCAGGTATCCCGGAGACCAATCGTACGGTTAAACACCGGCCTAGCCGGTTTCGAATCCCGATCCAGACAAAAATAACCCTGCCGCTCGAACTGAACGGGTTTCTCCCGTTGCGCATCGGCAAGCGCGGGCTCCACATGAGCCCCTGCCAGCACTTCAACCGAGCTCGCATTGAGATACGTTGTGAAATTTTCATCGCCGCTTGGGTTAGGCCGTGTGAACAGCGGATTGTAGAGCCTCACCTCAGCTGGAATGGAATGTGCAGCCGATACCCAGTGAATCGTGGCCTTCACCTTGCGCCCATCCGGCGCGCTGCCGCCACGGGTCGCCTGATCATAGGTACAACGTAATTCGGTGACCGTTCCTTCGGAATTTTTCACGACCTCGCGGCAAGTGACGAAATAAGCGTAGCGGAGACGTACCTCGGCGCCTGGCGAAAGCCGAAAGAATTTTTTCGGCGGAATCTCCATAAAGTCATCCTGCTCGATATAAAGTTCGCGCGCGAACTTGAGCTTTCGCACGCCGGCCGCGGGATCGTCAGGATGATTGGCCGCTTCCAGTTCTTCGACCTGCCCTACCGGGTAGTTTTCGATCACAAGCTTAAGGGGGCGCAGCACCGCCATACGGCGCAACGCGTTCCTGTTGAGGGCCTCGCGCACCGAAAAATCCAACATGCCCATGTCCACCACACTATTGGCCTTGGCGACACCGATCCGCTTGACGAAATCGCGGATCGACTCCGGCGGCACGCCGCGCCGACGCAAGCCCGCGAGCGTTGGCATGCGGGGATCGTCCCAACCGCTAACATGCGCACCGCGCACTAACTCAGTAAGCACGCGCTTGGAAAGCACTGTGTAGGTCAGGTTGAGGCGCGCGAACTCATATTGATGCGGCTGGGACGGGACTTTCAGATTGGCGATAAACCAGTCGTAAAGCGGCCGGTGATCCTCGAATTCAAGCGTGCAAATCGAATGGGTAATGTGTTCGATCGCATCCGATTGGCCATGAGCAAAATCGTAGCTTGGATAAATCTTCCATTTGGTACCGGTGCGCGGATGGTCGGCGTGCAGAATTCGGTAGAGCACAGGGTCGCGCAGATTAATGTTGCCTGAAGCCATATCGATTTTTGCCCTGAGCACACGCGCGCCATTTGGGAATTCGCCGGCACGCATGCGACGGAATAGGCCAAGGTTTTCATCGACAGTCCGGTCACGGAACGGACTATTTTTGCCGGGCTCAGTCAGCGTGCCACGGTTGACGCGCATTTCGTGGGGCGTCTGATCGTCGACATAGGCTTTGCCAGCACGGATTAAGTCCTCGGCCCATGAGTAAAGCTGCTCGAAATAATCGGATGCGTGATAGAGGTGCTTTCCCCAATCAAAACCGAGCCATCGCACGTCGCGTTTAATGGCGTCGATATATTCTTGCTCTTCCTTGGTCGGGTTGGTGTCATCGAAACGCAGGTGACAGCGGCCGCTGAATTCCTCAGCGAGCCCGAAATTCAGGCAAATCGCTTTGGCGTGACCGATATGAAGATAGCCGTTGGGTTCGGGCGGAAAACGTGTGACAACGCCTTTAACGCGGCCGGAGTCGAGATCGGCCTTAACGATATCGCGGATGAAATCCCGGCCGGTCTCCACCAGGCCTGCATCAGCCCTTCCATTGTCCTCTAGCGTCATGTTTCCGACTTCGAAATGATCCAATCCTGCAGCTCGCCTCCGTGATTGGCGGCTATGCCATGACGGGGCCTCCGGCTCAATGTCAATCGCGCTGACACATTTGACGGGAACTGTGATACACGGCCCGTGATGACTGAGCCCGTCGTCACGCGATTTGCCCCCTCGCCCACCGGCTTTCTCCACATCGGTGGAGGCCGAACCGCCCTATTCAACTGGCTATTCGCCCGTCGCCACGGCGGCAAGATGCTTTTGCGAATCGAGGACACCGACCGAGAGCGCTCAACCGCTGCCGCGATCAACGCCATCATCGACGGGCTGACCTGGCTCGGGCTGATCTGGGACGGCGAGATCGTGTTCCAATTTTCGCGCGCCGCCCGTCATCGCCAAGTCGCCGAGCAGCTCTTGGCGGCTGGTCACGCCTATTATTGCTATTGCAGTCCCAATGAACTCACGGCGATGCGCGAGAAGGCCCGTGCCGAGGGCCGAACACGCTTATATGACGGCCGCTGTCGCGATTGCGACCCGAAGGAGGCACCAGCAGGCATCAATCCGGTCATTCGGCTCAAGGCACCGCTCACGGGTGAAACTGTCGTCGAGGATCAGGTCCAAGGACGCGTCATTTGGCAAAATCAGAATCTTGATGACTTTGTGCTGCTACGTTCAGACGGCACACCGACCTACATGCTGGCAGTGGTGGTCGATGACCACGACATGGGTGTCACCCATGTCATCCGCGGCGACGATCACCTCAATAATGGAGCTCGCCAAACCCAAATCTATCAGGCGCTTGGTTGGAAGGTGCCAATCATGGCTCATATCCCGCTGATTCACGGGCCGGATGGTTCCAAGTTATCGAAGCGGCACGGTGCTCTCGGGGTCGATGCCTACCGTGCCATGGGATATTTGCCGGCCGCCATGAGGAACTATCTGGTGCGACTTGGTTGGTCGCATGGCGATCAGGAGATTTTCACTATGGAAGAGATGGTCGCCGCATTCGACCTGGCGCAGATTGGACGCTCACCGGCGCGTTTTGACTTTACAAAGCTCGAGAGCCTCAACGGCCATTACATTCGCTCAAGCAATGACGCTGACCTTATCGCTGCAATTGAGGACCTGTTGTCACACATCGCTGGCGGACATGAACTCGCAAGCAAGATGACACCGGCGCTGCGCGCCAAGCTATTGGCAGCCATGCCAGGACTGAAAGAACGTGCTAAGACTTTGGTCGAATTGTTCGACGCCTCCCGTTTTCTGTGGACGAGTCGGCCGCTTGATATCAACGAGCAGGCCAAGGCCCTCCTCACTGATGAAGCCAAAACCTTGATCGGAGCCCTCCTGCCGGAACTCGAGGCCGTTACTGACTGGAATGCAAGCACTGCCGAGGCCGTCGTGCGCCCCTACGCCGAGCGTGCCGGCCTGAAACTAGGCGCCGTGGCGCAGCCGCTGCGGGCCGCGCTTACCGGGCGCACGACTTCGCCACCAATTTTTGACGTTCTCGCGGTGCTGGGCAGGGACGAGAGCCTGGCGCGTCTGCGGGACCAGGCTGCGACATAAAGTTTTATTTATCCGGCAATTCGCCTGGACAATCCCTATATCGACCTCAATAGGCGTCAGCGCGCTATCTTGCAGCGCACACTTGGATGGGATACGCACAAAGACCGGAATTCCCAACGCCCGATGCGGCGGCACGTCCGCCCGGCTGCAATGTCTCGAGGCGCACCGCTCGCGGTCAATTCGAGGGCTCGACCATGGACGCCAAAACCAGCGCCAAGAATACGACCGGCACACTCACGGTCGGCAACAATAATTGGGACATGCCGATCTATCCTGGAACGATCGGTCCCGATGTCGTCGACATTTCTAAGTTTTACAGCCAGAGCGGTATGTTCACTTACGATCCTGGCTTCACTTCCACCGCGAGCTGCGAGTCCAAGATCACTTACATCGACGGAGACGAAGGCATACTGCTTTACCGCGGATATCCGATCGAGCAGCTGGCGGAACACGGGGACTTCCTGGAAACCTGCTATTTGCTGCTTTACGGCGAATTGCCAACGGCCGCGCAGAAGGCTGATTTCGACTATCGCGTGACCCGACATACGATGGTTCACGAGCAGATGAGCCGCTTCTTTCAGGGCTTTCGCCGTGACGCACACCCGATGGCCGTGATGACCGGCTGTGTCGGAGCGCTGTCGGCTTTCTATCACGACTCCACTGACATTTCCGATCCGCATCAGCGTATGGTCGCCTCGGTGCGCATGATTGCAAAGGTGCCGACGCTCGCCGCGATGGCCTACAAGTATTCGATCGGCCAGCCGTTCGTTTATCCTAAGAACGATCTCGACTACGCCTCCAACTTCCTGCGAATGTGCTACGCGGTGCCGACAGAGGAATACAAACCAAACGCTGTCCTAGCCCGCGCCATGGACCGCATTTTCATTCTGCACGCTGACCACGAACAAAACGCGTCGACCTCGACCGTGCGGCTTGCTGGCTCCTCTGGCGCCAACCCCTTCGCCTGCATTGCCGCCGGCTGCGCGTGCCTCTGGGGTCCCGCGCATGGCGGCGCCAACGAAGCGGCCCTCAACATGCTGCGCGAGATTGGATCTGTCGATCGCATTCCGGAATTCATCAAGCGCGCCAAGGACAAAAATGATTCCTACCGCCTGATGGGATTTGGGCACCGCGTTTACAAGCACTACGATCCGCGCGCCAAAATCATGCAGAAGACCTGCCATGAGGTGCTGACCGAGCTAGGTATCAAGGACGACCCACTGCTTGATGTCGCCATGGAGCTCGAGAAGATCGCCCTGCACGACGAGTACTTCATCGAGAAGAAGCTTTATCCCAACATCGACTTCTATTCTGGCATCACGCTCAAGGCGATGGGCTTCCCCACTACTATGTTCACGGTGCTCTTCGCTGTCGCACGCACAGTCGGATGGATCGCACAGTGGAAGGAAATGATCGAGGATCCGAAGCAGAAGATCGGCAGGCCGCGTCAGCTCTATACGGGTGCGACGCGCCGAGATTATGCGCCTATGTCGCGTCGGAAATAGTTTTGCTCTCTCGGGCTTTGCCACTGCCCTTGCCGTTGAGCCTTGGTGCGCTGGCGCCGTCATAGCCCCACTGCACGTAAACGCCGGCCCAGGTGAACCCGCCACCGAATGCCGCGAGTACCATGCGGTCGCCCCGCTTCAACTTTGGCTCATAGTCCCATAGGCAAAGCGGAATGGTAGCATTCGTGGTGTTGCCATATTTATGGATTGTGACCATTACCTTTTCCATCGGCAGACCCATGCGTTCGGCGGTCGACTCAATGATTCGCTTGTTGGCCTGATGCGGAACCAGCCAGTCGATCATATCAGCGCGCAAATTGTTGCGCGCCATGATCTCACCCGAGACTTCCGCCATCTTCGCGATAGCAAATTTATAGACAGCGGCGCCCTCCTGGTGGACGTAATGCAATCGTTTGGTGACAGTCTCTGCACTCGCAGGCATTCGGCTGCCACCGGCCTTTTGATGCAAATGGATCATTCCGGAACCATCAGAATGGATCAATGCATCCATGATGCCGCAGCCGACTTCGTCTGGTTCCAGAAGCACGGCACCGGCCGCATCACCGAATAACACGCAGGTCGCGCGATCCTTGTAGTCAATGATTGAGGACATTTTGTCGGCGCCGACCACCACAACTTTGCATGCTGTGCCGCTGGCGATAAATTGTGCCGCTATTGTGAGCGAGTAGAGGAAACCTGAGCAAGCAGCCTGAACATCGAAACTACCTATATTGCGCACCCCGACCATGTCGCAGATCAGGTTGGCGGTGGAGGGGAATTGCATATCCGGGGTGGTGGTCGCGCAAATCAGCAGATCGACCTCCTCCGGTTTGATTCCAGTTTTCTGCAACAGACCGCGCACGGCCTCCGCAGCCATATAGGAAGTTCCTAGACCGTCGCCCTTGAGGATGTGACGCTCCTTGATGCCCGTGCGTTCGGTTATCCAGGCATCACTCGTATCCACCAAGCGCGCGAGCTCCGCATTGGTGAGGAGATCCGGCGGCAGGTAGCCATGGACAGCAGTGATCGAGGCGCGGGGGGTCAACAGGTGGATTCCAGTTTGTTATGCAATGACATTCGCCGATCCGAGACCATCCAGCAAGTCATGCGGTAGGCCGCGCCAAAGAAGTCGGTTCAACCGCTAGACCCGATTTGTGGAGGGCGATATCAAGCACCACCGCTGCCCCTCGATCACTCGGACTGGCTTTGCCGATCTCCATGATGGAGTCCAAGCGAGCGAACGCATCGGTTTGCCGGCGCCGCTCGGGTGTTCCGGCCAGCAATGGCATCAATGCCTCGGCAAGCCGCTTCGGGGTGCAATCCCGCTGTAGGAATTCGGGCACCACGTTTTCGCCGAGCACAAGATTGGCGAGGATCACTGAGGGCACATTGAGAAGTAAGCGAGCCGCGAATTCCTCAATCAATGGTACCCTGTACGCCGCCACCATTGGTATGCCAGCGAGGGCCAGCTCCAGCGTCGAGGTGCCAGATTTCGTCAGCGCCGCCCGGGCCGTCCGAAACGCCTCATCTTTTTCGTCGGAATTGGTTATCACCCGTGCAGACACCGGCCAGGCGGCGACGGCAGCTCGAACAGCGGCCTCAAGATTTGGTACCGCAGGCACCACAGCCTCGATGGCGCCAAACTGCTCGGCGATGCGAGCCATCGTAGCGCCAAAGACGGGCGCCATGCGGCGAATTTCACCGGTTCGGCTGCCTGGCAATACCAAAATCAGCGGCGGATCGGCCAGACGCAGCCGCTTCTCAAGATCTTTCGGGCGTAAGTCGGTGAGCCGCTCAGTTAGCGGATGGCCTACATAGCTGCAAGGCGGACCTAGAAGTTTCTCCATGACCGTTGGCTCGAACGGCAACAACGCCAGCACGCGATCAACATAAGCACGCATTATTCGTGCGCGCCCTGGGCGCCACGCCCACACGGAAGGGCAGACGTAGTCGATTATTGGAATAGCCGGCGACCGCGCACGCACTCGTCGTGCGACGCGATGAGTAAACTCCGGACTGTCTACAATAATCAGAGCATCCGGTTTTGCGGAAACAATCGCATCGGCCGTCTCGCGAATGCGCCTTGCGATCTTTGGTAAGCTCGCAGGAATTGTGGCAAAACCAATGATTGCGAGATCCCCGATCGGAAAGAGACTCGGCACGCCTGCGGCCGCCATGTGAGCGCCACCTACACAGGAAAACTGCGCATGTCCTTGCGTACGTTGCCTGATGGCCGTGACCAGTGCAGCACCCAACCGATCACCGGATTCTTCGCCCGCAACCAGAAAGATGTGTGGACTCATCGTTCGATCCTGGAGGGCACGCCGATGACGAAAATATCGGCGCGGTTAGCCGATTCAATAAGCCGTTCTGGCTCGGCGACAATCGTACTGCCGGCCACAACCGCTATGCCCGCGAGTCCCGCTCGAACGGCGCCCTCGACAGTCTGCGGACCAATTGATGGCAAATCAAACCGGCGATCTTGTGCCGGCTTCGGAGCCTTTACCAAAGCGCCGGTGCCAAATCGTGCGCGCAGGCGGCCGTTCGCGCGCATCTCCGCTACTCGCGCGAGCATGGCATCGGTTCCTTCGACCGCCTCGACCGCCAGCACATGACTGCCCGCTACCACCACCGCTTGTCCCACATCGAAGTTTCCGGCGGTGCGCAGGTAATCGAGACCCAGCGTGATGTCGGCGCGGTTTTGCTCGGAGGGCTGCGCATGACCGAGTGTGCCTTCAGGGATCAAAATATCCGGCGCAACCTCATGAGCGCCGACAAGGCGGAAACCCTCATCCTCGATTACCTTGCCCATGCTGGTCAGGAGATGATTGTCGCCGCCGCGATAGGCCGCCATCACCCGTCGCAGGACGCTGAGCCCTTTTAAATCAGGGTGCACCTGCCAAAGTGATGGTCGCACCAACGATCCAATAAACACGACATCGCGGCACCCGGCTGCTCGGGCGAGCCGCAGAAATTTGCCAATTTGGCCAATATGGATCCAGTGATGCGGAAAACGATCGACCGCGAGTCCTTCAGCGGCACCGCGCAGCGGAAACAACAGCACCGACCGTCCGCCACTTATCACCTTACCTGCTACCGTCAGTGGAAGGCTACCGCCCCCGCAAAGCATGGCGAGCGGACCTCTCTCTCCGGCTGCCGGCGGCGTGCTCATTCCTCCTCGTCCGTTGCGATGTGCTTGATGGCCATCGTGAGTGGCCGCTTTCCAGCACGAATGAACTCGATGATCTTACCTATCAGCGGATCGGCACCAAACTCGGAAGCCACCTGATCAACACGCGTGCGAAATTCACCCTCTCCGAAAAATAACGATCGGTAGGCCAGCCGCACCCGCTGAATGTTGGCTTTGGTAAGGCCTCGTCGGCGCATACCAGTGACATTGAGCCCAATCAGGTTGGCAAGTGGTCCTTGAGCCATCCCATATGGAATGATGTCGGCACGAACCCCGCTCAGGCCGACAATCATGGCGCCTTCGCCGATACGCACAAATTGCCGTACCGCAACTCCGCCACCGAACACCACATGATCGCCAATATAAACGTGGCCCCCAAGAAGGACGTTGTTCGCAAACACTAGATCGTTGCCGACCTTGCAATCGTGCGCGACATGTGCGCCCACCATAAAAAAACAACGATCACCAACTTCAGTGACACCGCCACCATCCTCGCTGCCCGTGTTCATCGTCACGTTTTCGCGGATATCGCAGTCGGCGCCCACGACTAACCTGGTTGGCCCGCCGCGATAGCTATACGACTGCGGCGGCGAGCCAAGCGAAGCAAATGGATGAATCACGGTTCGCGGGCCGATCGTTGTATGACCGGTAAGATTGACGTGGGCGACCAAACGACAGCTATCTCCAATCGTCACATGTGCACCGATTGTGCAATATGGGCCGATTGAAACATCTTTTCCGATCGTGGCCCCGGCCTCGATCCGAGCCGAAGGATCGATCATGCGCGCGCTCATGCGCCGGAAAGCATCGCGCCGACTTCGGCTTCCGCGACGATCTCTCCCGCCACTTTCGCCTCGCCGCGGTACCACCACATTGATTTGCGCCGCGTGATCCGATTCATGTGATATTCGATGGTATCTCCCGGCCGCACCGGTTTGCGGAATTTCGCCTTGTCGATGGTGAGAAAAAAAACCGACGTCGGCTTCGTGCTGGTCGACGCGATGCAAAGTACGCCCGCCGTTTGCGCCATCCCCTCAATCATCAGCACGCCGGGAAATACGGGATTTCCGGGAAAGTGACCCTGGAAATGCGGTTCATTGAACGTCACGTTCTTGATGCCAATTCCATGCTCGTCGCCCCGGATATCGATCACCCGATCAACCATCAGAAAGGGATAGCGGTGCGGTAGCATGTTCAGGATGACTGTGATGTCGGCCGCATCAAGTGTTGTCACGATTTTGTTCATGACACATCTCATTCGTCGGCTGCTGCGTCGGCACCACCCTTTTGCCGCGCAAGCCGCTCGAGAAGCTTCATCTCGCGGAACCACTGCTTTATCGGTTTGGCCGGGGTGCCGCCCCATCGCGCCCCTGGCGGCACATCGCCATGCACAACACTGATTGCTGCGATCTGCGCTCCTTCGCCGATTGTAACGTTGTTATTCAGTCCAACACGCGCACCCAACACAACGAAATCCTCAAGCGTCGAGCTGCCTGAAATTCCCGTCTGCGCGACGACAATGCAATGCCGGCCAATACTCACATTGTGGCCTACCTGGACCAAGTTGTCGATCTTCGTGCCTTCGCCGATCACGGTATCGCGGACTGCGCCACGATCGATAGTGGTGCCGGCCCCTATCTCAACATCGTCTTGAATGATAACGCGCCCGACCTGTGGTACCTTGAGGTGTTCCTTACCGCTCGTCACAAATCCGAAGCCATCCTGACCGATCTTGCAGCCAGGATGAACAATGACCCGATCACCGATCAAGGCATTAGTTACAGTCGTACCTGCGCCGATCGAGCAGTCGCGTCCAATTCGGACGTCCGCGCCAATGGCGGTGTTTGCTCCTATCACGCTGCCGCTGCCGATTTGAACGCGAGGACCAACGACTGCGCCCGGCTCAATGATCACGTTGTTTTCGGTTCGAGCACTTTTATCGACGTGAGCTTGGGAGAAATCACCAATATTGGACAGGGATGACGGCCGCAGCGCATGCGGAAACAGCGCGCGGGCCGCCGTTACGAAGGCGCGGTACGGTTCGCGTACTGTCAAAACCGCGACCTGCGCCGGCAGCTCTTTGGCGAGCGCCGCCGTTGTGAGGCACGCTCCCGCATGTGTTGCAGCGGCCGCCGAAGAAAAGTTGCGGCTGTCAAAGAAAGTAAGATCGCAAGGCGCGGCTCGATCGAGCGGAGCGATATTGACGATACGGCAGGAATGGTGCACCGCCGAGACTGGCGTCGCATCA
>Ga0126383_10002824_pt1 | contig 11319 bp, 10 predicted proteins | sample PanSoiMetPlot_35_FD_96882 | JGI IMG/M metagenome (GOLD analysis project Ga0126383, IMG submission 96882) | Tropical forest soil microbial communities from Panama - MetaG Plot_35 | ecosystem: Environmental > Terrestrial > Soil > Tropical forest > Bulk soil | place: Panama | collected 2016-02-17
CGGGGACGAAGGCATGCGGGACAGCTTACACCCTAGTATAACCGTTAAAAATAGATTGACAAGTTATATTCGCGGGGCTAGAGTTGCATGACCATCAAAATAGGCTTTGATGGTCATAGAGGTTCTCATGCGGAGCGGCCACACCAGCGAGGTCCGGAAACTGCTTTACAGCGGGTCAGCGATCGAGATTGGCGCAGGGGCGGCAAGGCCCGCCCGGTACGCGGGCGATAGTCCGGCCATACGGGTAGCGCTGGGATTTGCCGCCATTTATCTCATTTGGGGCTCGACGTATCTGGGCATTCGCTTCGCGGTCGAGACCATTCCCCCCTTCCTGATGATGGCTTTGCGCCACACCCTGGCGGGATCGGTGGTCTATGCCTGGTCGCGGCGGCGGGGCGCGGCGCGGCCTGAATTTCGGCACTGGGTTTCAGCGGCTGTGGTGGGCGGGATCCTGTTTCTCGGCGGACACGGCGTTTTGGCCTGGGGGGAGCAGAGAGTTCCTTCGGGATTAGCGGCGTTGATGTGCGCCACGCTTCCCTTATGGACGGTGCTGGCGGGAACAATCACAGGGGTCGAAGGCCAGCTGGGCAGGCGAGTGTGGGCGGGGCTGTTGCTGGGCTTTGCGGGAGTAGCGCTGCTCGTCGGGCCGGACGCGTTTCGGGCGGGAGGGAACTTGAACTTGCCCGCGGTCGGGGCCGTGCTGCTGAGCGCGCTACTGTGGGCGGTGGGAACGATCTGGAGCAAAGGACTGGAACTGCCGAAGTCCACCGCGTTGTCTGCGGCGATGCAAATGCTGATGGGTGGTCTTTCGCTGATGGTCGCAAGCGCAGCCGCGGGAGAGTGGTCCCGATTCCACTCGGCGACAGTCAGCCTGCGATCGTGGCTGGCACTGCTGTACCTGATTGTTTTTGGCTCGATCGTGGCCTTTACCGTGTTCACCTGGCTGATGGGTGTGAGCAAGCCTTCCCGGGTCTCGACCTACGCCTACGTGAATCCGGTGGTCGCCGTGTTTTTGGGATGGGGGCTGGCTTCGGAGGTGATTGCAGGGCGAACGGCGGCGGCGGCGGCGATCATCCTGATGGGGGTGGCGCTGGTCAACACGCGTCAGCGCCAGGGACGAGAGAATCGAACTCCCCTCCTGGTGGAAAAGCTTCGAGAGGTCGCGGAAGAGGAATGACGGCGGCGGTCATCCTGATGGCGCTTTGCGTGGCCACGCCGATCTGGGCGTGGACACCGGTGACCATCGTGAATCCGAAGCATTTGCCGGTGAGGGCAGACGAGGTCAACCGGCTCTTCCAAGCCACTTGCCGCGCGGTGGCCAACGAGTTCCGCCTCAAGGATGGAGAAGCGCTGGATTTCCCGCTGACGCTGGTGATGGGAGAGCGGGACGAACACGTCATGGCGGATGAGGATCAGGGCGTGTACATGGTCTATCTGAACCACTGGAACGAAGGCAAGTTTGCGACGTCGGCGATGCGCCTGGCGGTGTGGCGCATCGTGCCGCGGAAGCGGAGGGACGAACTGGTGCGAAACATCCTGCTGTGGTGGAAGTCACTGGAGCCGGCGCCAGGGAAGCCCGCCGCTGCCGATCCCGGCCCTTAGGCAACCCTTCGACTGCAAGGAAGGCAAGCGAGCGGCGCAGAACCGGGCGACTGGGTATGGAAGGGCTTCGCCGGGGGCTGCTATTCTTCTCCGAATGCCGCACGTTCCCCCGGCTGCTCTTTCCGATGCCCGCATTCTGGCCGCCTACATCATCTTCCTGGCGAGCTATCTGGTTTTTGCGCTGGGAAAATTTCCCGGGCTGAAGATTGACCGGCCGGGCGCGGCCATCGTCGGCGCGGTAGCCATGTTCGGCTTTCGCATCCTGGCGCCGGAAGACTCGCTGAAGTTCATCAATTTTTCCACCCTGGTGTTGCTCTTCTCCATGATGCTGATCGTGGGGAACCTGCACCTGGTCGGCTTTTTCGAGTGGAACGCGGAGATGGTGCTAAAGCGGCTGAAGCCGTCGCAATTGCTTCCCGCCGTGATCTTTACCTGCGGTTTTTTCTCGGCATTTTTCGTCAACGACATTGTGTGCCTGGTGATGGTGCCATTCGTGTTGAGCATTACGCGGCGGATGGGGCTGTCACCCCTCCCGTACCTGCTGGCGGTGGCGACGGCGTCGAACATTGGAAGTGTGGCCACGATCACGGGGAATCCGCAAAACATGCTGGTGGGATCGTTCTCCGGGATTCGCTACCGTGATTTCCTCCTCCACCTCGGCCCGGTGGCAGTCGCTGGTTTATTTCTCGATTGGGCGGTGCTGCACTGGATGCACATGCGGAACCTCGCGCCGCGCAGTGAGGCAGAGGCCGCAATTCCGCTGCCGCAGCTGGATTTATCGCGGCTCACCAAGCCCGTGGTCGTAGTCGCCGCGGTGGTGATCGGGTTTTTCCTGGGAGTGCCGCCGGCGATGATGGCGGCCCTGGGCGCAGCCACTTTGCTGATCACGCGCACGCTGGAACCGCAGAAACTCTATCGCGAAGTGGATTGGGGGCTGCTGGTTTTCTTTGTCGGGCTGTTCCTGATCGTAGGGGGAGCGGAGAATGCCGGAATCGTACGCCGCATGCTGCAAGTGGCGGAACACTGGAATCTGCAGAAGCTGGGCGTGTTCGCCGTTTTCGTGGGCGTGGTGAGCAATGTGGTAAGCAATGTCCCGGCGGTGATGCTGCTGAAGTCGATGGTGCCGGGTTTCGCCGATCCGCATAGCGCGTGGCTGGCACTGGCCATGGCTTCCACCCTGGCAGGCAACCTGACAATCACCGGCAGTGTGGCCAATCTTATCGTCGTGGAATCGGCAAAGCCCGGCGTGGAGGTAAGTTTTTGGGACTACTTTCACGCGGGAGTGCCCATCACGGTGCTTACGCTGGCCACCGGCATCGCCTGGCTGAGCTGGATCCGGTAGCTGGCCGGCTGTTCTCCGTCCCAAATGGTTCTTGACATTCGCTGTTATAGTCATAACATTTAGGAAATGGCTGTAACATCGCAGGACCATGTTCCCTGGCTGCTGCTGGTCTTCAGCCTGCCCGCCAGCCGCGCCAGCCAGCGGGTGGAGATCTGGCGTAAATTGCAGCGGGCGGGCGCCCTGGCGCTGCGGTCTTCGGGATACCTGCTGCCCAACACCGCGGGCAACCAGGAAAAGCTGGAGTGGCTGGCGGCGGCAATCCGCAATTACAAGGGACAGGCCTCGGTGGTCGAGGTTCGGGGGTTCGACGATCTTTCGGATGAGCGCCTGCGGCAGATGTTCCTGGCGGCGCGGGCGCGGGATTACCAACGGCTGTTGCGCGAACTGAGGAGAGTTGTAGCCCTGCCGGCGGCGCGTCGCCTGGCGGGGCAGTTGAATCGTTTGCGGCGGCGCTTCAACGACCTGGTCTCGCTGGATTTTTTCGGCAGCCCGCTGCGCGTCCGGGTGGAGAGTCTTTTGGCCCAGGCTGACGAGCCGGAGCCCTCAAAGTCCACCCGGCGCGGTAAAGGCAAGCGGGCGCAATTTGCCAATCGCGTCTGGGTGACGCGACCGCGTCCGGGGATTGATCGCGTCTCTTCGGCGTGGCTGATCCGCAGGTTCATTGATCCCAAAGCGCGATTTGTTTTCGCTGCCGCTCCCGGGTCCCATCCCGAGGCGATTCCTTTCGACATGTTTGTGGAACAAGGGTTCGGTCATCGCGGGGACGACTGCACGTTTGAAACGCTGCGCAAAGAGTTCGCCATCCGCGACGGTAAGGTGAAGCGCATTGCGCAGATCATTCACGATGCCGACTTGGGGGACGAGAAATTTGGCCGCGTGGAAGGGCAAGGACTGGACCGGGTGTTGAACGGGTGGGCGGCGCAGGATGTGGCCGACGTGGAACTGTTGCGCCGCGGGGTGGAGCTGGTGGACGGCTTGTACTCCTCGATGGGGTAACGGGGAGAATCGACGAGATGCCCGTGCCGGGATTGCGGGAAGGAGCATGGATTCAGGTGAACGGCGCACTCCTGTTGACTCGCAACCAAGTCGCGCGATTGCTTAGTGGAGCGGAGTTCGCGGCCGCGATCGAGCATGCCTTCAGGTTGCTGGGGGAAGGCAAGGCGGCGCCTCCCGGAGTCCTGGGGATACCGGCGGTGGAAGGCGGGTTCCACATCAAGGCCGGGCTGCTCGACCTCGGGACTGGTTACTTTGCAGCCAAGGTGAATGCAAATTTCCCGCAGAATCCGAGCCGGTTTGGACGGCCCACGATTCAGGGCGTCATCGTGCTCTGCCGGGCAGACAACGGGCAACTGCTCGCGCTGATGGATTCGATGGAGATCACGGCGCGGCGGACGGCGGCGGCGACGGTACTGGCGGCAAGGCATCTGGCCCGGCGCGATTCGAAAACCGTCACCATTTGCGGTTGCGGTCAACAGGGACGTGCGCAGCTGCGAGGGTTGGCAGAGGCGTTCACTCTGACCAAGGTCTTTGCCCATGACGCCAGGCCTGAGCACGCGCGGGAATTTGCTGAAGAATTGAGCGAAGAGTTGAGGATCGAGATCGAACCGACGCCGGACCTCCGCCAGGCTGCGCGCAGGAGCGACATCTGCGTGACCTGCACGACGTCGCGTCAGCCGCTGCTGGGAGTGTCGGAAGTGGCTCCCGGAACCTTCGTGGCGGCGGTCGGCGCGGACCATCCCGAAAAGCAGGAGATCGATCCCATGCTCATGGCCAGGAATACAGTGGTCACGGATTTGACGGAGCAATGTGCGGCGATCGGGGATCTGCATCACGCCATTACTCGAGGACTGGTGCGCCGGGAGGAGGTGCATGCCGAACTGGGAGAGGTGGTGGCCGGCAAACGCCCGGGACGAGCCAGCCAGGAAGAAATCATCATCTTTGACAGTACCGGGATCGCTCTCGAGGACGTCGCTGCGGCGGCGGTGGTGTACGAGAAAGCGCGGCAACAGGAATCAGGGAAGAGATTCGACTTCGCGGGGTAAAGCTTTAGTCGGAGAAAGGGAGTGGTTATGAAGCGACGGTCGGCAATGATAGGAATCCTCCTCGTTTGGGGCGTAGCAGGGGCCGCGCCTGGGCAGCAATCGGGTACCGGATGGAAGGCGGTAGAAGCGGCGATGGGCCGGCCGGGACAGGTTCAATCTGCAGACGTGATTCGCTTCGGCATGCCGCGGCGAGATCTGCACGTCATGGTAGGCGGCGTGGCGGTCAAGGCCGGGTTGGCGCTCGGTTCCTGGGCCGCATTCAAAGGGGCGGGCGACTCTGCCCTGGTGATGGGCGATCTGGTGCTGGCCGAAGAAGAAGTGCAGCCAGTGATGAAGAAATTGCAGGAGGAAGGCATCGAGATCACGGCGGTTCACAATCATTTGATCGGGGAATCGCCACGCGTGATGTACATGCACATCTCCGCTCACGGAGAAGCTGTGAAGCTGGCGACGGCGGTGCGCGATGCCCTGGCGCTGACCAGGACTCCCGCACCGGACGGGGCTGCTTCCGCAAGCGAAGCCCTGGGCATCGATCAGAAAAAGATCGAGGACGCGCTGGGACATTCGGGAAAGGTGAATGGAGGCATTCTGCAGATCGGGGTGCCGCGGACCGAAGTCATCACCGAAGACGCGATGGTGATACCGCCCTCCATGGGTGTGGCAACAGCGGTGAACTTCCAGCCGACTGGGAGTGGAAAGGCAGCCATCACCGGAGATTTCGTGCTGCTGGCGAAGGAAGTGAATCCGGTGATGAAGGCACTAAGGGAGAACGGAATTGAGGTAACCGCCGTGCACAGCCACATGCTGATGGAAGAGCCGCGGTTGTTCTTCATGCATTTCTGGGCGAACGACGACGCGTTGAAGCTGGCGAAGGGCCTGCGCGCGGCACTGGATTTGACGAACTCAGCCAAGTGAATGGGGAAAATGGACGCCACGGGCACAAACCGGAATATGGTTCCCCTCTTGCCGTTCGTGGGTTATTTTCTGCGGCTGGGGACCGTGGGTTTCGGCGGACCGATTGCGCTCGCCGGGCACATGCAGCAGGACCTGGTCGACCAGCGCGGCTGGATCAGCCGGGAAGACTATGTGGAAGGACTGGCTCTGGCCCAACTGGCTCCCGGGCCGCTGGCAGCGCAGCTGGCAATTTATCTGGGCTACCTGCGGGCCGGCGTGGTGGGGGCAACGCTGGTCGGCATTGCGTTTGTCTTGCCGTCGTTCCTGATGGTGCTGGCGCTGTCGGCAGCTTATGTGCGTTTCGGCGGCCTGAGCTGGGTGCAGGCGATCTTCTACGGCATTGGCGCAGCGGTCATCGGAATCATCGCGCGTTCGGCGTACAAGCTGACTCGCCTTACCCTGGGCAAAGACATGGTCTTGTGGGCGATCTTCCTGGTGCTGGCGGTGACGACCGCGTGGACCTCGCAGGAGATTATCTGGCTGGTCGTGGCAGGAGGAGTGGTGGCCCTGCTCGTCAAGAGCTGGCCGGTGCGGGGGAAAATCCGCGCGACCACGCTGTTATTTACCGGAGTCGCGCTCCCCGTGGGCGGCCCGTTGCTCGAGATCTTCGTATACTTTGCCAAGGCCGGCATGTTCGTTTTCGGCAGCGGACTGGCCATCATTCCGTTTCTGTACGGAGGGGTGGTCGAAGGGCATCACTGGCTCAACGAGCGTCAGTTTGTAGATGCTGTCGCCATCGCCATGATTACGCCCGGACCCGTGGTGATCACGGTTGGATTTATTGGCTATCTGGTGGCAGGCCTAGGGGGAGCGACGGCGGCGGCGCTGGGTGTATTTCTTCCGGTGTGGGCAGTGGTGGTGGCGCTCGCGCCCTCGTACAAGCGCTGGTCCAAGGTTCCGCAAATCCGGGCGTTCGTGCGCGGAGTCACCGCGGCCGCGACGGGGGCGATTGCCGGGTCGGTAGTGGTGCTGGCACGACGATCCGTCTACGATCTGCCAACGCTGCTGATTGCGATGCTCAGCCTGGTGGTGCTGATGAAATGGAAGATTCCTGAACCGCTTATCATCGGCGTCGCTGCCGTAGCGGGGCTGCTTCTAAAACGCTGAGTTGCGAGGCCTGCAGCCCTTCGGGCTGCTGCCCTGATCCTTCGATTGCCGTTGACAGCGCTTGCCGGGTGCGAGACACTCCGGCCCATAGAACCCGACCAGGAAGCTGGTGATGGATCGATATTCCATTTTTGCGCACACGCCGACGCCTGGGCCTCAACCGGTTCCAACCAGGGCGGAAGGGCAAGACGCCGCGAAGGCCCCGGAAGAGCGGTTGCGGTCTCAAGCTGATGACGGCAGCCGTTCTCTCTCCGAAATGGCGCAGCGCGATCTGGACGCTGCCTTGCAGCTGCTCACCGAGAGGGCGCAATACATCACCGGGGCCTCGGGAGCGGCGATTGCCCTGCGTTATGAAGCGGAGATGGTTTGTCGCGCATGCGCTGGATCTTCCGCGCCGGAACTTGGGGCGCACCTGCAGGTCGATTCCGGGTTATCGGGGGAAAGCGTGCGGACCCGGCAGATCCTGCGCTGCGACAACGCCGAGAGCGATTCGCGCGTGAACCGCGAGAGCTGCCGTGCACTGGGAATTTCTTCGGTGATGGTCATGCCGCTGATCCGCGATAACGAGGTCATGGGTGTCTTCGAACTCTTCTCGGAAAGGGTGAACGCGTTCGAGGAGCGTGATATTGTCGCGCTGCAACGCATCGCGGAGATGATCCAAACCGCGGTCGAACACGCCGAGGCGGCAGAACATGCGGAAAAACGGATCGCCGCGCACGAGGAAGTGCCCATCCAGGTCGAGGTGGCGGAGAAGCCAGCTCCCGAGCCCGCACCGGAAGTAAAGGAGGAAGAAGGCCGGAAGGTGGAAGCGAAGCCAGAGATCGTGTCCCCCGCAGCCGGGGCGGCTCCTGCGCGGCTTGCGGTTAACACTTGCTCAAAGTGTGGCTTTCCGGTGTCGGAGGGGCGGAGCTTGTGCGTGGACTGCGAAACTGCGCAGGGCAAAGAGGAGAAATCTGCCGCCGTCGAAATGGGGAACACGTTTGTTCCCAGTTTCGGGATCGGGAAAATCGAGGGCGAAAGCTGGTTGCGGTCCCACAGGTATGTGGTGGCAATCCTGGTCGCGATAGCGGTCGCGGTGGGAGTGTGGCTGCGGTCGCATTGAACCACCATGAATGCCGATCGGGAGTGCCATAAGCTGGGTCGCTTTGTGGTGAGGAGCTTTGGGCGCTCGAAACATCGGCGCGGCGGAGCGTGCACGACCCGGCGCAAGCCACACCTTGGAGGGTCATCGTTGAGACTGCGGGAAAACGGTGTGCACGGTTTGAAAAGAGGCTTGCTGGCACCGGGTTCGTTCCCTAAGACTGGAGCATCATCTACCCATGCGATATCTGGTGCGCGCGAAGGTGAGACCTGGGTTCGTCGAGCCATTGCTGCGGGCGATTGACGACGAAATGCTGGGACGAGGTTCGGTGGCAGAGGGCGAATATCTGCGCAACATGAATGATGCCCGCCTGATGGAGGATGGAACCGTTCGTTGGGTGGAGATCTGTTATTGTCCGACGCCGTTGCTCGAGGAGCGTCCTTACTGGGAACAGTATTTCGAGCTCACCAAAGTGCAGGATGCGCACGACCGCCGGCGTTGCCGCGATCGCAACGGAACGGAGCCGTGGGCCTGTGGCGACTGTGACTGCACCGGGAAGCTGGAGACGAAGCTGGCGAATACGGGCCAGTCGTTCGTTGAATGCCTGCGCAGGCAGTTGTGTGGATCCGCCGGCGTCGACGGTTCGTCGCGCCCTTCTCTTCCTTGATTTCGGGAATGCGTTTCAGCGCGCGAAGGTTCCCACAAACGCGCTGCGCCTGCCATGAGATTCCCAATCCACTCCCAGGCCCGGTCCCTGATAGGAATCGGTGAGCGCGACCGCGGGCATGGAGTGCGCCATGGGAGAGAGCGGCGGGTAGAACGTGACTTCATTTCCGCAGACGTGATCGTGATCGCCGATGGCCCGCGTCTGGATGGTGACAAATTGTCCGGCGCGCAGCCAGGCCGCGCCATGCTGCGCCGGGTTGACCACGATTTCCATGGGAGCGGGGATCACCTGGGCGACGTTTTCGAGCAGATCGCCGGCCATATGATGGGCGAAGGAGATGAGGGCGGCGCGCTGCGGCGCACTCGCCTCATCATCGACGATGACAACCGCTTGCGCCGGGTACGGGTTTTCGTAAGGATCGCCGAGGGTCCCGTGTGCCTTTACCGCGGCGGCAATCGACAATCCGTCAAGCGCCACTCCGTCCCAACTGCCTGTCTCGACGTGCCAGGCGAGGATGGCCTCATGGCCCACCAGGTTAACCTCGCCGTTGGCAAAACATTGTCCGGTGTAGATGTCGGCGCTACGGGTTTCGAGGTAGTCTCCGCGAATCTGTTGGGCAACAACCACCCCAGACAGGGTCAGAAGGAAAACGGACAAGAGGGCAAAACCGCAACCGCGCATGAGTCACCTCACCTCGAGATCTTCCTTTTATTCTCCTCCAAAGACTGGGGGAGAGAAAGGGTTCTCTCTCAACATAAACAGCAGCCTTCTGTTGCACTTCTTTTCTCAGGAACCGCGGGCAGCGGTGGTCCGTATCACGATCTGAACGGGACTCCTGTGAGTGCTGTTTACACTGGGAATCCGGGCAAAGCCCTGCGTTGACTTGAATTCCGGTACAGCCTACGATCATTGATTCAGCTGTATCTCCACAGAGCAGATTTTCTCATGATCGGGGAGACCATTTCGCATTACCACGTCCTCCGCCAACTCGGTGGCGGCGGTATGGGCGTAGTGTACGAGGCGGAAGACGTCAACCTCGGTCGCCACGTCGCCTTGAAGTTCTTGCCGGGCGAGCTTGAGCGGGATCCGGCGGCGCTGGAGCGCTTTCAGCGCGAAGCGCGCGCCGCATCGGCGTTGAACCATCCCAATATCTGCACCATTTACGAGATAGGCCAGGCGGACGGGCGCCACTTCATCGCCATGGAGTTGCTGGAAGGGCAGACGCTGAAACAGTGCGTCAGCGGGCAGCCACTGGAGAACGATCTGCTGCTCGACCTGGCGATTCAGATCGCCGATGCTCTGGATGCGGCGCACGGCAAAGGCATTATTCATCGCGACATCAAGCCGGCAAATATTTTCGTCACCACCCGTAACCAGGCGAAAGTGCTGGATTTCGGGCTGGCCAAACAAACAGTCAAATCGGACTCGATGCCGGGTGGCGCCGCCGCGGGCTCGCAGGTTACGGTCGACGAGGATTTTCTGACCAGTCCGGGCAGCACCGTAGGGACGGTGGCTTACATGTCTCCGGAACAGGCGCGCGGCAAGGAGCTGGATGCGCGGACGGATCTGTTCTCCTTCGGCGCTGTGCTGTATGAGATGGCAACCGGCTCAGTACCGTTCCGCGGCGACACTTCGGCAGTTATCTTTGAAGCTCTGCTGAATCGCCCGCCGCTGCCACCGGTTCGCCTGAATCCCGAAGTGCCCCCGCATCTCGAGCAGGTCATTCAGAAGTTGCTGGAGAAAGATCGCGAGCTGCGCTACCAGAGCGCCGCCGAAGTACGCGCGGACCTGAAGCGCCTGAAGCGCGACACTGAGTCAGGGATCAAAGCCGCAGTAGGCAACTCGTCGGGCAGCGTGCGCGCAGTGGGCTTGCCTGCGCAAGGCACCCGAGTCCCGTGGAAGTATCTGATCGCTGCCGTTCTGGCGATCGCGGTTGCGGGTCTGGGCGGGACGCTTCTTTCGCGCCGGGCGCACAGCTCCATTACCGAAAAGGACTCGATCCTGGTAACCGACTTTGTCAACACGACGGCGGATCCGGTGTTTGACGGCACGCTGAAGAAAGCGCTGGCGTTCGACCTGGAGCAGTCTCCGTACATCAACGTGTTTCCCGAACAGAAGGTCCGCCAGACTTTGCAGTTTATGGGGCGTCCTCCAGATGACCGCGTGACCGCGGAAGTGGGACGGGAGATCTGCCTGCGCGATGGCATTAAGGCCATGCTCAACGGCTCGATCTCCAATATGGGGAGCCAGTATGTCATTACCCTCGACGCGGTCAATGCCTCTTCCGGCGAGTCGCTGGCGCGGGAAGAGATGCAGGTGGGAAGCAAAGAGCAAGTTCTGAACTCTCTCCACAAGGCCGGAACCAGCCTGCGCCGGAAACTCGGAGAATCGCTGGCTTCTTTGCAAAAGTATGACAAGCCCCTGTCGGAAGCGACCACTTCCTCCCTGGAAGCTCTGAAGGCGCTGAGCCTGGGAGACATCGAACACAACTCGGGCGACGAATTCAAAGCCTTGCCGCTCTACC
>Ga0126383_10002825_pt1 | contig 11319 bp, 7 predicted proteins | sample PanSoiMetPlot_35_FD_96882 | JGI IMG/M metagenome (GOLD analysis project Ga0126383, IMG submission 96882) | Tropical forest soil microbial communities from Panama - MetaG Plot_35 | ecosystem: Environmental > Terrestrial > Soil > Tropical forest > Bulk soil | place: Panama | collected 2016-02-17
ATAGTGACGCGCCCTTGTACGGCGGCAGCGGTCAGGGAAACTTTGGCGGCTGCGACGCTGTTCCGCTCCCTCTTCATGGACACCCCTTCTCATTGAACATGACGCTCCCTCCGCTCGGCGTTGTCGTCTACCAACCGGAGTCTTCCCTCCAGAGATGAGGTACCGGAATGATGGCCAAGCGGCTGGGAAGCGTATCGGACCCGCTCTGGTACAGGGACGCTGTTATCTACGAGCTTCACGTTCGCGCATTCAAAGACAGCAACCCGGACGGAATCGGCGATTTCCCCGGCCTGATTCAAAAAATGGACTATCTTCAAGACCTGGGTGTCACGTGTCTGTGGCTTCTGCCCTTCTTTCCCTCTCCCCTCAAGGATGACGGCTACGACATCTCCGACTATCTGAACTGCTCGGGTATGTTGAATTCCCAGCTGTCGAGCGCTAGCCCTACCGGCTTACATTGGCGCCCTACAGCTTCCTTTGGTTTGAACTTCAGCAAAGAACCGAGCCTGAGGAGGTAAGTATGGACAACATCGTGGAACAGGCGGCTTTGAATGCGACCGCGGGCTGGGAAGGCATATTTAACGGAATAAGCTGCCAGCGCCTGGAAACGGTCCATCTGCCCAGCTATCTACCGAAGCAGCGCTGGTTCGGTGGGAAATCTCGCCGTATCAAATCCACTCGAGTTCTCGACTGGACCATGCTCCGGTCATCGCACTGCGTGATGGTGTTCGTCGAAGTAGGGTTCGATAGCGGCGGATCCGACGTCTACCTTATGCTTCTTGCAATGGCCTTTTCAGAAGCCGCCGAGGAACTGCAACGGACCTCTCCCATTGCCATCATCGCCCCGGTCTTCTCCGATAAGGGATCGGGGCTGTTGTATGAAGGCGTGTTCGATGACAATGCCTGCCTCGAACTGCTCTCTTTCATCGAGAATAAAGGCGAGCTGGAAAGTGGTCACGGGCGCCTTTGCGGCACCCCCGGCAAGTCTTTTGGGGACATCCTGGGCACAGCCGCTACGCCTTTGTCCGTGCGACGGGCCTCGGTGGAACAATCGAACACCTCGATTCTCTACGGTGATCGCTTCATTCTGAAAGTGCTGCGGCGTCAGGAGCCCGGCTTGAACCCTGATGCAGAGATCGGACGATACCTCACCGACCGGGCACATTTCGACCGCGTGCCTCGCTTTGCCGGTGTGATTAGATACGAACCGAGCAACCACGCTGAACCCTCGACCTTGGCAATGCTCCAGGGACTCGTGGCGAACGAAGGCGACGGCTGGAAGTGGACGATCGAGGAACTCGAGCGCTATTTTGAAGCTTGCGCTCCGCTGCCCTTTCCCGAGGAGTTGCGTGCGGAACTAGAGGGTGCAGCCGGGCTCACGGAGAAGCCGCCGGTTCCACTCGCCCGGGATCATGTCGGCATCTATCTCGATTCGGCGATCACCCTGGGACGCCGGACCGCGGAGTTGCACCAGACCTTGGCTTCCGCTAAAGACGATCCAGCCTTCGCTCCGGAACCGCTGACAGCGGGAGATCTAGAAACGCTGCTGGCCGATCTTCAGCAGCACGCCTCCAGAATTTTCGACGCGCTGAAAGATCGCATGCCCTACCTGCCCGATGATGTGCTTGAGATTGCCGCTGCCGTGTTGAGTCGGCGTATCCGCATCCTGGAGCTTTTCGAGGCGCGCGGCCCGCAGTCTTTTCGAACCTGCCGGACTCGAATACATGGAGACTATCATCTTGGACAAGTCCTGAGGGTCAAGACAGATTTTGTGATCCTCGATTTTGAAGGTGAGCCCGCGTGTCCTTTGGCTGCTCGCCGTGCCAAGCAGTGCCCGTTAAAGGATGTGGCCGGCATGGTACGTTCCTTTAGTTACGCGGCTTACTCAAGCCTAATCAACCACACGGCTCGCCGTGCTGGGGAATTGGCCAGTCTTGAACCCTGGGCTCGACTGTGGGAGCAGTGCGTGTCAGCCGAATTCCTGCGCGCGTACCGCCAAACCGCGAGCGGCTCCACGTTCTTGCCGGAGAACGTCGCGGATTTTCAAAAGTTGCTCAACATTTTTCTTGTCGACAAAGCGCTGTACGAAGTGCTTTACGAATTGAATGCCCGGCCCGCTTGGGTTCGTATCCCGCTGATGGGCCTCATGTCGCTCCAACTGTGAGCTCACTAGACCTTTCTGCAAAGGACTGGATCACGACCTTTTGAAGCAACCAGCGAGGGCATAATCGTGGAAGCTGACTCGATCGCGCAACCAATGGAGCCGACGGCGGACCAGATCGACAGCGCCGATCTGCTCGTTGCGGTTCTCGGCGAGTTCGATTCGAACGGTACCGCAACGATGTGTGATGCTCTCCGTACCCTCCCCGCCAAATTACGAATCGCGGTCTCGCACGACGGTCAGGAGGAGAGTGCGGCGCCGGTCAATGCGAAACCCACTCAAGAATCCGCCTCCGTGTTCTTTGTGCCTTCCCTTTTGGCAAAGACCAGCACCCTCGCTGCGCGAGTACAAAGCATGTCCGAAACATATCAATCCGCCTTCGCAGCCGCAGATAAATTGCAAGCCCGGGGCTGCTGCATCATTGCAAGCAAGTTTGAAGCGGTGACACGGTCGTGGGTTTTGCGGATGGCACAGCCTTTGTTCGAAGGTCAAGCTGATTTGGTTCTGCCGCACTACGCGTGGCGTAAGTTCGATGGCCCGCTAAACACGAGCCTCATAGCGCCCATGACGCGCGCTCTGTATGAAAGCGAGTCAACAATCCGATGGGTCCGGACTTCAGGGTTTCGCGGCGGCTGTTTCAAAGAATGCTTACCGCAAGAAGCGGGGGCGCCGTCGGCGGCAACCGCCTGCACCCGTTGGCCTCGCTTACGCGTACGGCCCTTTGCCAGAACTTTCAGAACACCCAGGTGCATTTAGGCACGCACAGTTATTCCCCCACAGACTAGACCAATCTGAGTTCTGTGTTGGCTGATGTTTTGACGCCGGTCTTTCTGGACATGGAACGAAACGCCCCTGCTGGCAACGAACGCGCTATTCCGCGCCTGGCCGATGGACGGATCCTTTCAATTAGGAAATCGCGAACTTCAGGAGATCTGGAGCCTCGTGCTGCCGCCTTCCACTTTGTTCGAGCTGAGAAAGCTGTCGCGCTGCCGCGTTGAACAGTTTCGGATGCCTGACGAGTTGTGGGTGAAAATTGTCTACGATTTTGCTTTGGCGCATCGCCTTCACAATATTAGCCGCGACCACCCGCTTAAGTCCATACGCCCTCTGTATCTGGGCGGGTCTCTTCGTATGCCAGCGATTTGCTTCCCTCAAGCGCAACTTCGCCGGAGCGGAGGCTGAAACGTCTTTCGCTCCCTTACGAAGCCGGGAAATCGTATCTGGTCTCCCCGCTGGCGCTGGCCAGACCGCTTCAACCTTCAGCTGTCGTAAGCAGCATCGGAGGTTTTTATGTGGGAACAAGAAGCAGGCCCTGATGAACTCGACGATCCATTTTCTTACCAGGTTTGCAAACTTCTTGCCCGGGTTCGCCGCACTGATTCTCGCCTTGTTCGTGTCTTTCCTGTTGGCGTGGATTCTGGCCGTGACTGTAAGGCGCGTTCTTGCCGGCGTCGATTTCGATGAGCACCTGGAGCGATGGGGATTTGCGTCATTGGCCGAGTGGTCGCCGATGAATAGTCCGACGCGGCTGGTATCTCGATCCATCGCCGTGTTGATCATTGATCGCAAAATCGCTTGCACGTGACGTCACGAAGGGCTCTTGCGAGCCCGTGGAGGATCCGATTCACCATCTGTAAACTGTTATTGTGGCGAAACCTAAAACCATGCGAGTCGCATTGTTCACGAGAGAGTTTCCTCCCCACGTGTATGGAGGAGCCGGGGTCCATGCGGATTATTTGAGCCGCGAGATGGCCAAGAAAATCACCGTGGAAGTCCATTGCTGGGGCCGGCAGCATTTTGACAATGCCAATCTCCACGTTCGCGGCGCTGAACCATGGGAAGAGATTACGAACGGCACCGAAGGCAAGTTCAAAAGCGCTGTCGAAGCGTTGAGCCTCAATTTGACGCAAGCGAAGTCCCTGACCGACATCGACCTTGTCCATACCCATACTTGGTACATGTCGATGGCCGGCTTCTTTGCCAAAAAACTGTATAAGATTCCCTTCGTTCTGACCACGCACTCCCTTGAGCCGCTTCGCGCATGGAAGGCTGAGCAGCTTGGCAGCGGCTATGCCATGAGTTCCTGGATGGAACGCACAGCCATCCTCGATGCCGACGCCGTGATCGCGGTGTCGGAAAGTACCAAAACGGACATCCTTCTCGCTTATCCAGAGCTGGAGGAAGATCGCATCCATGTCATCTATAACGGGATCGATCTTGCCGAATATCAAAAAACCTCCGAGACCAAGGCCTTGACCGACTACGGGGTCGATCCGGCCGTACCCTATGTTCTGTTCGTGGGACGCATCACTCGTCAGAAGGGCGTGACTCATCTTGTGGACGCAATTCGTTACTTACCGCGAGAGACCCAGGTAGTATTTTGCGCAGGAGCGCCGGACACTCCAGAGATTGCGGCAGAGTTGAGGCAGAAGATCGAGGGTGTGCGCCGCGATCACCCGTTTATTGTGTGGATCGAAAAAATGCTCACGAAGCAGGAGACAATCCAGCTCTATAGCCACGCGCGCGTGTTCTGTTGCCCCTCGGTCTACGAACCGTTCGGAATCATCAACCTAGAGGCGATGTCGTGCCGCACTCCTGTTGTCGCGAGCGCTACAGGAGGCATTCGCGAGGTCGTTGTCGACGGAGAAACCGGGTACCTAGTTCCCTTCGGCCAGGACCCAGTCACAGGTTTTCCCACTAATCTGGAAAAGTTCGCGCGGGATCTTGCTTCCGCTATCCATCAACTGCTTGAGAGCCCGGAGAGATGCAGACGCTTCGGAGAAGCCGGACGACGGCGTGTGGAAGAGAAGTTCAGCTGGGCCGCAATCGCCAACGAGACCATCCGTCTTTACGAACGCATGATCGAGCAACGCTCGGCGGGCGTACGAACATGATAAAAGACTGTGCTAGTGCCACAGGCTCGATTGACCGGGTAAATCCCCGGTGCCCGCAAATATTTCATCCCCTGTCTACAACACCTTTTCAGTGTTCGCATACTTTCTCGGTCTTCTCTTGTGCTCCGGGGCCGCACAGGACGCGGCCTGCGGTCGTTCCCGTGACGTGACCGTCTTCGTATTCGAGTTGTCCGTTCACGAAAACATACTTGACGCCACCGGAAAGTTGGGTGGGATCTTCGTATGTGCCTTTGTCTTCAATTGTAGCGGGGTCGAAAATCGTAACGTCCGCAAAATAACCTTCTTTCAAGAGACCGCGATCGACCAGTCTTTCGCGCTGTGCCGGCAGAGACGTAATCTTGCGAATGCCCTGTTCCAACGGCATCAAATGCTCGTCGCGCACGTAGTGTCCCAGGAAGCGCGGCATGCTTCCGAAGGCGCGCGGATGAGAATGCGGCTCGAAGAGTGGTCCGTCGAGCGAGAGCTCGCTGGCATCAAGACCAATGCTGGTCCACGGCTGCTTTAATCCGTATCGCAAATCACTTTCATTGGCGATGAAATATAGTGCTCCGGATTGTGCCTTGTCGGCGATGACTAGGTCCATCAGCGCATCGAGTGGTTCCTTCTTTTGTTCGGCGGCGATTTGAGCGAGCGTCTTGCCGTCGTACTTTTTTAGGTCAGCATTCACGATGCCCGAAACCAGAATGCCGGAGGCGCCGCCGCTGCCCAAATAGAGATTTTCCCAGTTTTCATGCTCGGTCGCCATTTCTCGCTTGATCTTGGATCGAACTTCGGGATCTTTGAGTCGCGCCAGCAGCTTCTCCGTACCGCCGTCGGCAACCCACGGGGGCAAGCTGGCAGCAAGCGCTGTTCCTCCTGCAATATATGGGTACACGTCAGCGGTCACATCTTGTCCGCTGTCTCGCGCGGCCTGAATCATGCCGACAATCTTCGGCATCGTTCCCCAGCGCGGTTTTCCGATCACCTTGAGATGAAAAATTTCGACGGGCAGGTGCGCTTCGCGGCCGATGCGCAACGCTTCCTCAACGGCGGGAACTTCGCTGCGGCCCTCGCTGCGCATGTGGCTCGCGTAGAGGCCTCCGTACTTGCTCGCGACCTTCGCCAGTTCGATCAGTTCGTCTGTCTTGGCGTAGTGCCCCGGAGGATAGATCAGCGACGTCGAAATCCCGAAAGCGCCTTGCTGCATGGCCTGCGCCACAAGCGACTTCATCTTCTCTAGCTCTTCAGCGGTGGGGGCGCGGTCTGCGTCGCCTAAGATCGCCTCCCGGACTTGTGCGGCTCCGACGTAGGTACCGATATTCAGAGGTGTGCCCGAATTTTCAAGGCGCGCGAAGTACCCTGCTAAAGTCGTCCAATCGACTTTCAGGTGATATTGATCGAGTCCCGGTTGAAGCTCTGCCAGAGTGAGCGCGTTTTGTGGAGCTATCGACATCCCTTCGCCGGTGATTTCAGAGGTTATTCCCTGCGAGAGTTTGCTCAGAGAGCGATTGTCGATCAGCAAGGAGTATTCCGACTGTCCTAGCATGTCAATAAAGCCCGGAGAAACGACCAAGCCAGAAGCGTGGATGGTACGCTTGGCCTGAGCCGCATCCAGCTTTCCGATCGCCGCGATGCGGTCTCCCCGAATCGCTATGTCACCCGAGACCCATGGATTCCCAGAGCCATCAACGATGTGCCCGTTGCGGATCATGACGTCATACTGGACCGTCGATTCAGGGGGCACCGGAGCAATTGAGGGCGCGTCATATGCGGCTGCTGCGATTTCACCCAAAGCGTTTCCTGCAAGTTTCTGGATCGCCTCCTCGTCCCCCATAGGTGTGCGCACCATGTTGACGTATGCGGCAAAGGCCAAATGATCACCGCGCACGGTCTGGATATAGCCGGCAAGACCTTTCCCAGTGACGATGAGACTTTTGTTCAGTGCATCGTACACACCATACGTTCCCGTCTTTGCCTGCACATGCCCCGCAGCCGGGGAGTTCGATTGGACATTGAACAATGTTCCATCGCGACCGAGAATGGGCAGCCCCCGGTGGAAATCGTCAAAGTCTTTTTGTCTCGACATGAAGGCGAGATAGTGCGTCACGAAATCGGGCGTGAAAAACGCATTGCCGCCCGCGCCATCGCTTTGCGCAGCGGCGGTCAGGTCGAGATCAGCCTTCTTTAGAAAATCGTGCTCCAAGTCGAAACCCGCCTGGTCGATGTCGTCACTCTTGTGAGCCACCAAGGCTCCCAAGAGAAAGGGACCCATCGTCGCATGAAGGTTTTGACTCACCTTCAATGTGATTTTCACTTCTTCCTTCAGCGGAGGAGAGACATGCTCGGCGATTAGATTCTCTGGCTTATAGTTGGCGGCAAGAGTCTTGAAATCTGGTCTGGACTGCGACGTGATGGGCACTTTTACTCCTTTTTCGTTGAGTGCCTCTGCCAGAACAGTCGCTGCGAATCGACTCGGCTCGGGGACAGCATAAGAGGCCATCTCTGGAGTTTTGCCCAAGGGAAAACTGCCAGTCAGCGTGACGTTGCGAGTGCCATCAGGATTCTGCTTTTCGGCGGTATAGTCGAGGCTTGAGTTTGAATCGGCCTTGCCCGTGGTTGCCTGATTGATAATATGAACATACGCGGTCTTGGGAGCAATCTGTAGATGAATCGGGGCACCTTCTTTTTCTCCCGGGCTCACAACAACGTCGATAACGTTGTCATTCACCACGATAGGTGAGATCACCACGTTCGTTCCTAGCTCGCGTGAACCCTCCGGAAATAACGACACATCAACCAGAACTTGGCCTTCAACCTTACGAATCCCTTTGTCAGCGATCTGCTGGGCGAGTTGCTTGATGACAAATAGAGGATCCCCTAATCCCTTGCTATGAGGGCCTCCATAAGAGTGATCCATATTTTCGTAGGCGAGTGTCGAATCGGACTGGATACGTCCGGAGAGATTCGGATCTCCACTCGCAACAACCACGATATCGCCGTTTAGCCTGCCATTTTTGGCGATGGGCCCGGTCCGATAAACGCGGGTGTGAAACTGATAGTCTCCTCCGAGCGATTCCAGCACGGTTCCTTCGGTGAGGAGTTTTGTGGTAGATCCCGGAACTCGCAACTTGTCCGGATTGTATTGATAAATAATCTTGCCGCTGTCGAGTGAAAAAAACTCAATTCCAAAATTTGAGTGCGCGAACTCGGGTCGCCGCATAACGGCATCGATGCGCTGCGACAAGGACTCACCTACTGCCATCGCGCCACTCGTGCACCATGAATCTATGGAGAGTAAGGAAAGAATAAGGACTAGGTTGAATAGCAGTGATTTTCCTGCGGCTTTTCCAGGTCTCATGGTTCCTTTGCTCTCTCGTTAGGCGCTGGCATGAACCGCTACACGCCAGCTCCGTTTTCGGACTGTCAGTTCTTCGATGAACTGTTTCTTGGGAACAAATCCGAGCCCGGGCGTCGCAGGCGCAGCAATCGTTCCCTGGGCGCTCACCATCACCTCAGGTTCAATGACGTCCTCGACCCAATACCGGCTGCTGGCGGAAACATCCCCCGGCAACGTGAATCCCGCCAAAGTCGACATAGCAATGTTGTGAGCACGACCGATACCCGACTCCAGCATCCCCCCGCACCACACAGGTACATTCCGCGCTTGGCAGGCATTGTGAACCTTACGCGCACTCGTATGGCCGCCAACTCTTCCTAGCTTGATGTTGATGATTTTGCAGGCTCCCGATTCGATCGCGCCGATCGCGTGTTTCTCATTGCTAATGCACTCGTCCAGACAGATCGCAGTTTTCATCTGCGATTGAAGGCGAGCGTGGGAATGAATATCGTCCCACTCGAGCGGCTGCTCCACCATCAAGAGATGGCAGTCGTCAAAGCGGCGAAGATGGCCAACGTCCTCCAGGCGGTAAGCCGAGTTTGCATCAACAGACAGCAGAATGTTAGGGAACTGGCTGCGCACGGCAGCAACATACACTAAATCTTTTCCCGGCTTAATCTTCAGCTTGATGCGTTGGTACCCACAGGCGAGTTCCTGCTCCACCTTCCGCACGAGCGATTGAGGATTTTCACGAATGCCCAGGGATACACCGCAGGCAATTTCCGGGCGCGTTCCGCCCAGCAGCTGCCAAAGCGGAATTCGTTTCTGTTGAGCTTCAATGTCCCACAGAGCATTCTCAACGCCGGCTTTGGCCATGCAATGTCCGCGAATTCCCACCAGCAAATCAGGCAACTCCGCTGCTGAACTTAGATTACGCCCGACCACGGCCGGAGCGATGAAGTCGGACACGATGTGCCATGCCGTATCAGTAGTTTCCGAATTGTAGCTGGGAGTTTCGATGGTCGTGATTTCGCCCCAGCCACGGAGGCCATCAGCGACAATTTCTATAAGAGGAATTCGCCTGTCCTGCGTCACGCCAAAGCTTGTTTCAAACGGCGCCTTCAGCCGCATGCGCAACTCGCGCAAGTGAAGCTCTTCGATCTTCATAAGAAATGAACTGCCCCAAGACTTGTAGAACTGCAAGCGAGCGCTTGTCAACAGAAAATGCACCATATGGTGTTTTTTATTGACATCCTGCACCATATGGTGTAAAGGTAAGGCCTTTCTGAAAATGAGAGGGACACCGGCGCGGTGTGAAGTTCAGAAAGGCGCCAGGCAGGGCCAGGAGTGACTTTCGGGCCCGACGTCCATCGCAGATTGCGCGGCAAAGGAGAGAGATATGCCAACGCGTCTTTTCTGCAGGGTCCTCGAGCTTGCGACTCTCTTAACTATGTTCGCTGCCGGCTGCTTGTCATATGGGCAGACAGCGCAAACCGGAGCGCTTACCGGCACCGCGACCGATCCGTCGGGGCGATTGCTGCCCGAAGTCACGATCACCGTAACCAGCGCAGAAACCGGACAAACTCGATCCGCGGCGACGCAGACGAACGGCAAGTACCTTATTCCCCTCTTGCCCCCTGGCGTCTACAAATTCGAGGCTTCTAGACAGGATTTCCGGACTTCGGTTGTCGATCAGGTGAGGATCAACGTCACTGAGACAGCCACTCTAAATCTGCAACTGCAAGTCGGGTCGGTAAAAGAAATTGTCATCGTTGAATCACAACCGATGCAGCTCGAAACAGTCTCGAGCGCGTTGGGTCACGTCACCGATGAGCGGATGGTCGAGAACCTGCCGCTAGTAACCCGCAACTATACGCAGATTCTTGGTCTCTCTTCGGGCGTGTCGGGCGAGGTCAACAACGGCGCCGACATCGGACGGGGGCAGACCAGTTTGTCGGCCGCTACCGCCGGATATTCGGTTGGTGGAAGCTCCACCAATGACAACAATTTCCAGATGAACGGCGCCGAGGTGAACGACCTCGCGGGACAGGCGAATATCAGCGGTGGCGTTCCGGTACCCAATCCCGACTCGGTCCAGGAATTCAAGGTTCAAGTAGGACAGTACGACGCGTCCTACGGCCGCAACGCGGGAGCGAATGTCGATGTGGTCACCAAGTCAGGAACCAATCAATTTCATGGCGCCGTGTGGGAGTTCTTTCGCAACACAGCGCTGAATGCGAACGACTACTTCCTTAAGCAGCAAGATCAGCCACGCGGAGTCTTGAACCAAAACCAGTTTGGATTCACGCTCGGCGGCCCAGTGATGAAGAACAAGGTCATGTTCTTTGTTTCCTATCAGGGGACACGCGAGCGGGATGGCCTAGACAATACCGGCGGCTGTCTGACGACCGGCAATCTTCCGCCCGAGCTAACAAATAATCCGGGCAGCCGCACGGCAACGGCTTTGGCACAAGAATTCAATGGCCAGTCCGGAATTCTTGGAGGAACCATCTCGACTGCCTCGGATATTTCGCCTACCGCACTTGCTTTGCTCAACGCGCAGCTCTCCAATGGAAGCTTTGTCATACCAGCCCCGCAAAATCCGGCCCTCGGCACCAGTACATTCAGCTCGCCCTGTCATTATCGGGACGATCAGTTTGTCTCCAACCTCGATTTCTATCATTCGGATAAAAGTCATCTCTCGGGAAAATTCTTCTTCATGGACAGCAACCAGGTTGGTGCATTTCCGATCAGCCAGTTGCTGCCAAGCGTAGTCACCGTACCGGGATTCCCGCAGACCTACGACAACGGTTTCCGCGATTTCTCTCTCACCCACACCTATGCCTTCAGCGATCATTTGTTGAATCAGGCGATCATCGGCTTCCATCGATTAGCCGGAGTCCTGGGACAAAACTACCCCAATGTAA
>Ga0126383_10002827_pt1 | contig 11311 bp, 10 predicted proteins | sample PanSoiMetPlot_35_FD_96882 | JGI IMG/M metagenome (GOLD analysis project Ga0126383, IMG submission 96882) | Tropical forest soil microbial communities from Panama - MetaG Plot_35 | ecosystem: Environmental > Terrestrial > Soil > Tropical forest > Bulk soil | place: Panama | collected 2016-02-17
CAGCGCGGCTGTCGGCTGATTGATGTTCCAGTTCCAGTACTGGTTTCCAAACGCGGTGAACAGCAGAGGAGCCGTCTCTCCGGCCACGCGCGCAAAGGCCAGCATGACGCCGGTAATCACACCCGACGTCGCCGTGCGCAGGGTAATCGAAAGCGTCGTGCGCCAGCGCGCCACGCCCAGCCCATACGCCGCCTCGCGCACCGCGTTCGGCACCAGCAACAGCATTTCTTCGCTCGTCCTCGTGATGGTCGGGATCATCATCAGCGCCAGCGCCGCCCCGCCGGCGAGCGCGGAAAAGTGACCCTGCCGCAGCACCACGAGCCCGTAAGCCACGATGCCCACGATGATCGAGGGCACACCGTTCAGCACGTCGGCGGTAAACCTTATCAAGTTGCCAAAGCGATTCCGCCCGTATTCCGCCAGGTATACACCGGCCCCGATTCCGATGGGCACTCCAACCAGGCTCGCGATCGCCAGGATCAAGGCTGTGCCCGCGATCGCGTTGGCCATTCCGCCGCCCACTTCCCCCACCGGTTTGGGAGTCTGGGTGAGGAAGGCCCAGTTGATGGAGCCCACGCCCTTGTACAACAGGTATCCGAAGATGGCGCACAGCGGCGCCAGCACGACAATCACCGACCCCGCCGCCGCAAATGTGGCTAATCCGTTCACCGCCCGCCGATACCAACTGATCGGAGCGGCTCCGAAAGAGTCCACGCTGATAGCAGGATTTGCGCTAGCCATTGGCCCTCGCGGGTGTGCCACGAGTTACTGTCCAGACCAGAATCTGCGCCAGGATATTGACGATGATGGTCACGATGAACAACGCCAGTCCCACTTGCACCAGCGCGCTCAGATAGAGGTCTCCCGTTGCCTCGCTGAATTCGTTGGCGATGACACTCGCCATGGTGTATCCCGGCGCGAAGAGTGACCTGGAAATTTCGGGACGATTCCCGATCACCATGGTCACCGCCATCGTCTCGCCCAGGGCACGGCCCAGTCCCAGGATGATGCCGCCCAGAATGCCCGCGCGCGCGTTGCGCAAGACGCCGGTGCGGATCATCTCCCAGCGCGTTGCCCCGAGCGCCAGCACCGCTTCCCGTTGCTGCTGCGGCACCGCTACCATCACCTCGCGCGTGATGGAGGAAATGATCGGCACTACCATGATGGCCAGAATGATCCCCGCCGCCAGCATCCCGATGCCGAACGGCGTGCCCTCAAACAGCCCGGTCCAGCCCAGATATTTTGCCAGCCAGGGTTGTACGTGGAGGCGCAGCAGGGGAACCAGCACGAAGATCGCCCACAGCCCGTAGATCACGCTGGGAATCGCTGCCAGGAGCTCGGTGGTGAACGCCAGCGGCCCGCGCAACCAGCGGGGCGACATTTCCGTAATGAACACCGCCACGCCGATCGCCAGCGGCACCGCCAGGGCGAGCGCCAGAATCGAGGAAACCAGTGTGCCGTATACAAACGGCCAGGCACCGAATTGCTCGTTGACGGGATCCCATTCGCTGCGGAAAAAAAACCTCCAGCCAAACGCTTGCCACGAGAGCTGCGACTTCGTAACCAATTCGAAGATGATGAGGCCTACCAGGGCAAGCACGCACAGGCCGCATGCCAGCATTGCTGCTACAAACATGTGATCCGGAATTTCGCTGCCGCCGGGTCTCAAAAGCGGCGCAGATTGCACCTTTGACTCCCCGGTAACCTCTGGTTTAGGAACGGGTTGCGGTCCAGTCAGGCGAGGCGCTCCTAAGGCATGATTCGCCATCCCTTTGGACCCTAGCAGAATCGTGTTAAAGCAGTGTTAAAATGCCCTGCGCTGTTTGACTGGCTTCCCGGATTCAAGAGGCAATGTCGTTGACTCCGCCATTGCCATTTTGCTGCTGCTCGGGTCCCGCTTGGAAATGAATCTTCTTGGTTCGAACGCTTATGCCTGTGGATGAGAAACGCAGCCAGCTGGCTTTTCAAAAACTCAACCGGCAGCTGAGCAGGCTTTCTCGAAAACCGGCTCCGGTGACTGTGCACCGGTTCCGCACTTCCGGGCGCCGCGTCGAAGCGCTGCTCTATGCGCTGGTCCCTCATCCCACGCGCAATGATCGCAAGCTCCTCGAACTGTTAGCTCGCCTGCGCAAGAAAGCCGGGCGCGTGCGAGATCTCGACGTACAGATCGCGGCCGTGCGCAACCTGAAAATTTCTCAGGAACCGCAGGACAAATCCGCACTGATTCACGCCTTGACGGAAGAGCGGGTGGGGCGGGAAAAGAAACTGGCGCGCGCTTTTGACAAAGACACTCTCCGGGAGCTTCGCCGCCGCCTGAAAAAAGCCGCGCTGGAAGAAATTCCCGGCACTACCAATCCCCTGGTCATCGCCATGCGCCAGCTTGAAGCCCTGGCTCGCGACCGCGCACCCCTTACGGAAAAAACCCTGCACCGCTACCGCGTCGTGGGCAAGCGTGCGCGCTACCTCGCCGAACTAGCCGGCGACAATCCCGAATCCGGGCGCATCATCGAACTGCTCAAGCGCATGCAGGACGTTCTCGGCGATTGGCACGACTGGCTCAAGCTCACGGAAAAGGCGGAAGCCTTGCTCGGCACGGTTCCGGAAAACCCTCTGGTCTCGGCTCTCCACACCATCACGGGTACGAAATTCCGCAAGGCGATCGACGTCCTGGCGGAAACCCGCATTGCCCTCTCCGCCCGCAAGCCCGCCGCCGGCCAGACCAGCGTCCGCCAGTCCGCCGCTTAACCCGCGGGGTCGCGCCGCGCGCGCCGCCCTACATGCTTCTTCCCCCAGTCGGCCATCGATTCGAGCACCGGAGTCAGAGTGCGCCCGTACGCGGTAAGCGAGTACTCCACGCGCGGAGGAACCTGGGCATAAATGGTTCTCCTGATAATCTGATCGCGCTCCAGTTGGCGCAATTGTTGCGTCAGTACCTTGTGAGTCGGGCCTGGAACCTGCCTGCGCAACTCGCCATAACGCAATGCTCCGCCCTTCAGGGAAAAAATAATCAGCGGCTTCCACTTCCCGCTGATCACCTCCGCCGTCGCCTTTACCGGACACTCGGACAAATCCATTGCTTCCTGCCTGCCGGATATCATACCGGGCTGCGACCACGCACCCGCCGGGAAGTATCTTCCCAAATTGTGCGTTCTTGCGGTTGGCGGGGACTTTGCTTATGAATCTGACAGGAGCAAGTCGTGAAGATCATCGCCTACGATTCGTTTAAGCCCGGCGTCACCCTCGACACCCTTAGGCCCTACTTACAAGACGAGGTTTCGCACGTTTGGCGCCTGTGGAAGGCCGGTATCGTTCGTGAGAACTACGCCCGCGCCGACGTGCCCGGCGTGGTCATCGTGTTCGAGTGCGCCAGCGTCACCGAAGCCCGCCGCTATGTCGAAGACTTCCCGCTTTCCCGGGCCGGATTTCTCGACTGGCAGTTCATCGCTCTTGATGCTCCGCTTCCCCTGGAATACCTCTTCGATGCTAAAGTGGACGTCGCCGAGCCCTACGATCGCACGACGGGAAAGGGCAAATCGGCGTAGCTCTATGCTCGAAATCGAAGGCGTCTCTGTACCTCGTACGCTGCGGGAATTCGTTTCTCCTCGCCATACCGCCCTGGTCGTTTACGACATGCAGGTCGGTATCGTGCGCCAGATCGCGGACGGCGCGCAAATCGTCCGCCAGGTCGGGACCATCCTCCAGGCTGCGCGTCAGGCGGGAATTCGCACTTTCTTTACTCGTCATATGTCGCTCCCGGTGAATCTCATGGGCGCATTCCAGTACCGCATGGCCATGGCATGGCAGAGGACGGACGATCCGGAGAAGGTACAATCCTGGTTCCTGCGGGACAGTCCAGCCTTTCAAATCGTTCCCGAACTTCAACCGAACGATCAGGAAGCCGTCTTCGACAAGCTTTCCATGTCGGCATTCGAGGGCACGCCGCTGGCTTTCGCGCTCCGAGACTGCGGCGTCCGCAGTTTTCTCATTGCCGGAATCGCCCTCGAAGTCGGCATCGAGCCTACCTGCCGGCACGCTGCAGATCTGGGTTTCGTTCCGCTCCTGATCCGCGACGCCTGCGGCGCTGGTAGTGCCGAAGCCGCCGCGTGTTGCCTGGCCAGTCTGGCGCACATGGGGGATACGGTGATCACCGACTGCACCAGCGTCCGCGACCTGCTTGTCCAATCACGTGCCGGCTGATTCCAATGTCAGGCAGATGCATTGAATCAATGCCGTACTCTCATCTCCAGTTTCAGAACCATATTGTGACCAGACTCGGGGTTGAGCCCTTTCCCAACCCCGCAGTACACTATCTCGCCCCCTCATGCCGACTTTTGCCGCCGTCGATATCGGATCCAATTCCGTCCGCCTGAAAATTGCCCGCCTCACCCGCGGACGTCTTCTCGAGATTCATGAAGATCGCGAAGTCACCCGCCTCGGCGAGAGCGTATTCCGCGGCAACCTGCTCTCGCCGGACGCTATGGCCGATACTGTCAAAGTGCTGCGCCGCTTTCACCGAGCTGTCCAGCAATCCGGTGCCGATTTCGTCCGCGTCGTTGGCACCGCTGCCCTGCGTGATGCCCGCAACTCCCAGGCTTTTATCGAATGGGTGCGGTCGGCCACGGGGTGGCGTCTCGAGATCATCTCCGGGCTTGAAGAGGCGCGCCTTATTCACCTCGGTCTGGTCTCTACTTTGCGCGTCAGTTCAGCCAAGGTCCTGATGATCGACCTTGGCGGTGGCAGTTGCGAGCTCACCATTTCCGCCATGGGACACATCCGCGAAACTGCCAGTCTTCCTCTCGGCGCAGTCCGCCTCACCAACGATTTTTTCCAGCAGGATCCGCCGCGCAAATCGGAACTCAAGCGCTTGCAGAGTTTCGTCGCCCGCGAAATCGGGCGTATTGCACCGCGCATCCATCGCGCGCGTCCCAGCATTGTGCTCGCCACTTCCGGCACCGCCGCTTCCCTGGCCGCTGTTTGCCACGGACTCTACAAGACCCGCGGCTCCCGCGCCTCCGTGGTCTCGCGCGTGCAGATGCAGAGAATCGCCAAGATTCTCGCCCGCCTGCCGCTCGAGGGACGCCGCCGCCTGCCGGGCGTGGGTCCGCGCCGCGCCGAAATCATTCCCGCCGGGGCCGTCGTTTACTCCGAAATTCTCGATAAATGCCAGCTCCGTGGTTTCCGCTATTCTCCTCTCGGGCTGCGCGACGGCATCCTCGCCCAGATGGCCGCCGAGTACGACCGCAGCACCCGCTCCGGCAAGCAGATCGAGTCCGAACGCGCTGACTCCATCCGCGCCGCCGTCGAGCGCTACCACGTCGACCGGGACCACGCCACGCAGGTGCGCGATGCTGCCCTGTCCCTGTTCAACGCCCTGCAGTCCATCCACCGCCTCCCGCAGGAGTATCGGGAATGGCTCTCCGCCGCTGCCATGCTCTATGAGGTGGGCGACTACGTGAACCGTTTCGGCCGCCATCGTCACACCTACTACGTCATTTCCAATTCTGAAATCCTGGGATACACGCCGGAGCAGCGCCACATCATCGCGGCCATTGCCCGCTATCTCGGCAAGTCCGTGCCTACACCCGGTGACGGCCCGATGAAAGTGCTTCCCCCCGAGGAGCGCGAACCGGTGCGCAAGGCCTCGCTCTTGCTCCGGCTGGCACGGGCGCTCAATCTGGGACGCAGCGGGGCGGTCGCCAGTGCCCAGGTGCGAATGCGCAACGGCAGGGTCATCGTGCGTCTGGCCGCACGCCGCCGCTCCGGTGTGGATCTGGAATTGTGGGCGGTAGAAAGAGAAAAGAACTACTTCCGCGAAGTCTTCGGGCGCGAACTGTCCGCCACTACGGAATAGATCGAGCGCACGACTTTGGGCGTGATACACCACAGCATGGATCCCGAGTTGCGGTTCATCTCGACCCGTGCCACCGCTCCCTTCTTCAGGTCAATGCTGGCTTCACACCCGTTGTTGCTGATGGAACGCCCGAGAAACTCGCTGAGGTTGGGATTGTGCCCCACGACCATGATGGATTCGTGTTTGGCATATTTCTCAAGCGTTCTGCGAAAGTCGGCGAAGGTCGCCTCCGGGCGCAGTCCGTCCTCAAACACGATCTTGCCCTCGTAACTGAGCTCGTTCCCCACCAGGGACGCCGTCTGCACCGATCGCTTCAGCGGACTCGAGAGAATGACATCCACCTGGACGTCGAGGGCGGCCAGCGTACGCCCCACTTCTCCGCACTGCTCGATCCCGTTCTTATCGAGCGCCCGCTTCTCGTCCTTCTTGGGATTGCTTAAGTGCTCACCGGCGCTTGCGTGCCGCAGGAAATAAATGATCATTGCCGCTTACCCGTCCTTCCCCACCGCGACTCGTCGTGGCCTGCGCTCCGCCACCTCGGGGATCGCCTCCACGCCCACTTTGCCCTCTGCCAGGCTCATCAGGAAATCCTGCGCGCTAAACTCGTTTGCGCCCGTGGGACGCCGCCGCTTCCCCTGCGCCCGCCAGGCCCGAGTGTACTGCCCATTGCTTTCGAGCACGCGCGCCTTCGCATTATCTGCCAGGTAGGCATCGAGGATTTCATGCTGCACCCGCTCTCGCAGCAATTCGTCTTTCACCGGAAACATCACCTCTACGCGATCGTACAGGTTGCGCGGCATCCAGTCCGCGCTCGCCAGGTATACCTGCTCCTCTCCTCCGTTGGCGAAGTAGTAAATGCGGCTGTGCTCGAGAAAGCGCCCCACGATGCTGCGTACCCGGATCCGGTCGCTCACCCCGCGCACTCCCGGGCGCAGGGCGCAAATTCCGCGCACGATCAGGTCGATATGCACCCCGGCCTGCGAGGCCGCGTAGAGCGCGCCGATCACATTCTTGTCGAGCAGCGCGTTCATTTTCGCCACAATTCTTGCCGGGCGCCCGTGCCGCGCATGCTCCGCCTCGCGGGCAATCAGGGCCAGAGAGTGTTCCGCCAAGTCGAGCGGCGCCACGAACAGCGGGTCGTAGTTTGGATGTTCGGCGTAGGCGGTGAGAAAACTGAATACGTCATGTACCGCACCGGTGATCTGCGGATCCGCGGTCAACAGGCTCAAGTCGCTGTAAATCCGCGCCGTCGTCGCATTGTAGTTGCCCGTGCCCAGGTGTGCATAGCGCCGGGTCACGCCATCGGGATCCTTGCGCACCAGCAGCGAAAGCTTGCAGTGGGTTTTCAGCCCCACCAGCCCATGAAACACCTGCACGCCCGCGTCTTCGAGATCGCGCGCCCAGCGGATGTTCGAGGCCTCATCGAAGCGCGCTTTCAACTCCACCACCGCCGTCACTTCCTTCCGCGACGCCGCCGAAATCAACGAGGGCACAATGAGGGAATGCTCGCTCGTCCGGTACAGGGTTTGCTTTATCGAGAGCACGCGGGGATCTTCCGCAGCCGCTTCGATGAACGAAATCACCGCGTCGAAGGAATCAAAGGGATGGTGCAGCAGCACATCGTGCCGCCGCAGTTCCTCGAACAGATCCTGCGATTTCGCCGTCAGGCGCAGCTCACGCGGCGTAAACGGCTTGTACTTCAGCTCGGGGTATTCCGTCTGCTCGTAAATGTTGAACAGCCGCGACAGGTTGACGGGACCGTTTACCGGAAACACCTGCCATGGCTGCAACTCGAAATTCGTGCGCAGCCGTTCGATGATCTCGGGATCCGCGTCCGATTCGATCTCCAGCCGCACCGCATCCCCCTTGCGCCGGTTGTGCAGTTCAGTGCGCACCGACTCGAGCAGGCTGCGACTCTCTTCTTCTGCCAGATAGAGGTTGCTGTTCCGGGTTACGCGGAACGCGGCCGACGAGATAATGTCGTACCCGTGGTACATGCGCGAGGCGTGAAACGCCACCAGATCCGCAAGGAAGATGAAATCGACGGTACCTTCCGAGGGCAACCGCACCAGGCGCGGCAAGGCGCGTGGCACCGTCACCACGCCCGTATAGGTCGTCGAGGAGCGCCGACGCCGTCGCAGCAGAAAGGCCACGCACAACGCCTTGTTGATGACTCGCGGAAAGGGGTGCGCGGGATCGACGGTGACTGGCGTGAGCAGCAGATCCAGTTCCCGCTCGCAATAATCCTCTACAAAATCGCGCGCCCGGGAATCCAGTTCATGCAACCCAAGCACCCGGATGCCGCGCTCCATCAGCGCCGGCCGTAACTGCTCGTTCCAACACGCGTACTGGTCGGCGACAAAATCCCGCGTCAAACGGGCCATCTCATCGCGTTCTTCCGGCATGGTCATGCCATCCGGGCCCGCGGCGGTGTTCCCGTCTTCGAGCAGCTGCACCAGGCCCGCCACCCGAACTTCAAAGAACTCGTCCAGGTTGCTGGCGCTGATGGCAAGGAATTTCAGGCGTTCCAGCAACGGGTTCTGTTCGTCCTCCGCTTCTTCCACAACCCGCCAGTTAAACGCTAACCATGAGATATCGCGATTCAAATAATACGCGGAGTGATCGAGTGCGTGCCTGGCCATATTCTGTTCAGCTGAGTGTTACAGACGTTGCTCGTGGAGCGAGGTGCTCACTTCTTCCCTTCGACCGGCGTGTCCGCCGATCCTGTTTTTTTCACAATTCGCTTGACGATGGTGAAATCCATCTGCGATCCATCCCGACGCTTTACTGAAAACGACCGTCCCTCCACTTTGATCTGGACTTCGGCCGCGGGTTTCCATTCCTCTGGAAGCGTGTCCCCGCGGTGCGTCGGAGTATGCACCCCGCGATACACTGTGTTCCCGATTTCGACCGCCACTTCATAGTATGGATCGTCTTGCGTAACGGGGGTATTGACGAGATAGTACAGGACTCGCGTGTTCACCTTGTGTTGCAAGTCTACGATCCGGCCGGCCTCCAGCGGTTTCTCCGCCGCCCGCGCAACCGCAGCGATTCCTATAATCACCAGAAAGATCGCGCCCCAGACCTTCATACGCCTGGTTCCAGTATAAAACAACGATCCCAAATTCGCCCGACAACCTGTTCCCTGCCGGCGCTCAAAGAAAAAAGGCGCCGCTTGACGAGGCGCCTATATGCGAATCATTTTCGAGTTCGACCTAATGCACTTGCTTCACCGTGTCGCGCACTTTGCTTTTCACGCTCTCGGGCAGTGGCGCGTAGGTCAGCTCGGCGGTCATTTTCTGCCCGTCATCCAGCATCCAGTTCAGGAACTCGTTCAGGATCTTCCCTTTGTTCGGATCCTTGGACTTTTCCGGTATCAACAGCCAGGTGAAGCTGGAAATCGGATACGCATCTTTTCCCGGCGCATTGGTAATCGAGACCCGGAAATCGGCCGGCATGTTTTTCACCGATCCCGCAGCCGCCGTCACGCTTTCCAGGCTGGCCTTGACATAGTTCCCAGCGGCGTTCCTCACTACTCCGTAGGGAATCTTGTTCTGCACCGCGTAGATCAACTCGATGTACCCGATCCCGCCCTGCATCTGGCGGATCATCCCGGCCACGCCCTCGTTGCCCTTACCACCGAGTCCCACCGGCCACTTTACCGAGGTGTTCTTGCCCACGCCAGTCGCCCAGTCCGAACTCACCTTCGAAAGATAGTCGGTAAAGATGTAGGTCGTACCGCTGCCATCGGAACGGTGAATCACGATGATCGACTGGTTCGGCAGACTCACTCCCGGGTTTTCATTGGCGATCGCGGGATCGTTCCAGTTGGTGATCTTTCCCAGATAAATGCCGGCCAACGCTTCGGGCGAGAACTTCAACTCACCCGTCACTCCCGGAATGTTGTAGGCTGGCACCACCGCTCCCAGCACGGTGGGGATGTGAAACAGCTTGCCTGACTTGAACTGCGCCAGTTGTTCGTCGGTCATGGGTCCATCGCTGGCTCCAAAGTCGACGGTCCCGGCCAGCACCTGCCGGATTCCCCCGCCGCTGCCGATCGACTGGTAATTGATCTGCACCTCCGGATGGGCCTTGTGGTAATCGCTGAACCACTTCGAATACATCGGATAAGGAAACGTTGCGCCCGCCCCATTCAACGTGGTCTGCCCCAGAGCGGGTAACGCCAGAGCGACACACAATAGCGCAATTCGACGAATCAAGGTGTTCCTCCTTCTTTAATGTAGGTAACTCCCGTTTGTAGGTCCCGATTGTTACAACCAAGTTAAAACCGGGTGAATTTCCCGTAAATGCCCAAGAGGCGAGAGAGCCGCCTGGGCTGTGGCCCGAGCTCCCCGCCGGGGGACTGGCGTCCTCGCCCGTCGGCCAGCTGTCCAAGCATGGGTTTGACGCCCACTCGCAACGTTGCTAGCCTTTAAGGTTTGCTCCGAGCACATTCTCCATACTAGAGAAGCGAGACGCATCATGGCCATCAAATTCAAGGGCGTGGACTACCTGCAATTCGACGGGTTGCTGTCTGACGACGAGCGCCTGGTCCGCGACACTGCCCGCAAGTTCATCGAAGACAACCTTGTCCCCATCATCGAAGAATGCAACCGCGCCGGACGCTTCCCGCGCGAACTGGTACGCCCCATGGGCGAACTGGGGTTCTATGGCGCCAGCCTCAAGGGCTATGGCTGTGCCGGTATGTCAAACGTCGAATACGGCCTGGTCATGCAGGAACTGGAGCGCGGCGACTCCGGCGTCCGCTCCTTCGTCAGTGTACAGTCGGCCCTGGTGATGTACCCCATCTTCGCCTTCGGCAGCGAGGAGCAGAAGCAAACCTGGCTGCCCGCTTTGCAGAAGGGCGAAAAGCTGGGCTGCTTCGGACTCACCGAGCCCGACTTCGGCTCCAACCCCGGAGGCATGCGCACTCGCGCTCTCAAAGTGGGCAAGGAATATATTTTGAATGGCGAGAAGATGTGGATCACCTCGGGATCCATCGCCGACGTGGCGGTGATCTGGGCAAAAGTAGAAAACGAGGACGACTTGGTCCGGGGATTCCTTGTCGAAAGCAACCGCCCGGGCTTCAAAGCCGAAGACATTCACGGCAAATGGTCGCTGCGCGCTTCGGTGACGTCCGGTCTTTCCTTGCAGGATGTCCACATCCCCGAATCCAATCTGCTGCCAGGATCAAGCGGCCTGAAGTCTCCGCTGATGTGCTTGAACCAGGCCCGCTACGGCATCGCCTGGGGAGGCGTCGGCGCCGCCATGGCCTGCTACGATTGCGCTCTGCAGTATTCGCAGTTAAGAAAACAGTTCCGCGACCAGCCTATCGCCAGTCACCAGTTAGTCCAGGAGAAACTGGCCTGGATGATCACCGAGATCACCAAGGCCCAGTTACTCGCCCTGCAGGTCGGCAGACTCAAAGACCAGAACAAGGCTGAGCACTACCACATCTCG
>Ga0126383_10002830_pt1 | contig 11307 bp, 18 predicted proteins | sample PanSoiMetPlot_35_FD_96882 | JGI IMG/M metagenome (GOLD analysis project Ga0126383, IMG submission 96882) | Tropical forest soil microbial communities from Panama - MetaG Plot_35 | ecosystem: Environmental > Terrestrial > Soil > Tropical forest > Bulk soil | place: Panama | collected 2016-02-17
GCTCTAAGGTCCCCTTCGTAGCTCATTCCTGAGTCGTTTCAAGGCGTCGTGGGACCCAAATTACGACAACTAGACAGCTGACGATTCTAAGACTGCGATGGTAACGGTCTCATAGGAATCGGGCTTGCTAATGACGGGAAAAGTTCTTCTGCAGCTGATCGTCGAAAATGTGCGCGAGTCGGGCTTGACCCTCAGGAGTGATCAAAGTAATTCTAGCGCCAAATCGCGGAGCCCGGACATGAACCACCTCGAGGGCACAGGTCAACATCTCACCGTGATCAAGCTCGACCACTAATTGGAGCACATCGCCTGATCTGACAAACAATCGGCTCTCGATTCGTACACCCGAGTCACTCACGTCCAGAACCCGACACGCTGCCCCTATCGAACCACGCTGGAGCCGACCACTCCGGCTCACCTGGACGCGCGACCCCTTGCGTTTGAATCCCATGATTGCTCCTTCGATGCGTCGATCATATCAAAAGCCCTACCTCCCCCGAAGCAAATCCATCAATGTTTCTACAGATTTCCCTCGATGAGGGATCGCAAACGTTCCATGCGCTTCCGATTCACGCCAAGGTCGCTGTAGCCGGTCCGAGAGGCAGAGCGGAAATGGATCGTCTTCGTGTCATCCTCCAAAACAAATTCGACATCGTCGACAAATCGAAACAAAAAGCTGGTGAATTCGTAGTGGAGATAGGTCTCGTCTTCATCGACGAGCTTCGTTCGGGGCAGCGAGTGGAGAATTTCTTTCAACGCCTCTTTCGTCTCGGCTCTTGACTTGCGATAGCGATACGGGGCAATCGTGTGGTCGGCATCTTGCGCCAAGGTCGACACACAGTTAGGACTGGAAGGGCAAGGAAGTAATTGCCTCACAGCGCTAAGATAACGCCATAATCAAAAGAACTTCAATTGCCTAAACCCCTCAGCGTGATTCGGTAGCGGTTCTACGTTCCTCCACCAGGAGAGCAAGATCGCTGGGATCGAACTCGCTACAAGAGAACTGCATGCGAGGATTAGACGAATGTTCGACAAGTTGAAGATCTCCCTCAACAGCCATATGGCCACAACTGTCACTAGCGTATATCCGAAGTCGGAGTTCTTTAAGCATCGAGCTGCAAAGTATCGCCTCTCCTCGTCGGCAAAATTCCAGAGCCTCAAGAGAAGCTATACACGCTTCCCCGTCGGATCGTGCGATACAGCTCGCTTGTAATGCCTTATATGTTCCAGCATTAACAATTACCGTAACCCATACCTCCGAAGCCCAATCTCCATTGGTGTTAGTCTCTCGCTGGGCTGAAAACTCAATATGGTCTGATGACGGATTGCCTAGAATCATGGACTACCTACGCGTCAGACTACTGGCTGGATCAGCCAATCATGACTCATCGATTTTTCGCAGCCAGATCTCGCAAATCAACACAGCATCTGGAGGAATCAGATCCGATATGCTTTTATCGCGATAGGCGAGATGCGGACTCGCGCGGACTTTTCGATAGCCGCCGACTTTCATCCCCAATAACGCATTTTCGACACCGGCCATCGCCTGACGACGCTCAAGTATGATGGTGTGGTCGATGAATGTCGTCTCCTCGGCAACTCGCACCAGCTTCGCGGGAAGGTGTTTTGCTTGAATCTCTTTGAGGGGAACCTCGTCCCTACGATTGAGAAAGATCCTCGTGTTGTAGACGACGCGGTCGCCACGTTGAGCGGACTTCCCCTCACTTTCCCGCTCATCAAGCAGCATGAGACCACTGAGTCGTTGTATCAGTAGGAAATCGTCCTGCGTCGAGAGGGGATATCCGTCCGCGTGTCCACCAGCACGGAGACCCGGCCTATGACATGTCCCTCTTCCGTCTCCACATCGACTCGCCAGTCGCCGGGATCGAGCCGCTGCTTGAACGTATAGGCCCGGTAGCCACCTTCGCGACCGCCGGCAATCTTGATGGGAATTCTGTCGGCATGGGTGAAGACTTTGCTGCCGTGCGCGCGGAAGTACCAATGGTGAAACACGGTCGTGTCCAAGGCAACCGGTGCAAACACAGCGGTAAAACAATAGATTGGTTCGTCGGCCGGAAAGGGGTTCTGCGATCGTATCCACACCTGATACCACGCGCGATCGTAACTGAGCACAAAGTGGTCATTCTGCTTGTGCACTTCTCGATACATCCCGCCGAACTTCATCGAAAGCGGCACAGGGGGAATCCAATTCAAGAAATAGAACCCGACGAGCAGACAGATCAACGCGACCGCTGGTGCTCCCACCATCAGAGCTTCTTTCTGTGATCGCTCCGGATTGCGGTGATAAATCAGATGGACCACCCGCAGAGTCACGACAGCACTAACAATGGCCCCGAGCAGAAATACCCAGGTCCCCATCGTACCAATCATGACCGGCAGAAAGAACGTGAAGAAGCTGAAACAGGCAAGAGCATAGAGCGCCACGAGCAGCCGCAGATTTGAGAGACGATCGTGCAAGAATTCGTTGCCGACAAGCAATACTACAAGCACGCCGAAGAAGATGCCGGTTCGCGTGAGCGTGGCGCTCTTCGAGTAGAATACCGCATAGGCGCTAAAGAGCCCTCCCAATAAAAATTGCATCGCCATCGGATAATAGGGTCTGGCCCGGACCAGGAGCCGCACGAAACCAGTCGGCTGCTCAAGTTCTGATGTCTGAACCGGCTCCACACCTAAACGACCAGTAAGCACAATCAGGGCTCCGAGAAGCGAGAGATAAAGCAGGAGGATGAGGTTGTCCTGGAGCCGATCGATGCGTGTGAGTGTCAGCGTGTCATAGGTGACACCCGAAAGGAAGAACACAGGAGGCATGAAAGGCTTGGCCAGCAGGGATTGGAGCTTCGCCACAAGGCTCATGTCCCCACTGTGCGAAATCCATCTCGTTTCTTCAATGAAAAATTGGATTCAGAAAGATGGTCGTCCAGGTTGTTCAAACAGGCTGCTCAGGAAGGCTGTCTTGTTGGGTCGTCTAATTCGAGATTCGTTTGACGCATCACGCTTCACGGAATTTCACACAAACGCGGGCAACGGTGCATAGACCACCGGATGACCCACCACCCGTTCAAGCCAGTTCGCCATCGATTCTTCCTTGAGAGGAGCCCGATTCAGCCGGGCCTCGATTTGAAATCCCGAGCGGCCCCCGACAATACCGAGAACAGCAGAGGCGTCGTCTCCTTCAGGGAGAAGCTCCGACGTCTGGAACTCGCAGAAGGTGGCGTAGAGACGACCGTCAGGTTCAATAACGGAACGGATTTCCGGCAGATCATCGAGCGGACAGTGCACTGAACAGCGATAGGTAAGCAGGGCCGACGGTTCGATCGCTTGAAACTCTCCGAGGGCCTCTTCGGAAAACCCTGTGAGGTAGGCCCGCACACCCGCCGGTTCCGGTGCAAACGTAGCCGCCAGTTTGCTGGCCGGCACCAGAAACTCATACGCATCGCCCGTGTTGTACTCGAATTGGCAGGGGCCGAATGCGTCAGGCCAGGAACAGAAGAACGGGACCGACTTATCCACCGGACGGAGTACGAGACTTCCCTTCTCCACGCCGGTCTCAATCGGCAATTCCAGTTGCGTGATCGCTTCGAGGAACGCGGTCCGGCGTTCTTCCACCCACAATGCACGTTGCGCATCCCCCCGCGTTTCCCCAGGCGGAATGACCTCGTGCGTCTGCAGGCGGATTCGCACAAAGGAATGGACGTGGCGGAAGCCGAGCCACAGCATGCTCCGCTGATTGTGTAGCTGCAGCGGTTCGCGAATCCGCCAGGGATGGCTAATGGAACAATAGGTGCCGGTGTCTTGGTACTGCTGGTAAGTTGTGTGATACGCCCCGGCTAGCAGAAAGAAGTCGCCTCGCCAACCTTCGCGAATATGGACCAATGTCACATCCTCGGTACTCCAGGGATCGAGTTGATCGAAGTCTTCTGGCGAGTCGACGGTCCATTCTTCGACGTAGCAAATGATGTCTTTGGCCGGCACTGCCGGCTTTAAGCCCAGAGCAGCCAGCCGCTCACCCACAGCGAGTACTTGTCCAAACGTGAGTGGCGAAGTGGTTTCCCAGCGGCGTTCACGCACAGCCTGCGATCCCTCGCCCAGAATTCATTACCGACCTGGCCGCAGCACCCCTTGTTCGATGGTCGTATCCCCAATGTATCTCTCAATGCCGTCCTGCAACGTCGTCGCCGTCAATTCCTGGAGGTCTTTATCGGTAAACCAGACCACCGTATCGTGCTGCGCACCCTCGACACTGCGCGTCGTTGTGGTCTGATCTCCGGCATTGCGGGCCGTAAAAACGAGCTTCAAGCTCGTCGAGAGCACGGTCGAAAAAACGCGACTTTTGGCGTTGGCGGATAAATCCAAAATCTGCCCGCTGATCACGATGTCAGAATCAGTCGTCGAGCCAGGTGCGGCCATCCTTACATCCCAGGCGCGGTCACGCCATCCACGATTTTTTAACCTTTCGACCAACGCCTGAGCTACGACGTGACCAGGCCGCTCCCCGGCCACCTGGAAATACGTAACGCCACCCCACAAATGCGTCCGCATGCCCAGTCGAGTTTTTTCGAGGCGCCGATCGTCGAATGGTTCCACCACGATCTTGACAGGCTCCGGCTCGACATACTGCGCAGCCAGCCCTTTCTGCGGCAATTCCATGTAAAACGTCCGGCCGGTTCCTCCGCATCCGGTGATAAGACCAGCGCTGAGCAACACTGCGACGATGAGTCCGTGACGTCCTGTGATTTGTCTCACTAGCCCCTCCCTGCGTTTACTCGCCTCTTTCGGCGAGGCCGCCCAAGTGTACCCAACTTGAAGATCAGAGACAAATACGGGGCGAAAGACGAGTGGGGACGGGACAAGAGAAGAAACATCCTCGGCAGTTCCACTCGACTCTTGCCTTTCGCCCATCGCCGGACACGCTTGCCACATGCCTCTTGCGCTTCCCTCTCTGGTGGCAAACGCGCCATTCGCACCTATACCTGCTACGGGGAGACGATCGGCAAAACTGCCCGAAATACCTCTCGGCTGAGGCTCGGGAGCTGTCCCGACCGAATCCGAGCATCTGTGAGCGGCACGAAGCGAGCAATCTTGAGAAATCGCCGTTCGGAGAGCACGGCAGCGATCTGAGCCTTTCGGTCATGAGTCATTGGCAGTGTATAACCTTCTCCCCGTTTCCACTCCCAAAGTGTCGGAGCGATGGACAGCTCCAGCTCTTGCCCAGCAAGGCAATGAAAACGATCCACAATGTGTTTCTTATATTGCTTGATCTCTGCTCCCTCGAGCAGGAGGGCGCAAGCTAGATGGTGTCCCCACCAGAACAGCGTCCGGAACGTGAGCTTGTCTGCCTCCTCGAAGTGCTTGGGACAATCGAGATACTGGTAAGGAAACGACTCGAGGTGTTCCCCTTTCACCAACTGCGTCTTGGTCGAAATGAACCCCGGAGGTGTCACGAGCGAGGAGCCCTTCAGTTCCTCTAGGAGACACCGCTGAGTGGCCTCAAGCTGACGACGCACCTTGGCCATAATCTGTTCCTTCTTGCGAAAGAACTGATCGTCCGCCATGAGAGCAGTCTCTTCACTCGTGAAGGGCGTTGGAGACTCCATACGATGACCGCGTGAACCCTCTTGGATCCCGCCGTTCGAGGTCGGGTTAACGTTGGTGGGTTTCAAAGGCTGAGACGGTCAAAGCAAAGTTGCGACGACAGTCGGCGCAACGGATGAGAGCTCGATCTTCGAACACGTCCATCTCCCTCAGCGAGAGGGCGGGTGCGTGGGCTTCGAGACACGCGACGAGCTGAGTCAGCCCCTCTTCTCGGCGCGCGGGATTTTTCGACAGGTGGTCCGGCTCGCTGAGCCCCGCGGAAGCCTTCGCCACTATGGCAGTGAACGCCAGGTGATGGACTAACCGGCAGGAGCTGCAACTGAGTATCAACGTGCGATTCTCGGTCATTCGCTTCACTGCCAGACACAACGGATGGACCGACCAACATTGTTGCAGGAAGGCTCCGCTTCGAATTACTTCCGCCATTGTCCTCGCGGTCTGCGAAGAAACTATACCGGCTACAGTTTCCAAAGCGCCAGCATCATAAGCGCGCCGGTCAGGTACGGGATCAGACAAGAGTAGACAAGAGCCATACGAGCCCGGTTCGCGGTTGCCTCCTGTCCGAGCTGCTCTTTGTAGACAAACTCATAGGAGAGAATCAGCACGGTGACAGTCAGGGCAACAACTCGGCTGGTTCGCGGCCACGTGTACTGGCCGCTGATGATGAAGTTTGCGGTGAAGAACCCACTAAAGAGCAGGATGATCGGAGCCAGCGCCAACCGAACGGTCCCCGCAAATACGGTGTGCCCCCAGGAACGAACCTGGGCCTGATTAGACTGGGCGCTCGACCTCACGAGCCAACAGCAACCGGGGCCTCATCCTTGGTCGCCGAAGACGAGGGGGTGCCCTCTTTGGCTGCGCGACAGGTTTTGCATACTCGCGGCCGCGCCTTGAGGAATGATACTTTGCCGCTGGCGAGACAGCTGTAGTGGACGAATTCGTCGCAGACGGTGCAGCGCGACCAGCCCCCGCGGAACAGGGTCTTGTCTCGATAGAGACCTTGCTTGCAGACTTTGCAATAGCGCGGTTCGATCGGAAGCAACATCGGCTCCCACGTACCTCCGGCTTTTCGGATGCTCATAATGGAACAAGTATAGCGAAGCGAGCAGGCACCGGGCAAGCATCACGCGCAAGGTGGATCCCTGCTCACGTGGCTTTACCTCGTACCTGATACCTGACGGATTGTTTGACACTCTGACACCCATTTGTTAGGCTCCGCGCCGATTTAGCGCCGAAGGTCGAGTTCCCTCTTCGCATCAATGAACATCAAGGACTATCTCGAACAAAAGCGGATCGAAGTTGATCGGTTTCTGGACACTGTATGTCCACCAACCACCACACCGCCGACGATGCTCCATGAGAGCATGCGGTACAGCCTGCTGGCAGGAGGTAAGCGGGTGCGTCCGATTCTGGCGATCGCGGCGGCGGAAGCGGTTGGGACCACACCGCCGGGCATTATGGCCATCGCCTGTTCGCTGGAATTTATCCATACCTATTCCTTGATCCACGACGACCTCCCCTGCATGGACAACGACGATCTTCGCCGCGGAAAGCCGACCAACCACAAAGTCTATGGCGAAGCGATGGCGATCCTCGCCGGCGATGCGCTCCTCACCAAGGCCTTCGATCTCTGCAGCCATCCGGATCTGATGAAAGGCTGCGACCCGAGTCGCCGAGTGCGATTGATTCAGGAGCTGGCTTACGGCTCCGGCAACATGGGGATGGTCGGCGGTCAAGTATTCGATATTCAGGCCGAGAATAAAGAGATCGATCTTCCGACACTGCGGAACATTCACAAACACAAAACCGGGATGTTGATTCGCGCCGCAGTCCGGATGGGGGCGATTGCTGGCGGGGCTACCGACCGAGAGCTAGATCACCTGACAGGCTATGCTGAGCACATCGGACTGGCCTTTCAGATCGCCGACGATATCTTGAACGTGACAGGCACGCCGGAGGAACTCGGCAAGAATCCTAACACCGATGCGCAACGTGGGAAGAAAACCTATCCATCGTTCTACGGTGTCGACGGCGCGCGGAACCTTGCGAACGAGTGTGTTGCGCGCGCGGTCACACGATTGAATTCGTTCGGGTCATCTGCCGATCCGCTCCGTGAATTGGCGCGGTATATTACAGCACGGAAGAATTAGAATCGGAGCATTCGGCCATCAGCAATCAGCTTTTAAAAAGATTCTGCTTGCCGAGGGCTGACTGCTGAAAGCTGAGTATTGGTATCCATGAAAGCCCTGATTACCGGAGCCTCCGGATTCGTCGGGGGTGCTGTCGCGCGCACGCTCGTCCAAGCCGGGATCGATGTGCGTGTGATTGCACGCCGAGGCAGCGATCCACAGAACTACGCGCGACTTAACGTCGAATCGGTCGATGGCGACTTGCGCGATCGTAACTCCCTCCGACGAGCGCTCGCTGGTTGCCAGCAGTTGTACCATGTCGCTGCGCACTATGCCCTCTGGGCAAAAGATCCTTCCATCTTTTACGATGTGAACGTCACGGGCACACGGACGCTACTGGAAACCGCGCGCGACGTGGGGATTGAGCGGATCGTATATTGTAGTACGATTGGTGCGATTGGCCTTCCGCCCGGCGGCGGACTCGGTACCGAAGAGACTCCCGTCTCGCTCGATCAGATGGTCGGCCATTACAAACGATCCAAATATCTGGCCGAACAAGAAGTGCTGAAGCTTGCGCGCGAAGGCTTGCCAGTCGTGATCGTGAACCCCAGCGCCCCGGTCGGTGTTGGCGATGTCCGACCAACCCCGACAGGACAGGTCATCGTGGACTTCATGAAAGGTCGGATGCCGGCATACATTGAAACCGGAATGAACATCGTGGACGTCGACGATGTCGCGGCTGGTCACCTCTTAGCCATGCAGAAGGGACGAATCGGTGAACGGTATATTCTGGGGAACCAGAACTTAATGCTGCGCGAGGTATTCGAAATCCTTGGTCGCCTGACCGGCGTGAAGCCACCGTCGGTCAAGCTCCCTCGGTTGGGAGTCCTGCCGCTCGCATATCTAAACGAGTGGATGGCCAACTTCACGGGGAAGCCGCCGAGAATACCACTTGCAGGGGTGAAGATGGCGAAGTACAAGATGCACTATGATTGCCGCAAAGCCATCAAAGAATTGGGCCTACCGCAAACCCCGTCTGAGGTCGCTCTTGAGAAAGCTGTGCGGTGGTTCCGCGAACACAAGTATGCATAGACGCAATCGATCAGCCGATAGCTCGCGACATTCAGCTCGAGGCCGACGAATGCTTGGTGGAGGCTAAAAGCTGTTCTTCATGGACCTGCTGATCCTATTCTTGAAAACCATCATCTTCCGTCCCTACGTCTTCGTCTTTCTCTTTGCCTTTCTTTTCTGTGCTACTCAGCTCATCGGCTGGCCGCGCACCTGGCGGTTCTGGGTCATCAGTTGGGGAATTGCTTTCGTTGGCGAATGGTCCTCGACCCGCACCGGAATTCCTTTCGGCAGGTATGAGTACACCGGTTCTACGATTGGGGAGGAACTGTATCTCTCCAATATTCCCTTTATGGCGTCGCTCTCGTTCAGCTATCTCCTCTACAGTGCCTATTGCGTGGCTCTCTGCTTCCTCCTACCAATCGAACGACCATGGACGTCCTCTCGGCCATCTTTGAGACGCTTGCATTTCGATCGGGCTGCGCGGACAAGTCTGGCGGTTCTTCTGCTGACTAGCTTCCTATTTGCACTGATCGACATGGTGATCGATCCGGTGGCGTTACGGGGGGATCGTTGGTTCCTCGGCAGAATCTATACCTATGCTGAACCTGGATTCCATTTCGGTGTGCCGCTCGCCAACTATGTCGGATGGGTCGTGGTCGGAGTGATTTCCCTTTCCATCTACTTCTCCATCGACCGCCGAATCCCTGCCCCCCCACCACACGCGAATTACTCAACCACATATCGACTCCTCCTGGGCGTGGGACTCTATTACGCCGTGCTCGCCTTTATCCTCGGTGTGGCATTTTGGATCGGCGAATGGCGCTTGGGTATCAGCGGCGTTCTGATCTGTCTCCCGTTATCCCTATGCCTGGCTCTTGGTCTTACCGGATATTTCGGCCCAATCGAATCGTGTGTGATTGAGCAGCCGACTAGAGCCAGTGGCAATCAGACAAGAGACTTTGTATAGTGACTGACACTTACTATGCGGACGAAACTCCGGGTCTTCATCATCGCGGTAGTCATCGGAATGGTGGGCACCGTTGGGTGGATGAGCTATCGATTGTTCACGACCGGCTTCAGCGCAAAGACGGAACCCTATGCGTTGGAAGTCTTCATGGCACGGCAGATCCGCCACCTGGCGATTCCGATCGAACAGCGAGATAAGTCGAATCCCGTGCCGTTCGACGCTGATGTGTTAAAGGAGTCTCTGGCCCATTTCGCCGACCATTGTGCGACCTGCCATGCAAATGATGGTAGCGGCAAAACTCCGATCGGCAAGAACGTGTATCCGAAAGCGCCGGACCTACGGTTGGATGAGACCCAATCAATGACCGACGGCGAACTCTTCTGGGTTATCCACAACGGCATTCGATTTACAGGGATGCCAGCCTGGGGCGAAGGCGAGCCAGAGAAAGATCTGGATAGTTGGAAGTTGGTCCATTTCATTCGACATCTGCCAAAGTTGACGACGGGAGAACTCGACCAGATGAAGGCAGTCAACCCGAAAACACCAAAACAGATCAATGAAGAAGCCGCCTTTGACAAATTCCTGCAAGGCGACGATTCGGCTGAAGCAGAGGCCGAGCGTGACCATCATCACTAATGGTTCAACCTACGACAAGGAGCACGGTTGATTATGTTTCGAATTTTGATGTTGTTTCTCACGTTCGCCGTGACCTGCACCACGCCGTCGACCTGGGCTCATGGGTCCGACCAGCATGTGCTCGGCACGGTCACCCTCATCGACGCAAGCCATGTTGAAGTCAAATCTCCCAAGGGAAAGACGGTCGACGTCCAGATCAACAAACAAACCCGATTCCGGGAAAAAGGCAATCCGAAAGGAAAAAATCTGCCTCAGGTCGGCGATCGTGTCGTGATCGAAGCGACCAAGGACAATGGATCATTGATCGCAAACGAAGTCCATTTTTCTTCTGCCAAGAAGCCTGCAGCGCCGACTCAGTAATCCAAGACCATGCCGACCATCCGCATCTCGCGCATCGTGTCCCATACTCAATCTGGCAGCGGCATCCGGGCAGCCGTCGCGCGCCTCCTTGTCACGGGTGTCGCGGTTTTTCTTGCGATCACCATCGTTCCCGGCATCGAAGCCAGCACATTCAGCGCCGGCCTCGCAGCTGTCTTTGTACTCACACTGTTGAATCTGTTGGTGCGTCCTATCCTGTTCGTGCTGACATTGCCGTTGATCGTGCTCTCTCTGGGATTATTTCTTATCGTGGTCAATGCGCTCCTCCTCGAATTCACCGCGTATTTGGTCAAGGGATTTTCGGTCGACGGGTTCTGGCCAGCCGTCGGTGGCGCGATTATCATCAGCCTGGTCACGACCATCCTCAACGTATGGACAATCGATCACCAACGAACCGCGGCTCTGTCATCTCCACAACGCCCACCAAAAATTATCAATCCAGAGGAAGGACGCGACCTCTAAGTTGCAACTTACCCTTCTTCCGTCCCGATTCCTGCGCCTCCTTCAAGACTA
>Ga0126383_10002831_pt1 | contig 11304 bp, 6 predicted proteins | sample PanSoiMetPlot_35_FD_96882 | JGI IMG/M metagenome (GOLD analysis project Ga0126383, IMG submission 96882) | Tropical forest soil microbial communities from Panama - MetaG Plot_35 | ecosystem: Environmental > Terrestrial > Soil > Tropical forest > Bulk soil | place: Panama | collected 2016-02-17
GCCATCTCGCTCCGGGATCAAATGCGCGACCTTTGAGGCCGCTCGTTCGGGGGGAAGGAGGGGCGGACAAAACCTTGCTTCCAGCGTGGCACAACTCAGCCGTGCTGTCCACATTACCGCTCCCGGCCGGCGCTTCCGCCCTCGAGGTCCGCTCCGCCCTTGTCCGCCAGCAAGCGCTCGGCTTCTTCGTCCGACACCCCTTCGAGTTCCTCGAGCAGCCGCGCCATCTCCTCTTCTTCGCTCTCCGCCCGTGGACAGTCGACGATTTTCCTGGCCAGTTCCGCCACCGTCGGCGTCTGCAGAAAACTATGCAACGGCATCTGCACGCGGAAGGTGGCGCGGATGCGCGAGATGATCTGCGTCGCCAGCAACGAGTGTCCACCCAGATCGAAAAAGTTGTCGCTCACTCCGATCCGCTCCGTCCTCAACACTTCCCTCCAAATGCCCACCAGCTTTTCCTCTTCCGGGTTCCGGGGCGCGATCGATTCCCGCTCCGCCGGCGCTTCCGGCTGCTCGGGGGAGGGCAGGGCCCTGAAGTCCACTTTGCCGTTCGCTGTCAGCGGAACCGACGCGACACGCATAAAGGCCGAGGGGACCATGTAGTCAGGAAGCCGTTCCAGGAGGAAGCGGCGCAGTTCTTCCGGCGCCAGCGGTTGCGGCGAGACGATGTAGGCCGCCAGCCGCTTTTCCCCCGCCGCGTCGTCGTAGGGAACAATCACCGTCTGCCGCACCAATGGGTGCACGCGCAGCGCGGCTTCGATCTCCGCCGGCTCTACGCGGAAGCCGCGAATCTTGACCTGGTGATCGATGCGTCCCAGGAACTCGATATTTCCATCCGGCAGAAACCGCGCCAGGTCCCCGGTGCGATAGAGCCGGTCGCCCGGATCCTTCGAGAAGGGATGCGCCACGAACCTCTCCGCGGTTTGTTGCGGCTGGTTCAGGTATTCCCTGGCCAGCCCTGCCCCGCCGATCGCCAGTTCGCCGGCCACGCCCACCGGGCAGGGCTCGAGGTTCGGGTTGAGAATGTAGATCTCGTCGTTCGCGATCGGACGCCCAATCGGAACCGTGGCCGGGTTCCATCGCTTCACCTCGTTTTCCGAGACCGTGAACGTCGAGCAACCGACCGTCGCTTCCGTCGGCCCGTAATGATTTACCACCGCGCACTTGCCCGCCTCGCGAATGCGATCCACCAGGTGCCAGCTCAAGGCTTCTCCACCCAGCACCAGGTATTTGCTCGGAAGTACCGCTTTGCCCTCGGGAGCGTTGAGCAGCGTGTTCAGGTGCGAGGGCGTGATCTTCAGCACGTCAATGGGATGCTTCGCGGTATACGCCGTAAAGAGGTTGGCCGCCATCGCCATCTCATAGGGAATCACATGCAGGCATGCGCCCGCGATCAGGGCGGGGAAGATACAGGTGTTGCCCAGATCGGCGCTGATCGTCGAAACCGTGGCGCAATGCACTCCCTGCGCCGCCTGCTCGAGCTGCAAACGCCGGCGGATGAAATGGCTGTAGTTCACCAGGTTGCGGTGCCGGACCGCGACGCCCTTGGGAATTCCGGTTGAGCCCGAGGTGTAGATCACATACACCAGGTCTTCCGCGGTATTAACGAGCCGGGGATTGACGCGCGGCTCGTGCTCGAATTCTCCGAGGTCGCGATCGAGACAAATCACCTTGCCGGCAAAATCGGGTAACCGCTCGAGCAGCTTCTGCTGGGTGACGACGAGCGGCGCCGCCGTCTCCGACAGCTGATGGGCCAGGCGCGCCTGGGGATTTTCCGCGGCCAGGGGCAGGTAACATCCCCCCGCCTTCAGGATTCCCAACAGGCCGAGGATCATGTCCGCGGAGCGCTCCACGCACAAGCCCACCGCGGTGTTGGCCGCAACTCCGTTCTTGCGCAGGAAGTGCGCGAGTTGGTTGGCGCGGGAGTTCAGTTGCGCATAGCTGAACTCCTGCTCGCCCGCGCGCAGCGCGGGCCGGTTGGGATAGCGGGCCGCCTGCTGCTCGAACAGTTCCTGAATGCACTTGCCGCGCGGGTAATCCGCCGCCGTCTGATTGAACCCGGTCACCACCTGCTGCCGCTCCTTTGCGTCCATCACCGGCAGGGAACTCACCGTGCCCGATGGATCTGCAGCGGCTCCCGCAAGCAGCGCCCCGAGACGCCGCGACAGCACTTCGACAAACTCGCGCGGCAGGCTTGCCGGATCGAACACCAGTTCCGCCTGCCAGGCCGCATCTCCGGTCAGGCAGCGCAATTCGAGGGCGAATCCGTGCACCCGGCAGCGCTGCTCAAACACGGTGAAGGTAATACCGCCGGAGGACTGTTTAGCGGGTTTGTGCGCAACGCTGAAGCCGGCGGGAAGCGAATCAGGATCTTCCAGTTGAAAGTAGTCCTGGTGTTCAACCGCCGCCGCGCGTACCTTCGCGCTGTGTCGCGCAGCTTCGGCGACGCTGACTTCGGTCCCAAAGTTCGCGTAGGCGGGAAGGATTCTTGCAAACGCCCCCTGCGCGGAATTGAGCTCTTCGTGGCTGCGGCCGTCGCTCACATAGCCCACCACCACTTCCCGCTGGCCGGTCAGGCGCCACAGGAAAACTTGCCAGCAGGCCAACAGGAAATCCGCCGCGTTGACTGCCGAAGCCAGGAAAGTCTGCACCCCCTGGTCGAGCGCAACCGGGACCACTTCGGGAGCAAACTCCTCCGCCTGCCGCCGCCGCGCGAAAGGCAAGCTCAGCGCGGGAATCTGTGCCGTCTTGTATCCCGCCCAGTATTCGCGGCCGGCGTTTCCGGCTTGGTCTTCCCGCTGCTCGAGCTCGTTCTGCCACTCCGAATAATCGGCGTACTGCAGGGGATCGCCCGCTTCCGGCTCTGCTTCTCCGTAATACTTGGCCAGTTCCCCAGCCAGCTTGTTCAGCGATGCGCCGTCCGCGCACAGCGCCGCGAGCGTCAGCACGAGGATGTTACGGTTGGCGGGAAGCATCGCCAGCAACCCATGGACCATGCCGGTGGCGGCGCCCAGGTCGAGTTTCGCGGCCGCCAGCACCGGTCTCAGGTGCGCTTCCAGGTCCGCCGGAGCGACTTTCCGCAAATCGAGTTGCTCCCACTTCGACCTCGCTTCCGCATTCACCACCTGGAGAGCGAACTTCATTCCCGCAGGGCGCACGAAGCTGGTGCGCAGTATTTCGTGGCGCTCGACGACTTTTCCCAGCGCGCCACGCAACCGCGCCGTATCCAGTTCACCCTCAAGCGCCAAGGCGATCTGGGCGGCCAGGGGCTGACCATACCCCTGCAGATGCCAAATGCGTTTCTGCTGCGACGATAACTGGAAGCCGACAGGTTCCTGCATATGCGCTAATCTACTCCTGATGCCACTTCAGTTGCCTGGACACACCAATGCCAGCCCGGATGCTTTCCTGTTTTTCTCACAACTGGCCGAGGCCAACATCATTACTTTGGTTTCAACCGCACGGGCGGAGACGGCCGTCAGGCTTCCAGTGTAGGCGAAGTCACAGGATGAGGACGAACCCATGAGCGCATCCGCCGGGGCACAATCTGATACCGGGCCGGTACTTGAACGGCGTAAGAGGGATGATCCACGCTTGATTTCGTTTACCCAGCGCCGGTTGTGGTATCTCGAGCAACTCACACCCGGGACCGGCGTTTACAACGTGCCTTACCTGGTCGGCATCAAGGGCAACTTGAACGTCGCAGCCTTCCACCAGGCGCTGAATGCTCTCGTCAACCGCCATGAAGTCCTTCGCACCGTGTTTCTCGCTCCCGGGGGAAACCCCGTCCCGGTCCTGCTGGGGAAGTGGAATGTCGAATTCAGGCAATACGACCTCGAACAACTCAAGGGAGCCGAACAGCAGGCCGAGGCCGACCGGCTGGTCAGGCAGGAGTCGGTGCGTCCCTTTAACCTGGCCCGCGATCTCATGCTTCGGGCTGCCCTCATCCGCATGGCGAAAGACGAATACCTCCTCGTTCATGTTACCCATCACATTGCCACCGAGTTCGGCTCCACGCAGCTTATCTATCAGGAGCTCTCCCCGCTCTACCAGGGCTTCGCCGGCGGGCAGCCTGCGACGCTTCCCGAGCCGCGCCTGCAATACGCCGATTTCGCCCTGTGGCAACAGCGCTACCTCGAGGGCGAGCGCCTTCAAGAACTCACCAGTTACTGGAAGCAACAACTCACGGGCGCGGCCCAACTGAATCTTCCTACCGACCGTCCGCGGCCCGCGGTCTCCACCCTGCGCGGCACGCGCTACCCCATGCCGCTCTCAAGAGGACAACTAAAGCGGATTGCCGAGCTGAGCGTGTCCAGCGGCACGACTCCCTTTCGCGGAACCTGTGCCGCCTTCAATGTTTTTCTGCAGTGTTGGTCGAACCAGGACGACATCTCCATCGGATCGCCGGTTTCACCCAAATCCAATCGCCGCGTGGAAGGAGCCATCGGCTTCTTCGTGAATACCCTGGTGCTGCGCTCGGACCTTTCCGGCGATCCAACATTCCGCGAGCTGATGAAGCGCGTGGACAGGGTCGTCCAGGGCGCCATCGAGCACGCCGACCTGACCTTCGACAAGCTGGTCGAAGCCCTGCGGCCGCCGCGCGAAGCCTCGCGCATGCCCCTGTTCCAGGTGAACTTCCGTATTCTCAAAGCGCCTGTGCCCGCGCTCGAAATCCCCGGATTCGCCATCACCCCGCCGAAATTCGTCGATACCGGAACGGCAAAGTTCGACCTCGCGCTCGAACTCGAAGCCACCACCGGAAGGGAAGGGTTCTTCGAATACTCGACCGAGCTGTTCGATCAGGTGACGATCGCAGAAATGGCCCGCGACTTCGAGGCGGTTCTCATGGCAGTGATGGAGGAGCCGGATCGGCCCCTCTCCCAACTCGAGGCGCTGCGCCGGATTTCACAACGAGTGCGCGCCCGCAAAGTGAACCGGTAGCGACGGGCGCCTTGCCTGGCCGGGCGCCGCGAGGCTCGAGGCGGTTCCCGGGGTTGCTAGGTTCCGGGCGAGCGGTCGGGGGTATGGGCGATTGCTTCCCTCGCCGCGTCCGCGCCTGCGAGCGAAGCCGCCGGCTCGGTGATCGTATACTTCAGCAGACACCACAGCGCCCGTGCGCCATCTTTCCAGCCGATCTTCTTGCCTTCCTCGTAAGTCCGCCCCCAATAGCTGATGCCTACTTCGTAGATTCGCAGCCGCCGCTTGGCCACCTTTACCGTGATCTCCGGCTCGAATCCGAAGCGGTCTTCTGCGATGGGAATCGACTGAATAATCTCCCGGCGGAAGACCTTGTAGCAGGTCTCCATGTCGCTCAGGTTGATATTGGTTAGGCAGTTCGACATCAGCGTCAGTACCCGGTTGCCCACTGAGTGCCAGAAGTAAAGCACGCGGTGCGGCCCGCCTCCCAGAAACCGCGAGCCGTAGACTACGTCCGCCTTGCCCTCGAGCAACGGTTCGAGCAGCGTCGGATAATCCGCGGGATCGTATTCGAGATCGGCATCCTGAATGATCACGTAGTCGCCGGTGGCTTCCTGAATGCCACGGCGCAATGCCGCACCCTTCCCCATGTTGTGCGGCTGCAGGAAGACCTTTACCTGCGAATACTGCGCCTCGAGTTCCCCCAGGATTTCGCGCGAGCCATCTTTCGAGCCATCGTCCACGCACACCAGTTCGACTTCGAGGCCTACCTGCAAGACGCGCTCGACCACCATCCGAAGCGTATTGCGCTCGTTATAAACGGGGATGATGACTGACAATTTCATGTGGAAAGGAGTGAGCTTAGTTTAAGCGAAGTCGGCCCAATTGTAGTTGCCAGCCGGGGGTGCGCAAAGCTTTTCCCTCGCCCCTGCCCCGATCCCTGCCTCGAGTCGGCTATCTCTTATCCCTTCAGCAAGTTAAATATTCCCGCTCGGGCCTGGTTTGGCAGACCTGTTGCATCCCTGTATGATCCATACTTCGGATCGCAGGCCATTCTCTCCCCTTGTGGTGGCCAATGCGCATGAGGGACAGCGAGCAGAATGGTTCTGAATCGTCGTGATATACACCCGTGGTTTGTCCTCGGTTTGACCCTGGCCTGTCTGACAGTGGCCGCGCAGGCGCAGGGCATTCACACCATCCTTCGTTCGCAGACGAACCCTTACGGCGCCTACCAGAGCTATGCCGGGGTCTGGGGAGACGGAAACTACGGCTACATCGGGTCGGAGCGGCGCAACGGCGTCCTGATCTACGACATCACCAACCCCGCCGCCCCGGTGCTGGCCTCCTATTACGCCCCCTCCACTTCGCTCGACATGGAAGACATCAAGGTCTCGAACGGCATCGGCTACTTCGCCGACAACATGGGCAGCGGCCTGCACATCGTGGACGTATCCGATCCCACCAATCCCCGGCTGCTTTCCCAGATCACTTCCGCCAACGGGGGATACGACAACACCCACAAAGTCGCCATCTGGCAGAATTTCGTTTTCATCCCGCAGAACCTGACCGCGCCTGCCTTGATCAAAGTATTCGATGTCTCGAATCCCGCCGTTCCCGTCCTGAAAACCACCATCACCGCCACCGACCCGCAGTGGGTCAACGACATCGACATTCAGGACAACGGCTCGGGCTCGGTGCGCCTCTACACCGCGGGCTGGGGAGGAAAGTGCGATATCTGGGACATCACCAACATCGCCACCCAGGCCCCCGTGCTGCTGGGTTCGTTCAGCGCCGGCACGGACGGCAGCAGCGCTTCCGCCACCGCTGACGGCAACTACCTCGCCTACGCCAACAAGAATACCAACGGCACTTCCTACGTCACCATCTACAACATCAGTAATCCCGCGAGCGTTACGGTCGCCTCCACGCTGACGATGAGCGCCCTGGGTATCGATGCCGTCTCGCCGCACGATCCGAGGATCGTGGGCAATCTGCTTTACGTTTCCTGGTTCCAGGCAGGCACGCTGATTTTCGACATTTCTAATCCCCTAAGTCCGGTCTTTGTGGGCAGTTATGACACTTATCCCGGCGCGGTGGTTCCCACGCAACTGGATGGCGACTGGGGGGTCTATCCCTACCTCGGGCAGGATCGCGTGCTGCTCAGCGATCGCAACACCGGGCTCTACATCATTGACGCCACCGGAGTAAATTCGCAGGCTGCACTCTACAACTTCAAATTGAATCCTTCGAGCCTGGTGGGGGGAGCGAACTCCATCGGCACCGTCTATCTCGTCGGCCTCGCACCCGCGGGTGGGGTGGTCGCGAATCTTTCAAGCAACAATTCTCTGGCCGTGATTCCCCCCACCGTGACCATTCCTGCCGGGGGAACCAGCGCCGCGGTGACCATCTCGACCACGGGAGTTTCGAGCAAGACCACTGCGACGCTGACCGCTTCGTTTGGCGGCTCGAGCCTCAGCCCGGTGCTTACGCTGACCCCGGAGATTCCCACCTCGCTCAAGTTCAGCCCCGCTTCGCTGGCTGGCGGGCTGACCACCAGCGGCACCGTCACTCTGGGGGCGCCCCCTGCGTCGGATACCGCCGTGACTCTCACCGTGGTATCCGGCAGCACCGCGGTCGCGTCGATTCCGACTTCAGTAACCGTACCCGCCGGAGCGTCCACCGCAACTTTCACCGTCGTATCCAATGCCGTGACCGCTTCGACCGTGGTGAAGATCTCCGCCGGCCTCAACGGCACCAGCGTGACCAACACCTTCACCGTCACACCCAATGTGCCGAGCTCCCTGAAATTCTCGCCCACCTCGGTGATCGCGGGTGCGACCAGCACCGGAACCGTGACCCTGGCGGCCCCGGCTTCGTCGAATGTTGCCGTGACCCTTACCGTCACCAGTGGAAATGCGGCTGTGGCTTCGATTCCCGCCTCCGTGACCGTGCCCGCGGGATCATCGAGCGCCACTTTCCCGCTGGTAACCGCCAACGTTTCGAGCAAAACCACGGTGCAGGTCTCGGCCAGCTTGAATGGCGGCTCCAAGATCGCTTCTCTCACCGTGCTCGCGAACACTCCAAGTTCTTTGAAATTCTCTCCGAGCTCGGTGATCGGCGGGGGCGGCAGCACCGGCACCGTGACCTTGGCGGCCGTGGCCGCCGCCGACATTACCGTGAACTTGACGGTCACCAGCGGCAACGCGGCTGTGGCTTCGATCCCTGCGTCTGTAACCGTCAGTGCCGGCGCCAACAGTGCGACCTTCACTCTGATCACCGCCAATGTTTCAACCCTGACCGTGGTTCAGGTCTCGGCTGCAGCGAACGGGGTCAGCAAGACCGGGTCATTAACCGTGACCAGGAACGCCCTGAAGTCGCTGACCATCACCCCGAATCCCGTGAGCTGAGGAACCACCGCCACCGCTCAGGTGACTTTCTCGCACACCGTCCAGAACGACACCGTCGTTTTCTTCGCCGCAACGAGCGGTGGCTCTGCGTTGTCTTCTCTGCCCGCAACCTTGACGGTCCCGGCTGGCAGCGCGAGCGGAATCGTCGAGTTAGGGACCCGGGCAGTGGCGACGGCAACTACCGTGCAAGTGAGTGCGGACGCGAACGGAGGAATCCTGACCTCGGTATTCACCGTAAGATAAAAAGCTAAGGCAAAGAAGAAGAATGGACTTCGCCGCCAAGCCAGACCTCGGGTCACATCACCCTCGGCGCGGCGGCAATACCAGAAAAGATGTAATTCCTTCCGTCCGAGACTGCAAGAGATGGAATTTTGTCCTAAGGTGTTGACCTTACATCGGGATTAAAAGTCCTCTCATCCGGCTGCATTCATCCGTTCATACTGCATTGGCGCAAACCCTGCGCCGAGCGCGCGCTACGATGAAATCTGTGCTTCGTGATTGAGCGGCGATCCTCGCAGCTGTGGAAATCCCGGTTCAATGGTTCACTGCTTTTTCCGTTCCCATCTTGGCATCGTGAGTGCTCTCAGTCCGGGAAGCAGTATCGACATTTTTGATAGTTCACTTTGTTGGCAGTCCTGGGTTGGGCAATGGATTGAGCATGCGCGGACATGCTCGACCGTGCCTTCATCAAAGAGGGGGAAAGAGCATGAAGGACAATTCTATCCGTTTGGGTCCGCGCGAAGAACAGATCGTTGACCTGCTGCTTCAAGGCTGTGATAACTCAGAGATAGCCCGCCAGCTCAAAATGGCGCCGCGCACCGTGAAAGCCCACTTCAATCGCCTTTTCCTGCGGTTCGGTATTCGCGGTGGAATCAAGCGAGTGAAACTCGCCACTCTCTTATATCGGAGACAGCTATGTTCAGAAGCGAGCGGTACGGAAAGAGGATTCCCAGCGAGCGGGAACAGCGAGTCATCGAACTCGTCGCTCAAGGTCTCAAGAATCGCGAAGTCGCCGATGCCCTTGGAACCACGGAGCATGTCGTCAAAAACTATCTTCGCGTCATCTATGACAAACTCGGCCTCTGGAACCGCGTCGAACTTGCTCTCTGGTACGAGGCCCGCCGAAATGAAACCGCAGCCTCGGCCTGAAAAAGGGGAACACTGGGAGGGAAACGTCCTTAGTCTGGATGGGCCCGCCATCCGCCGTCGCAATCTTCTCGAGCAGTAGGCTGCCGATCAGCGACAGCCGCCCGATTCCAGACTCCGCAGCTTTTCGGCCGCCCCGGGTGCGCCCTTCTGCGTGGCCGCAACCAGCAGCAGTCGGGCCTGGTCACAACTCTTGGCCACTCCATCGCCGCTCCGATAGAGGTCGGACAGCAGCACACCCGCCGTACTGTTCTGTTTCGCCACCGCCTTCCACAGATACTTCGCGGCCTCGAGCGAATCGCGCCGTCCATGCTTGCCCCCAAGATAACCCTGCGCCAGATACAACTCCTCTGCGCCTCCCTCCTTCGTGGCTGGAGATTCGGCAGGAGGTGTGACCGCCTGGGTGGGGACACGCCGAGGCTTTGCTGGCGAAGGGACTTGCTCCGGTGGAACCACCCTGGGCTCAGACACAGCGGCCGATTCCCCGGCCGGGCTTGCCGGTCGCGCGGATGGCGCGCTCGCGGGCGTCGATGGTTCGGCCGGCGCCACGGGGCCTGCCTGCGGTGGGGCCGCCTGGGGGGACGCCGCCGGCTGGTTCGCGATCCGAGGACGACCGGCCAGCCACTCGAGACCGCCGAACGTCCCTACCAACACGACCGCTGCCGCCAGCAAGTACTTCCACTTGCCCGAGGGCTCGTCATACTCGGCCAGACGGCCCAGGCTCTTTTCGCGCAGCCATTCGAGGTGGTCATCCTCTTCCCTAGGCTCTTCGGCGGGGAGGATGTTAACCCTGGTAGGGGCCGGAGCTTCAGCTTCCGCGCGCGAAACCGCGCTTGCTTGCTGCCGACCCGGGGCCGGCGCACGCAGCGGTGATCCGCAAAGCCCGCAGAAACTCTGGTCCAAGTCGTTCGGCTGCTGACAAAACTTGCAAATCAGGCGCGGAATCGCGAAGGGCGACACCGCGCTTGCCTCTCCGATCCCCGGCTCCACATCCGTTTCTGCCCGCAGTTCGCGCAGCAACTCTCCTACTGCTTCTTCGCGCTTTTCCGGTGGACTGGTGAAATAGACCTGCGCCCAGCGTCCGAGATTGCGACCGAGCGTCGCATTCTGCAAGGGGTTGAGCTCCGGATTCGGTAATGCAACCGGTTTTTTCCCTTTTTCCCAAGACTCGGGCACGATTCAGGTCTCTCCATGAAGAGGTGGCTCCCATAATTGCACTCCCCGGCCTGCCTCTTGTCAAACCCCAGATGTGCAAAAAATTGGCTGTAGGGAGACTTGTTTGTTAAGGGGAGAGTTATTCGCAAGGCCGCCGAAATGCAGGCTCAAACTGGTCCTGTTGCGCGTCTTTCTGCGTGCTGAATTTGCCTTTTTCCGTCTTGCCGTAGAGGTCGGCGCCCGGACAGTAGTACAGGGCCGTTCGTTCGTCCTCCCAGACCGTTACGCTGGGATTTCCTTTGTATGCTGGCGCCGGTGGCGGCACCGCCAGTCCGAGGCCCACCAGCGCTTTTTCGAGCAGGCTCAACTGTGGAGGCGGATTCCTCCGTCCATTGGCAGAGTTCCCCGACACTGGTGTCGGATGCGATCCCCATCCGGCGATGACCGCGAATAACAAGGCTGCGGCAGTCGCCAGATACAGGTTCGCGCGGTGGCGCGACAGCCACATGCGCTTTCGCGGCGTATTGGATGATTCCAGCCAGCGCAGAGCGCGGGATGCGGAAGTCCCGGGAGAAACCGCGACCGGTGCCGCGTCAGCCCCCTCATTTGCTTCGCTGGTGGCAGGCAGAATGCGCACCGTAGAGCGTTCAGTTGTGAGCGCTTCCGGCAACGTCGGCCC
>Ga0126383_10002832_pt1 | contig 11302 bp, 12 predicted proteins | sample PanSoiMetPlot_35_FD_96882 | JGI IMG/M metagenome (GOLD analysis project Ga0126383, IMG submission 96882) | Tropical forest soil microbial communities from Panama - MetaG Plot_35 | ecosystem: Environmental > Terrestrial > Soil > Tropical forest > Bulk soil | place: Panama | collected 2016-02-17
TTCTGCGGTCAAAGACTATCGATTACCTGCGGAGCCGGGAACAGGTCACCCGCGTCTATCGCGAGACCTGGCGCAGGGTTTGGATCGACGATGATCCTCAGCAGAGCGTGCACGCGCTCTGTTACGTCGTCGATCGCGGCCATCGCCAATACGCCGGCCAACTCAGCCTTGCTAACCAGTTGCATTTTGCCCGGCAAGGACATGGTCGCTCGGGTGCGTGCCGCGACTACGTGCTGGCGGCGGTGAAAGAGCTGCAAACTCTCGGAATCAAGGACATCGAGTTGCAGGTGCTGGCTAAGCGGCTGAAGGGCGCGCACGAATCGTCCTCCCGCTGAAATCATCCAACGTTTCGCTTACTGCTTCATTTGCGCGCGGCCTTCCGCAATCAGGCGCGCCGTTGCGCTTTCAAGGTCATTCTGCAGGCGCTCAAAAAAATCGTCCTTGCCGAGGCCGGGAGGGATCGGGTCGAGAATTTCTGCAACCACGGTACCCGGAAAGCGCCGTAGCGATCGGCGTGGCCAGAACAGACCGGAGTTAAGCGCAATCGGCAGGCATGGCACACCTTCGGCCGCGTAGAGATGGGCTACACCGACCTTGTAGCGCGGCTCGGCGCCCGCTGGCCGACGCGTGCCTTCGGGAAAGATAATCAGTTGCCGATTGTCCGCCAATTCGATGCGCGCACGTTCGATCATGTCGCTCAGGGCCTGCGAACCGCCGCCGCGCCTGACCGGCACCATTCGCCCCTTGATGGTCAGCCAGCCAAAGATCGGAATCAACTGCAGCTCGCGCTTGAGGATAAAGACCGGATTTTCCAGCAGCGGCAGCAACGCGAACGTCTCCCATGCCGACTGATGTTTGGACGCGACGATGATCGGCCCCTTCGGGATTTTCTCGCGGCCGCGGATTTCGTAATCGATTCCGGCGACCACGCGCAGTAATACGAGATTTGTACGGCCCCACGACTTGGCCACTCCGACGATGGCGCGATACGGCATGAAGAAAGTCGGCAACCCGATAATCACGTAGATAATCGTATTGAGATAGAACAAAGCGTTGAATGCGATTGACCGTAAGATAAGCACGGACGCCGTCCCTCACACTGCGCTGTCGGTATCAAGGTGCATACGCGCAAGCGCCAGCACGTATTTCAGGTATTCAGCGAAAAGAAAACGCGCCGTATCCGTGTTCGACCACCATGGTTCCGTTTTCACCTTCTCCGAAATCACCGGATATGCAATCAGCGTGACGTCGGGAAGCTGATGCGCCAGCTCGGCCATGGCGCGCGGCATGTGCCAGTTCGAAGTCACCACAATCAGAGAATTGAAGTTGTGCGCGCGGGCCCAGCGTTTGGTTTCGAGCGCATTCCCGAAAGTATTGAGCGCAGACCGGTCGAGGTCGATGCAGCATGTGAAGTACTTTGAGTAAAGCGGCGTCAACCGCGCAATTTCCTTTGAACTGGTCGCGCGGTGAACGCCGGTGATGAGCAGCCGCTTGCCGCGATCGGTCGCCAGCAGCTCGATCGCGTCGGGAATGCGTGACGCAGCGCCGGTCAGTGCCACGATGCCATCTGCCTTGGTATCGAGCGTTACCTCGTCGCCCGCAATGTTGAAGATGAACCATCCGAATCCCACAGCAAGCAAGATAATCCCGGTTGCACCGGCAGCCATGGTCAGGAAACCGATCCAACGGGCAAGACCGGCAAACATGTCAGTCGATCATTTCAAGGGTGTTGTTGACGGTTTGACGCGAGGTGAAGGCGGTGACGGCAGCGATCAGAGCGATCTGCACCAGCACAAAAACATAGCCTACAATACCAATGGAGAAAGTGCCAAAAAACACCGATGTCTGATCACCGGCGGCCGTTCCGGCAAACCAGCGGCTGAGGACCCCCGCAAGGGCAAACAGAATGATCGCCGCGCCGCCGCCGATGGCGCCTCCTTGCAGGCCGAGCATCAAAAAATGGTGCTGGAAGTGCCGCGCGATAAAACCGTTCTTTGCGCCGACGAAATGCAGCACTTCGATCACGGATTTGTTGGTCGCCATCGCGCCCCGGGTCGCGAAGGTGACCGACAACATGGTGGCGATGAACATCAAGATCAGAATTCCGACGCTTGCACCAACGGCGGTCCCGGCCATTGTGCGCATGCGGTCCATCCAGCCACGATGATCGTCGAGAGCGGCACCCGGGGCCTGATCGCTCAGGACACGCCTTAACTGCGCAAAGTCGGGCGCGGCACCCGGCGCGATCTTGAGCACAATCAGACGCGGCACGGGCAGCTCGTCGAGAGAAAGCCCGCTGCCCAGCCAAGGCTCTAGCAATTTGACGGATTCGTCCTTTGAGAAGGGTGTGACCTCGGAAATGCCGGGAAAGGCGCGCGCGGCCGAGACGGCCTTGTCAACCGTGGCATCGACATCGCGACCGGGCGCCGGGGACACCTGAACCGTGACTTCACGCGAGATGTCTGATTGCCATTCACCTGCGGCCCTGCTCACGAGGACCGTGGCGCCCGTGGTCAGCGATGCAAGAAAGGTCATGATGGCAACGACAGCGACGAGCGCGCGACCGGAAATCGAATTGCGCGGCACCAGTGGCGTTTCAAAGCGCGGCAGCGAGTCTGCCGGCATTCGCAGCGGCGTGGAAAATTTTCCCTGACCGGTGTCCGTCATCCGTTCCTCAATCGTAGATGTGCAGCCTGCCGTCATGCAGCACCAGCCGCCGCGCATCGTACTGATCCATAAGCGCGATGTCGTGGGTCGCAATGACGACCGAGGTCCCCGACTTGTTGAGCTCAATGAACAATCGCAAAAGCCGCTGCGCCAAAGTTGGATCGACGTTTCCGGTGGGCTCGTCCGCGAGCAAGAGCTGCGGTCGCGCGATCACCGCGCGTGCAATCGCAGCACGCTGCTTTTCGCCGCCCGAGAGAACCGGGGGCAGCGCCCACATCCGCTCGCCAAGACCAACCCAGTTGAGCAACTCGACGACCTCATCGCGATAGCTTTCCTCCGGCCGACCCATGACCCGCAGTGGCAGCGCAACGTTCTCGTAGGTGGTCATGTGGTCGAGCAGGCGGAAGTCCTGGAACACGATCCCGACGCGACGACGCAAGGTCGCCACCGCATCGCGCGAAAGCGTCGCCACATCATGGCCGAATTGGGTAATCAACCCTCGCGTCGGTTTCATCGATAAAAACAGAAGACGCAGCAGCGAGGTCTTGCCGGCGCCCGAAGGACCCGTGAGGAACTGAAAGGAATGCGGATCTATGCGGAACGAGAGGTCGCGTAAAACCTCCGGTCCCAGACCATAGCGCAAGCCAACGTTCTCGAATCGGACCACCCACCCCTCTCCGACAAAATCTCAATAAGGCGGCCGAATCAGTGCCCGGCCGTGGTCCTCGACACGTACGGAAAACCATCCCCCGCTCGCATACCCGTCCAGAACTGTGCTGTTTTTTTACAGGATTATGGCAACCCTGCCATAGCGGTTTGCGCCAGGGCCAGTAATCCCTCCCATGTTTCCGAGGGTTGCCATAGTTTCCGATCCATTAACGGACGGCTGGTAGCTTGGCACCTCGCCCATGCATATCGTCTGCCCGAATTGCTCAACGTCTTATGCGATCGAACCGGTCTTGCTGGGCGCGGCCGGCCGCGCGGGTTCGTTTCGCCCGTTGCAAGACCACGTGGTTCGCGAGTAGCCCGCAGCCCGTCCCCGAGATGGCCACCACGGAAACCGTGAACGAAGCCGAGGAGGCCTTCCGGGGGTGATTCGCCCCCGATCAACCGGCGAGTCTCGGCACCCGACAATGCGGTCGACGTGATGGTACGCTTCATCAACGCCCAGGACGCAACGCCCGCCGCAAAGTAAACCCGCGCGCGTTCGCAGCCTTTACAGACTTAGTCAGAAGTCCTTCAGCAGCCGCTCGATGTAGTCGAGCTCGAGCTGCGGCCGGAAGCTTTCGCCGAAGCGCTTTCGCAGTTCCTCGAGAATGCGTCGAGCCCTTTGCGCATCGATTTCGCCCGGCACTTTCACCGTCAGATCGTCACCGTAGTCACGGCCACGCATGGGCCGACCCAGCGGATCCGTGTCCTGCTGAGCGCGCGCCTGCCCCCGGCCGGGTCGCCCGTTGGGGCCGGGTCCCATGCCCTGTTGCTGCATCGATTGCGCCAAACCTTGCGCGCCCTTGCGCATGGCATCGAGCGCGCGGCCCTGACTGTCCACCGCGCTTTCGGCATCCCCCTCCCCGAGCTGGCCTTCGGCCTGACCCATAGCCTCCCCGGCTTCGCCGAGTTGACCCATTTCGTTGCCTTCGCCCTGTTGACCCTGTTGGCCCGGCTGGCCCATGCCGCGCTGACGCAGCTGCTCCAGGAGCTTGTTCAGCCGGTCTTTCAGCCCTTGCTGGTCCTGACGCAGATCGCCCATCTGGTCGCCCTGGCCGGGCTGCTGCCCGCGCTGACGATCACGCCGCATGTCCTGGCCCTGGCGAAATGTCTTGTCGCGCAGCTGCTGCTGTTTGCGAATGACATCGCCCAATTCGTCGAGCGCGGACATCATATCGTCGTCGCCGTCATCGCCACCGGACGCGCCGGGTCGTGCCATCTGCAGATTTTCGAGCATCGACTGCAGTTCTTCGAGCAGCCGTCGCGCTGCATCCTTGTTGCCGGAGCGAGCCAGGTTCTCCAGCCGATCCAGCATGCTCTTGAGATCCTGCTGGCTGAGCATACGCGTGTTGCGGTCGAGCGGCCTGGAAAGCTGCTGCGGGTTCTTGCGCATTTCTTCGGCGAGCGCCTGCATGAACTTGTCCATGGCAGCGCGCAGCTGTTCCATCAGCTTTTTGATTTCTTCGTCACTCGCGCCGCGCTCAAGCGCCTGGCGCAACGCCTCCTGCGCCTGCCGCAAGGCCTGCTCGGCCTGCGAGACATTTCCGTCTTCGAGCTGTACCGCCATGTCCCACAGGCGCGCGACGACTTCGCGCAGGGCGTCGTCGCTCTGTGCGTGCTCGAGATCGTGATAGATCGAGCGCAATCCGAGATAGACGCCGGACTCAGGGATAAACCGCTCAGGCGCGATGGACAGCGTATCGAGCGCGGTCAGCACCAGCGGTTTGGACTCCGCGTCAAGCGCGAGAATGCGTCGTTGCTCGATCAGAGCGCGGGCGAGCGGCTTCACAAAGATACGCTGGGGCAGTTGCAGCTCGTGCGGCTGACTGCGGCCCTGGTTGCCCGCTTCGTCTTTTGCCGTGAGCGTCAAGGTCACGTCGGCACCGGCCCACGGGTGCTCGGTTAGGTCGTGCGTGGTTTGTGCCGTGCCGGCCTTGGTGCGGGCCTGCGGCAGCGTAAGTCCGTATTCAGGTGCACCGAAAAGCGGACGGGGCGGTTTCTCTGTTGATTGCTCTTCCTTCAGCGCAAAGGTGGCCTTGGCTTCGACGACGCCATAGTCGTCGTCGATTTTGTAGTCGAGGCGGAGCGCCCCGCGCGCCTGCCGTTCAGGGTCCCTGATTAGCTCGATGTTCGGCGCACGATCGGGAATGGCGGTGAAATTCCACACGAGATCGGTGCCGAGAACACCGTGAACCGCGGCCGACCCATCGCCTTTGATGACCAGTCGCCGTTCCTCGGTTCCGGCGGGCAAGGGTGCGCGCGCTTCTGTCGGAGCGGCCTCGATGCCACCTGTATTGAGAATGTCGAAACGCAGCTGACCGGTGGCCCGGATGATCAATTGACTGCCGACAGGGACCGCTACGGGTGAAGACGCTTGCGCGGTTTCACCCGGGCGCAGGCCCGGGAGCATCACGGGAGCCCGTCCGGTATACACCGGCGGTGTCACCCAGGCGTCGATACGAAAATTCGCCGGCGCGACGACGCCGTGCCAATCGAATGCCGCGGCGATACGTTTTGTCCGCTCACCGCTGGCGGCAAAGAAACTCGCCCCCACGAGAATGAGAACGAGCGCGCGCAAGGCCATGGGATCGCGCAAGGACAGTCGGGGTGAAGGCCACCCGGCCTTGAATTTGCGCGCCGAAAGTAGCGCGCGCTCGACATGCGCCTGCCAAAGCGCCTGCGAGACGGGATCCTGGCGATTGGCAGCAATGCGATCGGCAACCGTGGTCGCCGGACGATGGGTTTCGCCTGTGCTGCGATCGAGCCGACGCAGACCGTCGTGGAGGCTGGGGAGCCGGACGATGAGCAATGGCAATGCGGACGCAACGAGTGCGATCGCAAAGACGAGCAGTCCGATGGCACGGGCCAGTGGCGGCAAGACCAACCACAGGCCCGCCCACGAGAAAGCGAGAAAAAGTCCGAACACGGTCGCCAACGCTGCAAGCGCAGGCCACAGCCGTTCCCATAGCAGACTGCCGCGTGCGCGTCTAAGCGCCCGCGCGAGCAAAAATCTCGCGGACCGTTCGCGTTCGTGAGACCGGTTGTCTGCCTCGTCCAAAAGCTGCTCCGACTCTCAGGGCCAGGAGAATCTGCCCCTCAAGGTACCACGCACCAGCCCGACCGGCCATGCGCGTAAGGATGGCTCACAGCCAATCCGGCATGCGATCGAGAGCAATCAATTGGTCAACTTCAAGGCGCGGGCGTATCAGCGCCCATTCGTCGCCCTTGACCAGTACTTCCGGCACCAGGGCCCGCGTGTTGTAGGTACCGGCCTGGACTGCGCCATAGGCACCTGCCGACATCACGGCAAGCAATGCACCCGCTGCCGGTTCCATCATTTCCCGGTCGAGCGCGAGGAAATCGCCGCTCTCACACACCGGTCCAACCACGTCGGCGCGAATGCGCTGCCCGGACGGCTTTTTTTCCACCGGCCAGATCTCGTGGTGCGCGTCATATAACGTCGGGCGAATAAGATCATTCATGGCGGCGTCGACGACGACAAAGTTCTTCGCTTCACCGTTCTTCACGAACAGCACGCGGGTCACCAGGATCCCGGCATTGCCCACGAGCAGGCGACCGGGCTCAAAGATCAACCGGCAATCGAGATCGCGCGTCGCCCGTTTGACAACTTCGGCATAGGCCTCGGGGTGCGGTGGCGGCTCGTTGTCGTCGCGATATGGAATCCCCAAACCGCCGCCAAGATCGACATGCGAGATCTTGTGACCGTCACTGCGCAGGACCCGGACAAATTCAGCAAGCAACGCGAAAGCATTTCCGAAGGGGTCGAGTTCGGTGATCTGACTGCCGATGTGCATATCCACACCGGCAACCTCGAGACCCTTCAACTTGGCAGCCCGCGCATAAATCTCGCGGGCGCCACTGATCGGAATGCCGAACTTGTTCTCGGCCTTTCCGGTTGCAATCTTGTGATGCGTCTTGGCATCGATGTCAGGATTGACGCGGATCGATATCCGCGCGCTGCGTCCCTTCGCCGACGCAATTGACGACAGCTGTTCGAGTTCTGCTTCCGATTCAACATTGACGCAGAGAATTCCTTCATCGACGGCCGAGGCAAGTTCGGAAGCAGTCTTTCCGATCCCGGAAAACATGATCCTCTCCGGCGGAATACCCGCAAGGCGCGCGCGCTTGAGTTCGCCGCCCGATACGACATCGGCACCGGCGCCAAGCTTCGCGAGCGTCATGATGATCGCCTGATTGGAGTTGGCCTTCATGGCGTAGCAGACAAGCGCGCGCACGTCGGCAAACGCATCGGCAAACACCTGGTAGTGACGTATGAGGGTCGCGGTCGAGTAACAATAAAATGGCGTGCCGACCGCGGCGGCGAGCGTATCGAGGTTCACCGCCTCGGCGTGCAACACGCCGTCGCGATAGGCGAAGTGGTGCATGGCACGCTCAGTTGAGCAGGACGTCGAGTGGAATCGGTTTTTTGGTGCCGGCCGGCACGAGCACCTTTCCGTCCGGTCCGTACACTGGCTTATCGGTGCTCGTTGGTGTCACTTGTGCGCCTGTGAAGGATCCGCCGGGCGGCGGATCGAGCGGCCCCTTTCGCCCGCACGCCGTCAGCCCGAGCGAGGCGACAAGCGCGCCGATCAGGGCGACACGGAGAAACAGGCGGTCACAATGCCTCACGGACACGGCTCCTTGCATGGAGGAACGATAGCAAACCAGAGAAACAAGGCGAAGTCAGGATTTCGCTTTTTCCAGCTTGCGCAGCCATTTTTTGGCCTGCGCGCGCACGTTTTTGGGCGCAGTACCACCGAAACTCATGCGACTCTTCACGGACCGGTCGACCGAAAGGACGCTGAATACCTGCTCGGCGATCCGTGGTTCGATGTCTCGCATCGTCGAAAGCGGCAGCCGATGCAACGCCGTGCCGGTCTCCGCTGCCTTGGCGACGATCCGACCGGTAATGTGATGCGCTTCGCGGAACGGAATTTTCAGGGTGCGCACCAGCCAATCGGCGAGGTCCGTTGCAGTCGCGTAGCCTTCGCCGGCAGCCTTTTTCATCCGCGCCGGATCAGGCTCGAGATCGGCAATCATCCCACTCATTGCGGCCAACGACAAAGAGAGCGCGGCGAGCGCGTCCATTGCACCCTCCTTGTCCTCCTGCATGTCCTTGGCATACGCCAGCGGCAAACCCTTCATCACGATCAGAAGTGCGTTGAGCGATCCGATGATGCGGCCGGTCTTTGCGCGCACGAGTTCCGCCGCATCGGGGTTGCGCTTTTGCGGCATGATCGAGGAGCCGGTCGTGAATTTGTCCGACAACGTGGCGAGGCCAGCCAGCGGCGATGTCCAGATGATGATCTCTTCCGCAAGCCGCGACAGATGCACCGATGTGATGGCGGCGGCCGCGAGAACTTCCATGACAAAATCGCGATCGGAAACCGCATCGAGTGAATTGGCCATCGGTCGATCGAAGCCCAGCGCCTCAGCGGTCATGTCGCGGTCGACGGCGAACGACGTGCCAGCGAGCGCGGCCGCACCGAGCGGGGATTCGTTGAGACGCTTCCGGGCGTCGGCAAAGCGGCCGCGGTCACGCCCGGCCATCTCCACATAGGCCAACAGGTGATGTCCGAATGTAATCGGCTGCGCAGTCTGCAGATGCGTGAGGCCGGGCATCAAGGTGCCGGCGTGCGCCAGTGCCTTTTCGGCAAGGGCACACTGATAGGCGGCAAGTGAAACGTCGAGCGCGTCGACGGTGTCGCGCACCCACAATCTGAAGTCGGTCGCGACCTGGTCATTACGCGAGCGGGCCGTGTGCAGCCTGCCGGCCGCCTCCCCGATCAGCTCTGAAAGGCGGCTCTCCACATTCATGTGGATGTCTTCCAAAGCCCGCTTGAATGAGAACTTGCCGGCGTCGATTTCTGACAGGATCGTGTCTAGACCGTGAGCGATCTTTTTCGCATCGTCGGCCGTAATGATGCCTTGCTTGGCCAGCATTTCCGCATGGGCCTTTGATGCCGTGATGTCTTGACGGTAAAGATACCGGTCGAAATTGATGGAGGCGTTAATCTCCTCCATGATAGCGCCGGGGCCAGACGCGAACCGCCCACCCCACATTTTGTTGCTCATGGCATATTCACCAAACCGCTCATGACCGGGACCCAATCCAGTTTCGCCAAAAAGCGCCTCGCTATGGTTTTGACGGGCGGAATCGCCGGAGTCATGGTTGGGCTTGCGGGGGTATACGGGATTGCGACCCTAACGCGCAACGTGGGTGGCGACGCCACCTGCAAGCCGGCCGTCGAATTAGCCAAGAAAATAGCGCCTTTGGCGCGTGGCGAGGTGGCCGCCGTTAACGTTGCCAAAAGTCCGTTGCGCATTCCCGACCTCGCTTTCCAGGATTCGGCGGGCAAGCCCCTGACGCTGGCGAACTGGCATGGGCGCACCGTCCTGCTCAACCTGTGGGCCACGTGGTGTGTGCCCTGTCGCAAGGAGATGCCCGCGCTCGACGCGCTTGAGCAGCGGCTGGGTGGACCCCGGTTCGAAGTTGTGACGGTCAATATTGATACACGCGACGCCGACAAGCCGAAGGCCTGGCTGAACGAAGTCGGCGTGCAGACGCTCACCTACTTCGCCGATCCGACCGCGCGTGTGTTTCAGGATCTCAAGGTCATCGGCCGTGCATTCGGTATGCCCACGACGTTATTGATCGATCCGCAGGGTTGCGAGATCGCCACAATCGCCGGACCGGCTGAATGGGCGAGCGAAGATGCGATCAAGCTCATCAAGTTGGCGCTCGGGCAATAACAGCACCGTTCCGCTCTAGGCAGTGATGTTGAGATTCTGTCCGACACCAGCGGCAACGTTGGCGAGGCTCGCGATATTGCGTTGCGCGGCGTTGAGCACTTCGATGATGGACGCGGCGTTGTCGGCGTTCATCCGCACCATCTTCGCGGCAACGGCCATCTGCGCGCTGCTCATCTGGGCGCCGGCGAGTTTGCCAGAGATATGGGAACCATCTCCGGCTACCTCTAATCCCAACGAAAGATAAATGCCGATCGCCTTGACAACGAGACGCATGAGCCTATACTTAACCAAATGGTTTACTATTCAAAACCAAACCTCGATCGCACTTTTGCCGCGCTGGCAGATCCCACGCGACGCGCATTGCTCGCCCGGTTGAGTGAAGAGGACAGTCTTTCGGTCAGCGAACTTGCCAAGCCGTTTTCGATGTCGTTGCCGGCAGTCATGAAACATCTCGACGTTCTCTCGGGTGCCGGACTTGTCGGGCGCGAGAAGAGCGGCCGCATCGTGAGCTGCCGCCTGCGGGCGGAACCAATGCGCGACGCTAATGATTGGCTCAATCGATACCAGAAATTCTGGACGGATCGGTTGGACCAGCTTGCTGCCTTTTTGGAGGAAGAAACATGGCCACCACCCTTACAGTCAAACCCAGCCTCACCATCAAAAGACGCTTCAACGCGCCGGCGGAACAAGTCTTCGCGGCCTGGACGGACCCGAAAAAAGTAATGCGCTGGATGGGTCCGGGCGAAATCAAGGCCCTGCACGCAGAGAGCGATCTTCGCATCGGCGGTCGCTATCGTTGGGTCATGAGAGCACCGGACGGCGAAGATCACGACGTCAGCGGCGTCTATCGGGAGATCATTCCGAACGAGAAACTTGTTTTCACCTGGGCGTGGAAATCCACACCGGAACGCGAATCACTCGTCACGCTGACCTTCAAGCGCGATGGCGACGGCACGCTCATGACGCTGCTGCACGAGAAATTCTTCGACGAGGATGCGCGCGACAGGCACCAGGTCGGCTGGAGCAGCGCGATGGAGAAACTCGACAAGTATCTCTCCGCGTAATCACAGGAGTTGCCTATGCCACACGAATGGTCACACGGACGTTTCTACTGGAACGAGCTGATGACACGCGACGCCGAGAAGGCGAAGAA